>SXGS01574502.1_pt1 | contig 15794 bp, 15 predicted proteins | sample 3174681 | NCBI WGS metagenome assembly SXGS01 (sample SAMN11356861, study PRJNA531348) | freshwater metagenome | isolation source: freshwater sample F1-80 | place: China: Fuxian Lake, Yuxi | collected 2017-12-25 | reverse complement strand
GCAACACGTTCCGTGAGGTGACGGCCATGGCCCAGCAGGTGTTCGGCGGCGTCGGCTTCACGCTGGAGTACGAGATCCAGCTCTACTTCCGACGGGCGAAGCAGCTGCAGCTGTCGTGGAACGACACGCGTCGGTGCGAGGGGCTCATCGCCGACGTGGTGCTCGAATCAGCCTGAACCGGTTCGATCATCCCGGCGACACCACCGGCCGGTTGGCCAGCCCTGTGCACACCGAGCGGGCCGAGTCCACCTGCGTGTCCGAGGCCCCCCACGCCAGCAGGAGGTCGACCGTGACCTGCTGGGTGAGGACGTGTCCGTCGTAGGCGTCGACGCTCGGGAGACCGGACACCTGGGCGACGTTCGAGACGAGCAGGGCCCCGTGGATCGACCCGGTCCACCGCAGTGTCCGCCGTAGACCGTCGTCGTCGCCCGTGGGAGGTCGCAACGCCCCGGACGCCACGGCGCTCTCGATGAGGTTGAGGACTTCGGCGAGGAACGAGAGCGATGAGGGCAGCACGGATGCCACGTCGTCGGGGTCGATGAGCGACTCGGGCGTCGTGATGAGCATCTGGAGGAAACGGAACTCCTCGGGGTGGTGCTCGCGGCTGTCGACGAACAGGTCGGTGAACGCCAGGATGCGGGCGAGCGAGGCCACATCCGGCGAGACCCCCGAGAGCGCATCGTCCCAGCGGACCGACGCTGCGTGGAACGTGTCGAGGAGCACCTGCACGGCGTCGCTCATCAGGGCCGCCAGCAGCGCGGACTTGGACGGGAAGTAGGTGTAGATGGTGCCGACGGCACAGTCGACGCGTCCGGCCAGCGCCTGCATCGTGAGTCCATCGAGGCCGTGCTCGCTCACGAGCTCAGTGGCGGCGGCCGTCAACTCGTCCCGTCGCCGGGCCCTGCGCTCCGCTCCTCGTTCGGTGGTCATCGAGCTCCCCGTCATCGGATGCCTTGCTGCGGACGAGCCGGTGCGGGCTGCCCAGCGCCCTGACCCTAGACTGCCCCGGCCTCCGTGGCGCCAGCAGGCCTGCTGCCGCCACGGTGTTCACGGAGAGCGAGGCGAAAGGTCATGAGGGGCATCATCGACGTGTGCGGTCACCTGCCGCACTGGCGCCTGGAGCGGTCCGAGATCGCGGCCGTGCTCGGATCCGGAGGAGGTGCCGGGACGAGAACCGTCGCCTCCTACGACGAGGATCCGGTGACGCTGGGCGTGGCGGCGGCCCGGGCGCTGCTCATCGGTCGCTCGGATGTCGCCCCGGTCGAGTCCCTCACGTTCGCCACGACCGCGCCCGTGTACGCCGAGAAGTCCGGTTCGCCCCTGGTCCACGCTGCGCTCCAGTTGCCCTCGTCGGTGTCGACCCTCGATGCCGGACCGGGCCTCCGGGGGGCGTCCGCGGCACTGCGCGCTGCGCTCCACTCGACCGACCGGCTCGTCGCCGTCATCGCTGGCGACGTCCGGACCGGTCCCGCAGGCTCGGTCGACGAGAACGGCGGCGGGGACGCCGGGGCTGCGGTGCTCATCGGAGACGACTCCGCCGGAGAACTGGTCGCTGAACATCTCGGCGGCGCCTCGGCGACGCACGAGTTCCTGGACCGGTGGCGGGCGCCGGGCGAGCTCCGGATGCACGCCTGGGAGGAGCGTTTCGGCCAGCAGCGCTACGACGAGCTCGCTGCCGATGCGTGGGATCGTGCGCTGGGCTCCTGCGGGCTGACCGACGGTGAGGTGACCAGGGTCGCGGTGAGCTCTCCCCACGCTCGTGCCGGTGCGGCGCTGGCCAAGCGTCTCGGCGCGGCCGGCGTCGAGGTGACCGACCGGCTCGACCGCTCCGTGGGGTTCACCGGGGCCGCCCACCCCGGCCTGCTGCTCGCCGATCTGCTCGAACGCTCGGGTGCCGGCGACGTCGTCGCGCTCGTCGCGCTCGCCGACGGGGCCGAGGTGTTCCTGTTCCGACGGACCGCAGCCGGTTCCGCCGGACAACCGGTCGCCGAGCAGCTCGCGATCGGTGCCCCGTTGCCGTACGGAAAGTACCTGGCATGGCGAGGTGTGCTCCCGACGCAGCCGCCCAACCGTCCGGAGCCGGCGCGCATGTCCGCATCGGCCGCCGAGCGTCGTTCCGACTGGAAGTACGGGTTCGTCGGGAGTCGGGACCGCTCGAGCGGCGCCGTCCACCTGCCCCCTGCGCGCGTCTCCTACCGCGGTGGGACCGTCGACGACATGGAACCAGCACCCATGGCGACCCACCGGGCCACCGTCGCGACCTTCACCGTGGACTCGCTGGCGTACTCGCCGTCGCCGCCCGTCGTGTTCGCCGTCTGCGACTTCGAGGACGGTGGCCGTCTCCCCATGGAACTGACCGACGTGGCCGCGGCGGACGTCCGGATCGGGATGCAGGTGGAGATGACCTTCCGGCGGATCGGGACCGCCGACGGGATCGCGAACTACTTCTGGAAGGCACGCCCGGTCCCGGGTGCGCCGGTCGCCGGGGAGGCTGACTGATGGCGAGTCACGGCATCGCGGACCAGGTGGCGATCATCGCCATGGGCTGCACGACGTTCCGCGAGCACTGGGACCGGGGCGCCGATGATCTGGCCATCGACGCCACGGTCGAGGCGCTCGACTCGGTCGACCTCCGACCGGCCGACGTCGACGCGTGGTGGCTCGGCACGGCCCAGTCGGGCATGTCCGGGATCACGCTGGCCGCTCCGCTGAAGCTCGAGGGCGTGCCCGTCACGCGGGTCGAGAACTACTGCGCCACCGGTTCGGAGGCGCTGCGGCAGGCGTGCTACGCCGTGGCCTCCGGCGCCTACGACGTGGCGGCGGCCGTCGGCGTGGAGAAGGTGAAGGACTCGGGCTACCAAGGGCTCAACGCCTTCCCGATCCCGACCGACGGGACGCAGCGGACGCTCACCGCCGCCGCGATGTTTTCGCTCGTGGCGCCCGCCTACGCCGAGAAGTACGGCGTGGATCCCACCGAGCTCCGTCGCACGCTCGCCCGGATCGCGTCCAAGAACCACGCCAACGGTGCCCGGAACCCGAGGGCACAGTTCCGACGTGAGATGGACGTCGATGCCATCTGCGCCATGCCCGAGGTCGCCGGGATGCTGTCGGTCTTCGACTGTGCGGGCGTGGCCGACGGTGCCGCCACCGCCGTGGTGGTGCGGGCCGAGGACGCACACCGCTACACCGACTCGCCCCTGTACGTGAAGGCGCTGTCGTTCGTGGCCGGCAACGGGTCGGGCCTGTTGGACCCGGACTACGACTACACGCACTTCCCTGAGTGCGAGTGGGCCGCCCGCGACGCCTATGCCCAGGCAGGCATCACCGACCCCCGTCGCGAGCTGGCCATGGCCGAGGTGCACGACTGCTTCACCCCCACCGAGCTGGTCCTGATGGAGGACCTCGGGTTCTCGGAACGGGGCGAGGCGTGGCGGGACTGCGAGGCGGGCGCCTTCGACCTGCACGGCGACCTCCCGGTCAACACCGATGGTGGTCTCAAGTCCTTCGGCCACCCCGTCGGTGCGTCGGGTCTGCGGATGCTCTTCGAGTGCTGGCTGCAGCTGCGCGGCGAGGCACCCGAGGACCGGCGGATCGAGACCGCCGACCGCGGGCTGGCACTCACGCACAACCTGGGCGGCTACCCCGGCGAGATGGTGAGCTTCGTGGGCATCTGGGGATCGGAGCTCGGGTGAGCGACACCTCCTCCGATGCCGCCCCCGAGCGGGGCCATGCCCAGGGACGCGACGACGCAGTGGCCTTCCTCCGGCGGCTCGGCGCCGCGGGCGCTCCGGCGACCGTCCTCGTGGTGATGCTCGATCAGGTCGGCGATCCGTCGGTCTCGCCCGACGATGCGGTCGAGGACGTACTCCGCGCCCGACTCGAGCCGCTGATCCGTTCGACGGATCTGCTCCGGCTGATCGGTCCGGGCGAGTTCGTGCTCATCGTCCCGTCCGGCGTCAACGCCGCGGGCGCCGCGCTGATCGACCGGGTGCGAGGGGTCGCAGCCCTCCCGGTGGACGCATCGGACGGTTCGTGGTCGCTCGCCGTCCGGGTCGGCGTCTCGTCGTTCGACGCCGAACGCGAGGAACCGGTCGTCGCCGTGGATGCCGCCCGGGCCGACGCCCGCGGGGGACGCTGATGGCTGCGATCATCCCGGCTGGGGAGGTCGTGTGGGGGATCCAGCTGCCGATCCAGTCCCAGTCGACCATCTACGTCCAGGACTGGGAGCCCGGGTCGGGTCCGGCGGAGTTGGCGCTCATCGCACAGGCGGCCGACCGCGCCGGAGCGGCCTACGTCGCCGTGTGCGACCACGTCGGGATCCCGCGACCGGCGGACGAGTCGATGTCGTCGACCTGGTACGACACGGTGGCGACGCTGGCCTGGTTGGGCGCCCTGACCGAGCGGGTCTGGCTCCTCAGCCACGTGTACGTGCTGGCCTACCGGCATCCGCTCGTCACCGCCAAGGCCTTCGCGACGCTCGACCACCTGACCGGTGGCCGCGCCGTGCTCGGTGTGGGCGCCGGTCACCTGGCGAGCGAGTTCGAGGTCCTGGGTGTCGACCACGCCGACCGGGGGCCGGCGACCGACCGGGCGATCGAGGTGATCCGCGCCGCATTCGAGGAGGAGTACCCGACGATCGGCGGGCCGGGCGCCGAGGTCGGCGTCGGCATGCGCCCACGGCCGGAGCGGCCCGGTGGACCACCGATCTGGGTCGGAGGCTCCTCGGCCCCGGCGATCCGCCGAGCGGCCCGACTCGGCGACGGCTGGCTCCCGCAGGGGCCGCCGGCCATGGGCATGCGTGCTGCGGTCGAGACGATCCGGTCGGAGCGGGCGGCGGCGGGACTGTCCGAGTCGTTCGACCTGGGGATCAACGGCGCGCCGATTGCGATCGGTGGCGTGGTCGAGAACCTCCCCGAGTGGGCCCTGCGCGGTCGACCCGAGGAGATCGCGGAGTCGATCCGCCGGTACACCTCGCTCGGGGCCAACCAGGTGCAGGTCCGTTTCATCGCCGCGTCCGCTGCGGACTACGCCGAGCAGCTCGAGCGGTTCGGGACCGAGGTGTGGCCGCTCGTCGCCGGCTGAGACCCGACGCCGGCGTCGTGCGGGCGGCTCAGGACGGGCGTTCGGCGGCGGCCTGTCGCAGTTGCTGACAGACCAGCTCCAGTTCCACCAGTCGGTGGGCCATGCCCTTGAGCATCGACCTGCTCAACGACGGGAGGTCGTCGAGCAGCGTGTTGAAACCCCGGCGGTCGATCACCTCGAGCAGCAGGTCGCTCGAGGCGATGACGCTGGCGGTGCGTGGGATGGCCTCGAGGAGCGCGACCTCGCCGAAGTAGTCGCCCGGACCCAGCTCGGCGACCACCACGTCGTCCTTGACGACCTGGGCGGTGCCCGAGACGATGACGGCGAACTCCTGTCCGAGGTCGCCCTGGCGCATGATGACCCGACCGGCCTCCATGTGGACCTCGTCGGTCAGCCGGTCGATCTCGGCGAGCTCCGCGTCCGAGCAGTCGGCGAACATCGGCAGGTCTCGGAAGCGTTCGGCGGAGTCGCGGCGCGGCGTCATGGACCAAGCGTAACCTCGGCGTCAACCGGCCCGGCCGGTGTTCCAGTCCGCTCCACCCGGGAGGCCCCGTGGTCGTCATGTTCGCCCTGCTCCGCCGCCGCCCCGAACTCACCACCGAGCAGTTCGTGGAGCACTGGAGGGAGCGCCACGGTCCCCTGATCGCCGGGACCCCGGAGCTGGCCCGCCACATCCACCGCTACGAGCAGCACGTGCGCCATCGGCCGGACGGGCTGTCCGGCAACGACGACCTCGACGGCGTCGCGGTGCAGTGGTACCGGACGATCGACGACTTCGCGGCGTTCATCTCGGAGCCCGCATACGCCGAGCTGATCGCCCCGGACGAGCGACGGTTCCTGGACGTCGACCGCATCGAGTTCATCATCACCGAGCAGCCGCACGTGGTGATCGCCGGCCCTCGACCCGACGGCCCGGCCGGGGGAGCGCCGACGTGAGCGGCGTGGTGGTCACCGGCGGCGGGTCGGGGATCGGCGCAGCCACCTGTGCGCTCCTGGCCCGGCAGGGGATCCCGGTCGGCGTGCTCGACCGCAACGCCGAGGCCGCGCACCGCGTGGCCGGCCAGGTCGGCGGTCTCGCGCTGGTGGCCGACGTCCGTCGTCGCGATCAGGTGGATGGTGCGGTCGAGCTCGCGGCCGCGGAGTTGGGCGGGGTCGCCGGGTGGGTGAACAACGCCGGTGTGGGGAACCTGAAGCCGCTGGAGGACTACACCGAGCCCGAGGTGGACCTGATCTGGGGGGTCAACGTCACCGGCACGCTCCTCTGTCTCCAGGCGGCGGTTCCGCACCTCCGTCGCCCCTGCGAGGCGAGTGGGCGACCGGCGGCCGTCGTGAACGTGGCGAGCGTCTCGGGGGTGCGCCCCACGCTGGGTGAGGCCCCCTACGCCGCCGCCAAGGCCGCCGTCGTGGCGCTCACCTCCTCGGCGGCGCTCGAGTGGGCGCCGGCGGTCCGGGTCAACTGCGTCTCGCCCGGGTTCGTGCGGACACCGCTCAACGATGTGCTCACCGCCGACGAGGCGACGCTCGCAGGCCTCGAGGAGCGGACGCCGATGGCCCGACTGGGTACGGCCGAGGAGACCGCCGAGCTGATCCGGTTCCTGCTGGACGACCGGTGCGGCTACCTGACCGGCCAGAACATCGTCCTGGACGGTGGGAGCATGCTCTCCTCCGCCCAGATGGACCCGGTGCTGGGCCCCCTGGTCGACCTGGTGCGGGCCGAAGGGGGCGATCCGGTGGTCGATGACGAGCGACGGACGGGCGGCTAGAACGCGTTTCAGTCAGGGGGGTACGCTGATCCCATGGACGACGTCGCAGCCGACACCACCGCAGCCGACACCACCGCTACCGATGCGGACCTCCCCAAGATCGTCTCGGTCGACGACCACGTCATCGAGCCACCCCATGTGTGGCAGGACCGCCTCCCTGAGCGGTTCAAGGAGGTGGGCCCGCGCTCGGAGCGGGGGAAGAGCAGCATGAGCTTCGTCGGTGGCGTGTTCTCCTTCCAGGAGGATCCGGACGGCACCGTCGGCGACTGGTGGACCTTCGAGGGGAACATGTTCCCGCTCACCCGACTCGAGGCCGCCGTCGGCTTCGAGCGCGACCAGGTCCAGGTCGTCCCCATCACCTACGACGACATGCGCCGGGGCTGCTGGGACCCGGAGGCTCGCCTCGCCGACATGGACGCCAACTGGACCGAGGCCTCCATGTCGTTCCCGTCGAGCTTCGTGCGCTTCTGCGGTCAGCGGTTCCTCGAGGCCGAGGACAAGGAGCTCGCCGACCTCTGCGTGAAGGCCTACAACGACTGGCAGTTCGACGAGTGGTGTGCCGGCACCGACGGTCGTCTGATCCCGCTGGCGATCGTGCAGCTCTGGGACCCGGAGCTGGCGGCGGCGGAGGTGCGCCGCAATGCCGAGCGCGGTGGCCGCGCCATCACCTTCTCGGAGATCCCGGCCTACCTCGGCCTGCCCTCGGTGCACGACGCCGATGGCTACTGGGACCCGCTGTTCCGGGCCTGCGCCGAGACCGGCACGGTCGTGAACATGCACATCGGTTCCAGCTCGAAGATGCCGTCGACCTCGGCGGACGCCCCGGCCGCGGTGGGCTCCACGCTCACCTTCAACAACGCCATGGCGTCGATGACCGACTTCCTGTTCTCCGGCGTCCTGCACCGGTTCCCCGAGCTGAAGCTGTCGTACTCGGAGGGTCAGATCGGCTGGATCCCCTACATCATCGAGCGGGCCGACAAGGTGTGGGAGGAGAACCGGGGCTGGGGTGGTATCGGTGACAGGGTGCCGGAGCCCCCGAGCACCTACTACTTCCGCCAGATCTACGGGTGCTTCTTCGACGACAACTACGGCCTGGCCAACATCGAGGCCGTCGGCGTCGACAACGTCTGCTTCGAGACGGACTACCCGCACTCCGACTCCACCTGGCCGCACTCCAAGGAGGTGGCCCTCAAGCAGATGGGCAACCTGCCGGCCGACGTGCAGCGGAAGCTGGTGCGCGGCAACGCGATCTCGCTGCTGGGCCTGGACCTGCAGCCCTGACGCCGAGCCGCTCGGCGATCTGACCGTCGACGACGACGACCGGTAGCGTCCTCGCCATGGCAGCGCGCGAGTACTCCCTGATCATCGACGGCGTGCCAGTCGAGCCGTCGTCCCGCTACGACATCGTCAATCCGGCGACCGAGGAGGTCGTCGCCGAGGCGCCCGAGGCGAGCGTCGAGCAGGCCCGGGCCGCCGTGGAGTCGGCCGCGGCTGCGCTCCCCGCATGGTCCCGGACGCGTCCCGAGGAGCGAGCGGCCCTGCTGGACCGGGCTGCCGACCTGATCGACGCCGCGGCCGACGAGCTCGTGCCGCTGGTGCAGGCCGAGACCGGAGCGACCTACCGGACCACGAAGACCATCCAGGTGCCCCAGGCGGCAGCCCGGCTGCGCCGGTACGCCAAGGGAGCCCTGGAGGCCACGCTCGACCCGCTGCCCCCGGCCGTCATGCCGGCCACGGTGCTCGCCCCCGGTGGCGTGGTGAACGCCGCCGCGAACCGGGTGCCGGTGGGCGTGGTGAGCTGCATCACCTCCTACAACTTCCCGATGGTGAACATGGCCGGCAAGATCGGTCCGGCGCTCGCCATGGGCAACACCGTGGTGGTCAAGCCGGCCCCCCAGGACCCGCTGGCGGTGTTCCGGATGGTGGAGCTCCTCCAGGAGGCCGGTTTCCCTCCGGGTGTGGTCAATGTGGTCGGCGGCACAGGCATCCCGGCCTCGGAGGCGATCGTCGACCACCCGCAGACCGACATGGTGTCCTTCACGGGCTCGACCGGCGTCGGTCGTCGCATCGGTGAGGTGGCCGGCGGGCAGATGAAGCGGCTGCTGCTGGAGCTCGGCGGCAAGGGTGCCTGCCTCGTGTTCGACGACGCCGACCTGAAGGCCGCCATCGGCGGCATCGCCTCGGTGTGGGGATTCCACTCCGGACAGATCTGCACCGCCCCCACCCGCGTGATCGTGCACCGCTCCGTGCACGACCAGCTCGTGGAGGGCCTGAAGGGCGCGGCGGCCTTCATGAAGGTCGGCCCGCCGACCGAGAAGGACACGGTGGTCGGCCCGGTCATCACCGACGTCCACCGCGGCCGGATCGAGGGCTACATCGCGGCCGGCCTGGCCGAGGGTGCCGAGGCGGCGGTCGGTGGCGGCCGTCCCGAGGGCCTCGACACCGGCTTCTACGTGGAGCCCACGCTCCTCGTCGGCTGCGACAACACGATGACGCCGGTCCGCGAGGAGATCTTCGGGCCCGTGGTCGTGGTCGTGCCCTTCGACGATGAGGACGAGGCCGTCGCCATCGCCACCGACAGCGACTTCGGCCTCTACAGCTACGTCTTCTCCGGGGACACCTCCCGGGCCTGGTCGGTCGCCACCCAGCTCCGTTCCGGCGTGGTGGGGATCAACACGATCCAGCGGAACCACGAGGCGCCGTTCGGCGGGTTCAAGCAGTCGGGGGTCGGTCGCGACGGCGGCAGCTACGGCCTGCTGGCCTACTCCGAGGTCCAGGGCCTGATCTGGCCGAGCTGACCCGGCGCCGGGCGCGCGGCGCGGCCGGCGGAGAAAGTGTCAGAACCGTCCCCTCCCGGACTCATGGATTCCGACAGCGGCGCCGGGCCGCTGCGGAACCAGGAGTCCGAACCGTGTTGCAGATCCTTCTCGACCCCGACACCGCGTTGCCACTCCTGGGTGCCCTGCTCCTGTGCTCGGGGAGCCTGCTCGCAGGCCCGCCAGCGGTGCTGCGACGCCTGCGGAACGCCCGGTCGTGAGGGCCGGTGTCCTCCTCGCCGATCACGCAGGTCGCCCGCCCGCCGGTGACCCGTCCGGGTGGTGCACACTGGTGGGGGGCCAGTCCGGAGTGCCCGACGAGGCGAGGCCGTAGCGCATGTCCACTCTCACCGATGCCTCGCTGGTCGAGCGGATCCTGGACGGGGACTCCACCGCACTCGCATCGCTCTACGACCGCTACGCGGATCGCATCCACTCGATGTGCGCCCACATGCTCCGCGACGACGACGCGGCGGCCGACGTGACCTCCGAGGTGTTCCTCACGGCGGCCGAGCGGCTCGGTCAGCTGCGGGACCACGACAAGGTGAAGTCGTGGCTGTACGCCATCGCCCGCCACGAGGTGTACCGCCGGTCGCGGCACCGCTCCCGCGAGGTGTCCCTGTCGGCTGTGGGTGGCGTCGGCCTCGACCTGGTCGATGCGGACGTCGACCCCCAGGACCTCGCCTCGTTCGACGAGGCCGCAGAGGCCGGGGCGTTCGCGCCGCTCGGCCACGAGCCGGGAGAGGTCGGCCTCGACCCCGGGGCGAGTCAGGCCGACCTCGCGGCGTTGTTGCAGGATGCGTCCGCCGGACTCGACGACCGTGACCGGATGGTTCTGGAGCTCCACCTGGCCCAGGGGCTCGACGGACAGGAGCTCGCCGACGCCCTCGGCGTCAAGCGGGACCACGGCTACCAGCTGGTGCACCGGATGAAGGAGCGGTTGGAGGCGGCCACCTCGGCGCTGCTCATCGCCCGGTCCGGGCGCTCGCTCTGTGACGGCCTCGACGAGGTGGCGGACTCCTGGGACGGTCGCTTCAACGTGCTGTGGCGGAAGCGGTTCGCCCGGCACATCGGCCGCTGCGAGCAGTGCTCCTCGTTGCGCTCGCGGGTGCCCACGGCGGTCCTGTCGGGAACCGGTCTGGCGCTCGCCGCCCAGTCCACCGTGCTGGCGGCGCCGATCTCAGCGCGCGAGCGGGTCCTGTCCGAGGCCGCTGGACGGATCGGTGTGCCGCAGGGCGGTCGTTGGCGGCCGGACGGGTTCCCTCCGCACCGCCCGACCCGACGGCGCTGGCCCATGGCCGCGGCTGCGCTCGCGATCGTGGCGCTGGTCCTCGGCAGCAGTGCGGTGCTGGGCGGCCGCGGCGAGGTCGAGGAGATCCTCTCGGCGCCACCCTCGACGCAGCCGGATGTGACCACCACGGTGCCGTCGACGACGGTGCCGTCGACGACGGTGCCGTTGCTCCCGGGCCCCGTTCAACCGCCCGTGTCGGCCCAGGTGGTCGAACCCGGTTCGACCACCACCTCGTCGGTGCCCCGGGGTGGGGGCGGGGATGGGTCCGCCCCGGTCACGACGGCCCCGGCCACGACGGCTCCGCCAGCTCCACCACCTCCACCACCACCGGCACCGCCGCCGCCTCCTCCTCCCCCGACGACGACGACCCAACCGCCCGATGTGACGCCGCCGTCGGTCAGCATCAGCGGTCCGAGCTGCGTCTCGTGGGGGTCATCCGGAACCTTCACCGCCTCGGCCTCGGACGCCTCGGGCATCCAGTCGACGACGCTGTCGTGGTCGGGAGCGATCTCGGGAAGCAAGTCCGGAGGCTCCTCGGTCACGGTCTCGGTGGTGTTCCCCCAGACCGCCACGAGCGTGACCTTCACGGCCACCGCAACGGACGGCGCGGGCAACATCGGCTCTGCGTCCCGGACGGTCGCCGGGAGTCCGGGCTGCCAGGGGTGACGGGAGCCGGACCCGTCGGTCGTGGGGCGACCGGGTACGCTCCGAGGCCGGCGCGGAAGGCAGCGCCGTGACTCGAGGGGGTCGGTGTGAAGGGAATCGTGTGGGACGGCGATCGGGCCGCGCTGCGGGACGATGTCGAGGTCCGGGACCTGCGACCCGGTGAGGTCCGCGTCCGTCTGGCGGCGGCAGGACTGTGCCACTCCGACGTGTCGGTGATGGACGGCACGATCATGTTCCCCCCGCCCGCCGTGCTCGGCCACGAGGGCGCCGGGGTGGTCGAGGCGGTCGCCGACGACGTGACCTCGACGAAGGTCGGCGACCACGTCGTGCTCACCACGCTCGGCAACTGCGGTACCTGCGCCGCCTGCGCCCGGGGCAAGCCGACCTTCTGTCGGATCAGTCTCGGCAAGCTCTCCCGGCCCTTCACCGTCGGCGGCGACAAGGCGTTCCAGTTCGCCAACACCTCGGTGTTCGTCGAGTCGACCGTCGTGCCGGCCACCTCGGCCATCCCGATTCCCGACGACGTGCCGTTGACCAGCGCCTGTCTGATCGGCTGCGGCGTGCTGACCGGCGTCGGTGCGGTGTTCAACCGGGCCCGGGTCACCCACGGTGAGTCCGCCGTGGTGATCGGCGTCGGTGGCATCGGCCTCAACGTGATCCAGGGGCTGGCCCTGAGCGACTCCCTGCCGATCATCGCCGTGGACACGAACCCGGCCAAGGAGCCCGTCGCCCGGGCGTTCGGGGCCACCCACTTCATCTGCCCGGGGCCGGACACCGACCTGGTCGAGGCCGTGAAGGAGATCCGGCCCTACGGGGTGGACTGGGTGTTCGAGTGCGTGGGATCGACGGCGCTGATCCGCACGGCGACCGACCTGTTGGACTTCGGCGGCGGTGTCGTGATGCTGGGCGTCCCGAAGATGGGCACCGAGGCCAGCTTCGTGGTCAACACCATGTACAACGACAAGTCGCTCATGGGCTGTCGGTACGGTTCGGCCCGTCCCGCCCACGACATCCCGCTGGTGGTCGACCTGTACCGGGCCGGCCGGCTCAAGCTCGACGAGCTCGTCACCGCCACCTACCCGATCGAGGGCTTCGACCAGGCGCTCGAGGAGCTCCACGACGGCAAGCTCGCCCGCGGCGTGATGGTGTTCGAGGACTGACGGTCGTGTCGCTGCCCCCCGAACTGGTCGAGATCGAACAGCGCGTCTCCAACTGGGGGCGCTGGGGGGACGACGATCAGCTCGGCTGCGGCAACCTGCTGACGCCCGAGGCGGCCCGCCGGGGTGCGGCGTCGGTCCGGTCCGGTCGCCGGATCAGTCTGGCGGTCGACCTGCGCGCGGACGGCATCCAGGTCGGCCAGCCCGCCCGGCGCTACAACCCGATCCTCACGGTGACCTCGCTGAACGAGCGGGACCAGTACGCGCCGGGCATCTGGGAGGGGACCGACGACGTGGTGTTCATGTCCACCTGCGCCGGGACCCACATCGACGCCCTGTGCCACGTGTCCTACGGCGGGAAGCTCTACAACGGCTATCCGACGACGGCGGTGACGGCGCAGTACGGGGCGTCCGTGCTCGGGGCCGAGCGGCTCCCGCAGATCGTCACCCGAGGCGTCCTGCTCGACATCCCCCGGGTGCACGGCGTGGAGTGCCTCGACCAGATCGACCCGGGGTACGCCGTCACCGCCGATGACCTCGATGCCGCGGCGGAACTGGCCCGGGTGGAGATCCTCGCCGGCGACGTCGTCCTGGTCCGGACCGGCATGATGCGCCACTACCACCGGGGCGACCGGATGCGGTACGCCGTCGGCACGGCGCATTCGCTGCCCGGCCTGTCCGCCGGGACCGTCGAGTGGATGCACCGCCACGACGTGGCGGGGGCCTTCACCGACACCTACGCGTACGAGGCGTTCCCGCCCACGCAGGCCGACTGGTCGGACTGTCTGGCGGTCCACCTGCTCCAGATCCGGGACATGGGGATGCTGCAGGGCCAGAACTGGGACCTCGAGGAGCTTGCCGAGGCCTGTGCCGAGGAGGGTCGGGGCGACGTCCTCCTGCTCGCCGCACCGGAGCCGCTCGTCGGAGCGAGCAGCACCCCGATCGCTCCGGTCGCGGTCCTGTAGCCGGTCCGGTCGTGGCCCGCCGACGCTCCGGAGCCGGTGATCCGGCCGAGCCCCGGACGTTCAGCCCGTGGATCTTCGTGGCCGGGTTCGCGGTCCTGGCGCTGATCGGTCTCCTCGGTGTGCTCCTCGGCCTGGGCGACGGCGGGACGGGTCGCGTCCAGCTGGAGGTCCCGCAGACGACGTCCACCACAGTGGTCGTGCCCACCACGACCGTCGTCTCCACCACCCTGCCCGCGGCCGGTCCCGGCTGATCGACCGGGTGCGGCCCGGTGATCGCTCGGCGCGAGCGGTCAGGTCGGCCGAGGCCCCCGACCGTTCCTAGACTGCGCCGGTCGAACGGACACGACGATGCCGAGGGGGTCGCTGATGCTGCAGGGTCGGACGCTGTGGGAGTTGATGGAACAGCGGGTGGACGCCACCCCGGACGCGCTGATGGCGGTCGACGAGGACATGCGGACGGTGACGTTCGCCGAGTTCTGGACGGAGTCCGAGCGGGCCGCCGCCGGCCTGCTGGCCCAAGGGGTCGTTCCGGGAAGCGTCGTGTCCTGGCAGCTGCCCACCTGGATCGAGTCGTTGGTGCTGGTCGCCGCGCTCAGCCGGCTGGACGCCGTCCAGAACCCGATGCTGCCGATCTACCGTGAGCGCGAGGTGGGGTTCATCACCTCGCAGGCGAGGTCGTCCCTGCTGGTCGTCCCCTCCGTCTGGCGCGGCTTCGACTTCGAGGCGATGGCGACGGAGGTGGCCGGCGGCGTCGAGGGCATGCGGGTCCTGGTCGCGGACCGCACGCTTCCGCAGGGTGACCCGGGATCGCTCCCGCCGATCACGGCGGCGGCCGACGCCGACGAGCAGTCGGTGCGGTGGCTCTTCTACACCTCCGGCACCACCGCCGACCCGAAGGGCGCCCAGCACACCGACGCCTCGATCTCGGCGGTGGCCCGGGGGATGGGGGAGCGCCTGGCGCTGCACGAGGGGGACCGCAACGCACTCGTGTTCCCGTTCACCCACATCGGCGGCATCACCTGGCTGTTCGCCAGCCTGCAGTCGGGGTGCTCGAACATCCTGATGGAGGGGTTCCACCCCCAGGAGACGCCCGAGGTCCTGGCCCGCGAGAACGTCACCCTGGCGGGGAGCGGCACGGTCTTCCACCAGGCGTACCTGGCCTACCAGCGGTCGCAGCCCCAGCCGGTCTTCCCCGACGTGCGCGGGTTCCCCGGCGGCGGCGCACCCAAGCCGCCGGCCCTGGTGGCCGAGATGCGCGAGGTGTTCGACGCCCCCGTGCTGTCCGGCTACGGGCTCACCGAGGCGCCGATCCTGACGATGGCGTCGACCGACGACACCGACGACGAGCTGGCCACCAGTGAGGGCAAGCCGATGCCCGGCGTGGAGCTGAAGCTCGTCACCGTCGAGGGTGTCGTCGCCGGTCCCGGCGAGGAGGGCGAGATCCGGGCCAAGGCCCCGCAGGTGATGCGCGGGTACCTCGACGCATCGCTCGACGCCGCGGCCTTCGACGAGGAGGGGTACTTCCGGACCGGCGACCTGGGCCGGATCGACGAGCGCGGCAACGTCGTGATCACCGGTCGGCTGAAGGACGTGATCATCCGCAAGGGCGAGAACGTCTCGGCCAAGGAGGTCGAGGACCTGTTGTACCTGCACCCGGCGATCGCGGACGTGGCGGTGATCGGCCTGCCCGACCCGGACAGCGGCGAGCGGGTGTGCGCGGTGGTGCAGCTCGCCGAAGGGGCCGACGGGCTCGCCTTCGAGGACATGGTCGCCTTCCTCAAGGGTGAGGGGCTCATGAACCAGAAGCTGCCGGAGCAGCTCGAGCTGGTCGACCTGCTGCCCCGCAACCCGGCCGGCAAGGTGCTGAAGCACGTGCTCCGGGAGCAGTACGCCGACTGATCGACCCGATCGTCGGTTTTCGTCCGGACCCGGCCCCGGACCTACGATCTGACGACCCGTCAGGTTCCGGTGCCCCGTTCGGGCCCGGACGCAGCACGGATCCGGCAACCGGATCCATCCGGAGGACTGGACCATGGGACTGCTCGACGGCAAGG
>SXGS01048304.1_pt1 | contig 15800 bp, 19 predicted proteins | sample 3174681 | NCBI WGS metagenome assembly SXGS01 (sample SAMN11356861, study PRJNA531348) | freshwater metagenome | isolation source: freshwater sample F1-80 | place: China: Fuxian Lake, Yuxi | collected 2017-12-25 | reverse complement strand
TGTCAATCCGAACGCCAACCGCACTTGTGGTTGCGGTTCGTCCTTTTCGGCGTAAGAGTCTCCGCGACGGACTGTTTTTGTTTGCTTCTGTCATTCCGAGCTGGCTCGGAATGACACCCCCTCGGGTTCGTTTCCTTTCTTGCTCTTCATGCCCCGCTTTTCCCATGTCATCTTCGATCTAGACGGCACTTTGGTCGATACCCAGGCCGATCTGACTTCGGCGACCAACTATATGTTAGCGGCTCTCGGTCTGCCGCAGTTGTCGCTTGCGCAGGTGACCGGCTTCGTTGGTCATGGCGCACGCGTGCTGGTGGAGAAGGCGTTAGGTCTCAGCAACCTCCAGCTTGTTGATCGTGGGCTGGCTCTCTTCCTTGAATATTACTCTGATCATCTGCTCGACCAGACGCGGCTCTATGCTGGACTCGATGCTGTGTTGAGCGCTGTCCATGCTGCCGGGGTGCAGATGTCGGTACTGACGAATAAGCCGGAAACAGCAAGTCGAGCAATTATTGCGGGGCTTGGCTACGAGCTACTTTTTGTGGCGATTGTCGGTGGCGACACGTTGCCGGTAAAGAAGCCAGACCCACAAGGCGTCTGGTTTCTCCGACGCGCCAGCGGTGTGGCTCTGCACGACACGCTATTGGTTGGCGACTCACGGGTGGACTACGAGACGGGCGTGGCTGCTGGTGTGGCGATGTGTGGGGTCTCGTGGGGATTCGGCGCGGCAGATTTACAGTCCTGTGCCTGCCAATTTCTTGTTGATACTCCCGAACAGCTACGGACGGTTATTCTTGGATAAGAAGCGGACGTAGTCGCTCGGCCATACGCACAGCTTCGACGGTTGCTTTGACATCGTGTGCGCGAATAATGTGGGCACCGTTGTTGACGGCGATGGCTGCGCAAGCGAGCGAACCCACCAAGCGATCTGCCGCGTCTGGCTGGTCGAGGATTTTTCCGATGAAGGATTTACGTGAGACGCCGACAAGCAGCGGGCGGCCAAATTTCCGCAGCGCGGCTAATTTTCTTAGGACAATACAATCCCATTCATGCCACAAGACTTCTGGCTGGCGAAAAAACCCGATTCCAGGGTCGAGCACGATACGCTTCTGAGCGATTCCAGCCTGTGTGGCAAGGTGCAGGCTTTCTTCTAAAGCGACGCTGACGCGATCTACTGGAGTGCCGTTGCTTGGGGTTGCTTCGCTCGCCATGAGAATGACGCCGACATCGGCGGCGGCAATAATGCCGGCCATGCGCGGATCGTTTTTGAGACCACTGACATCGTTGATGATGCGGGCACCAGCAGCGAGGGCGGCGGCGGCTGGTGTCGCGCGTTTGGTATCGGCGGAAATTGGTATGGTTACGCGAGCGGCAACCGCCTGGACTGCTTGGGCAAGACGGTCGGCTTCTTCTTCTTCAGAAATCCACGTTTTCAGGTAAGGGGCGGTGGACATGGCCCCGAGGTCAATGATATCTGCTCCTGCACCCGCCATGATCTGGGCAGTCTCCACGAGCTGACCCAGGTCGGTCCGCACGGAACCCCGGTAAAAAGACTCCGGGCTGACATTCAGTACGGCCATAATTCGTACGGGAGCTGTATCTCCAACTGGGAGACCGGCAAGGTTAGCCATGAGAGGAGAGGATGGGTGCTGTGCCATATGACAAATCCGCCAAGAAGCTAAGAAAAGGATGTCGGTGAAAATTTTTTCTCGAACAGGCTTTTTAGGTTTGCCTGTTCCGGCGTTTTTTTCTACACTGTCGGTTCCCGCGCAGGTGCTGCGCTTGAGCTAAGGAGAAAAGGTCCATGATAAAGCTGTATGATTTCCCGCAAAGCCCGTACTGTCAAAAAGTGCGGCTTGTCTTAGCAGAAAAAGAGCTGTCTTTCGATAAAGTTTTCGTCGATCTCATGAAAAACGAACAAAAATCCCCTGATATGCTCCGTCTCAATCCTTACGGTAAGGTGCCAGTGCTGGCGGATGAAGGAGAAGCGATCTACGACTCAACCGTCATTAACGAATATCTAGAGGATGAATATCCGCATCCTCCGCTGATGCCTGCTGATTCTGGGGCCCGTGCCCGCGTCCGTATGTTCGAGGATTTCGCCGATAATTCGTTCACCGCGCAAGGCGGGTTGCTCGCCGCTGAGTTGCGCAAAGCCGCAGAACAGGTCGATCAAGATCGCGTGCAACGCTACCGAACGGATTTGATCCGCGTGCTGGAGTTCCTTGAGCGCCAGCTTGAAGGCAAAGACTATATTGCCGGCGAATTCTCGCTGGCCGATCTCGCTTTTATCCCACGGATGTTGCAGCTTCCCAAGCTTGGAGTCGAAATCCCGGATCGTCTACGGAACGTGCTTTCTTGGACGGACCGGTTGTTGGAGCGTGCTTCTGTGCGGCAACTGCAACAGGAGTTGGGGCTGGTGTAAGCGCCTGTTGCTCCCACGTCTGAACCGTCGGTGATGGAGGTTACGATGGCCGAGGTCGAACTGCCTACAATTCTCCCGGTCTTTCCGCTCCCCAATGTAGTCCTTTTTCCAGATGCCATGCTGCCTCTGCATATCTTCGAGCCACGCTATCGGCAGATGATACGCGACACGCAGGATAAGACACCCCCGCTGATTGGCATGGCCTTGTTGCGAGGCAATTGGCAGGAACACTACGAGGGGCAGCCGGAAATTTTCCCCATTTGTTGTGCTGGTGAGCTGGTGCGTGTCGCCCCGTTGGCCGACGGACGCTTTAACCTTCTCATGCGTGGCGTGCGCGAGTATCGCATTAAAGAGGAAATTCAGGAGCCGGGGAAGCTGTATCGCCAGTTCGCCGTCGAGTGGCGCGAACCAGATCGCCAACCCATGGCTGTGGCCTTACGCCAAGAGTTGAACCAACTATTGGATCGCTATCTGCAGAAGAACGAAACCGTGCAGAAGTTTCTGAGCGACCCGACCGTCGGCGATGAATTTTTCGTCAATTTTTTCGCTTTTCATCTCGATCTCTTGCCGCTCGAAAAGCAAAGTTTGCTCGATGCCGCATCGCTTCCTGAACGCGCAACACTGCTCCGTGACATGCTGGATTTCAAGCTGACGGAAGGTCGTTGGACGGACGGAGGCGGCCCCTCCAGCAAGCCGCGCCTCCATTAAACTGCCTTGACAAAGTGCGCCCACTCCCTAATAGTGAGGCGCGAATTTATCGCCTCCTTTTCAGAAGCAATTCAGGGCAAAAGTCATGAAACGTAAAGAAGAAATGACGTGGCTGGAGCGCATGTACCTTCCGGAAGTGCTGCGCGGGTTGACGGTGACGCTCTTCCACTTCGGGCGCAACCTCACGCTCCATATTCTGCACTCTCTCGGCATGGCTCGGGACACGAAAGCGGCCTACTCGACGCAGTATCCAGAAGAGCGGAAACGCTATCCTGATACCTACCGCGGGAGCCACCGGCTGACGCTCAAAGAGGATGGCGCGGTGCGCTGTACCGCTTGTTTCCTGTGCGCGACTGCTTGTCCCGCGAACTGCATTCACATCGAAGCCGGTGAGCATCCTGACCCAAACGTCGAAAAATACCCGGTGCGCTACGAGATCGACACCCTTCGCTGCATCTATTGTGGCATGTGTGTCGAAGCCTGCCCGTGCGACGCTATCCGCATGGATACTTACGTACATCCGCGCATTTGGGGATTTTCCCGCACCGACTTCATTGAACCGAAAGAGATTCTTATGGGACGTTCGCACACGCTGGCTGATGGTGGGCGCGATTCTCTGATGGTACAGATGTTGGAAAGCTACAAAGCCGGTGAAAAACGAGCCATGCTCGGCGACAAATAATTTCGTGGGCGCATGCGATTGCAAGATGCGCTTCCTTCCCGGGTGGAGAAGCTGAATCGTCCCACCCTCGCTTGATGAGGATTGTATGGCGAAGACCTATAAACAGTTGATGGAAGAAGCCCGTCAGGAGATCCCCGAGGTCTCCATCGACGAAGTGAAGAATCGGATGGAGCGCGGCGAGAACTGGACGTTGCTTGATGTCCGCGAACGCGAAGAATATCGCGAAGGCCATCTCGATGGTGCAATTTCACTCCCACGTGGGTTTTTGGAGATGCGTGTCGAAGAGGCAGTGGCCGATAAGAGCGCTCCGATCATTGCTTACTGCGCCGGTGGTGTGCGGTCGCTGATTGCGGCCCGCACGATGAAGGAGATGGGCTACGAAAATGTCGTCTCCATGTCCGGCGGTTATACTTCGTGGAAGAACGCGGGTAACAAATGGGTAGCCGACCGGCAATTTACCCAGGAACAGATTACGCGCTACGCGCGCCACTTCACCCTGCCTGAAGTTGGTGAGCAAGGCCAAGCGAAGTTGTTAGACGGAAAGGTCCTCTGCGTTGGTGCTGGCGGACTTGGCTCGCCGGTCGCGTTTTATTTAGCTGCAGCGGGAGTTGGCACCATCGGCCTTATTGATCACGATGTGGTCGATATGAGCAACTTGCAACGGCAGATTCTCCACACCAATGACCGCGTTGGCATGCCGAAGGTCGAATCCGCGCAAAAGACCCTGAATGCGCTGAATCCTGATGTGAAGATCATTCCTTTTAACGAACGCCTTTCGTCGGAAAACGTGATGCGCATCATCAAGGATTTCGATGTGGTGGTGAATGGGTGTGATAATTTCCCGACGCGCTATCTGATCAACGATGCCTGTGTGATGGCAAAGAAGCCTTTGGTCGATGGCTCGATCTTCCAATTCGAAGGGCAAGCTACGGTGTTCTACCCAGGTCGGGGGCCATGCTACCGTTGCCTATTTCCGGAGCCGCCTCCGCCGGGGGCTGCACCGAGCTGCGCTGAAGCCGGAGTGCTGGGCGTGCTTCCTGGTCTCGTCGGCTGCGTCCAAGCACTCGAAGCAATGAAGCTCATCCTTGGTGCTGGGAAATCGCTGATTGGGCGTATGATGCACTTTGAAACCTTGAGCAGCGAGGTCCGCGTCTTGAAGTTGCGCCGCGACCCCAACTGCCTAGTGTGCAGCGACAACCCGAAGATTACTGAACTCATCGACTACGAAGAATTCTGTGGGTTGCGCACCGCCCATGCGGCGTAGCCAAAGGATAAGCGGTTCGATATTAGATCTGGCGAGGAAGATACCGAGAGCGGTGTAGGAGGGTCTATGAAACAGATTGTCGTCCATCAAGAGAAGTGTACTGCGTGCCGTGAATGCGAATTGGCTTGTTCATTCTCTCATGAAGGGTCTTTCCTCCCTGCGCTCTCGCGCATCCGCATCGCGGATTTCTACGAGGCCCAGTTCTATCAGCCGATGGTGTGTGTCCATTGCGCCGATGCTCCCTGCGCGGCGGTCTGTCCTACCGTGGCTATCCAACGCCAAGCCGATGGTCAGATCAGCATCATTGAAGATCGCTGCATCGGTTGCAAAATGTGTCTTCTCGCTTGCCCGTTTGGTGTGATGAGCTTCTCTCCCGAGAAAGGTGTCGCGCAAAACTGCGATCTGTGTAATGGCGATCCGCAATGTGTGCAATTCTGCACTCCCGGCGCACTGGAGTTCGCCGACATCATCGAAGCCTCTGCTCTCGCGAAGCAAAAAGCGGCGGCGGCTCTCGGTCTGCCTCATGCGTAGATAGAGCTGGAGAAAAGTCTGGAGAGCCGGATTGACTCTCCAACGTGATCCACGGACGAGATCGGGGGAAGCATGGCGACACAATACGTACTCATCGGCAACAGCGCGGCGTCTCTCGCGGCAATTGACGGCATTCGCAAGCACGACAAACAAGGGGCAATCACCCTCATCAATCGCGAACAGGGTTCGGCCTATTCGCGGGTGGCACTTCCTTACTATGTCGCTGGCGAGATGACGTTAGACGAATTGCTGATTCGCCAGCAACCGGACTATGGAAAAATCGGCGTGACGTTGGTCGAGAACGAAAACGCTGTGGCGATCCACCCTGCAACCAAGCAAGTCGAGTTAGAGAGCGGCAAGAAAGTCTCTTACGATAAGCTCCTTATTGGCACTGGCTCGGAGACCATCGTGCCGCCGATCCAGGGGTTGGACCAGGTTCCTCATCATTATCTGTGGACATTAGCCGATGCCATCGGTATGAAACAGGCGACCAACACAGCCAAAACTGCGGTGGTGATTGGTGGCGGCTTTATCGGGATGTTGGCCGCAGAAGCTCTCCGTAAACTGAAAATCAAACTCACAATCGTGGAGATGGCACCGATCCTCCTTCCGCAATTACTTGATGAAGGGGCAGGGCAGCTCTTTCTGCAAGCAGTTCGAGATGAGGGAGTGACGGTACGGACTGGCGCTTTGGTGGCCGCTCTCGCGAAGAAGAACGATGCCATTGAGGTGACACTCAAGAATGGCGATACCTTTAGCGTTGACATGGCAGTTGTGGCCACCGGGGTACGACCGAACGTCCGTTGCTTGCAAAACGGTGCTGTGAGCATGAATAAAGGCATCTTGGTGAACGAGTTTTTGCAAACCAATCACCCGGATATTTACGCTGCCGGAGACGTCGCCGAGACCAAAGACTTTCTCTCTGATGGGCGCTCCATTTATGCCATCTGGCCAACGGCTATCGACCAAGGGCGTGCGGCTGGCGCGAATATGGCCGGGAAGCAGCAACCTTATCCTGGCAGCCTCGGCATGAACGTCGTGGAACTTTTCAATGTCACGCTTGCACAACTCGGTCGCTTCCGCGAAGGTGCGGGCGATGACGTCAAGATGCTTTCCAGTGGCAAAGACGGGCTTTATCGCAAGGTTGTCGTAGATCAACACGGAACACTGGTCGGCGCGGTTTACCTCGGCGATGAAAACGGTGTTGCTGAGATGGGCGTGATTCACAGCGCCATCCGGCGACGTGAGAAGTGGCAAGGCTTTCAAGATGGCCGCCCGCCAAAATTTTCCTATGGTGCGGTCATGCAGGCGGCACCTCGGTATTGATTATGGCAGACTCAGTTACCATCTCGGTCAAGCTCTTTGCGACCCTGAAGAAATATCTTCCTGATGCGCAGGCAGAAAGCGTCCAGCTCACGCTGCCAGCAGGGGCGACCGTGGCGGATGTGATCGATGCACTGAAGATCCCCCATGACCATGCCAGCATGTTGGTTGCCGGAGATAGCTACGTGGAAAAGAGCACGCTACTGACGGAAGGACTCGCGCTCAGCATTTTCCCGCCGCTTGCTGGGGGCCTGCACTGACGCGAGGCAGCAGGAGCCGTATTCCAGGGATACTTAGTAGGGGCACGGCGCACCGTGCCCCTATTTTTTTACTCTAACTTTGTGGGAGCCGAGAATCGTCATGCCAGACATTGCAACCTTACAAACCATCGCTCGTCGCTTGCGGGTACATTCCATTCGCTCAACTACCGAGGCTGGTTCTGGACATCCGACTTCGTGTCTCTCAGCGGCGGATCTCGTGGCAGCGGTGTTTTTCCACTCCATGCGCTTTGACCCGGCGAATCCTGCCAATCCGAACAACGACCGCTTCGTGCTGTCGAAAGGTCATGCTGCTCCAGTACTGTATGCCGCTCTCGCCGAGGCCGGAGCCTTGCCCATCGAGCAGTTACTTTCGTTGCGCAACATTACCAGTGACCTCGAAGGCCATCCTACGCCGCGCTTACCGTGGGTCGGGGCGGCGACCGGTTCGTTAGGGCAAGGGCTTTCAGTTGGCGTCGGCATGGCGCTCAATGGCAAGCAGCTCGATCACCTCGACTACACTGTCTATGTCATGCTTGGCGATGGGGAAATTGCCGAGGGTGGCGTATGGGAAGCGGCAGCGTTCGCTGCGCATTATCGGCTGAACAATCTAATTGCGATCATTGATGTGAACGGCTTGGGTCAGAGCCAACGCACTATGTATGGCCATGATGTCAGCGTCTATGCGGATCGGTTTCATGCCTTTGGCTGGCATGTGCAGAGCATTGATGGTCATAATCTCGATGAAGTCTTACACGCTTTGGATGCGGCGCGGGCGGTATCAGATCGACCTGCCATGATTGTGGCCAAGACGCTCAAAGGCAAAGGCGTTTCCTTCTTGGAAGACAAAGAGGGCTGGCACGGAAAGCCGGTGCCGAAAGGCGAGCAGCTCGACACGGCGCTTGCTGAACTTTCGGGAAATGGTGCGTCGGGAGCTTGTCCTGTCGCTCGTCCGACGGCAGCGCAGCCAACGAACACGCCATCATCACCTAGCCTCTTCCCCGCTCCCAGTTACCAGCCTGATGAGAAAGTGGCGACACGTGCGGCTTACGGCACAGCCTTGGCTAAACTCGGGTCGGTCAATCCCCAGGTTGTGGCACTTGATGGTGATACGAAAAATTCGACCTTCGCCGAGAAATTCCTCAAAGACTACGGCTCACGTTATTTCGAGTGTTTTATCGCTGAGCAAAATATGGTGGGCGCGGCTGTTGGTCTTGCGGCATGCGGCAAGATCCCTTTCGTCTCGACGTTTGCGGCATTTTTAACCCGCGCGTTCGACCATATTCGTATGGCAGCGATTTCCGGCGTGTCGATTAAATATGCTGGCTCGCATTGCGGCGTGTCGATTGGCGAAGACGGTCCCTCGCAAATGGGGCTTGAAGATCTCGCGATGATGCGAGCCATTCCCAATGCTGTGGTCTTTTATCCGAGTGATGCTGTGGCTGCCGAACGCTTGACTGCCCTAGCAGCTTCGCTCCCAGGCACGACGTACATTCGTACCTCGCGCCCGGCGACGTCAATTCTCTATGGAGCGACGGAAACTTTTGTGGTGGGTGGTAGCAAAACCTTACGCGCCAGCGATGCCGACGCCCTGACCATCGTTGCCGCCGGCGTCACACTGCACGAATCTCTCAAGGCGTATGATGCTTTAAAGGCGGATGGTATCTCGGTGCGGATCGTCGATGCCTACTCGGTGAAACCGATAGATAAAGATGGTATTCTTGCTGCCGCCGCCAGCACCAACAACACGATTCTGGTGGTGGAAGATCACTACGCTGAGGGTGGTTTGGGTGATGCCGTCCTGAGCGCGGTCTCTGAACATGGCGTGCGCGTCCACAAAATGGCAGTGAATGAAGTGCCGCGTTCTGGGAAGCCCGACGAGTTGCTTGATGCGCATGGCATCAGTGCGCGGCGGATCGTCGAGCGGGTTAAACGTTTGACGGCATAGCCTCCGGTGGCTGAGGAGCGAGGCGCACGCTTGGCTTCTCAGTTTTTCTAAAGCCCGCATAAAAAAGTGGGCGTCCTTCCTGGCGATACTTGCGCTCGAAGTCGGTCACGATGAGTTTTCCACGCTTGTTGGTGTGATCGCGTTCCCAAGAAAACGGCTTGAGTTCCGGGACGCAGGAAAACTTCTGTACGATCTCGGCAAAATAGGATTCGACATCGGACGCCAATAAGATCTTGCCGTCTGGACACAGTGTCCGTGCCAAAGCCGCAGCAAAATCCTGATGGAAAAGCCGTCGTTCATGATGCCGCCGCTTCCACCACGGATCAGGGAAATAGAGATGATAGACCGAGACTGACCCCGGCCAGATCATCGTTCTTACCAAGCAAGTAAAATCTGCATGAATGGCAATGGCATTGGCCGGGCCATCGCGCTCGATGAGCGAGGCCAAGCGTAGCGACCAGCGTTTGGCGTATTCGACACCGAAAAAATTTCGTTCTGGGTGGTTCTTCGCTAGCGCTAGCAAGAACGATCCTTTGCCAAAGCCGATCTCGACCTCGACGGGATTGGGGTTGCCAAAAATGTCTTGCCACGTGGGAGGACGGGCCGGGAAATCCGCAAGATTGATGCGCATGAGTGTGACCGAATGAAGGGATGCTCTAGGCTAGGGATCTGCCGCCATCGACATGGAACAAAGCTCCGGTGCTGTAGTCCGACTCCGCGATAAACACCACCATGTCGGCGACATCTTCCGGGGTGCCCATGCGCTTGAGGAGCGTTTTGCGGATCTCGCGTGTACGGACTTCTTCTGGAGTGTCGTCGAGAAACAGCATCGGTCCTGGGGCGACCGCATTGACTCTGACCTCGGGGGCCAGGGCTATGGCGAGGCCTTGCGTAAGCGCGATGACGCCGGCTTTCGAGACCGAATAGGCAAGATAATCCGCCCACGGACGTTGGCCGGCCACATCTGCCATATTGATGATATGGCCCCACCCCCAGGTGCGCATTTTGAGTCCCAACTTCTGACTGCACATGAACGTAGCCATTAAATTGGTATCGAGCGTCAGCTTCCACTCGTTGAGGGTGAGCGAGTCGATGGGCGTGCGAAAAAACACGGCGGCGCTGTTCACCAAGATATCCACGCGTCCGAAATGTGCCACTGCTGCGTCAATCATGCGGTCCACGTCCTCTTCGCGTGTGAGGTTGGCTTGCAGGGCAATGGCCTCGTGACCCGCACTACGCAGCTCCTGGATGGTTAGGTCCGCTTCAGCAGCCGATGTATGGTAATGTACGACGAGTTTACATCCTCGTTGAGCAAGGGCGAGGACGATAGCTTTGCCGACGCGCTTCGCGCCGCCAGTAACGAGAGCGACTTTGCCAGTAATATCCATGAGCGATTTGGCTGCCTGTTAGGTTCGGAAAGGATTGTGCTGCGGCTGCAAAAGAATTTCTAGCGGGCAACTGCGCGGCGACGAGGTCGCCACCTGATACACGGCTTCGGCCACATCTTCCGGCGCGAGCATTTTCTCGCGCTCGAGGCGGCGATTGGGGGGAATCATCGCGGTGTCCACATATCCCGGGCAGATCAAGGCGACCTTGATGCCATAGTCGCGCACTTCTTCAAACAGTGCTTGCGTGAACCCGCGCACGCCGAACTTTGCTGCCGCGTAAGCGGCTTCGCCGGCTTTGCCAGTCATCCCGGCTACGGACCCGATATTAACGATGGCCCCAGCGCGACGTTCAATCATCATAGGTAGGACGAGCTGCGTGAGCGTCATGGTTGCCCACAGATTGACTCGTAGCGTCCATTCCCACTCCGCCGGACGTGCTTTGTGAATCAACGTGCGTGGCGACCCGCCTCCCGCATTATTCACCAGTAGGTCGAGGCGGCGGAATTGCTGCTGTATTGTCGTGACTAAAGCTTCAAGTTGGCGAGGATCGGCGACATCGGTCGGCACCACCAGAGCTTCTCGCCCGAAGGAACGGATGTGCTCCGCGACTTCCTGTAAAGATGGCTCCGTTCTGGCGGCGAGTACTAACGTCGCTCCAGCTTGAGACAGCCGTAGCGCAGTGGCACGGCCAATGCCGCGACTGGCACCAGTAACCAGGGCAACCTGGCCAGCGAGAGGAAAAGCACGCTCCAGCATTTTGTTGCTTTTACCACGAGCTGACGCTACTATCCAACCGCATTTACCGCACTGCGCTCAGGCCAGCGTTGTCAGCAAGAAAAGAAAAGGAGGCTCTATGGCATACGATTTTGTTATCTACGACAAGAAAGATCACATCGCCAAGATTACGATGAACCGTCCCGAGGTGATGAACTCGGTACATCCACCGGCCACGGTCGAGTTATCGCAGATTTGGGACGATGCGATTGCCGACGAGGATGTGTGGGTCATCATTTTGACCGGTGCTGGCGAACGTGCGTTTTCCGCTGGTAACGATCTCAAATACACAGCAGCCAAAGGCATGCCCACCGGCCCGCGTCCAAAAGGTGGGTTTGGTGGCCTGACCGACCGCACCGATATCTGGAAGCCGACCATCGCTGCGGTCAACGGCTTTGCGTTAGGTGGCGGATTCGAGATGGCACTTTCCTGCGACATTATTGTTGCTGCTGAGCATGCCCGCTTTGGTTTGCCGGAGCCGCGTGTGGGGTTAGCTGCTATGGCCGGTGGCGTCCATCGCCTGCCGCGTCAGATTCCCCTCAAGCTCGCTATGGGCTACATGCTGACCGGCAGACACATGACTGCGCAGGAAGCTCTGCGTTTGGGCATCGCCAACGAAGTCGTGCCGCTGAAAGATTTGATGGCAACGGCGGAACGTTGGGCGGGGGAAATCCTCGAATGCGCACCTTTGTCGATCAAAGCCACCAAACAGGCATCCATGATGGGGCTGGGAATACCGCTCGATCAAGCGCTCGCTGGCTCTTACTCGGCGCTTGCTGAAATGATGCGCTCTTCGGATGTGAAAGAAGGACCGCTTGCGTTTGCCGAAAAGCGGAAGCCGAACTGGAAAGGGAAGTAGCGGCGTCTTTGAACTCTAAAAACTTGCCTCATTTTTGGAGGTTAATGTGATTACCGTCAACATCCAAGAGGCCAAGGCTCAGCTCTCACAATTGGTGGATCAAGCCGTCAAGGGTGAAGCGTTTGTTATCACCAAAGCTGGCAAACCGCTGGTGAAGGTTGCTGCGCTTCGTGCCCCTGCGGCGCCACGTCGGTTGGGCTTCTTGGCAGGGGAGATCGTCGTTCCTAAAGATTTCGACAACATGGGTATTGCCGAAATCGCCTCTCTGTTCGGGAGCGAGGCGTGAAGTTTCTGCTGGACACCCAACTCCTGCTTTGGGCCGCTGGCCAGCCTGAGCGGCTCTCTGTCGTGGCACGTAAGCTCTTGAACGATCCGCGTAATGAGCTTCTCTTCAGCGCCGCCAGTCTGTGGGAGATTGCCATTAAGAATACCTTGGGACGGGAAGACTTCCGTGTCGAACCTCGCTTGTTGCGTCGCGGTTTGCTCGACAACGGCTACATTGAGCTTCCCGTCACTAGTCAACATGCGGTGAGCATAGACAGCTTGCCCCTCTTGCATAAAGATCCTTTCGACCGCTTGTTGCTCGCTCAGGCTCTCAGCGAAGGCATCATCCTCCTAAGCAGCGACGCACAATTGGCTCGATATCCCGGGCCGGTACGCAAGGTGTAAGCGCCGAACGTGCCAATAGCTCACACCCACACGCTCCGCGTGCGCTATGCCGAGACCGATCAGGCCGGTATGGCGCATCACTCCTCTTTCCTGCCGTGGTTTGAAGAGGGGCGTGTCGAATATCTTCGCCGTCTCGGTATGCCCTACCAACAGCTCGAAGCTGAAGGTATCCACTTCCCGGTGCGCGAAGCCTTTTGCCGTTATTGGGTGCCAGCGCGGTTCGACGATGTTCTTGTGGTTGAGACCGCGCTCGATGAAGTTGGCGGTGCCAGCGTGCGGTTCGGCTATCGCATCACTCGGCAACATGATGCCGTGCTGATTGCGGAAGGCCATACTCTGCACGCCTGTGTCGATGACAGCGGCAAAGTGAAGCGCCTCCCGGTCGAAGTCCGTGTACTCCTGCGACAGCAACCGTAGCCTTATTCGCCGTTTCCAGCCTTCATTGCCAACAAACGGTCGTACACGGCATGGGCGACTTCATCTTTGCTCATGAGCGGCAGGGTTTCCATCCGTTCCGTGCGGTCGATGATGGTGACGATGTTGGTGTCGTGCGCGAATCCAGCCCCTTCTTGGGTCACGTCGTTGGCTACGATCATATCCAGATTCTTGTTGCGCAGTTTGCGCACGGCGTTCTCCAGCACATGCTCAGTTTCCGTAGCGAAGCCTACGTGTAAGCGATTGCCTTTCTGAGATGCCAGTTCGCCGAGAATGTCGGGGTTGCGCGTCAGTTCGACGGAAAAGTTGCCGCCCATCTTTTTGATCTTCTGCGGGGCCACGTGTGCAGGGCGATAATCGGCCACTGCCGCAGCGGAGACGATCATGGTTGCTGTGGGATATGCCTCTAGGATCGCCTTCTGCATCTCCAGAGCCGTCCGTACTGAATGAAAGCGCACCCCGCGTGGAGGGTCGAGGGAAGTTGGTCCACTCACTAGGGTAACTTCCGCGCCACGTCGCCACGCGACTTTGGCCATGGCAAAGCCCATCTTGCCGGTCGAGCGATTGGTAATGAAACGCACCGGGTCAATCGGTTCGGCGTTCGGTCCGGCCGTGACAATGATGCGTTCATGCCGCATATCTTTTTTCGTCAGTGTGGCTCGCAATTCTTCGACAATCGCCTCGGGATCGGCCAGGCGTCCCTTGCCTTCATAGCCGCAGGCGAGGAACCCTTCAGATGGTTCAACGAAGCCATAGCCGACGCTCGCCAGCTTACGCATATTTTCTTGGACCATGGGATGCGCATACATATGTACATTCATGGCTGGCGCGATCAGCACTGGAGCGGTCGTCGCCAAGAGCACAGTGCTCAGCAGATCATCGGCGAGGCCGTGCGCAAGTTTGGCGATGATATTCGCAGTGGCTGGTGCGATTAGAATGGCATCGGCTGTATCGGCCAAGCGGATATGGCCGATTTCGGATTCTTGCGTGAGGCTGAAGGTTTCAGTGGCGACCGGGTTGCCACTGAGGGTTTGCAGCGTCAGTGGGGTGATAAACTCCTGCGCATGCTGCGTCATGATGACACGCACGTGCGCACCCTCTTTGACCAAGAGTCGAACAAGCTCTGCCGATTTATAGGCGGCAATGCCACCAGTGACGCCAAGGACGATGTGTTTTCCTGCGAGCATGAATCTCTCGTTGTGCTTACAGCCGTGGAATTGGGGCTACTATTACACGGATTCGAGCAGGGAGGTAAGGGGTGGATGAGGACGACCCTGCGTTCTTCAGCCTGAGGCAGAGCTTTTTCTCCAAGGGTGCTCCTGAGAGCCTATTCGAATAACCATTATCGTTCGTGGCTGTCATTACCGAGTCACTCAGAGCGCGGGGCGCTCAGCGTGGAAGCAGCAACGGGGACTCGTCCCTGGCCGTCAGTCCCGCGCAGGCGGGAATCCAGGTTGGTGTCCCCTGGATTCCGGGTCGCGCGGTGCTCGCCCGGAATGACGGGCTGCCATGAGTATCCGGCACGGGTTAAGCGTTTTGTTGCTGAGCAGCGGAGCGAGGAATCTCGCTTGGAACGCTGAAGAAATATGTCTCGCTCAGCTCGACATGACATATGCTCCACCGTTATTCGGCAAGGCTTTTATTACGTATTGACGAGGTACATACGCCATGTCATTGTTCCGCTCGTAAAGCGACGCCACAGGAGTGCAAAGATTATGATTCCTAATCGTCTCAAGGCTCGACTGAACAAAGACCGACCCATGACTTCGATCACTTTGCGGATTCCCGCAGACGTCGTTGAGTCGCTCAAGGTGATTGCTCCACACCGGGGATTTTCGGGTTATCAAGCACTGCTCAAATCATATATCAGCGAGGGATTGCGTCGTGACGAGGCAGTGCATGTCTTTGGTCCGGCTGCACGTTTGGCTGAGGCACTGAAGAAACGGGGAGTGTCCGCCAAACTCATTGAAGAAGCTGCGCAGGAGGCGTCCACGTAAGCTGCCGGTGGGAATCGGTCCCGTCGGCGACGGACCTCTCCCGCTCTCCTTGACCTTTTCCAGCCCTTTGGCATTATGGACCCCACACAAGTCTAGGTCGGCAAAGAACAAAGAAGCGATTTGAGTATCCGAGTGCATTCAAAAGCGAACCTGGCCTCCACGATCCCCCTAGCACCCCATGAACTCGTCGTGGACGAGTTGAGGCAAGTCGAACAATGTCTAGCCTCGCGCTTGCGGTCGCGCGAGTCGCTCCTGCAAGAGATCGGTCATTATCTTATCGGGGCGGGCGGTAAACGGGCGCGACCTGCCGTCGTGCTCCTCATTTTCCGTGCCTGCGGCGGTACGAATCCCGATGATGTCGTCGATGTTGCGGCGGCGTTTGAGCTGATTCATACCGCATCCCTGCTCCACGATGACATTATCGATGGGAGCGCGACGCGGCGGGGCAGAGCGTCGGCTTTTCAGCGGTTTGGCTTAGCCGATAGTTTGGTCGCCGGTGATTTTCTTTTCAGTCAGGCGTTCGGCCTCTGTGGCCGCTTCGAC
>SXGS01493802.1_pt1 | contig 15803 bp, 17 predicted proteins | sample 3174681 | NCBI WGS metagenome assembly SXGS01 (sample SAMN11356861, study PRJNA531348) | freshwater metagenome | isolation source: freshwater sample F1-80 | place: China: Fuxian Lake, Yuxi | collected 2017-12-25 | reverse complement strand
CGACGATGGCGATCTTCAGCGGGCCCGGGCGTCTCCGGCGCACGACCGGCGCGGTTTCGTCGGCTGCTTCGTCGGTCGGTTCCGGGACGATCTCGGGCTCGGGCTCCGGCCTGGCCTCGGGCAGCGGAATGTATTTCGCCGCCTCGTTCATCAGGTTCTCGATGCCTTCGCCGTGAATCGCCGTGACGGGATAAAGCTTCTCAAAGCCCAGTTCGGCAAACTCGGGCACGCCGGATTCCGCCCGGGCGGTGTCCACCTTGTTGACGGCCACGAGCACGGGCTTGCCGCTCTTGCGCAGGCGTTCCGAAACCTCGCGGTCCAGCGGCACGATGCCTTCCTGCACGTTCACGACGAGGACGATGACGTTCGCGGCATCGATGGCGATTTGGACCTGATCGAACGCCGCCTTGGTAATGACGTCCGCCGCTTTTTCACCGCGAAGCAGGCCGATGCCGCCGGTGTCCACGAGCGTGAAGGGGCGTCCGCGCCATTCGGCCTCTGCTGTCACGCGATCGCGCGTCACGCCGGGCATGTCATGCACGATGGCAATGCGCTTGCGCACGATGCGGTTGAACAGGGCCGACTTGCCGACGTTCGGGCGGCCCACAATGGCAATCAATCCAGACATGCCACGAGCATGTGGCCAGAACGGGACGGGTTAAAGGCAAAACATCGGAGTGGCGCGATGTGGGGCGCATCTTTTCATTGTGATTGCCACAGGCGGGCGATGGAGAGACGGAGTGCGGCCGTCCCCGGCCGCAGAAACGCTGTAAAGCCTGTCGGCTTCATGGTGTCCGTGTCCTGCGGACTCTCTCACCATTCTGCGCCCGGGGACGGGCACACTCCGCTTCCCGCCACGATGAAAAGATGCGCCCCGCGATGTCATGGTAGGGCATCGCTGCTGCGATGCTTGGGGCGTTGGGGGAAAGCTGATGTTCGGATGAATCAGACGTCCGGCGAACCGGCAGGTTCGCGCCACCAATGAGCGCAATGTCTGCCCACTCGCCTCAAGCCAGTTGCCAGCCCGGTTCGATTTCGGCGTCGAGCGCCGTTGGTGTTGCGCCGTGCTGGAGCTTGCGTTCCGCGAGCACGCCGATCATGCCGGCGTTGTCCGTGCAGAGGCTGCGTTCCGTCAGGCGCAACGCCAGACCGTGATGACGGCAGGCTACTTCGAGGCCGGCACGCAGCGCGCGGTTGCATGTCACGCCGCCGCTCGCGGTTACGCAGCGGACGCCCAGCCGCCGGGCGGCGCGCAGCGTTTTCGTCACGAGTGTCTCGACGATCGCGGCCTGCACGCTCGCGCAAATGTCGCGCACGGCCCGGCCGTCGTTAAGCAGCGCGGGATTTTTCTGGAGGAAATAGCGAACCGAAGTTTTAAGCCCGGCGAAGCTGAAATCGTCGTTCGCCTCGCGCAGCAGCGGGCGGGGAAATTCGTGCGCGGTTGCGTTGCCCTCGGCGGCCAGTCGGTCGAGCTCAGGCCCGCCTGGGTAGGGGAGTCCGATGAGCTTGGCCACCTTGTCGAAGCATTCGCCGGCGGCGTCGTCGAGCGTCGCGCCGAGGATGACGTGATTCAGTTCCGCGCGGACATGGACGAGCATCGTGTGCCCGCCGCTGACGATGAGCGAGACGTTCGGTTCGAAGCGCTCGAAGTCCGCCCGCGGTGGCTGGCCGATGATCCAAGGCGAATACAGATGCGCTTCGTGATGGTTCACGCCGACGAACGGTTTGCCCAAGGCGAAGGCCAGTGCCTGCGCGGCCTTGAAGCCGATCATCAGCGCGTTCGGCAGGCCCGGGCCTTGTGTCGCAGCGATGGCATCGAGATCCGCCGCCGTGACTCCGGCAGCGCACAGGGCGGCTTCGGTGACGGGCTGCCAGTTGCGCAAATGCTCGCGGGTGGCGAGTTCCGGGACCACGCCGCCGTATTCCGCGTGCAGCTTGATCTGTGACGAGACGACATTGGACAGCACGGCACAATCGCGTACGACTGCGGCGCTGGTTTCATCGCAGGACGTTTCGACGGCGAGCAAAGTCATCGTGCGAAGGCTAGGGCACGGCGCGGCTGTAAGACAAATGGGAAACCGGCGAGTGTATCGAACTCAACGCGGCCGTTTCTCCGTTGGACGTGAACCGGGTCGGGCTCTATAACCGCCGCGTGTCCGACGCTGATTTCGCCACGCCGTTGAGTGCCAAGAGCCGCTATTGCGCGGTGCTCGGGCATCCGATCAAGCACTCGGCCTCGCCCGCGATGCAGAACGCCGGCATCGCCGCGCTGGGGTTGGACTGGCGTTACCTCGCCTTCGAGGTGCATCCCGACAATCTCGCCCAAGCCATCGCCGGGGCGAAGGCGATGAAGTTCATCGGGCTCAATCTCACCGTGCCGCACAAGTTGCTGGCGCTGGATCTGGTGGATGCGCTCGATGAGTCTGCGCGCGAGTGGGGTGCAGTGAACACGATCCGGTTCGAGGCGCGCGATGCGCAGGGCGAGTGGCAGCCGATGGCGACGTTCGGCGAGGCCGTGCCGGAGGAGATTCGCACGCACGGTTTTAATACCGACGCCGGCGCGATCACGCGCTCCATCGGCGAGGATCTCGGAATAGAAGTTCGTGGCGCGAAGGTATTGTTGCTCGGGGCCGGCGGGGCAGGGCGGACGGCCGCATTGAAGCTCGCGGCGGATGGGGTGGGTGAGTTGTTTCTGGTGAACCGCACGATGAGCAAGGTGGATTCGCTCGTGCGCGAGATGGCGGCGCGTTATCCTGGCGTCCGCGCGACAGCAGGCTATCCGGCGGAGGATGCGCGGGTGGATCTGGTGTTGAACGCGACTTCGTTAGGGCTGAAGTCGGGCGATGAATCGCCCCTGGCCCCCGCACAGTTCGGGTTGGAGCGCGCAGGTGCGGCGTATGACATGATCTATCGTCCGGCGGAAACGGCGTTCCTGAAATCCGCGAAGGCTGCGGGTTGCCGGACGGCCAATGGGCTCGGGATGTTGTTGTATCAGGGCGCGCGGGCGCTGGAGCTTTGGAGCGGGATGAATCCACCGATAGAAGTGATGCGTGGCGCATTGCACCAAAACATTTATGGCGGATGAAACAGCGGCTGACTCGCCGGTTCGGGCCACTTGAACATGCAGCCGATGCTTGATCGCGAAATCTGGGCGTCCGTTCCGTTCCACTTCTGGTCGGTGGTGCTGTTCACATTCGGTTGCCTCGTCGGGAGCTTCCTCAATGTCTGCATCCACCGGATGCCGCTGGGGATGAGCGTCGTCTCGCCGCCGTCGCACTGTCCACACTGCGGCTATTCCATCCCGTGGTTCCTAAACGTGCCGTTGATCACCTGGCTGTCGCTCCGGGGTCGCTGCGCGAATTGCACTGCGCCGATCTCGGTCCGGTATTTCCTCGTCGAACTGCTCACAGGGGCGCTGTTCCTTGCTGCGTGGATGCAGGCGGGCCGCAGTTCGACGCTGGTGGCGCTGGTGTATTGCGTCGTGCTGGCCGGATTCGTCGTGGCGACGTTTATCGACTTCGAGCATTTCATCATCCCCGACGAAATCACGATCGGCGGCATGGTCGCCGGGGTGCTCGCGTCGGTGGCGGTGCCGCAGTTGCACGGGACGGATTCGCGCGCGCTGGCGATGTTGTGGAGCGGTGTCGGCCTCGCCGTGGGCTGGGGCGTCGTGTATCTCGTGCTGCGCGCAGGCAAGTTGATGTTCGGCAAGCAGGACATCCAACTGCCCCCAGACACGCGAATTGTTTTCACGGAGACGGGCGTGGTGTTGCCGGATCGCGAAGTTCCGTTCGAGGAGATTTTTTATCGCAAGTCGGACGCGATCCTCATCCAGGCGCGCACGGTGGAAACGATCGATCGATGTTACAAAGAGACCGAGGTGCGGTTGATGCCCGAGAAGCTCATCGTTGCTGGCGAGGAGTTCAACCCGGAGAGCATTCCGCAGATGGAAGTCGTGGCAGACCGCATCGTGGTACCGCGCGAGGCGATGGGCTTTGGCGATGTGAAATTCATGGGCGCGATCGGCGCATTCCTCGGCTGGAAGGCGGCGTTGTTCTCGTTGCTGGCGAGTTCGGTAATCGGCGCGGCGGTGGGTGTGCTGTTGATCGTAATGCGGCGGCAACAGCTATCCGGGCGGCTGCCGTACGGACCCTACATCGCGCTGGCGGCTACGATTTGGATTTTCGGCGGCTACCGCCTCGCGGACTGGTGGATTACCAGGATGATGCTGACGCACGGCGGTTGAACGGTGCGCCTGCCGCCTTACGGAAAACATTCATCATTCGCGGACTGAAATTTTTCATAAAAAACTGTTGCACCAAGGAGTTCGATTGATACAGTTCGCGTCCGCTTTCGGAAGGAAGTGGAATTTGTAGTCGAACTGAATAACATAAAATCGTTCTTTCTATGGCTGGACAACGTATCCGTATTCGCCTGAAAGCCTACGACCACCGGGTCATTGACGCGTCGGCACACGACATCGTCGAGACTGTAAAGCGCACCGGCGCTCGCGTGGCGGGGCCGATCCCTCTTCCTACTCGCGTCGAACGTTTCACCGTTCTTCGCTCTCCCCACTCGGACAAGAAGTCCCAGGAAACATTTGAACAACGCACGCACAAGCGTCTGTTGGACATCCTGGATCCCACCGCAAAGACTGTGGACGAGCTTAAGAAGCTCAACCTCCCGGCGGGCGTTGACATCACCATTAAGATCTAATTCCTATGCCACTCGGACTACTCGGAAAGAAGTTGGGCCATACCCGCGTCTATGACGCAAATGGCGTTGTTGTTCCGGTGACGGTTGTGCTGGCAGGGCCAAACCGCGTCATCCAAGTCAAGACTCAGGCGGGCAAGGACGGCTATAATGCTGTTCAGCTTGGCTTGATTGATCAGAAAGAGCAGCGCGTAACAAAACCGTTGCTTGGGCACTTCAAGAAGTTCAGTTCCTCGCCCGTCAAGAAGGTGAAGGAATTTCGTGACTTCTCCAAGGAAGTGAAGCCCGGTGATGTCATTGGGCCAGCGATTTTCACTGTTGGTGACTACATTGACGCCATCGGAGTGACCAAGGGACGTGGCTTTGAAGGTGTCATGAAGCGGTGGAACTTCCGCGGCGGTGATGCGACGCACGGTGCGAAAGGCTGGAAGCGCCGCTCTGGTGCTATCGGATGCCGTTTGTTCCCCGGCACGGTGAATCGCGGTATGAAGATGCCCGGTCACATGGGGCAGATTCAGCGCACGACGCAAAATCTCGAAGTCATTCAGGTGCGAGAGGAGGATAACCTTCTTTTGATCAAGGGATCGATTCCGGGCTCGGAAGGTGATTATGTCATCATTCGCGAGGCGAAGAAAATGTCACGCGAAGTCGTCGCCAAGAAACGCGCTATCCTTGCCGCCAAGGCCAAGGCTGCTCCGGCCAAGAAAGGCGCGAAAGCCGCTGAAGCCAAACCTGCCGCCAAGAAATAACAGACCATGAAACTTACTGTAAAAGATTCCAACGGGAACCAGCAGGGCGAACTCGAAGTTAAGTTCGAGTTGGTTGAAGGCGGGCGCGGCACCCAGGCCGTCCATGACACCGTGGTGGCCTATAACGCCGCCCAGCGCATGGGTACCGCCTGCACCAAGACCGCCGGCGAAGTGTCCGGCAGCAACAAGAAGCCTTGGCGCCAGACGGGCACCGGCCGCGCTCGTGCCGGTTCGCACCAGTCTCCGCTGTGGGTTGGTGGTGGTGTCGTGTTCGGCCCCAAGCCGCGCGACTTCCGCAAAAAAGTAAACGACAAGACCCGCCAACTCGCGCTGCGCAAGGCTCTTACTGAGCGTATCAAGGCTGGTGATGTTCTGGTTGTGAATGAGCTCAGCCTCTCGACACCGAAGACGAAGGGTTTTGTTACCGTGCTTGAGAAGCTCGACGTCGCGGGAGGTACTGCCCTTGTTGTTGACTCGACTATTCAGGGCAATGTTCGCCTCGCTTCCCGAAACGTTGTCGGCGTGGAGGTGACGACGGCTGAGTTGCTCAACACCTATCAGGTGTTGCGCTCCGACAAGCTCATTGTGACCAAGAGTGGATTTGAGAAACTGGAAGCCCGATTGAAGGACTAAGCCATGAACCCATTTGAAATCATCAAGACCGCCCGTTTGACCGAAAAGGGCACGCGGCAAGGCTCCAAGTACAATCAATACACGCTGGTTGCTGACCGTCGTGCGTCCAAGCCCGAGATCAAGAAGGCCGTTGAAGAACTCTTCAAGGTGAAGGTCGTTCGCGTGAACACGCTCAACGTCCGAGGGAAACTTCGCCGCCAGCGCACCGCGCAGGCGGGCCGGGATGAGAATTGGAAGAAGGCCATCGTCACGCTGAAGGAAGGCGACAAGATCGCATTGGCTTGATTCGAAGGATTGCCGAACACTAGGTCGGCATCTTCGGATAAACCGTCCAAACTACCCTAAAGGGTGTTTTTTAAACCTCCTTCCGGCGGAAAAAATTGTGGCCAAATAGAAGTCGTTTGCTACAGTCGCGCACTCTTGAACGGACGTTCCCGGAGAGGAACATTTTCCGACGGAGACGTAATTTAACGCAGGTGCATTTGGTATTTGATTGTTGTGAGCACAAGCAAGAAACCAGCTAAAAAGGCAGCTCCGGCCAGCGCTCCGAAGGGCAAGGCCCGAGCCGTGGCCACGGCCGCGTCCATTCTTGGCGCCTATTCTCAGAAGCCCGGCAAGGTGACGACTGCGGTCAGCAACAGAAACCTGAAGATCAAGCCCGAGTGGGTGAAGTACTACCAGAACCTCCTTGAACTTCGTGAGAGGCTTCTCTTGCAGATGAACGGGTTGGCCAAGGAATCTGCCGAAGAGATGGCTGGTTACAGCCTGCACATGGCGGATTCCGGCACGGACAATTTCGACCGTGACTTCGCCCTGAGCCTTCTTTCGTCCGATCAGGATGCAGTTTACGAGATTGAAGAAGCCTTGAAGCGCATCGAGAAGGACACCTATGGCGTGTGCGAACTGACGGGAAAACCTATCCCGCGCGCGCGTCTCGACGCGATTCCTTGGACACGGTTCACGGTGGAGGCGCAGGCCCAGTTGGAGCGTGAAGGTGCGCTGCGTCAGAAACGCCTTGGTGCCCTCGGCAGCGTTGACTCCGCCGGTGCGACAGAGGTCGAAGAGGATGACGACGTCGAAGAAAAGCCGTCGAAGGACAAAGATTAACCACTATCCCTATGCCCAGAGAAATTATCACCATTGAATGCACCGAGGCTCGCAAAGAGGGCAAGTCTCCCTCGCGTTACACCACCACGCGCAACAAGAAGCTTCAGACTGAGAAGCTTGAGATCAAGAAGTACAACCCCTTTCTCCGTCGTCACACCGTTCACCGCGAAATCAAGTAACCTCCTATGCCCCGCAAGACGAACAAAGACAGCAAGGACGGCAAAGGCCGTGGCCGTTCCGGCACGATGGAAAAGCGGACGCCCCGTCCGAAGCCCAAGATCGATTTCACGATCGAATCGATGGACTACAAGAACGTGAACCTGCTCAAGCAGTTCACGACTGACAACGGGCGCATCCTGCCGCGTAAATACACCGGTCTCCCGGCGCACTACCAGCGTCATCTGAACCGCTTGATCAAGCGCGCGCGCCAGATGCTCCTGATGCGATAGTCAGGCAGTGACTTTCGACCCATCCCGCAGCGGTTTACGCTGCGGGATTTTTTTGTTCCGTGGTTCGTCTCAACAATGTGGCTGACTTTCGGAGTCGCCCGCATACCCTCCCGAAAAAGCGATGCACGATCACCTTCACATTCCTATTCCTCTGTTGCTCGCGGGTTATTCCGCGCTCATCATCGTCGCCTCGCTGGCGGGCGGATGGCTTCCGCTGGCCGCGCGGTTGACTCACACTCGGCTGCAGGTGGCGATCAGTTTCGTTGCGGGATTGATGCTTGGTGTCGGGTTGCTGCACATGCTGCCCCATGCCTGGCACCAGTTCCATTCCATTGATCGGGTCGTGATGTGGCTTCTGGGTGGCTTTCTGGTCATGTTCTTTGCGCAGCGATTTTTTCATTTCCACCATCACGATGTTCCGGACGATGCGGCGGAGCACCAGCACTTCTCTCATCAGAATCATGAACATTGCAGTCATTCGCTTGCGCGTCAGTCCGCCAGTCGTCTCTCATGGGTTGGAGCGGCTGCGGGGATGACATTGCACTCGTTGCTAGACGGTCTCGCACTGGCGGCCAGTGTGCAGGCGGAGGTTGCGAATCACGAAGGGGCTCTTTTGGGGCTCGGGGCGTTTCTGGTCATCCTGTTGCACAAGCCGTTCGATGCAATGGCCATCAGCACGCTGATGACAGCGGGCGGCAAGTCGAAGTATACCTGCCACCTTGTGAACGGTCTGTTTGCGCTCGCGATTCCGCTGGGTGTTGTCCTGTTTTTCCTGGGGATGAACGAACCCGGGGCCGAGAACAACGCGATCTTGGGCGCGACCCTGGCTTTTGCGGCGGGGACGTTCCTATGCATCGCCACCAGCGATCTGCTGCCCGAGATTCAGTTCCATGCGCACGATCGCATCAAATTATCACTGGCGTTGCTGGCAGGGCTGGGGATGTCGATCTTGATCGGGCAGTTTGAGCACGCAGGCCACGACCATCACCATGAGGAAGACGGGCATGTGCATGAGGCCCCCGCTGCGGTGGGGAAGTAAGAGGCCTGGGTTGTCGAAGGTGTGGTTACTTCTTGGTGGCGGCGTCCTCGATCATCTTGCGGAATTTCACCTGCGAGGCTTTAGCGAGCGGGATGGGGCCGGTGAGGCGGATAAAGACATTCCCTTTGTCGCTCTCGATGATACCCCCCACGAGCATCGTGTTCGGCATAGGTGTTTTGGGGCCTCCGGGCATCCCGCTTTGGTAAGTGCCCTCGGCGTGGACGTAGGTAATCTTGTGGCCGCCGACAGTTTTGACTTCGACGGCGGAGTTTAGCTTTTCTTTCGGCTCGGAGAATTGCGCCAACCATCGGTCGATATTAGCCTGCGTCAGGCCGCCACCGCCCTCGCCGAAGAAGAAGAAAATCACCTCGCCCGGCTCCTTCTGTGCCGGGTCCGTGACTTTCAACTGCGCCTTCCGCATCACGGAATTCACCTCCACCCATTGCCAGTCTGCCGGACGGCTGAAGTTGAACTCGCCGACTTTGAAGCTGGTAGGGCCTTCCGCCGCGCTGGCGGTCTGGATGATGGTCTGGAGGAGCGCGGCGATGGCGATGACGTGGGTGCGGATTTTCATGGCGGGTGTGTTAGTGGAGCGCGCGGGCTTTGTCAAATTCCCGCCGCTTCGCGTTGCCGGTCGGAAGACAAATCAATGGACACCGCGCGGGTGTCCACCAAGTATAGCTCTGCAATATTATGAATCGTCGCACCGGTTTCCCTGCGCTCTTTGCGCTTCTCCTCGTGGTCGTGCTTGCGACCAGTTGCGCGTGGGTACCGCAGGAGGCGCGGCTGAGGATCGATGCTGCCACCGCGGCTTCGGATGCTGGGCGTGGAGTGCGTGTGGCTGTGAAAGTGCACGATCGCCGGCCGGAATCGGTGCTCGGCCATCGGGGCATCGATTCGGATAATGCAGCCATCACCACGCGGCAAAACCTGGTGGTCCTGTTTCGCGACGCAGTCATCGAAGGACTGGCAAGGAAGGGCTTCAAGGCGACCGACTACGATGGTGAGACGCCGCTCGTGTTGTCCGTCGAGATTCGCAAGGTGCAGTACTCGACGGACATGGAGTTTTGGAAAGGCATCGTGAAGACCGAGGCGTGGCTGGTGGCGTCGATGCACAAGGGCGGTGTTCGCTTCGAGCAGAACTACACGGGGAAGCGCCAGATGACGAGCGTCGAGGCTCCGCGGGCGAAGACCAACGAGCGGTTGCTCAACGAGGCCATTTCGGAAGCGGTGCGGACGATGATTGAAGATCCGAATTTGCTCCGCTTCATCACGGAGTAGGCGGGCTGATTTCCTCAGCCTCGCTGACGATAGATCATCTCGACGACTTTCATCGCGGCCTTCGCTTCCTTCAGGCCGGGTACGGGTGTGCGCTTGTCGCGGATGTCTTCCATGAACTCCTTCATCTCGATTCGCCAGGACTCGTCGCCGCGCGGGTATTCCCAGACGGTTGTCTCGGGCGGGCCCATTTGCGGGAGCATCTTGTAGTAAGTCAGCTTTTCCAGGCCGTAGCTGCCGCCGAGTCCTTCCCAGTGCAGCTTCGCATCGCGACCGTAGATCTCGAGGCTGAAAAGGTTCTTCCACTCCGTGCAGCTCGCGTGCAGCCATGCGGTCTGGCCGGCGGCGTTGCGCAGGCTGAGGAACGCATTGTCATCGACGGGCATATTCCAGAAATACGTCGGCGCATGGCCGTCCACCTGCGCGAATTCGCCGAGGAAAATTCCGGCGAGATCGATCAGGTGCACGCCTTGATCAATGAGTTCGCCGCCGCCGGAGAGCTTTGGGTCGGCGCGCCACTCCTTGTCGTAGCCGATGCGGCCGCCCTGGCCGTAACGGCCGCGCACAAACATCATCGGGCCGAGCGCGCCGCTGCGGAAAATCTCAAGGGCCTTTAAGCACGCAGGGTGGTAGCGATGGTTGTAGCCGACGCGGACGAGCGCGCCGCTCTTCGCCGCAGCCGCTTCGAGCGCGTCGAGTTCCTTCAGGGAAATCGCGCCGGGTTTTTCGATGAGGACGTGTTTGCCGTTCTCGGCGGCCTTGATGGCGAGTGGCGCGAGCGAGGCGTTGATTGTGGCGATCATCACCACGTCCACGTTTGGCGAGGTCACGGTTTGCGTGACGGAATCCGTCGCGACGCACCCGGATGATTGCGCTGCCAGTTTCTTGGCGCGATCGATGTCGAGATCGCAGGTGAATGTCACGCTGCCGGGTGGGAGGAGGTTGAGGCGCTTCTGGCCGACGAGGCCGCAGCCGATGAGGGCGATGCGTGGGGTGGTCATATCAACTCCATTTCTTTCCGCGATCCTCGGGCACGATGCGGCGCAGGCAGTAGATGTCGGACGTCGCAAGTTCTTCGCGATGCTCCGCGAGCTTGGCCCACGGATCCCACTGCGCGCTGATCAGTTTGCCGGTGATACCGTCGCTTTCGACGCTGGCGAGATAAACGGCGAGGCTCGCGCCAAGCGAAGGTGAGGTGGCTCCTACTTCCTTCCACTTCCGGTTCTGCTCGTAGAACGCCCGGCCGACCTTCTCCGGGCCGGCGGCGAGAACATCGTCCACGAACCGTGTGGCGAGCGCGCCGGGTGCGATGGCGTTGACGTCGATTCCGAAAGGCTGAAGTTCCATCGACAGGGCTTCCGTCAATCGAACGACTCCCGCCTTGCTGGCTCCATAGGAACTGATGTTTGGCCGTGCATTTGTGGCCCCGCCGCCGCTGATGACGACAATCTTTCCGCGACCCGCTTTCTTGAAATGCGGAATCAACGCACGACAGGGCAGAAGGACGCCGAAGAGATTGATATCGATGGCGCGCCGCCATTCGTTGAGATCGACGGATTCGGTCGGCCCCATCGGGCCGTACACACCGGCGTTGAGGACGAGAATGTTAATCGAGCCGAGTTCACGCAGCGCGAAGGCGGCGAGGCCGTTGACCTGCGATTCGTCCGAGACGTCGCAGGGCTGGGTGAGGATTTTCTGCGTTGGAAACTTTGCGCCGAGCTCGTCACGAGTGGCGTTCAACTCCCTTTCGTTTCGCGCGCAGAGAACAACGTTCGCGCCTTCCTGAAGGAACTGTTCGGCGATGGCCCTTCCCAAGCCCTGGCTTCCTCCGGTGATGATGGCATTCTTGTCTTTGAGTTTCATGGACGACGGCTGGAGTTAACCATGATGCCGGCGGTCACTGCACGGATTATCAGACGAAGCGCCGTGTGGGATTGGGACAACCGGGGCGGCGTGTGCGCCCGCGTTGCGAGTGGTCATCCGACGCGGACCCCGCGGTGTGCCGGGGCGGGCGTCGAGTCGAGTTGCGTCTGGGAAAGTTCCGGATGCGCGTCGAAGATTTGCAGGCGGCAATGCTCGGCGAGATTCCGGGGCAAGGCGTGCCAGCACTGAGCGTCGTGCGATTCCTTCACCCACTTCAAGAAGCCTGCATAGAATTGGACCGGAAACTCGCCGACATCTGGCCTGGCCCCGGTGAAGCAGACGTAGTCCGGGTGAACATTCACCAGCGCCACGCCGTCGTGTGCCGCAATCCATGAGAGCTTCTCGCGCCACACCGTGTCGGTTGTTTCGCGGAGCAGCAGGAACAGGGTCGAGTCCTGGACGAGCGTGTAGGGCAACTCCATGTAGCCTCGACCGGTTGCGCCGCGATGCCAGTAGGGGAAGATGGTGCCCGCGCCTTCGGGTTGTGGCTCGAATGGGTCGGTGTCAAACGTCGAGGCGTCGTAGCGGATGTTTAGATCCTCGATCCACTCCAGGTTCCGCAGCATGAAGCCTGAGCGGAACCCGCAGGCGTTCCAAGCGGAGAGGTAGTGATTGATGCGCGCGGCGCTGGCGACAAAATCCTCGCGGGAGTTGTAAAGTTTGCCGTCATGCCGGTGATCGTGGATGCCGACCTCGAATCCATTCCGGACGAGCCATTCTCGGAGTTCGTTGGGGACCTGGTATTCGCCCTCGGGAACGAAGTTGAAGGACGAGCGGAATCCGAGCGACATTTCGACTTCGGCCAGTTGCCGCACGCGCTCGACGCCTTTCTGCGATTCCACGTCGTGGGTCAGGACGAAGGCGAAGCGCCGTTCGTCTGGCCAGCCCTTGAACCACGCCGGTTTCGCGCCGGCGGATTCCAAGATCGGCCATGTGTCCCGTTTTTTTGCACGCTGGCGGCGCGCGACGCGGCGGCGCATGAATAGGCGGATGCGGTAAGGGAGCCACGGCTTGAGCCAGTAGTAGAGCCGGACACACGCGACCCACAGTGCGCCGATCAACATGGCCGTCAGCACCGGGTGGGCCCGGATGAAGTTGAAAACGGACATGACGGCGTTTTTCATCTCTCAAAGCGCGAGGTCAATCCATCTGCGGGTACAATATCCGTCCCGCGAGACGAAACAGCGGCATGGGTAACCAACGCATCAAGCCCCCCCCCATGCCACCTCGATGCGAGGACTCTGCCCGAAATTCGTTCCGCCGCAAATCGAATCTCACGTAGCGAATCGTGCGTTCTGTTGTTCCAAAGCCCGACTTGAACCGGCGCAGGCCCGCGTTGTCCATGTCGGTCCGGCCCATGGAAAACGTCTGGAAACCCAGGGTTGCGCATGTCTTGATCGCCTCCCACATCACAAGGTCGTTCGCGCGGAGTTGAAGGCGCGATTCGTCCGACGCGCCGAATTTGTAAATGCTGTTCTCGCCGAAATGCAGGAACACTCCTGCGGCGACCAGCCTTCCTTCGTGCAAACCTTCGATGACGAACCCGTTGCCGGGTTTGATGACGTATTTGAAGATGTTCTCGAAGAACCCGAGTGACTGTGGTGGCACGCCATGCTTGCGGCGCGTCTGGCAATGCAGCTCGTGGTATCCGTGGATCGCTTCGATGCTCCGTGAGACGCGCGTGGTCACGCCGGATTTCTCGGCTTTGCGAACTGCACGGCGCACGCTGCCTTCGAAGTTTCCGAACACGATCTCGGCTCCGTTTCTGAGATCAACATCGTGGCCGTAGAAAGTTGCCGAGGCTGGCGCGTTAGCCCTGACGGAGAGCGGTGCGCGCAGTTCTAAATGCTTCCAGCCGTGTTCCCGGCCCAGCGCGACGGCGTGGTCGAAGAGCGGATCGGCGTCTGCGTCGTTCGCGGCGAGGATGCCACCTTCATCGGAGAAAGGCATCGCGACGCCGCGCCGTCCCTTCATCCATGAATTCACTTCCATGATCGGGAGCACGGCGCGCGCCCGGTTTCCATCCGTCAACGCCAACAAATGCGGCACATGACCGTAGGTGGCCTGCAACACCCGCGCCCACCCGGCGCTGTGAAAGATCGTCACGCCGCCACACTGGAGGACGCAACGATCCCATGCGTCGCCGTCCTCACTCGCAAAGCGTTTTATGAGGGCACCGTTCGTCCCGTGAGTTTCGGGCGTTATTTCTAAAGCGCGCATTGTTTTCCGACGCACGATCTATCGGACGCATTCCGGCCTGGTTGAGATGAGTTTCAGCGCCGCCGCTGCCGTTGCATGACAGTGCGTGCGGGGCAACGGTGTCGGGCCGGGGAGTTATTGCCAAGCCTGCGGCGTCTCGGCAACACTGCACGCGCGAATGAGCAAACCGTTCTACATCACGACCGCCATCGATTACGTCAACGGCCAGCCGCATCTGGGCCACGCCTACGAGAAGATTGTCACCGACGTCATCGTCCGCGCCCGCCGCAGCCTCGGCGAGCCGGCGTTCTTCCTGACCGGTCTTGATGAGCACGGGCAAAAGGTCCAGCAGGCCGCGCTGAAAGAAGGCAGGACGCCGCAGGCTTATTGCGACGCGCTGGCGGCGGACTGGCGCAGCCTCGCCGGGACGCTCGAGCTGACGAACGATGATTTCATCCGCACCACTGATGGGCGCCACAAGCAGACCGTGCAGGCGATTCTCGCGAAACTCCACGCGGCCGGGCATTTTTATCAGGCGGAGTATCGGGGCTTTTACTCGGCGAAGGAGGAGACGTTCCTGACCGAGAAGGATCGCCTTCCCGATGGCACTTTTGATTCCAGCTACGGCGAGGTTGTGGAACTGGTCGAGCACAACTACTACTTCAAGCTGAAGGACCAACAGCAGTGGCTCATTGATTACATTGAGGCCAATCCGTCGTTCATCCAGCCCGACTACCGACGGAACGAAGTCCTTGGCTTCCTGAAGAACAACACGCTCGAAGATCTGTGCATCACCCGGCCGGCAGCGCGTTTGAACTGGGGCATTCCACTGCCGTTCGATCCGGCCTACGTGACCTACGTCTGGTTCGACGCGCTCGTGAACTACGTTAGCGTCCCCGCGTCCCTCGGCGATCCGACGGTCTGCGCCGCGCTCGGTTTGCAATCCGAGATCCGCAATCCGCAATCCACAATTCAGCTCTGGCCTGCCGACGCCCACGTCATCGGCAAGGACATCCTCAAGTTCCACGCCGTCTACTGGCCGATCATGCTCAAGGCGATGGGGCTGGCCCTGCCGAAGCAGATTATCGCGCACGGCTGGTGGCAGAAGAACGGCGAGAAGATGAGCAAGACCACCGGCAACGTGGTCGATCCTGTGGCCGTCATTGGCGAATGGGGCGTCGATGCGTTCCGCTACTACGTCGTCCGCGAACTCGATCTCGGGCCGGATGGCAACTGGACCGATGCCGGGTTCATCGCCCGCTACGATTCCGAACTCGCCAACGGCCTCGGCAACCTGCTCAACCGTTCGCTCTCGATGCTCAAGAAGTATCGGACCGGAATCGTGCAGCAAGGCAGCCCGGCCGGCGGCGACAACGCGGGACTCATCAGCCCGAACGATGTTCCGGCGATCGAAGCCGACCTGCGCGCCGCGCACTTGCAAGGTGCGCTCGTGAAGATCTGGGAGATCGTCACGCGCGCCAATCAATACATCCAGCGCACTGAGCCGTTTCGCATGGCCAAGGTGCCGGAGAAAGCCGGCGAACTCGACGTCGTGCTCTACAACCTCGTCGAAACCTGCCGCGTGCTGGCCGTGCTACTCTGGCCGTTCATCCCCGGCACGAGCGAGAAGATCTACGCGCAGCTTGGACTGAAGGATTCTCCCGCGAAGTTCAGCGAAGCCGCCTGGGGCAAACTCGCCGCCGGCCACGCCAT
>SXGS01006890.1_pt1 | contig 15804 bp, 7 predicted proteins | sample 3174681 | NCBI WGS metagenome assembly SXGS01 (sample SAMN11356861, study PRJNA531348) | freshwater metagenome | isolation source: freshwater sample F1-80 | place: China: Fuxian Lake, Yuxi | collected 2017-12-25 | reverse complement strand
TGCGAGCACAGCTTGTGCCGGCGGGCCAACGGGCCCGCCTGTGCGTCACCCACTGGGTGCTCCTCCTTGGCGTCTATCTGGCCGACGGCGTCTTCGCTGTCGGCCTCGCCGGCCTCGGTCCCTCAAACCAATCAGCGTTCTTGCCGCGCCTGCGCTGTCCCACCGCCGCTCCCGTGCTGGCCGCAGGCGCTCAGCCGCCTGATCGGCGCCGCGCGAGGGTGCTGGCCGCGGGCGCTCAGCGGCGCGATCGGCGCCGGGCGAGGGCCAGGATCAGCCCGAGCCCTGCCAGGAGCCAGGGCGCAGAGCCCGGGCGCGCGGGCAGCGTGGCGCAGCAGCCGCCGCCGTCGCCGGCGCTCGGCGGTGTGGGAGCGGGGGCGGGCTCCGGCTCGTTGGGCTCCGGCTCGTCGGACTCGGGCTCGGGCTCGGGCTCAGGGCGCGGGTCGTCGCCGGGGGGGAGATCGGCGCAGAGATCGTCGAGATCGGCGTCCATTGCGGCGGGGACGTCGTCGGTGGCGACGTCGTCGGGGCCTTCCGGGGCGTCGATGGCGACGTCATCGACAGGGGCGTCTTCGGCGGGGCCTTCCGGGGTGTCGATGGCGATGTCGTCGACGGGGACGTCTTCGGCGGCGTCGATGGGCTCGTCGACGTCACCCACGCCGAGATCGGGGAGGCCCGCGTCGTCGGCGTCGGGAGGATCGACGGGGGGGTCAGGGCGCGCGCCGATGAGCAGCCGGAAGGTCTTGAGCTGCTGGCGGGCCAGGGTGCCGGCGATGGCGTCGTCGGCGACGGCGACGGGGGCGATGTCGGTCTCGACGTGGGTGACCTCGACGGCGCGGGTCATGGGCAGGGCGGCGGCCAGGGAGAAGCCGGCGGGGGCCTCGGAGAGGTTCCAGAGGCGGGCGATGACGCCGCCCTCGATGCCCTCCTCGGCGGGCTTGACGGCGAAGGCCAGGACGTCCGGGTTGTCCAGCGTGAGCAGGCTGAAGGCGTCGGCCGGCAGCGGGCCGCGGGCGTCGCCCGTCAAGGGCGCCGCGATCAGCGGGTTCTGGTGGGCCAGGGCGAAGCGCATGGCCGCGGCCGGGTCGTAGGCGGCGTGGGTGCGCAGCGCGTAGCGGTTGAGGAAGGCCGCGTCGCCCCCCTGGTTTCTGAAGCCGAGGTCAGGGCCGTCGACCTGCATCCCGACGATCGCCGTAATCGAGGCCGTGTCCGCGTCGAGGGTGTCGACGGTGCTCTGGCCGACCTTCATGAAGGCGCTGTCCCAGCTCGACAGCGTCGCGCTCAGGCCCGCGTCGCTCATGCTGACGAAGTGGCCCAGCGTCAGGTAGTCGGTCCGGGCCTGCCGGTCGGCGTAGGTGCCGCCGTTCGAGATGCGGTCGACGGTGGCGATCATCCCGACCTCCTCGTGGCGGATCGTCGGGTCGCTCATGTCCAGATCGAAGCGGTAGCCCGTCTCCTGCCCGAAGTTGCCCGTGATGCGGTCCTCGACGTCGATGCGGTTGAGCCCCGCGTAGAGGGTGACGCGGGTGGTGTGGCCGGGGCTGCCCGGGACCGCGACGCGCAGCGTGGCCAGCACCGGCCCGAGCGCCTCCAGCGTCACCGCGCCGCCCTGGCCGCCGGTCGTGCGCCTGTTGAGCGCGCCGCCCTCAGGGACAAGCTGCCGATCGTCGTGGCAATGGTCGATGAGCGAGGTGATCGCGCCGTCGTCGCCGAGGGTGAGCCGGACCAGGGGGCCGTCGAGGGTGTCGCCCTCGTGGACGGCGGCGTCGGGGAAGGCCGGGCCGGCGCCCGCCAGGACGCGGACGACCTTGTAGCCCAGCGCCGGCACGTTCGGGACCATCACGGCGAGCAGCGCCCCGCCCGGCAGCGCGATCCGCTGCGACGGGATCGCCTCCCCCGTCCCCTCCTCGACCGCGTGCAGCGCCTCGCCGCCCTCCACCGGCAAAAAGGCCACGTCCGTGCGCGGCCACGACAAGGGGTTGAAGACCACGAAGGGCGCGCCGCGCGACGGCTCCGGGTTGGCGACCGCGCCGGCCAGCGCGCCGAGCGCGTCGTCGTGCAGCCCGTCGGTGTAGCCCTTGACCGAGGCCAGCGTGTCGCGCTGGAAGCCCTCGCGGAACTCCTGCCCGATGCCGCTGTTGGCCGTCCAGTCGTGATCGTAGAACAAGCCCATGTCCAGAAAGGCCCGGTCGCGCTGGGCGGCCCGCGACTCCAGATCCAGCGCCTCGGGGGCGTAGAGTGCCACCACGGCCGCCATCGCCTCGGCCCCCCGCAGCCGCTCCACCGACCGACGCATCCCCGCGCTCACCTCGCCGAGCGAGGCCGTCAGCAGATCCCATTCATTGCCGTAACTGCCTGTAAATGTTGGTATTTCGTCGCCGTGGCTGGCGAGGAAGTCCTCAAAGAAGTCGACCTCGTTCGAGACGATGACGCGGCGATCGGGGGTGCCGAGGGCCTGGGATGCGCGGACGAAGGCGTCGGTGGTCGAGGACAGGTCGTCCCAGCCGTAGCCGAAGGCGGCGGCGACGGGCCAGGGCCAGGCCTGCCGGAAGGTGGGGTCATTGCGCATGAAGTTGACGACGCCGCGCGGGTCCCTGGCCTCGGCGTAGCCGCCGAGCGACTCGTTGCTGGCGAAGAGGCTGTTCCACTTCATGAGCACGGACTGCCCGTCGGGGCCGGCGAAGTGATAGATCTCGTGGTCGCGGGGGTCGGCCTCAAGCTCAAGGCGCGAGACGCAACCGCAGATCCCCTTCCACGAGAAGCGCGCCCCGGCGCCAGCCCACAGCGAGGCGACCCCCGCCGGCAAGGTCTGGTTCTCCATGGCGACGACGAGGTCGACGTCGAGGCCGAAGCGGCGCTCCAGGCGCCCGGCGAGGTACATGTCGCGGATGACGGCCTCGGTGGGCATGGCGCCGGGCATGGTGACGAGGGACTGCATCGGGAAGGTGATGCTGCCGTTGCGGATGTGGCCCATCAGGCGGTTGATCTGGGCCTGGGGTCGGTTCTGGAGGAACTCGTAGATCCAGAGGCTGCCGTCGCAGTTGAAGCGGCTGCGCTGGTCGCTGGGGAGGTTGGCCGTGTCCTCGGCCAGCTGCATGTAGTAGTCGAGCATGGACAGGAAGGCCGATCGATAGTCCTCGTCGGTGCCCGACCAGAAGTAGTCCGTGTGGTCGTCGTTGGCGATGTAGTGCCGCTCCTGAGCCGCCGCGGGGCTCGCGCGCAGCGCGACCAACGTGGCGGCCAGGAGGAGGGCGGCGATGATGGCGGCGCAAGGTCGCAGCGCGGCGCGAGATCGCAGCGCGGTGCTCCATGGACGGCGGGGAGTTGGGGTCATGTCGGGCGAGCCTCAGGCGGTCGGTCATGTTCAGCCCGAAGCATGACGCGGAACGCGGCGCAGCGCAATGTGGCGCGCCGCCGGGCGAGGCGCGAGGGCTCAGGAGGCGTCTTTGAGGTCCGTCAGCGCGATCTCGAAGATCAGGGTCGCGTTGGGGGGGATCATCGGGGCGCTGCCGGCGTCTCCATAAGCCAGGTGCGGAGGGACGGTGATCCGGCGCACCTCGCCGGGCCGCATGCCCTCGGTGCCCTGGTGCCACCCGGCGATGAGCCTGGTGGAGCCGACGGGGCAGGTCAGGGTCTTGTCGTCTCCGGCGCCCAGGGGGAGGGCGGGGCCGTCGGCGGTGGTGCAGGTCCAGACCCAGGTGGCGATCTGGCCGGCGCTGGCCCTCGGGCCGACGCCGATGGCCCGCGCGAGGTCTTCGATGAGGACGCCGTCGAGGGCGCGCTGCCCGGCGGGCGCGTCGGCGGGGACGGGCGATGCGGCGACGGCGGAGGGGCCGAGGGCGAAGGGGACGATCATGCAAAGGGGCAGCCACCATTTCTTCATCTCGGACTCCTTGGGGCCTCGCGCTCAGGTGCGCCGTCGCGGCCCTCAAGGAATCTGAACGCGCCGCAGCCAGAGTCGATCTCGATGGGCCATTCTTCACCGAGCCTCATGGTCGAGCTGGTCATTCGCCTTCGGTCTGGTCTGCGCTGGATGCGGCGAGGGGGACGGGCGCAGCAGGCCGGGGTGACGCGCGCAGGGGTGAGGGTGTATGTTGGCGGCGGGTTGAAGGTCATGGAGGGATCGGAGGGCGCGGATGGAACGGTCGGTGATCTTGAGGTCGGGGGTGTTCTTCGGGGCGGCGTTCGGGCTGGCTTGTTCGACGCCAGCGCCTCAGGAGATCAAGGGGAACGCAGAGGACGGCGGCGACGGTGGGGAAGGGGGCGATGAGCGGCCCGAGGCGCCGCCCGAGGCGCCTGTGACCGTGGCGGTGCAGGCGGCGCGACCTGAGGTTGCGTGGCCGCCGCCGCCCTTGTCGTTGATGCCGCTGGTGGGCGATCCGGCGCCGGGGGAGGGGCAGTGGAGGCCCGTGCCCGCCTTTGTCCAGCAGAACGCCGGGGCGCCGCCGATGATGTTCCAGGCGACATTGCGCAACCGGAAGCTGAAGGGGCCGAAGCGGGATCTCTTTGACGCGAAGCGGTGGTACGAGGTGGAGGTGCTGATCTGGGATCCCGAGCAGGTCGAGCTGCGCTTCATGGCGGGGGTGATGGAGCCTGAGGCGCCCGTGTCGCGGCGCGGTGCGGGGGAGGTGCCGAGGACGCAGGAGGTGCTCGGTCGGCTGGTGGCCGTGTTCAACGGGGGCTGGCGGACGAAGGACGCGAAGACCAGCGGGGTGATGACGGATCGCCAGCCGGGCCTGCCCCCCGGGCCGGATCTGGCGACGATCGCCCTCTACGACGGCGGCCGCGTCGAGATGGGCACGTGGGAGGTGCCCAGTGATCCGCCTGCCGAGATGCACAGCTTTCGGCAGAACGCCCAGCCGATCTACGGTGAGGGTCGCGCAAATCCACTGGAGCGCGTGGCGAAGTGGGGGGGGACCGGCGGGGTCGGGGGGTCGGACGGCCCCTATACGATCCGCTCGGGGATCTGCCGCACGAAGAGCGGGCACCTGGCCTACGTCTACGGCGAGCACATGGATCACCTGCAGCTGGCCGAGGTGATGGAGAAGGCGGGCTGCGATTACGGCGTCCACCTGGACATGAACGGGATCCACGCGGGTCTTGAGTTCTTCGCTCTGAGCGGCTTCAGGCAAGGGCCGCGCGGGAAACTGGCGTGGGACGTCCAGGCGGGTCGGTTGACGCCGAAGATCTACTACAAGCCCTTCCCTCGCTACCTGCAGCGGCACCCCAAGGACTTCTTCTACCTGTTGCGGCGTTCGACCCTGCCGACGCGCCTGGCCTCGTTGGAGCTCAAGGGGTTGCCGCAGCCCGGCAGCGCCCGCAACAGGCCGGCGGCGGCGGCCGGGGAGGCCGGCGGCGTCCGGGCGATCGCCTGGGACGCGAGCCGGGCGGCCTTGCCTGCGAAGGGCGGCGCGCTGGCGACGGAGGGCGGCCTGCAGGTGATCGTCGATCCTGGCGAGGCGCCGTCGGGGGGCCCGGTCGCGTCGCTGTCGCGGGGCGTCGACGGGGGTTGGGCGGTGTCGGAGGGGGAGGTCGACGGGGCGGCGCTGCGCGGGGCGCGCTACGAGGGCAAGCCGGCCGAGGGGGAGGTCATCCGGGTGCTGGGGGCCTTCGGGAGCGCGCTGGTGGTGCTGGAGGCGCCGATCGGCGCGCGGGCCGCGCTGGAGTCGGCGATGGCGTCATTGCCGGGGGCGGGTTGGATGGCGCTGGGCGCCGGGTCTCGGGTGCTGGTGAGGTCGCCGTCGGTGGAGGCGGGGCGTTGGGTCGAGCACGACGGGATCTCGGGGCGCGGGTCGCTGGTTGAAGGGCCCGAGCGCGTCCCGGAGGGTATGCTGGGCTTTGGCCTGCCGGGCGAGCGGGCCTTGGTGGGGGATCTTTTTGACGGGCCGAGGGTTGGCGGGGAGTGACATGTCCAGAGAATCTTTGAGCGCCAGTGAGCGGCTGCCCTACCTGCGGGTGCTGATCGCCATCGCCCACGCCGACGGCGTGCTGGACGAGGAGGAGGCGCGCAAGATCGAGGGCTCGGCGCTCGGCCTGGGGCTTGGGGAGGAGGAGATGGCCGAGGTGCGCCGGGATCTGGCCGCAGGGTTGGACGTGGCGCAGGCGGTGGCCGGGGCCTCCTTCTCGATAGGGACTCGCCTGATGTTGTTGAGGGACGCGACGACCATCGCGTGGTCGGACGATCTGGTCACGCCGGAGGAGCTGCGGGGCCTTCGGGCGCTGGCCGAGGCGCTGGGGCTGGCCGGTTACGCGCCGCGGATCCAGGCCTGGGTGGAGCGCCGCCTGGGCCTGGATCGGGACTGGTCGAGGATCGTCGAGGACGCTGAGAGCGCCGAGGGGCGGCGCTGAGCATGCTGAGCGACGATCAGGTGCGGGGGCTGTGGGGTCGCTTCGAGGTGCCCGAGTGGGAGGGCTGGCGGGCGAGCTACCGGCGGCTGCTCGACGAGGTGCACGGCCTGTCGGACGCCGCGCTGGCGGGCGTCGAGGTGCAAGAGAGGCTCTGGAGCGCGCGGGAGGTCTGCACGCTCGGCCCGGGGGAGTCCATCGACGTGCGGGGGGCGTGGTCGGACCCGGAGGTCGTCCGGGCGGTCGTGGCGCTGCGGCGGCGGGCCTGGCCCGAGGCCGCCGAGGAGCGCGCGGAGGCCATCCAGGCCGCCTTCACGGCCCTGCTGGGGCTGGTCTCGCCGCGCCACACGGCGGCGCGGCCCAACGGCCGCCTGCACCGCTTGATGGCGACCCTCCTGCCAGCCGAGCTGCATTGCGTCATCAGCTGGAGCGCCAACCGCGACGTCAACGAGCTGCTGCTCTCCCCACGCCTTCGCCTCGCGCCCGTGGCCAGCCACGTCATGGTGCGCGCCCGGCTGGCGGAGGCGCTGGGGGACTGCGGCGCCGGCGATCACGAGGCCCACGCCCGCCGCTCGATGTTCTGCTGGTGGCTGCACGGGCAGGCCGAGCCGCTGCGCAAGGGCCACGGGATCATCACCCCCGCGCGCCCCGACGGCGAGCCCCCCTCGCTGGCCCTCTGGCCCGCCGCCCGGCAGTCCCGCGCGCCCCTGCCCCCCTCGCTGGAGATCCACCTGCGCGCCCTCGTCCGCCTCTCGACCGAGGGCGCCACGGCCGAAGACCTCCTGGAGGCGCTGGACGACGAGTCGCCGGCCGGCGCGTCGCTGGTGGGCCGCGCGCGCCGCGGGCTCGCCCGGCGGGCCGAGCACCTCGGGCTGCTGGAGCGCCGCCACGGCCTGCTCTACCCCACCGAGGCCGGCCGAGAGCTGATCGAGGGCGATCAGCCCGACGTGCTCGTCGAGCGCCTGATCCAGCGGTCCTTCGGCTTCGGGGCGCTGCTGCGGGCGCTGGAGGCGGGCGCCGAGGGCGCGCGCTCGCTGATCGCCCGCCTGTCCAGGCTCGACCCCGCGTGGTCGCGCTCCGGCGTGCCCGCCGCGATCGTCGAGTGCGCCCGATCGCTCGGGCTGGCCGGCGGCGCCGATGACGGCGCCCTGACCCTGACCGACTACGGCCGCGCCTGGGCCGCCCGGCTCCCCGAGGCCCTGCCCGAGCTCCCCCCGCCCGCCGCGCCCGCCGAAGAGCCGACCGTGATCATGCCGCCCTTCGCCGAGATCGAGGCGGCCCTGGCCGGCGCGCCCGCCGCCGCCCGGCTGGTCCTGGACCGGTCGCAGGTGATGGCGCTCCACGTGGCCTGGACCTGCCACCCCGGCAAGCGCTTCGTGATCCTCTCCGGGCTCTCCGGCGTGGGCAAGACCGCCCTGGCGATCGCCTACGCCGAAGCGTGCTGCGACCTGCTCGGCCTGGACACTCGCCAGCACCGCGCGCTGGTCCCGGTCGGCCCAGACTGGCGCGACCCGTCTGGATTCCTGGGTTATATCAACGTGTTGCGAGAGGTGCCTGTCTTCCACGTCGAGCCGGCGCTGAGGCTCATCCTGCGGGCGAGCGCCGATCCTGGGCGGCCCTACTTCTTGATCCTCGATGAGATGAACCTGGCGCGGGTCGAGCGCTACATGGCCTCGGCGCTCTCGGCGATGGAGACGGGGGAGGCGCTGGTCCTGCACGGCCACGGCGACGCGATCGGGGGCGTGCCGTCGCGGGTGCGCTGGCCGTCGAACCTGTTCATCGCCGGGACGGTCAACATGGACGAGACCACGCACGACTTCAGCGACAAGGTGCTCGACCGGGCCTTCGCGCTGGAGTTCTGGGCGGTGGATCTGCCGCGCTTCTTCGCGCTGGAGGCCGAGCGCAGCGGCGCCCCCCTGGAGCGCGTCGAGGCTGTCTTGATCGGCCTCGACGGCGCGCTGCGGCCCGTGCGGCGCCACTTCGGCTACAGGACGGCCGGCGAGGTGATGCGCTACGTGCGGGCGGCGACGGCCATCGACGCCGAGGCCGAGGTCGCGGCGCTGGACCAGGCGATCTTCTCGCGGGTGCTCCCTCGCCTGCGCGGCGAGGACTCGCCGGGGCTGCGGTCGGCGCTGGCGGGCGCCCGCGAGGTCTGCGAGGGTGCGGGGCTGGCGCGCAGCGCGGAGAAGCTCGGCGAGCTGCGGTCCCGGCTGCAGTCGCTGGGAGTGACGCGGTTCTGGGCGTGATCGGGCGATCCGAGGCGGTCGAGGGGCTGGAGGCCCCTTCGCTGTGGCGTGCGGCGGGGCTTCGCGCGCCGGGCGAGTGGTCAAGGGGCTGGCTGGCGCTGCTGGCCGACGTCGACGCGCGGCTGCCCGAGGTCGAGGCGCCCGAGGGCTGGTGGGCCGCGGCGACCCTGCCGCTCGTGCCCGCCTGGATCGAGGCGCTTGAGGCCGTCGCGCGCTCCCCGAGGCGCCAGGAGGTCGAGCGCGAGGTGGTGGCGCCGCTGCGCGACGCCCGCCCCGTCGATCCCGACGCCCTGGCCTGGCTGGCGCGCCACCCGACCGCGGCCGCGGCGTTGATCGAGGCCCCCCGTTGGTCCGGTGAGGCGGCCGATCGCGCGCTGATGCCGCAGCGGCAGGGCGCCGAGGGCTGGGATCACCCCGCGAGCCGCTACGTGGTCTGGCTCAGCGCGCAGGTCGCCCGCGCCCTCGATCAGGCCGCGCGGGGGGCAGAGGGATCGGCGCAAGCTGTGGCGCGGGCTCGACTTTTTGAGCTTGGGGCGGCGCGGACGCGGGCGCTCCAGGCGATCGGGCCGCTCTCCCGAGTCTCCCCGGCGCGGCCTTCGGCGGCGGCGCTGGGGCCGATCATCGACGATCCGATCTACGGGCGGGTTCATTCGCTCGGTCGCCGCTTGCTCGACCCGCGGCTCGCCGCGCGAGGGTCGGAGGGCGGCGAGCCGTGGCCGAGGCTCTTTGAGCTGTGGGCGTCGCTGTCGCTGGAGGGGGCGCTGCGGCGGCTGGAGGGGTTGCGGTGGTCGACGCGGCGATCCGAGGAGGGGGAGCGCGTCTCGGTGGGGGTCTGGTCAGGGCGCGGGGCCCTGACGTTGTGGTCGAGGCCCGGCTTCGAGGCCCTCGGCGATCTGGAGGGCGACGATCTGGAGGGCGACGATCTGGAGGGAGGCCGCCGGTCGTTGTCCGGGGCGAGGAGGCCGTCTTTGGCGGTGACGTGGGCGCCGGAGGGCGGCGTGGGGCGATGGGCGGTCCTGGAGGTTGAGCGGGTCTGTGAGGGGGGGAGCGCGCCGCAGGCGGTGCACGGGCACAGGGACGCGCTGTGGTGGGGTCGCTTCGGCGGCCGGCCTTGCGCGGGGCTGTGGATCGCGGGGGAGGCGGGGTCTGCGCCGGAGGGGTGGCGCGAGGCCGGGTTCATGAGGCGCTTTGATCTTGGGGCCTTCGTGTTGGGGCCGGGGGAGCAGGGGGCTGATCGGTGCGCGGGGTGGCTGGCGGCGCGGCTGGGGGTCGGCGATGCGGTCTGAGGCGCTGCGGATCGCGGCGGCGTGCGCGCTCTGCTGGGCGAGCTGTCGGTCGGTGGACGGGCCTCGGCCCGACGGGTCTCGGCCCGACGGGTCTCGACCCGATGGGCCGGAGATCGCGCCGCTGGCGGAGGCGTGGTGGTCGCCGGGGGAGGTGATCGAGGCGCCCCGTGATCTCAAGGCGCTGGCGACGTCGCCGGAGGTGTGGGCGACGTCGGGGACGCGGGTGGCGATGGTGGTCGGGGAGTTCTTGATCGACCACGACGGGCGGCTTGGGGAGATGAGCGCGGTGTCGCTGGAGGAGGGCGTCGAGCGGTGGCGGATCGGCGCGCCGCCGGCGACGACGGGGTCGCAGGCGCTCCTGGCGCTGGGCGCCGGGCGGGTGGTGCTCAGGACGCCGGGGTGGTTGACGGCGGTGGACACGGCGCAAGGGCGGATCGTCTGGGAGTCGGGGCCGTGGCGGCACCTCGGGCGGCCGGTCGAGGGCGGGGTGGAGTGGGCCGCGCAGGGCGACGACCTGCTGGTGCTGATGCGGCTGGACGGCAGGGAGGACGAGGGCTCGGGCGAGGCGCTCGTGTCGCTCTCGGGGGTGGATGGCGCGGTGCGCTGGCGTCGGCCTTGCGGGGCGGCGCGGTGCGCGATCCTGGAGGTCGAGCCCGACGCCAAGGTGTTGATCCGAAAGGGAGAATCGGACCTTGAGGTGATCGACGGGGCGGGCGCGGTCGAGGCGCTGGGGCCGAGCGCGGTGGCCTTCCGGCGGGTCGCGCACCTGGCGCCGGGGCGAGTGGCGCTGGTGAGCGAGGGGGGTGGCTGGCGGGCGCTGAGGCTGGACACGGGCGAGCGCCTGTGGAGTGTGGAGGGCGAGGTCGGGGCGCGGTCGGTGGTGGTCGGCGGCGCGCTGTTGTTGTTGGGGGCGGGGGGGCTTCAGGCCGTCGATCTGGAGTCAGGTCGGGTGCGGTGGAGCCTGCCGATGTCCGAGGATCTGTTGTCGAGGTTGCCGTCGTCGATGTCGTCGTGGTCGGCGCTGGAGGGGGACCACCTGCTCCTGCCGGCCAACGCGTTGACGCCGGGGATGGGGGCGCTGCTGCTGATCGAGGCCAGCTCGGGGCGGGCGACGCTGCGGTCGCAGATCGGTCGGGTGGAGGCGATCCTGCCCTCTGGCGATCGGGCGCTGCTGTTGACCGGTCGGCGCTGGTCGGCGGCGCGTTGGCGAGTGGCTGGCCCGCCGCTGCGGGCCTGGGAGGGGATCGAGGAGGACGTCGCGCGCAGCCTCGCCGTGGCGCAGGCCGATCCGGCCGAGGCGGGCTTGGAGGGTGCGTTGACCTTCCCCAACGTGCCGCTGCAGGCGTCGAGCTGGCTGCGGAGGCTCGGCCCGGAGGTCTACGCCGCGCCGCTGGCGGCGCTGTGGGCCGGCGCCGAGTGGCCCCAGATCCCGGCGTTGACGCCGCTGGTCGAGGGGCTCCCCGAGCCGGGGCGGCGCGCGGCGCTGATCGCTCGCCTGGAGATGAGCTACGGGCTGGCGCCCTCGGTCTCGGTCGCAGACGCCCGCGCGGCGGTGCTGCGCGCCCTCCAGGGGCCGAGCCCGGACCCCGCGCGGCTGTCCGGCGCGGCGGTCGAGTGGCTGGAGGTCCACCCGCGCGGGATCGGCGGGGTGCCGCTGGACAGGCTCAGGGCGCTCGGGCTGGCGCTGGGGGGCGGCGATCGAGAGGGGTTGCTGGCCGCCCGGGCGCTGAACGCCTCCCAGGCGGCCGCCGAGGCGCTGTCCGTGGACCCGGCCGTCGAGGGGCTGCTGGCGCTGCGGGTCGCGGCCGCTGCCCTGGGGCCTGCGCCCGTATGCCCCTGGCCGAGGTTGCACCCGCCCTCCGAGCCGCGCGAGGTCGAGGCGTGGATCAAGGCCGCCGCCTGCGCCCCCGAAGCGCCGCCGCCCGGCGCGCGCTTTGACCCCTCGGTGAGCTGGGCGATCTGGCGCTCGGACGCGCTGGACGTCACCACCGACCTCTGGATCTCGCGCAAGGTGGGCGAGCGCTGGAGCGCCCCGATGCTCGCGGACGTCTTCAACGCCACGACGTGGCCCTCGTCGATCTCGGCCAGCGGCGACACCTTGACGCTGGCCTGGGGTCAGGAGCGCGCGGAGTCGGTGGACTGGGCCGGGCTGAGCCGCGACGGCGACGGCGACGGCTGGACCGACAGGCTGGAGGCGCGGCTTGGGACCCGCGCTGATCGCGCCGACACCGACGGCGACGGCATCCCGGACCCGCAGGATCACAACCCGACCTGCGCCCCGGCGGCAGATCGCGGCGATGTCGAGGCCGCCCGCGAGGCGCTCTTGTGGCACCTGCGGGCCTTCGAGGGGAGCCCGCAGCCCTTGCTGATGACCGAGGACGATCGCCCCTGCGTGCAGGCCGGGGGCGTGTCCGGCCCCGTGATCACGCTGCCGAAGGCGAGGATCGAGGCCATGCGTCGGGCGCTCGGCCCTGGGACGATGGCGGTCCTTCAGATCGCCGATCCGCTGCCCGTCGACCTCGCGGAGCTGGAGGGCCACAAGCGCGGAGATCCGCCGCTGGACGACGCGACGGCGGCGACGATCGCCTATGAGATCGCGCGGGGGCCCTTCGATGTCCGGCCGGGCCGGGCGCTGCTCAAGAAGATCGGCGGCCGCTGGCGCGTGACAGGGTCCTGGCCGCCAGCGCGCTGAGGACGAGGGCCAGGAGCGCGGGCCAGGAGCGCGGCGCGGGCGCCGCGGGCAGGCCGCAGGCGCAGTCGGGCGCGGGCGTGATGACCTCGGGGGTCTCGGGCGGGGCGTCGCCGTCGATGCGGAAGGCGCCCGTCTCGGACGAGGGGCCGGCGGCCTGCCCGTCAAAGGCCGTCACGCGCCAGGTGTAGCTCCCGGGGGGCAGGGCGGGGGTGAGGGTGTGGTGGGTCATCGGGGAGCCGCCCTCCTCCTCCACCTCGGCGCTCTGCGCGCCCTGGCCCTCGCCGTCGAAGACCTCCACCCGGTAGGTGAGCGCGTCGCCGTCGAGGTCCCTGGCGTTCTCCCAGATCAGCGCGATCGGCTCGTCGGCGTCGAGCACCTCCCCGACCGGCGCCACCAGCGCGGGGGCCTCGGGCGGCGCATTGCCGACGCTGACCGCGAAGCGCGCCGGCGCGCTGAAGGCGCCCTCGGCCCCGAAGGCGTCGACAGCCCGCGCCCGCCAGGTGTAGCGGCGCCGGTCTTCGAGGGTGAGGTCGATCTGATCGCCCTGGATCCCCTCCAGGAGGTGCAGCCGGTTGACGAGGGTGTCGTCGATAAAGACCTCCACCGTGGTCGTCACCGCGTCCCCCTCCGGGTCTGAGGCCTTCAGCCACCGCAGCGTCGTCAGGGTCTGCCGCACCACTTCGCCCATGGCCGGGGACTGGAGCACGGTGGCGTCGGGGGGGGCGTTGTCTGCGCTGAAGACGAAGCGCGCCTGGAGCGGGGCGCCGAGGCCGTAGCCGTCGTGGGCGCGGGCCTCCCAGTGCCACAGAGCGTCCTCTTCGAAGCGCATCCGGGGATCCTCGCCGGCGGCCCAGGACACCCTTCCCGCCTCGTCCGCCTGCAGGCCCTCGACGCTGATCGTCGTGGAGCCCTCGGCGAAATCTGGCGAGGTGGAGAGGCGGATCGACCAGCGCAGGGGGTCGCCGTCGGGGTCGGGGGTCTGGAGCAGGGTCAGGGTCAGCGCGTCCAGCGCGGGGACGTGGGCGCCGTCGTCTGGGGCGACCAGGGTCGGGGCCAGCGGCAGGCGGTTGGCGGTGTTGACGCGGAAGGGGACGGGGGCCGTCCAGGGGCCGGCGAGCCCGTCCTCGTCGCGGGCGCGCGCCCTCCAGAGGTAGGCGGCGTCCTCGTCGAGCGCGATCCCGATCGGCGCGCGGGTGGTGAGATCGCCCTCGGGCACGTCGGTGAGGTCGACGATGGGGTCTTCGGGCGCGCCCTGCGCGGCGACCTGAAACTCGTAAGTGAGCGCCGATCCTTCAGGATCGGCGCTGTTGCGGACCTCCAGGGTCGGGTCCACGACCTCGGCGGCGCCGATGGGCGCCAGCGGGTCGGGGGCGGGAGAGGGATCGTTGCGGGTCGAGAAGGAGAAGCCGGCCACGGGGGTCCAGGGGCCGCAGGTGGCGGCATCGCAGGCGCGGGCGCGCCAGTGGTAGCGGCGGTCTTCGAGGGCGCCTCGATCCATGATCACGGCGGTGCGCCCGGCCTCGGCGTCTTCGAGGACGCCCGAGCGCGAGAAGGTCAGCGGGCTCAGGTCGGCCTCGGTGGAGGCTTCGAAGGTGTAGGTGAGGCGGTCGCCGTCGGGGTCCGCGGCGTTGTTGACGGACAGGACGATGGGCGACTCGGCGACGAGGGCGCCGTCGGCGGGGCGATCGATGCTCGGGGCGCCGGGGGCATTGCTGGTGAAGGGGTCGGTGCCGCGCAGGCACTCCTGGGCGTGGGTCATGCCGTCGCCGTCGGGGTCGAGGCCGCCGTCGCCGCCGTCGAGGGGGTCGAGGCCGTAGAGGGCCTCGCAGGCGTCGGGGGCGCCGTCGCCGTCGCCGTCGTCGCAGTCGAGGTCGATGTTCCAGTTGTCGAGCGCGACGCCGCCGTCTTCGTCGGCGACGCGCACGACGACGGCGTGGACGCCGCCGAAGACGGCCGGTCGCCACGTCACGAGGCCCGCGCCGTCGACCTCAAGGCCAGGCGGGCCGCTCCTGAGCGAGAAGTCGATGGCGTCGTCGCCGGGATCGACGGCGACGATCTGGTAGAGATAGTCGCCGCCGCAGGAGAAGACGGGCGGCGAGCTCAGGATGGCCGGCGGCGCGTTGGCGATGGTGACCTGGAGGGTGTCGGTGGCCTGCGCGCCCTGGTCGTCCTCGGCCGAGACGGACACGGCGTAGGTGCCGTCGTCGGCGAAGGTGTGGGCGGTTTCGAAGGGCGCGGGGCCGCAGTCGAGGGGGGTGTCGTCGCCCCAGGACCAGCACAGGGTCAGGGGGTCGCCGCCGGGGTCCGCGCTCCGGGCGGTGAAGCGCAGCGGGACGCCCTCGGTGCCGAGGCGGTCGGCGCCGGCGTCGACGGAGGGGGGCGCGTTCTCCACGGTGACGGCGCGCTCGTCGGAGTGGACGCCGCCGTCGCCGTCCTCGACGGTCACGGTGGCGACGAAGCGGCCGTCGCGGGCGTAGGTGTGGGCGACCGAGGCGCCGGACTGCGCCGGGGTGCCGTCGCCGAAGTCCCAGGTGAAGGTCAGCGGATCGGCGCCGGGGTCCGAGGCGAGGGCTTCGAAGCGCACGACGCCGCCTTCGACCCCTTGGAGGTCGGGTCCAGGGGTGAGGGTCGGGGGGAGGTTGGCGACCTGGACTTGAATCTCGGCCAGGGCCTGTCCTCCGTCGCCGTCGTCGACCTGAACGCGGACGGTGAAGGCCTCGCGGCCCAGGCCGGGGTCGTCGGCGAAGACGTGGGTCGGCGCGCGCAGGTTGGCGCCGACGATCGGCGCGGTGCCGTCGCCGAAGTCCCAGGTGAAGGTCAGCAGGTCGTCGCGGCCGGGGTCGTCGGCCTCGGCGGTGAAGGCCACGGGGGCGCCCTCGACGCTGGGGGCGACGGGCGAAATCCTCAAGATCGGCGAGGAGTTGCTGACGGTGACGGTCAGATTGTCGGCGACGACGGCGAGGCCGTCGCGGGCCTGCAGGGTGACGAGGTACTGGCCCTCATCGACGAAGGTGTGGGTGGGGGTCAGGGTGTCCTGGGCCGAGGAGCCGTCGCCGAAGTCCCAGCGCAGCAGCATCGCGTCCCCGCTGGGGTCGTCGGCGCGGCCGTCGAAGGTGATCTCCTGGCCTTCGAGGGCGACCAGATCCTCGCCGGCCTCAACCTCGGGCGGGGAGTTGTTGACGATGAGGGTGAGGGTGTCGGCGCTCTGGCCGCCGTCCTCGTCGCTGACGGTGGCGGT
>SXGS01232396.1_pt1 | contig 15806 bp, 13 predicted proteins | sample 3174681 | NCBI WGS metagenome assembly SXGS01 (sample SAMN11356861, study PRJNA531348) | freshwater metagenome | isolation source: freshwater sample F1-80 | place: China: Fuxian Lake, Yuxi | collected 2017-12-25 | reverse complement strand
TCGAAGGTGCCGCCGCCCAGGTCGTAGACGGCCACCATCTCGTTCGCATCCAGCTTGTCCAGTCCATAGGCCAGCGCGGCGGCGGTGGGTTCGTTCAGGATGCGCTCCACCTGAAACCCGGCGAGTTCCCCCGCCTCGCGGGTGGCCTGCCGGGCCGCGTCGGAGAAGTACGCGGGGACGGTAATGACCGCGCGCTCCACGGCCTCCCCCAGCACCGCCTCCGCGGAACGCTTCAGTTCTCGCAGGATGAGCGCCGAAATCTCGGGCGGCGAGTACTCTCGCCCGTTCAGCGTGACGGTTTCGCCGCTCCCCATAAAACGCTTGATCGAGCGCACCGTGTGCTCGGGATAGAGCACGTACTGGTTCAGCGCCGGGGTTCCCACCACCAGGTTGCCCTCGGGGGAGATGCCCACGACCGAGGGCATAATCCGCTCCGCGCCGTGGGGGAGGATCTCGGGTAGGCCTCCCCGAACACACCCCACCGCCGAGAACGTGGTGCCGAGATCAATTCCGATGATAGCCGACATGGGGCTGAGTCCTCTTTCGTCTCACCCACCCCCGCTGCCCGCGGGGGCGCTGCTTATCATTCCTGGTTTCCGCGGGCCCGGACGACCGCCACTTCTGCATAGCGGAGCACCCTATCCCCGATCCGATACCCACGGCGCAGTTCGCGGACAATCACGCCCGGCTGTTGCCCCGGTTCCGCTGCCGCCACCTCGACGGCGACATGGTGATTCGGGTCAAACGGGCGCCCGGCCGTCGGAATCGGCTCCACCCCTTCGGCACGCAGCAGTTCCGCCAGGCGCTCCTGGACCAGTTCGATCCCCTCGGCCCAGGCCCGAAACCCGGCCAGCGCCTCCCGGGTCACGGCGTCCGGCCCGGCCTGCCAGGGAAAGTGCCGGGACGGCAGCCGCTCGGCGGCCACAATCCGCCGGCGGCCGGACGCCACGGCCTCGGACAGACTGTCCATCACCGGCAGGAGACGCTCCAGCAACTCCCGTCGCGCGGCCACCCCGGCTGCGGCACGGCCTTCGCGCGCCACCTGCAGCTCCCGCTCCCGATAGGTATCCGCGGATCGCCCCTGCTCCACCGCGGCAGTCACCTGCTCGCGCAACGCATCCAACGCCGCGTTTGCCTTGAACTGCTCACGGCCCGCCCGATTGACCTGTTTTTCCAACCGGCCGAAGCCCTCTGCCACCGCTTCCGAACGGCACGCCTCCGACCGGACCGCGTTCAGGGTTTCCTGTAGAAGGTCCAGTTGTTGCTGAAGCGCACCAACCGAGTGTTCGCCGGGAGGCCCCGTGGACTCGTCGGCCTGCTCGGGGACGGGCGGACGGGTGCGTACCGGAACCGGATGGAGGGTGCGCAGTCGCCGCGCCATCCAGAGCGTCCCCCGGGCGGTGCGGCGGTGCAGTGGCCGAGTCACAGCTTCACCTCACGGAAGTCCTCTCGCCAATCCGTCCGCCCCAGATCCGTGTAGGCCCGGAGCGCCCGGAGGACGTCGGCCGGCTCCACGCGAATGGGGGTCGCGGGCGGGAGTTCCGGTACATCCGGATCGGAATCGTCGAAGCGGAGCATTGTCGCGTCCACCTGCCCCTGCGGCGTATTGAGCTGCTCGTAGGCAGCCCGGACCCGCTTGAAGTCATCCGCGGCCCGCTCCGGCGGAAACTGCCGCACACGCACGAAGTAAGCGCGCCGAATCTCCGCCTGGGACGCAGTGAGTGGGACGTCCAGGATAGCGAACGGATCATCCCCGGCCGGCAAACTCACGGCCATTCGCTCTCGTCCTCCTCGAGGAAGTCCGGCAGCCCGCCGAACAGGTCCGGCAACTCCCCAACGACGGGCGGCGGCGGCAGCACTTCCACCACATCCCGGCCCTCCTCCGCCATTTCCCGGGCCGCCTCCTTAAACGTCGGCTGGCCGAAGGCCACCCCCAGGAGCACCTGGCTGTAGGCCACAGCAGGATCGGCGAACGGTTTGTGCCCGGGCGGCTGGTAGTGTAGCCAGCGCCTGGCGGCGCTGCTGTCCCCCCGGGCGAACAGCTTGACGGCTACCGTCAATGCCAGACGGACGTCGTCGGGAACAATGCGGAAGTATTCGTCCACCAGCGGATCGTAGCTGCGGGCGGGTTTCCCGTGCAGGCCCAGGATCAGGCATCGCAAAGCGGCGGCCCGGTTCACCGCGAGCGCGAACGTGCGCTCCTCAAGTTCCGCGGCCCGCTCCCGGACCTGCCTGGCCAGTGGGGCCGGGAGGGCAGTGGCGCCTCGCCGGCTCGCCAACGTCGCACAAACCCCGGACAGCCGGGCAGCGGCGGCGGCATCCAGGTGTCCGCGCCGCTCCATCTCCTGCAAGACGGCCCATCCCTCCTCAACCAGGCCCCGGGTCACCCAGAACCGGAAGGCCACCTCAAAGTGGTCGGCGCCGGGGACCAGCAGCCTGGCGATCCAGTTCCGCGCCCCCTCCGGATCGTTGGCCCAGACTGCCATCTCGGCCAGCATGACGATGAACCTCGGTTCGAGCGGGGTAAGCTCATGGGCCTCCAGCAGAAGCGGTCGCGCCACTTCCGGGTTGGCAGAACCTCCCGCCGCCATCGCCCGTTCCGCCAGCACTCCGGCCAGGAGTTGGGGAGCCAATTCGTGATTCGGCTCCAGCCCGACCCAGCGACGCAGGAGGGGCTCCGCCTCCAGCATTCTTAGACTGATTAAGAGGAGACCGGTATAGGCAGCCAACGTCTTCAGGTGGTCGGGGTTGCGGGCCAACACCTCCAGGTATTGTTTCTCGGCCTCCTCCGGGCGCTCGGCCGCACTGAGCGCCTCGGAAAATTCGAAGCGCAACTCCACGTCGTCCGGCTCGTCCTTCAGCGCCGTGCGATAGTGCTTCAGGGCACTGTCCGGATCTCCCAGCGCCTGGTAGTGGTGGACGATGCGGCGGCGCACCCACCCCTTTTGGGCCAGGATCCGCTGCCGTTCCGGGTTCGGATCCTTCCGTACCCGCGGAGTGCGGGGCAGCGCCTTCAATGCCAGTTCCCAGAACCACGCTGCCATGTGCGGATCCCCGGCGCGGTCGGCCGCCACGGCGGCGTTCAGGCGCCAGGGGAGGGAAGAACCGGCTCCGGGCAACTGCTCCATCAGATCGGCCGCACGGTGATAGTGGTGGCCGGCCAGCGCCCACTGGTTCTGCTCGCGCGCAGCCCTGGCCTGGGCAACCCGAGCCCGGATCGCCAGATTCTTGACCAACACATCGGACCGGCCCGCGACCTCCAGTTGCTCCGTAGCCGCGACCACTACCTCGAAGGCCCCAAGCCGGTACAGTTGGGTGAGGTGGGCCCCCCGCGTCACCGAGTCGAGGTCCTCCCAGATGATCCCCAAGGCTGTGGCGGACTTTCCGCTGCGCGCCGAGCTTCCAGGCCCGCCCTCTGCGTCTGTCACGCCCAGCAGTTTCTGGTAGCGGTCCCGCACGGCCGCCGCCTCGCTCCGCAGGGGAGTGCGGGCGAGGGCAGCCAGCGCCTGCCTGGCCGCCTCGTGTTCCCCGGCCGCCATTCCGCTGAACACGACCAAGAGCGGCGCCAGTTCACTCCACGGAGGGGTCAGACCGGCCGGCAGTTCCTGGAACGTTGTCCCCTGCAGCAGTTGCTGTGCGCACCGGAACACTCCCTGCGCAGACGGACCCAACTCCGCCAGGCCCGGTATTTCCTGGTCCGGATGTTGCTCCAACCGGCAGAGCGCCAGCACGGTGGGCAGGCCAGGCCGTGCGTAGCCCAGCTCGGCAGCCAGCAGGTAGGCCGCCTCTGCATCGGCCAGATGCCCGAGTAAGTGGTGGAAGCGACCGAGGTGGAACCAGTTGCGGGCGACCTCGGGTTGCAGGTCCGTGGCCCGCTGCAGGTCCGCGAGCGCCGCTGCCGGGGTCTGGTCACGACGCACGGCCCGGCGAAAGTGCGCCTCTGCCAGAGCCCGCAAGAGCGCCGGGTCCTCAGCAGTGGCCAGCGGCGTCCACAGGCGGATGGCGATGTTGTAGTCGTGTTGCCGAAAAAACTTGAGGCCGTTGGCACGGGCGAGTGGGTCGGCTGCCGCTGCGGACTTCCCCGGTGGGCCGGACACCCCGGGTTTTGTGGGGAGAGAGGTTTGCTTGTTCGGGCGACGGGCCATCGGAGAGATCCAGAAGTGGGCACACACGCCTGTAGACCAGGATACCCAGCATAATACTCGGTCGTTCGGGGGTTTCCCTCTCACTGTATCCGGAAAGTACCTGGCGAGTGGGTTCGACGCATCTGCCGGCTCCGAGTGCGAGGGAGCCGACCCATTCCAGCGGCGCTGCTGAGCGCCACAGTCCACCCACGGTGGGCCTCCTCCGTGGCGCCACATCTCCATCCGCCGGCGCCCCGAAGCTCCCAGGTGTCTTGCCGCGTTGAAGTACGCCGGTGTCGCCATCGCTTCCCACGCCGCCGGGCTCCCGGGGGGAGGAGCAGCAGCCGCTGTCCGGGTCTGTGCGGTAGTCCTGGCCGCCGACGAAGCCGAACAGCGTGGCTGTGCTGCCCGTGCTGCTGATGGTGAGGCCCCAGGCGTCGCGCTCCCGTGTGTCGGTCACCGCCTGGGTGTGGTCCGTCAGGCCCCGGGTGGAGCCGAGGGCATCGGCGTGGCAGTACTTGCTGGTCCCGGAGGCGCTCGCCAGAGTTGCTAAGATCGCTTCATTACGGGGCGCGGGAGCGGGCCGGCGGCACGGCGCAAGTTTGCTCCAGGAACCGGGCCGCCTCCGGGTGTCGGTACTGCCGCGCCACCTCCAGGGCAGTGCGTCCCTTGCGGTCCAGCAGATCACACCGCGCTCCCCGTGCCCGTAATAGTCGCAATAGCCTGACATCCCCCCGGCTGGCGGCTTCAGTCAGCGTAACCGTTCACGGGGGGGGCCATTTTCTGGGCAGAGTGTGATTCAATAGATCCGTGAGCCAGGAAGCCTCGACCCCGATCCCCGACCCCTTGCCGGAGGACGTGCCCGCCCTCCACGCCCTCGTCCGCGCACTGCAGGCAGAGATCGCCGCCCTGCGCACCCAGGTCGAGAGCCTCTCCGCCCGTCTCGGTCAGGACTCCCACAACTCCTCCCGACCCCCCTCCAGTGATCCCCATATGCGCTAACATAGGCCGTAGCAGCGGAGATCCGGCGGGCCGCGGCACCCAAATGAGGTCAAAAACAACCGGGTAAGCACCCGATTTAGTCGGGCACCGAGGGTAAATCGCCGCATGCGAGGTCGTAGTCGGAGGACGCGGAAGCCTGCTGCGGCCTATGTTAGCGCATATGCCAGTGATCCCCCTGGCGCTCCCGCCCCCAAAAACCGCCCAGCGGCAAGAAACGCGGCGCCCAACCCGGACACCCCGGCCGTTCCCGCCCCTGGGCCCCGCCGGAAGCCATCACTCACCACCAGGATGTGGTCCCCGACTCCTGTACGCACTGCGGGGAGACCTTCGCGCCCGCGGCTCCCCGGCGGCCGCGCTTCCGCCGTCACCAGGTCGTGGAGTTGCCCCCCATCCAGCTGGAGATCACCGAATATCGGCTCCACGCCCGCGACTGCCCCCACTGTCGGCGACGCACCTGGGCCGCGCTGCCCCCCGGGGTGTCCCGCCGTTGTGTGGGACCGCGCCTCCAGGCGCTCGTGGCGTTGCTTTCCGGCGCCTGCGCCTCGCCCGCCGCACGGTACAGCGCCTCCTGGCGGACCTGTGTGGGCTCCATTTGTCTTTGGGCACCCTCAGCGCCCTGGAAGGGGACACGGCACAGGCGCTGGAAATTCCCTACCGGGAAGTAGCCCAGGCCGTGACCGCCGCCGCGGTCCTGCACGTCGATGAGACCAGTTGGCGGGAAGCGGGCCAGTTGCAGTGGCTGTGGACCGCCGTGGGGCGGCAGTTCGCCTTCTATCGGGTGGATCGGCGCCGCAATCGGGCGGCACTGGCGGGCTTACTGGGGCTGGAAGACTCGGAGGACTTGCCGGCCGGGGTGCTGCATACCGACCGCTACCGTGCCTACGGACACTTGCCGGTGGAGCAACGTTCGTTCTGCTGGGCGCACCTGATCCGCGAGTTCCAGGCGATGTACGAGCGAGGCGGCATTGACGGGGTGGTGGGGAGTTGGCTGCTGGACGGCGCGGCGCACATTTTGGGGCTGTGGCACACGTTGTGGGAAGGGACCCAGACGCGGGAAGCGTTCCTGGCGGCACTGTCCGTGGCCCAAACGGAGTTCCGGATCCCGCTCGGTTGGGGGCAAGAAAAGGGGACGGCGGCCACCCAGACCCTGTGCCGGGACCTGCTGCAGCGCTGGGAGTACCTGTGGACCTGGGCGCGGGGGAAGGGGGCGAGCCCACCAACAACCGGGCGGAGCGGGCCTTGCGGGCCGCGGTACAGTGGCGCAAAAGCAGCTTCGGACACCAGGCGGAACGGGGCCGGCACTACGTAGAGCGGATGCTGACGGTGGGAGGGACGCTGGCCCTGCAGGGACGCTCGCTGTGGGAGTACCTGGTGGGTGCCTGTGAGGCGGCGGTCGCGGGCCGCCCCGCGCCCAGCCTCCTCGCGGCTCCGGCCGGAGCGGGTCCGGCCGGAGCCGCCGGGGGCGGCGGCGCTCCCCACCACCTCCAGGCACCCACCTGACCGGTTATTCCTCGTTCACGCACCCATTGAAACACACTTTGCCCCGAAAATGGTACCCCCGTGAACGGTTACCAGTCAGCGGGGTGACTCCAGAAGTGGTGGCCTGACAGTTCGCATCCGACGCGCGCTCCAGCAGCACACGTACGATCCTGTCCCGTTCGGGGACCACGATTGTTGCCCTGAGCCCGGTCATAGCTCCGAGGAGAGCGTTCGCTCCGAAGCCGTTCCTCCGGGACACATCTGCCCCAGCTCGCAGGAGTTCCATCACCACTTTATGGTGGCCTCTTCCGGCGGCGGAGTGGAGCGCAGTGAAAGTGTTCTCCTGAGTGTGGGTGTCAGCCCCCACACCCGAACGCAGGAGCTTCCGTACTTCCTCCAGCCGCCCCTCGGCCGCGGCCCGTGGCAGCCGATCCTCCCATGCCGGCCAGCCGAGACGCCAGAGTTGCAGAATGGCCAGCACTGCGACCAGGTCCGGCGCCGCCCCCCAGCACCCCGCACCGGACGCAGCGGGGCAGACCTCGGCAACCTGCACATAGCGAGGGTCACCGGGGGGACGTTCGTCCCCCCGGTCGTGGAAGGTACGCGGTCGGTCCACCGGCGCGCGACCCGGCGGTTACCAGGATGGCCGCGGCCGCGACGGCCAGCGCACTCAGAAAGACTGTGTCGGGGTTACAAATCGTTACATTTACAGGATAATGACCCGTTAATCAAACCTAATTATCACCGCTCTCGACATGCTGTGTCAAGATGAAACTAGACTGAAGTTTCGCCTTCCGAACACAGCTTCGCGGACGGCAGGAAGAGGGCAGGACACTGATGTTCCAATCTGTCGGGGGCGTCTTGCGGCGGCGTGGGCGTGAGGCCGCGCTGGCGCTGGCTGCGTTGTTGCTGGTTCCGCTGGCGGGTCCGGCCACTTCGGAGGCGCCGGCAGGCGCAGCAGGCGCCCCATGGAGGCGCCGCACTGTGGACGCTTCCTCACGGGGTGCGGATGGCGTGCGGCTGGCGGATGCCAACGGCGACGGGCTGCCGGATGTGGTCACCGGGTGGGAAGAGGGCGGGCGGGTGCGCCTGTGCGTGAACCCCGGCCCGGCCCGGGCGCGTGACCCCTGGCCTGCCGTCACTGTCGGGGAGGTCGGCTCCGTCGAGGACGCGGTGCTGAGCGATCTGGACGGCGATGGAGCCGCGGATGTGGTCAGCGCCTGCGAGGGACGGGTGCGGAGCTTGTTCGTCCACTGGGGTCCCACCGACCGCGGCCGGCTGCTGGAACCCGGAGCGTGGAAAACTGCACCCATCCCCGGCTCGCAGGGGCGGATGCAATGGATGTTCACCCTCCCGCTTCAGATAGACGGGCGGCGCGGCGTGGATCTGGTCGCAGGCGGAAAGAACGAAGGCGCGGCGCTCGGCTGGTGGGAGTCCCCCGCCCGCCCGCGCGATCTGCCGGAGTGGCGCTGGCATCCCCTGCGTCCGCTCGGGTGGCTGATGTCCCTGATCGCAGAGGATATGGACGGCGACGGCGACGCTGATCTCCTCTGCTCCGACCGAAAAGGGGCGGGATCCGGCTGCTTCTGGATGGAGAACCCGGGCCCTGCCGCCGCGACGCGCGCCTGGACCGAACACCCGGTGGGGGCGCGCGGACGGGAGGTGATGTTTGCGGAGATCGCGGACCTGGATGGCGATGGGCTGCGGGATGTGCTTGCCGCCGTCAAGCCCCAGGAGATCCTCGTCTGCCGCCGGCGCGACCGGTCCGGGACGCGGTGGGAGCACTCCACGCTCCCCTGCCCGCCCAATGCGGGCGGAGCCAAGGCCGTCGCGGCAGGGGATCTGGATGGCGACCACCGTCCGGATCTGGTGTTCACCTGCGAGGGAGCCACCGGCGGTCGCCACGGGGTGATGGGATTGCGGAGCCGGCCCGGACCCGGCGGGCCCCGCTGGGAGCCGCTCGTGATCGGCGGGCCGGACGGCGTGAAGCACGATCTGGTGAAGCTCCTCGATCTGGACGGAGACGGCGACCTGGATGTGCTCACGTGCGAGGAAACCCGGAACCTCGGCGTGTTCTGGTATGAAAACCCGGGTGGGCAACGACCAATGGCGAACTGAGCACATCAGTCCGCGAAGGCACTTGCGGCCTGCCGACGCGCTCAACCTCCGGCCCGCGGCGCCCCGCTGGTGGCGGGAGAAGGACGCGCGGGAGGGTGCGCACCCGCCCGCGCGTCGGCAGGCCCCAGGCCGTAGGATCCCACCGCGGTTGCGGCTGCCGTCTGAGACGACCTATGGTAGCTCCTGCGCACGCCTGCACCCGGTATTATCCGCCGCGGTCAGCGTCTTGACAAGGGCGAGGCTGGAGATCCGTTCAGGGCCGCAGCCTGCGGCGACAGGCTGGTATAATTCCCCAGCGCCACAACCGTAGTCGGTCCACAGACACTCGAAATCTGGAGTCTTCCCCGTGAGCAACCCCTCCCCCCTGATCGCTCCCGTCCCTGCGGGGGCGATCGAACACGGCGCTGTCCCGGTCACGCTGGGCAGTCCGATTCCGGAAATGGAGTATCCACGCCGGTGGACCCGGCCGGTCCGCGTGGGTCCGAAAACGATCGGCGGGATGGCGCCGGTCCTCGTGCAGTCCATGATTACCGAAGACACCCGGAACATTGAGGCGTGCGTGCGGCAGATCATCCAGTTGCACGAAGCCGGGTGCGAACTGACCCGGGTGACCGCGCCCACGCTTCGGGATGCGGATGCCATCGGCGAAATCCGCGCGGAGCTGCAGCGCCGCGGGGTAGACGCGCCGCTCGTGGCCGATGTACACCACGAAGGGCAGCAGATCGCACTGGAGGTGGCGAAATATGTGGACAAGGTGCGGATCAACCCCGGCCTCTATGTATTCCGTAAGAAGAAGCCGGGTTACGAATACAGCGAAGACGAGATTGTCGAACAGCAGGAACTGATCGAGAAGCAGCTCGTCCCGCTGATCCGGGTCCTGCGGGAACGAGACCTGGCACTGCGCATCGGAGTGAACCACGGCTCCCTGTCGGATCGCCTCACGGTGATGTACGGCGACACGCCGGAGGGGATGGTCCAGTCGGCGCTTGAGTTCATCGAGATCTGTGAGCGACACGATTTCAAGAACATCGTGATCTCGCTGAAGGCGTCCCGCGCCGCAGTCATGATCCAGGCCAACCGCCTGCTGGTGAAGCGGATGGAGGAGCGCGGCATGTGCTATCCGCTCCACCTCGGGGTCACGGAGGCGGGGGATGGGCAGTATGCGCGCATCAAGTCCACCCTCGGCATCGGCACGCTGCTGGCCGAGGGGATCGGCGATACGATCCGGGTGTCCCTGGCAGAAGACCCGGTGAATGAGATCCCGGTGTGCTACGAGATTCTGCAGGGGATCGGCCTCCGACGCACCAAGACCGAGTTCATCGCCTGTCCCGGCTGCGGACGCACCAAGTTCGACCTCCCCACCGTCCTGAACGAAGTGCGCAATGCCACCGGGCACCTCAAGGGTCTCAACATCGCCGTCATGGGGTGCATCGTGAACGGTCCGGGCGAGATGGCTGACGCCGACTACGGCTACGTGGGGAAGGGGGAGGGACTGATTTCCCTCTACCGCGGTCGAGAGGTCGTGAAGAATATGGTGCCCGCCGAGCGGGGCGTGGCGGAGCTGATCGCGCTGCTGCAGACCGATGGTCAGTGGGAAGATCCGGAGTAGCCCACTTCGCCTGCACCCGGTGCTCGGCGCCGGAGAGGGTGGATCGGCGCCAGCGAGGCGCCGCATCGCGCGCCGGGCCCGACTACCTCGCATCGCAGGAACATAGCCGCCGCCCGCGCCTTTGACCCTCCGGCGAGGCACGCGCGGACGCGGCGAGGGCCTCACCTGATGCCGACTGCTTGTGTACGATCCGCGTCGGTTGTGGCCGAAAGAACACCCTGCGGCTACAACAGAGGAGAACATTCCGGCTGTGCTTCACTTTGAGGATGGGCGCCGCTCCCCGCGTGACTGCAAGCGCGCGACGGCGGTACCGACTGTTTCGCAGGACACCCCATGACCAACCAGACCCCCGAACTGTTCCCATCAAGCGATCCCGCGCCGGCGCCCGACCCGCGACCGGTTCCGCTCCACGTGTCGGAGCAGCCCCCGTCTGCGGGGGAGAGTGTATTCGTCGTCCTGACCGTGGTGGCGCTGGGCATCATCGCGTTTCGGCATCGCGGTTGGCTGATGCGCAAGGTGGATGACGGCCGGCACCTGGTGGAGGAGTTCCAGAAGCACGGCGGTGTTGAGGAGCTGGCAAAGATTGCCCGACAGGCCGCGGAGTTTCTCCGCCCGGATCCGGCAAACGAATGAAACTCGTCCCGTTCCCCCCACTCTCCCGGGAGTTGTCGCAACTGGTCCTGGGCTCCATGGTGTTCCACGTGGACACGCTTGACCTGACGTACGCTCTGCTGGACACCTGGCGGGACGTGGGCGGAAATGTCGTGGACACCGCCCACATCTATGCGGGCGGAAACAGCGAGCGGGCACTGGGCCGCTGGCTGCGGGACCGGGGCTGCCGGGACGAGATCGTAATCCTCACCAAGGGCGCGCACCACAACGCGGATCGGAAGCGGGTCACGCCGGAAGACATCACGTGTGATCTGCGCGACAGCCTGGCGCGCCTCGGCACGGACTATGTGGATCTCTACGTGCTGCATCGGGACGACCCGGACGTGCCGGTCGGCCCCATCGTCGAGTGTTTGAACGAGCACCACCGGGCCGGACGCATCCGCGCTTTCGGCGGGTCCAACTGGAGTCCCGAGCGGCTGGATGCGGCGAACGCCTACGCCGGAGCACACGGGTTGATCGGGTTCACACTCAGCAGCCCCCACCTGAGTCTCGCCTACCCGAAGGAGCCGGTCTGGGCAGGCTGCCTCCCCGCGCGGGACCGGGAGGCGCTGGCGTGGTACGAAGCGCGCCGGATGCCGCTCTTCGCCTGGTCCTCGCAGGCGCGGGGCTTTTTCTCCGGCCTCCACGCCCGCGACACGCTGAGCGACGAACTCCTGCTCCGGGTGTATGCGAGCGACGAAAACTGGGAACGCCTCCGGCGCGCGGAAGAACTGGGCCGCCAGAAAGGCTATACCGCGATTCAGGTGGCGCTGGCATGGGTGCTGCACCACCCGTTCCCCGTGTTCCCCCTGATCGGACCGCGGACGGTCGAGGAACTCCATTCCTGTGTCGCCGCCCTCACCCTGGTCCTCACCCCCGAGGAGCACGCGTGGCTCGACTTGCGAGAAGCGTAAGATGACACACTGAGCGGCCGCCCGGCCCGACGGGTTCCGGTTCGGACAGGCGACCGACGAGTGGCGCTGGCGGCGGCAGTCAACCCGAGCGGGGTGGTCGGACCACGAACTCGACAGGCACCTCGTCGGAGCGCGATTTGTTGTTGTGGATGAACCGGACTTCCAGGCGCAGTTCCTCACTTCCCAGGGGGCGGGCGCGCAGGCGCACTTCGTACCGGCCGTCTGGCCGGAGTGTGACGGGCGCCCAACCACCATCGTAGTAGGTGTAACAGTTCCCCACAGCGTCGGTGATCCGGATGGTTCTCGGCACCCACTCTCCGGACGTTCCGCCCCGGTTCTCCACCTCGAACCCCAACCTCAGGAAGCCAATTCCGGGACCTGACCGGCGGAGGTCCTGGATCTGGCGGGCGTCTCGGAGTGTGACCATGAACTGCTCGGTCTGGCAGCGGGCCGGGAGGAGCTGCGCTTCCCACCGGGGGAATGTCCCGAACAGGGGGTTCGGCAGGCGGATCTCCCCGAGCGGCATGGCTCCGGGGCCACCTGTGACAGGCAGAATGCGGATACGCAACACACGCGATCGGCGGGGGAGATAACGGAACCCCCACGCTCTGGCCACCGTGTATCCCCGGATCCGGCACGGCATCCACGCCGGCCCGGGACTCACCAGTTCGGGGAAAGAAAGCTCCATGTGGGGATCGAATTGTTCGCTGACGATCTCCCCGGCCTCATCGCAGAGGAGGGCGCGCACAAAGCCGTGGGTATCAGCTTTCCTGCCCGTGCGGGTGAGCCAGACCTCCAGCGGGAGGATGGCCGGGCGCTCGCGGAGGTCCCCGCCGCCCCAAATCGGTTCCTGTGACCAGCGCGTGCCGCGCTGCAGCCAGGGGCGCAGCCAGAAGCCGGGCGAGAATCTCGGCTTCTGCCCCGCGAGAACCGTCGCTTCCACTGTCAGTACGGTGTCGTCTGCGAGGCGGAAGCGGGGGGCGGACGGGTTGGCGGCGACACCGGCTCCCACGCCGACCAGAACCACGGCGAGGGCAACGGCAGTGGACGCAATCCAGATTCGGCGGGAGGCGCCGCGCCCCGGGCCGCGTCCCGAACCGGGTGCGTTGGGATGGGTGCAGCAATCTCGATCCATGCTTTATAGAACGATCTGGCGCCGGCCGGGTTACAGAGTTTTCGGGAGGTCCCGTACGCGATGCCCCCTGGTGGGGTTGTGTGCAGCCACACGGTGCCCTTCGGGGTAGAGTAGCCTGAAACGCTGCGCGGCAACCTGGGCCCCGCGGCCGCTCCTCATTGCCGGGGCGCTGTGTCCCTCACGGCTGCGTGGAAGTAGACTGTAGGCTGCGCGGTTCCAGCAGCACCTCGTGGCAGAAGAGCGCTTCATGCCGCACCGGCGCCTGGAAGGCCCACTCTCCCTCCGGGTTCAAGACGCCCGACGGCGACGAACAGTCCAGGTCATCCGGCGCACAACTATCCACCGTCACAATCCAGAGCTTGCCGGCGCGGGCCCGCATCCGCAGGTTCGCTTCGTGATACTGCCACGCCACCCGGGACCAGGGGCTGGCGCTGCGACCGCCGTTGACCGCGTGAAACACCACGCGCGCTCCCAGTCGCGCCAACTGCTGGGTGAGGTGCGGATCGGACTGCCGCGTGCAGCCGGGGTTCGCCCACAGGTCATTGCAAATGAGCGCACCCACCGTCACGCCTCCCCAGTCGAAGGTCCGGAGCGGCGACACAGCATAGTCGTTGATCTCGCCCTTCGGGGGGTCCTCCAGGGAACCGCAGGTGAGAATCTTGGAATGAAATCCCAGAAACTCCCCTGACCCGGCGTAGAACCGCACCTGGTTGTAGCATCGTCCATCCCCGGGCTCGACAAAGCACGTGCCGAGCGCCAGCCCGACGTGCGCCTCCCGCGCTTTGCCGAGCACGTGGGCGAGTGCCCCCCGCACCGCATCCACCTCGAAGTGCGGAGTGTAGCCGCTGAGCGACCCCTCCGGTGTCAGAAGCACATCGGCTTCCTCCGCCGCAGCAAAGGCAATCGCCCGCTCGAGCGCGGCGACATTCGCGCTGATGTCGCGGGTGACAGGCATCTGCGCCCCGGCCACTCGCAGCCGGCATGGGTTTGATGAGCTCATGAGATTCAGGATCCGGGAGAGAGGGAGGTCGCGGGCGGCAGCATCCCGCTTCCCCGTTCAGGCCTTCGGTCGCCACGGGAGAATGCGGAGGCGTTCCTGGGCCTGCGCTGCCCACGGCGAGTCGGGGAACTGTTCCAGAAGACGTTCCCAGAGAATCCGCGCACGATTTTGGTTCTGCAGACGGGTCTCGGCGACCTCCCCGGCCCGAAACAGGGCACTGGCGGACGCACCGGTGGCTCCGTCCTCGCGCACACTCTCGAGCAGGGTGCGGATCGCAAGTTCCCCCTCCCCGTCATCCGCCAGCCAGCACCCCAGCCGGTAGCGGACACCCGGGGGAAGCCGCACATCCGGGATCAGCGGGCGAAACACACGATAGGCTTCCAGCGCGGGACAGCGATGCTCGGCCCGCACCGGATGCTCGATCCCTTCCCGCGCCAGCCGGCGGGCCCCGGCGCTGTCTTCCATCGCCAGCCGGGTGGAGACGAGGGCGGCACGGACTTTGAGGTCTTCGGGACTCATCGCCAGCAGGGCGGCCCAGGCCTGGGCTGCTCCGGCGAGGTCGTTGGTCTCCGTCGCGCGCGCGGCGGCTCGTTCCAGGTACTCGGCCCGCGCCTCCCGCGGCATTCGCAGGAACTGCGCGACCCCCAGTCCGAAAGTGAAGCCCGCGAAGTGCGCCCAATGCCCGATCCCCTGCGACACTCCTGCCAGGGTGGTCAGGACGGCCTGGGAGAGAGTGTAGACGAACCAGAGGGCGAACAGCGGGGTGGCCGGGAAGGTCCAGCGCGTCGCCAGCGGGACCGACAGGCGGTCCTGTGAAAAACGGACCCACACGGCGCCGAGCACTCCCGCCACCGCTCCGGACGACCCCACCGCCATCCCTGCCGCCGGAGCGTCCGAGTAGAGATGAAAGCAGACGGCCGTCGCCCAGTGCATCAGCGACGCGAAGGCGGCCGACCCGAGATACAAGCCCAGGAACCGCAGCGATCCAATCGCCCGTTCGAGATTGGCGCCGAACAACCAGAGCGCGAGCACATTCATCCCGAGATGGGCTGCCTCGATATGAATGAAGGGTCCCACCAGCAGCCCAAAGCAATCCAGCGTGTCGGGTCGGGTCGCAAACCTCATCCAGTCGCTCCCCACGACAAGGTAGCGCCGCACAACCAGCCAGACCGCCGCCTGCGCCACAATCAGCAGGCAGGTGGCCACGGCCCGTCGCGCCTGCGGGGCCGCGACGACGGGAGCGGCGCCGGGGGAGCGCTGCGCGGGATCAGACCCCGACTTTGGGACGGGAAGCCTCCCGGACATGGCTCAGGATCGTAGAAACCAGCGTGTCGGTGGTGACGCCCTCGGCCTCCCCCTCGAAGTTGAGGAGGACACGGTGGCGAAGCGCGGGCGCGGCAACCTGCTCCACGTCTTCAAACGCAACGTTGAACCGTCCTTGCAGGAGCGCTCGGATCTTCGCCGTGAGGATGAGCGCCTGCGCACCGCGGGGGCTCGAGCCGTAACGCACAAAACGCCGCACCGTGTCCGGGGCAAACTCACTTGTCGGGTGCGTGGCGAGCATCACCTTCAATGCGTATTCCTTGACGAGATCCGCAACCGGGATCTCCCGCGCCAGACGCTGCATTTCGAGCAGTTCCTGCGGATTCAGCACCGGAAGCACTTCGGAAGTGTGGGTGCCGGTCGTGCGGTCCATGATGCCGGTGAGCTCGGCGAGGGTCGGAGAGGGCACCAGAATCTTGAACAGGAACCGGTCCAACTGCGCTTCCGGCAG
>SXGS01499802.1_pt1 | contig 15807 bp, 14 predicted proteins | sample 3174681 | NCBI WGS metagenome assembly SXGS01 (sample SAMN11356861, study PRJNA531348) | freshwater metagenome | isolation source: freshwater sample F1-80 | place: China: Fuxian Lake, Yuxi | collected 2017-12-25 | reverse complement strand
GCTCGAGGTGCACGCTGGCGGGTAGAAAATGTAGACAAGATGGCCGGTTTGTGCTGCCTACGCAGCAGCACCTACTGGAACGCGTACTGGCAATCGGTCAGCTAACCATCCATCCAGTGCCGGAATCTGCGGGCACACCCGACTGACCCACTGCCATGAATTCCACTTGCTTTTGTGGCTCGATCGAGTACCCTGAAGCTGCTGATTCTGAAACCTCGCCTGTCTAGGAGTAAGAACGATGCGTACCATGTTCGCTGTCGCCGCGATGTTCTGTGTCGGTTTGCTCGTCACCACCGACGCGAATTTCGCCCAGGACAAAAAGGACGGGAAGAAAACGGTCGTCCTCAAGGGCCTGATCTGCTGCAACAAGTGTGAACTGAGCGTGGGAACCGAGTGCGCCACCGTCATCGTCGTGAAGGACGACAAATCGAAGAAGGACGTAGTCTTCTTCTTCGACACCGCCTCCGACAAGAAATTCCACAACGATATCTGCGCGAGCGCCAAGAATGGGACCGTCACCGGCACCGTCAATCAAAACGACAAGAAGAAGATCGTCAGCGTCAAGACGTTGGAATACGCCAAGTAGCCTTTCTGCCGTTTGCGGCATGGCGCTCGAGCGACACCAAGCGAGCGCTGAGCCGCATGCGGCATTTGCAATTCTCTCTCCCTTGGGTAGGATAACACCATCCAAGGAGTCCCTGCATGAGAGTCATTCTCGCCAATCCGCGCGGCTTCTGCGCCGGCGTCAATATGGCCATCGACAGCCTCGAACGCGCTTTGCAGCTATTCGGCACGCCACTCTACGTCTATCACGAAATCGTCCATAATCTTCACGTCGTCGAACGTTTCAAGAAGCGCGGCGTTGTCTTCGTGGACACCATCGACGAGATCCCGTCGAACTCGGTCGTCCTCTACAGCGCGCACGGCGTCGCCCCCGCGATTCGAGAGGCCTCCGAGAAGCGCAATCTCAACGCCATCGACGCGACCTGTCCGCTCGTAACCAAGGTCCATCTCGAAGCCATCCGCTTCGCCAAGGAAGGCTACACGATTCTCTTGATCGGCCACGAGGGGCACGACGAGGTCGCCGGAACCGTCGGCGAGGCGCCCGGCAACATTCGTCTGGTGCAGGACGCGCACGAGGTCGAGGCGCTCGAGCTGCCCGCCGACGCCAAGGTCGCCTTCCTCACGCAAACGACCCTGAGCGTGGACGACGCCGAGGTCATCATCACGGCGTTGCGCAAGCGTTTCCCCAATATCGTCGGACCGAAGAAGGACGACATCTGCTACGCAACGCAAAATCGCCAGGAAGCCGTCAAGGAGTTGGTCCCCGAGGCTGACGTGGTGCTCGTCCTGGGCAGCCAGAACAGCTCGAACAGCCTGCGTCTCGCGGAACTCGCCAGCAGTTGCGGCAAACCCGCGTACCTGATCGACAGTGCCCGTGAAATTAACTCCGCCTGGTTCGACGGCAAGAAGACGGTGCTCGTGACCGCCGGCGCCAGCGCCCCGGAGGACGTGGTGCAGGAGTGCGTCGATTACCTGACGCGCCGCTACAGCGCCACTGTCGAGACGCGCACCATTCGCGAGGAGGACGTGAGCTTCAATTTGCCGAAGGAGCTAAGGTCGCTGACGCTGGTGAATTGACGCGCAATTCTCCCCTCGCCTCCTGGGAGAGGGGCCGGGGGTGAGGGGCGGAGCATGCAAGAACGTGATGCCATGGGAGTTTCGCCCAACGTCCGTGCCGGTCTCAGGTGTCCGGGCACTACCAAACAGGGCGATTGTTGCCATTTTCAGCTGTCGGCAATCAATCCCGCGTGGTAGACTTAGGAATTGCGACATGTTAATTTGAAGTAGCTTGCGTGTACGAGCCGCGCCCAAAAGGAAGCGGAGTTCACCACTCCCTAACGGTTGGGGCTTGTAGGAACCTGGTGTTTGAAAAAGGAGCAACCAATGCGCTCGTGCTGCGTGCTTGGGGCCGTCTTCGCGATTGCCTTGAGCGGGGGACCGATGGGCGAGTTTCAACTGACGCCCGCCGCGGGGCAGACCGCCAAAAAGAAGCCCGACGTTCTTGCCAAGGTCGGCGATCCGCTCGTCACTTACACTCCCAAGAAACCCTTGGGCGCCTATGGCACTCGCAAATGCGAGACTTGCTGAGGCCACGGCAACAACCCGATCGTCATGGTTTGCCTCCGCGACCTGGACGATCGCTTGACCGGTCTGGTCAAGCAGCTCAACGACACGGCCGCCGCCAATCGCAGCATGGATATGTTCATCATCGTCTGCAGTGACGATCCCGCCATGGAAGCGCGTGCCAAGGAGATGGTCGAGAAACACGGCGGTCTGCGGAGCTGTGCCGTCAGCATCGCTCCCGCGCAAGGCCCGCCCGGCGTCAAGGCGCCGCGCGACGCCGACTGCTCCGTCATCTTCTTCAATAAGCGCTCGTGCAAGGCCGCCTTCGCCTTTGCCAAGGAAGAGATCACGCCCACATCGATCGAACGCGTGATCGATGCCATCGAAGCGCAGACGGCGACCCCCTTCCCGCTCGGCTACTACGCTCCGGTCTACACGCCGGAAAAAGCGATCATCGTCAACGACTTCGGCGCCGACAAGGCCGCCCTGGGTCCAAACCCGGCCGTCCTCATCTTCACGCGCGACACGAGCGCCCAGGTGACGACGTTGGTCCAGAAGCTCGAAGAAGTCGCCAAGAACAAGGCCGCCAAGCTCGACAACTTCGTCGTCCTGATCGGCGACGCCAAGGATCACGACGCCAAGCTGAAGGCGTTTGCGGTCGAGCACAAGTTGAAGAGCACGACCTTGAGCGTGGAGCCCTTCGCGAAGACGAAGCCGTTCCACGTCGCGAAGCAGAACGACATCACGGTGATGATCTGCGCCGGCGGCGTGGCACGCGGTTTCTACACGTTCCGCGCGGAGGCGGTGACGGCGAAATCGTTCGATGCGGTGTTGGCGGATCTGAACAAGATCATCAACGATCGGATCGCGAAAGGACTGTAGTTCAAGGCAAAAGGAAAAAGGAAAAAGGAAAAAGGAAAAAGTGAACGGTCGTTTTCACTTTTTCCTTTTTCCTTTTCCAGCAAACGCATTTCACTCTTCTCTTCCTCCGGCATTGGAGACAGTCATGAGCATCAACCACCCCCTCGAACCGTTGACCGCCGCCGAGGTCCAGCTTGCCGTCACCATTCTCAAGGACGCCGGCAAGGTCACGCCGACCACGCGCTTCGTCAGCGTCAGCTTGAAGGAGCCGCCCAAGCCCAAGGATGGCCAGCCCTGGGCGTTCCCGCGCCAAGCCTGCGCCGTCCTCTTCGACAACGGCGCCAACTCGTGCTACGAAGCCGCCGTCTCGCTCACCGATCGCAAGCTGCTCGCGCACAAGCACATCCCCGGCGTGCAGCCGACCATGACCAGCGATGAGCAGGTCGAATGCGAACAGGCCGTCCTCGCGTCGCCCGAATTCAAGGCCGCCCTCAAGAAGCAGTACGGCATCGACGACACGCGGCTCGTCATGGTCGATATCTGGAGCGCCGGCAACTACGGCTCGGAGGAAGACCGCACGCGCCGTCTGGCTCGGCCGCTCTGCTTCCTGCGCACCGATCCGACCGACAACGGCTACGCCAAGCCGATCGAAGGGTTGCGCCCGGTCGTCGATCTCAATCAGATGAAGGTGATCCGCGTCGAGGAGTACGGGCATTGGCCGCTGCCGCCGCATCAGGGCAACTACGCAGCGGATCGGGTCACGCAAACTCGCAATGACATCAAGCCGCTCGACATCACGCAAGCCGACGGGCCGAGCTTCGCGGTCGATGGCAATTGCGTGCGCTGGCAGAAGTGGAGCTTCGTGATCGGTTTCAATGGCCGCGAGGGGCTGACGCTCAACAACGTGTGTTATCAAGAAAACGGCAAGAAGCGTTCGATCCTTTATCGCGCGTCGCTGTCGGAGATGGTCGTGCCCTACGGCGATCCCGCGCCGCAGCAAGCCCGCAAGAACGCTTTCGACGCCGGCGAGTACGGCCTCGGCTATTGCGCCAACAGCCTGGAGCTCGGCTGCGATTGCCTGGGCCTCATCAAGTATTTCGACGGCCATCTGTGCACGAGCCGCGGCGAGCCGTTGACGATCAAAAACGCCGTCTGCATGCACGAGGAGGACTTCGGCATCCTGTGGAAGCACACCGACCGCCGGCTGCCCGACAAGCCGGAGGTGCGCCGCTCGCGCCGCCTGGTGATCTCGTCGATAGCCACAGTTGAGCATTACGAGTACGGCTTCTTCTGGGATCTCTACCAGGACGGCAACATCCAGTTCGAGATCAAGCTCACGGGCATCCTCTCGCTCGGCGCGTTGAATCCCGGCGAGAAATCCCCTTACGGCGCGATGATCGCCCCGCAGCTTTACGCGCCGAACCATCAGCACTTCTTCAATGTCCGGCTCGACATGGATCTCGACGGCGGCCCGAACTCGGTCTACCAGCTCGATGTCGTGGCCGATGCGCTCGGTCCGAAGAATCCCTTCGAGAACGCGTTCAGCGCCAAGGTGACCTTGCTCGAAACCGAAAAGCAAGCGCGGGCGAACCTCAATCTCGAAACCGCCCGCTCATGGAAGATCGTCAACTCGAACTCTCTCAACGCCGTCGGCGAACCGGTCGGCTATCGCTTCCTGCCCGGCGACAACTGCGTGCCGTATGCCTCGAAGAACGCCTGGTGGCGCAAGCGCGCCGGCTTCGTCGATCATCACGTCTGGGTGACGCCGTTCAACGAGGACGAGAAGCACGCCGCCGGCAACTACCCGAACCAGAGCCACGGTGGCGACGGTCTGCCCAAGTGGACGGAAGCCAATCGCCCGATCGCGAACGCCGACGTGGTGCTCTGGTACACGTTCGGCCACACGCACTTGCCTCGGCCCGAGGACTACCCCGTAATGCCGACCGCGTACATCGGCTTCATGTTGAAACCGGCGGGCTTCTTCACGGAGAACCCGGCGAATGACGTGCCGCCGTCGGCAAAGAAGGAAATGAAGTCCTGCTGTGCAAAGTAGCACAAGGGACCGGGTGAGATGGCCATCTGGCCATCTCGCCCCTTGCATGGCGCGTTTACTTCTTGTCGCGACCAATCTGGGTGACGGCATTGCGTGCCGCGTTTTGCACGCTTGGGTTCGTGTCGTTGACCAGTTCGCGCACGCGCGGCAGCGCGGCGGCGGCGTCCGGGCCGATGTTGCCCAGGATCACGCACGCCCACATGCGCACCGTCGGGTTCGTGTCCTTCAGGCAATCGGTCAACGGCTCGACCGCTGTCTTCGATTTGAACTGCGTGTTGAGCATCCCCTGCAAGACCGCCTGGCGCAAACCGGAGTCCTTCGTCGATTTCAGCGACTCCTCCAGGTGCGGCCAGCTCTTGGCGCCAAAGAAGTTGGCGTGATGGGCGGCGCTGATGCGCACGGTGCTGTCCGTGTCCTTGATGCCCATCGTGAAGACCTCGAAGCCTTCCTTGGAGCCGTTGCCGAAGAAGCCGATGAGATTCACCGTGTTTTGGCGAACTTGCACGGCGGGGTCCTTCATCGCCGAGGACAAGAGCGGCAAGGCCAGCTTTTGCTGACCGGAATAGGCGAGCGATTGCAGGATGCTGACGCGGACGCTGGCGTCTTTCTCTTCTTGATAATTTTTGATGAGGAACGCGGGCTCGCCGCCGACGGAGGCGAGCACGATCATGGCGTTGAGGCGGACGTTGGCGTTGGAGTCCTTGATCGCTTCCTTGATCTGCGGCATGGCCTTGACGGCGCGCGGGCCGATGTTGCGCAGCACCTGCATCGCCTGCTGGCGGATGTTCGCGTCGGTATCTTTCAATAGAGCGCCCAGGTGCGGCACGCCGGGGTCGCCGGCGCGGGCCAGGAGCCAGATGAGCTGGTTGCGGTTGACGCCGAGGTCCTTGTCATTCATGAGCTTGACGATCGTGGGCAGCGCCTCGGTGAGGTCGCCTTGCCAGTTCTGGATGGCGTTGATGGCTTGCTGCCGGACGTTAGTGTCTTTGTCCTTGAGACCGTCGAGGATGAAGTCCTTGGCTTTGCCGCCGAACATCCAGGCGACCTGCAGGACGGCGACGCGCGTGCCGGCATTGCCTTCCTTGAAGGCGCCGGCGAGGATGGGGACGACGGTTTCGGGATTGCCGCGGATGTTTTGTAGGGTGTAGACGCAATGTTGCCGAACATTGACGTCCGGGTCGCGCATCATCTCGGCCACGCGCGGGGCGATCGCGGCATTGCCCTGCAAGCTCAGGCCTTGCAGCGCTTGCACGCGCACGCTCGGCGCTTTGTGCTTGAGCCCGTCGATGAAGATGGGCGTGACTTTGTCGGTCTGCAAGCGCCGTTGCGCCAGGGTGAAGGCGGCCTGCATCTTCAGGCCGAGGTCGTCGTTCTTGAGCGCTTCGACGAGCACGGGCATGGCCTTGTCGATGTCGAAGCTGACGTTGACCATCAAACTGGCGGTGTTGATGCGGACCTTCGCGTCCTTGCTTTCGAGCGCCTTGGTCAAGGTCGGGCGCGGGTCTTCGCCGATTTGTTGCAGAAGATAATACGCTTGCTGGCGGACGCTCGGATTCATGTCGGTGAGGGCGTCCTTGATCTTCGGGCCGCCGAGCTTCGCCTGGGCGCCGAGCTGGGCCAGGCCGTTCATGCAGTGCTGGCGGACGGTGTCGTCCTCGTCGGTCAGGCCATAGGCGAGCGCGATCACGACCGACTTGTCGCCGATGCGCATGGGCCAGAGCGTCTGGGCGGCGAGGCGGCGGACTTCGACGTTCTTGTCGCTGAGCGCATCGACGAGCACGCCGACGGCTTCGGCGCCTGCCTGCTGCATCGCCTGGGAAGATGCCTGACGAACTTCCGGTCGAGTGTCCTTGAAGCCCGCTTCCAGCGCGGGCATGGCGGCCTTGCCGATCTTGGCCAGCACGTTCGCATAGTGATGCACATTCTCGGTATCCTTCGCCAGGAAACGCTCGCGCAGGGCCGGCACGGCGGCCTTTGCGTCGGAGCCGATGTCGCCCAGCGATGTGGCGGCCTGGATGCGGGCGCCGGCGCTCTTGACCTTGAGCAACTCGATCAGCGCCGGCACCGCGGCCGCGCCGAACTTCGACAGCGCTTCGCCCGCCGCTTGACGCACGTCTTCCTTCTCGTCGCCGAATGCTTCGACCAGAACGTCGATGGTCTTGCTCGGATCGCCCGCCAAGCGGCCCAGCGCGAAGACCGCTTTGCGCCGGACGGCGTCGTCCTTGTCCTTGGTCAGCTTGATCATCGTCGGGATCGTCTCTTTGCCGTCGGGGCCGATCCAGCCGATGGTCCAGATGGCGTAGAACTTCGTGTCCTTGTTGTCCGAATCGAGCAGCTTGGCGACCGGCTTGACCGCCGCCTTGCCGATCTTGGCGAGCGTGATGGCCGCGTTGAGGCGCAAATCTTCGTTGTTGGTTTCAAGAGCATCGAGCAGATCGGCAAGCGCCGGCTCCGCGCGGGCGCCGAAGTCGGCCAGGGTCGTCGCCGCCTGGATGCGGAGATCGATGTTGTCCTTGGCCTTGATGTTCTTGAGCGCCTCGGCCAGCAGTTTTTCGGGATCGCCCTTGGGTTCCTGTGCCGTGCTGGATGACGCCGACAGAGCGAATGCGATCGCCGCGGTCAGAAGCGAGACGAAGAGGTTGCGCATGGGTGGATCATCCTGTTGTGGGCGAAGAAGAGCGGCTAGCCCACGGCGAGTACCGTGGGCCTAAGTTTTTGCCCCCCTCTCCCCCTGTACTCAGGGGGAGAGGGGCTGGGGGTGAGGGGGACGAAGCGCCAGAAATCTAACTCGCAGACCAATGAACTGTGGGAAGTTGTGGCACGTGCAGCCCCCTCACCCCCGACCCCTCTCCCCCTGAGTACAGAGGGAGAGGGGAGTAGGGAAAATCACGGCGGCGACGACGGCAGCATCTCTTCGTACTCGGAGTTGTCTTCCGCGCCGTTGTAACGCGCGGGCACAATCAAGAGATCGTCGTTCATCTCGTCGCGGCAGAAGGTCTTGCGGAACTTGGTGATGAACCACGATTCGCTCAAGTGTCCCGCGAGCTGTTGTAGATTTTTGACATCCTCGGCCGGGGCGTGGCGGACCAGGAAGCCGATCGGCCGTTCTTGCTGCGCCTTCGCCAGGCGAGCGCGGATGACCTTGTAGATCGCTTCCGCACGAGCCGGATCCTTGACGTCGGCGGCGGTGAAGCCTTCATCGACATCGGGAACCCTTTCGCTGTACGGCGCCTTGCCGGCCAGCACGCCGACGTCGTTTTTCGACAGCTTGCGGGCCCATTCCATCGTCGTCGGAATGTGTCCCTGCTTGTTCGGCTGCGGACGTTGCCGGGCGACGAACTGGAAGTTCAATTCGCGCGCGCGGGCCATCAGCGCCGGCGTCTGGGCCTTCATGTCGTCCATCCAGATTTGGCCGCGACCGGGGATGCCCCCCGCACAGCCCGTGGACCATTGCAGCATCGTGAGCCAGTTGTACTGGTAGGTCATGTCGCCCGGCAGATCGACCTTGAAGGGGGCCTGCACATAGAAGAGGGCTTCGGTCTTTTCGCGCACCGAGATTTGCGTGATCTTCAAGGGATAGACGAGCTTGTCGCTCGTGAACTGGAAGCGCGTCGGCGTGACTTCGCCGTCGAAGCTGCCGTCCTTGTTGCGCTTCATCTGCATCGTGTCGATCTTCATGACGGTGAAGATCCACTTCTTCTGCACGTAATGGCCAAGCGTCGCTTCGTCGCCGGAGTAGTTGTACTTGTTGTCCTTGAGCCATTGAAAAAGATCGTCGGCGCGTTCAGCGCTGATGACCTTGTAATCAAGCGAACCGACGATGCCCGCTTCGAGGATGATGACCTTGGGCCGTTCGGGTTCATGCGCTTCGCGGCGCGCGTCCATCGGCCTGGCCGCCATCGGCGCGCCGGGCATGCCGCCGCGGCCGCGACCGAGGCCGGATTGCGGCAGTAGCTTCGATTGCGGGATTTGCCGTTGCTTCATGATCGTGTAGATGGCGAGATGCTTGAAGAAATCGCGCGGCATCTCGTTGAGCTTGGGCTGTGTCGGCGTCGGGATGACCATGCCGAAATCGAGAGCGTTGCCTTCGAACTTGGGCTGCACCGTGAATGTTTCGACTTTTTCGGTGGGGTCCCAGGTGATGAACACTTTCTGCGCGGGCTGCAGGATGTCGGTGTTCTTGGCCGAGAAATAGCAGCACGCCGCTTGCGAGGTCGCCGGCACGATGAGGGCCAGCGCCAGGGCGGCGAGGAACATGGAACGCATGTACGTGACTCCTTGAATGGGAATGATGGCGTGTTTCAAGCCGCTCCTCGTTTAGCGCTCGCGTCGCAGCGCCAGGTTATCGGCGCTTCATCGTGAGCGCTAAACGAAGACAGGATCATGGGGGCGAACTGGGCAACATTTCCTCGTACTCGGAGCTGTCTTCCGTGTCGTTGTAGCGGGCCGGGACGATCAGGAGATCGTCGTTCATCTCGTCGCGCGCGAACGTCTTGCGGAACTTCGTGATGAACTGGCTCGCTTGCAGATGCCCCACGAGTTGCTGCAAGTTGCGTACGTCATCCAACGGGGCTTCGCGAACCAGGTAGCCGATCGGACGTTCCTTCTGGCATTTCGCCAGGCGGGCGCGAATGACCTTGTAAATCGCGTCAGCCCGATTCTTGTCCTTGAGGTCGGCCTGCGTGAAGCCTTCGTCGACATCGGGGATCTTCTCGCTGTAAGGCGCTTCGCCGCGCAGGATCTTGAGATCGTCGGCGGAAAGTTTTCGGGCCCACTCCATCGTCGTCGGGATGTGCCCCTTGTTGTTGGCGGTCGGGCGCTGGCCGGGGAAAAAGCGGAAGTTGAGCTGATTGGCGCGGGCCTGCAACGGCGGAATCTGACCCTTGAAGCCGTCGAGCCAAGCTTGTCCGCGTCCGGGGATGCCGCCGGAACAGCCGATCGCGCCTTGCAGCATGGATACCCAGTTGAACTGGTACGTCAAATCGCCCGGCAGATCGACCTTGAACGGGGCCTGTACATAGAAGAGAGCCTCGGTCCGCTCACGCACCGAGATTTGCGTGATCTTGAGCGGGTAGACCAGCTTGTCGGTCGTGAACTGGAAGCGCGTCGGCGACACGTTGCCGGCGAAGGTGCCGTCCTTGTTGCGTTTCATCTGCATGGTGTCGATCTTCATGACGGTGAAGATCCACTTCTTTTGGACGTAATAGTTCAAGGTCGCTTCGTCGCCCGAGTAGCTGTACTTGTTATCCTTGAGCCATTGAAAGAGGGCGTCGGCGCGGTCGGCCTCGATGACCTTGAAATCGAGCGAGCCGACGAGGCCTTCTTGCAGAACGCGCACGGGGGGAGGCGCCTTCTTGTTGGCGTCTTTGTCGGTGCCCAGCGCCATCTGCGCTTTGCCGCCGCCAAACCCGCCCGGCATCGCCGCCATCGGCGGGGGCAGAAACGGCAGCAGCTTCGAGTGCGGGAACTCGCGCTTGCGCATGATCGTGTAGATCGCCAGATGGCTGAAAAAGTCGCGCGGCATCTCGTGCAGCTTCGGCTCCGTCGGCGTCGGGATCACCATGCCGAAGTCGAGGGCGTTGCCTTCGAATTTCGGCTGCACCGTGAAGGTTTCGATCTTCTCGACCGGATCCCAGGTGATGAACACCTTCTGCGCCGGCTGCAATATATCGCTATTCTTGGCCGAGAAGTAGCAGCACGCCGCGTCACTCATGGACGTGTGTACCAATCCAACCACTACGGCCGCCACGAACCAAACGCCGAGTTGGCGTCGCACATGCCTCATTTGAGTCGTCCTTTTGCGAGTAGAAAGGGCAGCAAAACCCTATCTACAAGACGATACTCACGTTCCCACGGATTTCCAAGCTTTATTTCGGGTGGATTCAGAGAAATCGCGCGAACCAGGAAAACGAGCCGTAAGCGTTCACCCCTCTCCCCTGTACTCAGGGGAGAGGGGCCGGTGTGAGGGGTTGGGGCGTCGCGCAACTATCTGTTCTTCCCCCTCACCCCCGACCCCTCTCCCCCTGAGTACAGGGGGAGAGGGGAGGAAAAGAGCGGGCCCTCTTCACCTGAAGTACAGGGAGAGACGGGGGGTGAACGATACCATTCGTGAACGAATCGCATAACCTCGATGCGGCACGGTCTCCTGACCGTGCCACTTTCATTTCATACCGCACGCGCTTGATCCTGACCCTAACCCGAAACGCAATAAATGGACGCAACCAATTACATTGATGGTTCTTATGGTTAGTTATGAACATTCATGTGTAGCGTGGAGTATATCAAAGCCAAAATTGTTGATATGTGAACAAATTTATAGTTAATCCTTGATTTCTGACTTCCCCGGCCGTAGAATATATACGAACGTACAATAAGGAGAATGCCGTGGATAATCGCACCATTGCTCAACGTCTCCTGGAAGCGGCTCACGCGCTGGAAGAGAAGCACGCCAGCCTGTATCGCGTGCAAGCGTATCGGCGCGCGGCCCAGACCATCCTTGGGCTTGAACGGCCTCTCGAGGAAGTCGTCGCCGGCGCGGGACGCAAGGGGCTCGCGCAGCTGCCGGGCATCGGCGTCAAGCTGTCGCGCCACCTCGAAACGCTGGTCCGCGCCGGCGAGATTCCTAACTTGAAGGAGGAAGACAAAACGTGCGTTGTCCTCTAACGCGCGTTTGCGGTTCTTTGGCCGCTTGCGGCTTAGCGCTCGCGTTGGAGCGTCCTTGACGCACGAGAGAAATCCATGCAGACGGTACGGCGTTTCCTGGAGATGATCCGCTTCAGCCACACCCTCTTTGCACTTCCCTTCGCGCTCTTCAGCGCCATCCTTGCCTGGCACGGCAAAGCAACGTTCGCCTGGCACGATTTGCCCATCGAGCTGGCCGGCATCCTGTTGTGCATGGTGTGCGCGCGCAGCGCGGCCATGGCGTTCAATCGTCTGGCCGATCGCGACGTGGATGCGCTCAACCCGCGCACCGCCGTCCGCCATCTGCCGAGCGGACAGTTGACGGTCGCCGGCGTGTGGCTCTTCACGCTGGCTTGCTGCGCCGGCTTCGTCGCTGCGACCGCGCTGTTCCTGTTGCTGGACAATCCCTGGCCAATCACTCTTGCCGTGCCGGTGCTGCTTTTCGTTCTCGCATATTCCTACACGAAGCGGTTCACGGCCCTGGCCCATTTCTGGCTGGGGGCGTCGCTGTTGCTGGCGCCGGTCGCGTCGTGGATCGCGATTCGCGGGTTCGACGATTTCCACGTTGCGCTCGTGATCGGCGGCGCGGTGCTGTTCTGGGTCGCCGGCTTTGACATCATTTACGCTTGCCAGGATGCCGACTTCGACCGCCGCGCCAAGCTGCACTCGATCCCCGCCGCGCTCGGCGTCCCACGGGCGTTAAAGCTGGCCCTGGTGAGCCATGTGTTGATGCTGGCGATGCTGGTGCTGCTCTACGTGGTTGCCGCGCCGCCGTTGGGCTGGATCTACCTGGCCGGCGTGGCGAGCGTGGCGGCCCTCTTGATCTACGAACATTACCTGGTGCGCCCGGACGACCTGTCGCGCGTCAATCAGGCGTTCTTCAACGTCAACATCATCATCAGCGTCGGCCTCTTGGTGTTGCTCGCGATCGAGATCGCGCTGGCGAGATGGGGGTAGTTCGATGGGACAGCTTTTCAACACGGTCAGGCAGCTTGTTGCCGAAGAAAAGTACGTTGTCGGCGAACACGCTGCCGAACGACTTGAAGAACGTGGTATCATGGAATGGCAAGCGGTGGCGGCGCTTGAGGACGGTGAACTCATCGCTGAGCGACCAAGGTCAAAACCGAATCCAACGGTGGAAGTGCGTGAAAGTCTTCCGGATGGCACGGAGTTCAAAGCGGTTTGGGCCCATCTGCGTCAGAGCGGCGTGGCCAAGCTGGTAACGGTTCATTTCTTTGATAGGGGCTAGTCATGCGAATTGAGGGCGAACGAATCAAGCGGACTCGATTGATCCAAACGGACAACTATGTTGTCGCCGTGGAGATTGAATTGGTCGTCCCTGCGGATGATCCGAGTGAACCCTGCTATGAACCCGAAACCGTGAAGTTCCTCAAGGAGGTCAAGGAACGAGCCGAGCGCGGCGAGGTGCATTGGCTAAGTCAGCACGGCAAGGTTTACGCGGCAGTCGGAGCGGCTTGAATGTCGCGCGTCCTCGGGCGAAAGAACAACGGCAAGGAAACCGATACGTTCGGTTCTCCTCGCCGTAGTCTTCAATTGCAATACCCCCGGTTAGTATTCGCCCTCATCACCAGGTTTCTTGGTCTTCGCCGTCTTGGCGGCGGCGGGAGCGGGCGGCATCGTGATCGTCACCGTCTGCTGCTTGCCTTCACGAAGGATCACCGCCTCGACGGGGCCGGCCGGCCATTTGGCTTCCAGTTGGCGGTAGAAGTTCTTCGGATTATCTGGCACTTCGCTGCCGGCCAATTTGAGCAAGACATCATGCGCCTTGATGCCCGCCTTGTCGGCCGGCCGGCCCTCGAAGACCTTGGTCACGATCAGACCTTTGCCCTTGGGTAGATTCAGTTGGGCCGCGAGCGTCGAGTTCGGCTCCTTGAGGTCGCAGCCGAGCGGACCGCCGGGCGCGGGCTTGGTGCTGGCTTTGTCGCTGGGGATGCGGAAACGCAGCTCGACATCGTGACGCAGCTTGCCGAGCTGGAATTTGTCTTGCTGGGCCTTGATCTGGTCGGCCCCCGATTTCGCCGCTTTGGCCTTCTTGATCGCTTCATCCACCTTGCTCTCCTCGGCGGCAATTTCTTTCAGCATGTCCGCACGAATCTTGGCGATCTCCGCCTCGTGCATTTTCAGCTTGTCCTTCAAGCTGACGAACGGATCGGGCTTTTTCGGCTCGTCCTTCTTGACGCCGGCGCCATTAGCCTTCGGGTCGGGCTGTTGCGCCTGAACGTCGGGGGAGCGCCAGGTGGCGACGCTGCCGGAGAAGAAACAGATTGCCACGAGCAGGGCCAACGCGAGTTTGAGCTTGGTCATGAGCATTCCTTTCAAGATTTCCAGAGTGAGGGTGAGAACATTGGGAGCGACGGCGCCGGATGCCTGGGAAATTTTAGGGTTGAGGCGAGCAGCGGAATGGGAACGGCCGCCGCCGCGCCGTGGTGCGCCAGACCCTACGGGATCGGCAGCCGAATCGTGAACTTCGTCCCCTTGCCCAGCTCGCTCTGCACGTCGATCGAGCCGCCGTGGGCTTCGATAATCTTGCGCGTTGTCGGCAAGCCCAGGCCGGAGCCGCCCGATTTCGTTTTCGTCGAGAAGAACGGTTCGAAGATGCGCGGCAACACGTTTGGAGCGATGCCGGCGCCGGTGTCGATCAGCATCAAAAGAACGTTAGCCGGACGCGCAAGCGACGGATTGGAATGTCCGTCGCTTGCGCGTCCGGCTAACGGCGGCGCTGGATCGATCATCGCTTGCAGCGTCAACTCGCCGCCCTGGGGCATTGCTTGCACCGCGTTCAGCATTAGATTCAAGATCGCCTGGCGGAACATTTCCTGATGTAGACCGACGTTCGGCAAGTCGCCGGGGAGAAACGATTTGATCTCGATGTTGGCCGAGCGCGCCGTCGGCGCGAAGAAGTCGATCATCTCTTCGATGAGCTTGCCGAGATCGCCCGGCTCCAGCGGGATGGCGCGGATGCGGGCGAAACGCAGGAAATCGTTGGCCAGATCGATGAGCCGCTGGCATTCGCTCTCGAGTTTCTGTACGCGCGTCAGGGCCCGGCGTTCGCGTTGGCTCTGCGGGTCTTGAAAGTCCTCGCCCAGGAGCTGCAAGTTGAGATTGAGCGTGTTGAGGTGGTTCTTGATTTCGTGAATGAACCCGCCCGCCAACTCCGCCAGAGCGGCGTAATCGTCGGTCCGCGTGGATTGGTCGAGTGCGGCGGACATGGCTTCACTCGGGATTCCAAAGGTGATATACAAATGACAAATAGCAATTTACAATATCAAATTGAACACGACCGGCCCAAGAACGTGCATTCAATTTAATATTGTAAATTGCTAATTGTAAATTGCTAATTTCCCCGCATTTTCAGTCGCGCCGATCATCGCGGCGCGGCCCGCGATCATCGCGGCGCGGGCCGCGATCATCGCGGCGCGGCGGGCGATCACCCTGCGGCGGTCGTCCTTCGTCCGGAGGCAGCGGAGTGTCGCCACGTTCCTCGCGCAGCACCACTTTGCGCGATAGCTTGACGCGGTCTTGATCGTCGATCGAGATCACCTTCACCTTCAGGACATCACCGACCTTGCAAACCGCGTCGACGCGGTCCACGTATTTCTCGTCCAGCTCACTGATGTGGCACAGACCGTCGCGCCCCGGCATGATTTCAATGAAGGCGCCGAAGTCCTTGACCGAGGTGACGCGGCCTTCGTAGATTTTGCCGATGCGGACTTCCTCGCACAATGCCTCGACGCGCATCTTGGCCGATTCAGCCCCCTCGGCGCTGGAGTGGGAAATCTCGACCGTGCCATCTTCGCTGACGTTGAGCTTGGCGCCGGTCATCTCCTGGATGCCGCGAATGGTTTTGCCTTGCGGGCCGATCAAGAGGCCGATCTTTTCGGGATGGATCTTGACGCGTAACATGCGCGGCGCGTGCCGGCTCGTCTCGGCGCGCGGGAAACGCAGGGCGGAGACGATCGCCTTGAGGATCTCGCGGCGTGCGTCCTTGGCCTGCTCGAGCGTGGCGCGGATGATTTCTTCGGAGATGCCATCGATCTTGAGATCGAGCTGGATGCCGGTGATGC
>SXGS01759144.1_pt1 | contig 15809 bp, 16 predicted proteins | sample 3174681 | NCBI WGS metagenome assembly SXGS01 (sample SAMN11356861, study PRJNA531348) | freshwater metagenome | isolation source: freshwater sample F1-80 | place: China: Fuxian Lake, Yuxi | collected 2017-12-25 | reverse complement strand
TGTAGACCGCCTCGATGCTCTTAAGTTCTCGGCTGGAGACCTTGAATCGGCCACCCGTACCCACGGTGCTGTCGATTTGGTAGCAGGGGACCGTCTCCCCGTTGCCAGCGGTGGTGTACCAATCCCCATAAACCAGCGGGATGGGCAGCCCAACGCTCTTGGCCTCCATGTTGGCATACGTCGCGGTGGTGAAAATCGACGCCGGCAGGTTGCGGCCATCCTTTGCCCGGGCGTCGTTGACCCTGACGGTAACCGTCAGGTTGTCCGACGAAACCCCGCCGGGGACCTTGGCACGACCCACAAAGATGGAGGTCCAATCCGCCGCAGCCAGGCTGGAGCCGATCCGCAGGGTTATGGGCACATTCGCCCATTCGTTGTCTGTCAGATAGTCCTGAAAGCGGTCGCCGCTTTGGGGGTCTTCCTTGTTGTCCACGGTGATGGTCATGGACGGCAGAATGACTCGGGGGTCCTGGAGGGCGCCGGCACTGCGGGAAAGCGGTGAGAGAGACTTGACCAGCCCGTCGTAAGAGGTGCCGTCATCCAGAACGAAGTACTTGTCCGACAGATAGAGCGTCAGCCCATCCAGCTCGATGGTGAGGCCGAAATACTGTGTCAGGCTGCTTGAGGAATAGGCCATTACCGGGTCTTCTCCTCGAAGACCACCGTCAGGATGTCGAAGGAGGAATAGGCCCGCCAGGAGATGTCCAGGTCTGAGGCGAAAAAGCAGTAGGCCGACCGCTCACTCGGGTAGTTGTCGATGTCCAGGCACAGCACCACGGGTCGACTCTGGCCGACCAGATCGTAGGCCGCCTGGAGTTTGCGGGCTTCGGTCGCCGTGCGAAGCGGGAAGTCCACCCGGAATTGCCGGAAGCGTCCGGGGCTGCCCAGGTTCTGGATGTTCTCCAGGCTGCCGGGCACCGAGGTAATGGGGGTGGCATCCGAGTGGGTGATCCGCGCGCCGAGCTTGAAGTTGCGCACAAACTCGTAGTATTGCCCACCCATCACCCGCCCGACCTCGATATAGCTGTTGGTGTTGCCTGAGTCGTCGAAGGTCAGGCGGTGCCAGCGGTAGGTCTGGGAGAGCTTGTACACCAGCCTGGGCAGCACCCGGCCATCGCCATCGGTGGCGACGGTCAACTGCTGGCTGTAGGATGGTGCCCCCCAGGAGTTGGTGGCGTTGGCCAGGTGGTAGACCGTCGCTCCGCTGGTCAGGTTGTGGGCAAAGATCCCCAACATAGTAGCGTTGACCGCTGATCCCAGGTCAAAGGTCAGGGTGTTGCCGGTTTTGCTGGTGCTGCGCCACTTTTTGCCGGGGTGGTCGAGCAGCACCCTGGAGGCCCCCTGCCCAGTTGCCGAGGTGCTGGCGGTGACGGTGGCCGCGTCCCAGGTGCGGGTATCGTATAGCAGGTGGACATTATTGCCCATGCCGCCCCCTTATCCTTGTACCACGCCGCGAGAGCGGAGGATCGGTTGCCCGCTGTTGGAGTCCTCCATCAGCCAAGTGCGGATCATCGGGTACAGGTCTCGTCGCGCCCATTCGTGCATTGAAGCCACGTTAGGGGTATTGACCTGCAGTTGCACGTTGAGTACCGCCCCGCCACGGCCAGAACCGCCTCCGGTAATCCCGCGCCGCATATGCTGCGGGATTACCATCACATCCTCGGGGCCGGCCTCGCCCGCCAGGAAGCGGGTGGGCCTGTTGACCGTGCCCATGAAGCCGCGGGCAGCGACGATGTCCACACCCATGGTGCGCTTGATCGCCGCCTCGTCGTGGGGAGAGTATCCCTTGCCAGAGTTGAGTACCGTCTTGATCGACGATCCCACCGAGGGCCAAGCGCCTCCTACATCATTGATCGCCTGGGAGACTACCCCGGACCAGCCCAGGGCTTTGAGCGCCGAGGCAGAGAGGTGGCCGCTGGTCTGGGCGGCCCGCAGTAGGGCCTGAGCCTGCTCAATGGGGGTGGGCTGCACGACGGGCTTCCCCGTCGGAGGCGGAGGGGTCAGGTCGGGGGAAGATGGCAACGGCAATGTAGTTCCTGTGGAAGTGCCCGGATCAAGGGTTCCAGTGTGAAAGACGAGAGAGTTTATGTCTTCCTGGCTAATGCCAAGCTGCCTAAGCGTATTGACCACTTCTCCCATGGATACACCGCTTAGATTGACATCGCGCGATCCTTGCCCGACTGCCCGCAAAACATTAAAAACCCCACCGGCCTGCTCGGAAGTGGCTCCGACGCCCAGGCGGATCATGTCCAAAATAGAAGACCTACTGGATTCGTCGCCGAACATCTGGGCGCGCCCCCCGACAATCCCCTTGAATCCACCTATGCGCTGGAAAAACCCTTGAAGCCCCCCAAAAGCCTGCACATCGGTGCCAAACTCGCGCAGTCGCCCGGTCTGCTTTTGACGCTCCCCCTCAAGGATAATTTTGTCCATCGCCGAGGTGAGTACGGCGCCGATGGCTCCCCCTACCACTGGTTGCCCAAAAGCCCCCCCGATGATAGAACCAACAATACCACCAAGCGCCCCGGCCTCTGAGGTAATCCTATCCCCGATCAGCGCACCAATCCCCGCCCCCATCACCCCGCCCTTGAGCGCGTCGGTCATCCCGGTCTTGATCGCGTTGAAGGTCGCCCCCTGCGGCCCCCAACTGGTCGAAATGTCGGGCAGCAGCCAGTCGAAGCCGGCATTTACCCCGGTCTTCAGGTTGCCGCCAGCCCGCGCTCCCAGCCGGCGCAGGGTCTCCGTATCAAGGCCTGTGTCCAGAGCACCGGAGACAACCCCGCCGATACCCCTGACAGCCGCGGTAATGCCGTCGCTCACGTAGCCGGTTAGCATTTTGCCGAGCTTGCTGTCCACCGTCTGCTTGGCCAGCTCATCGACAAAGCCGGTCTCTACGGCAGTAAACAGGCCAGTACCAATGCCCGTGACCGCGTCCGTGAAGTCGCCGCTCAAAAGGTCGGCGTAGCTTTCGGAAAGGACGCCAATGAAACCCGTGCGGAACCGATCCGCCACATCGAAGGCCATGTTATCTGCAGGGTTGGTAAAGTCCTGCTGATTGGTCTGTAGGCCGTGCTTGAAACCCAGCGCCAGCATTTCGCCGGTTTTACCGCCAGAGGTATAGGCCCTCTGCCCAGAGAGGTCCGCCGCCTTCTTCGCGGCCCCGCTGCCCGGATCGAGCAAGGCCGCCAGCAGGGTCGGCCGCCCCCCGGTTTGGCCCAGATTGCGGCCGATGGTGCCAGGGCCGAGGCGCTTGGCCAAGTCCTCGAATTCTTTCTGCCGTTTTTCGGCCAGACGCAGATCCTCTTGGTGCCGTTTTTCCTTCTCCTGTTTCTTCTTCTCCCGCTCCTGTGCGACCTGCTGGTCTACCTGCTCACCGATGGCGCCGATTCGCTCATCCAGTTTGGCCTGCTTGATCATCTCGGCCAATTCTGCCTTGGGACCGAAGGGCGTAGTTTTGATACCGGCGAGCCTGTCGATGGTGGGGGTGTCCGCCATCCCGCCAAAGACCTTATGGTAGAGCACGCCGAACGCTTCAACTTGGACCGCGAACCCGTCCAGGACCTTGCTGGCCTCTTGAAAGCCCCCAGACAGCGGTGTTGCCAAAACGGTGCCGAGGGTTTTTTCTAGACCCACCCAACTGCGATTAAGGCGGGTGACTGCTGCGGCCCCCTCGGTGGACATTTTGGTGACTTCCACCGTGAAGTTCGCCAACTTCCGCAGCACCTCGACGGTGACCAAACCGCCAATCACCTTACCGAAGGTGGCAAATTCCTTCCCGGCAGACTTGGCCTGTACCTCAGTCTTTTTGACCTCATCGTTCATCTTCCTAAACGACTGCGCGACGGGGATGGCAGCTCCGTCCCGATAGTGCGTCTCGATGTAGACGTCCGATGTACGCCCGACCATTTTCCTATCCTATTCCTCGATCTGCATCAGCTTCGATGGTTTGGTGCGTCGCCGGGTCTCGGCCTGTTCTTCCTGCTGATCCTCCCACTGCTCCATCTGGATCTGCTCGGCCTCGTCGGCGATGGTCTGGATGGCCAGGACTTCGTCCAGGTTGGCCACCAAGTCCAGTACCGGGATGCCGGCCCGCTTCAGCTGCACCGCCTTCCACAGCCGCACGAAATACGGATCTTCGAGGACTATGTCTTTGTTCTCATCAGAGGCTCGGCACTGTCGGCAGACCTCCTCGTGCTCGTCCTCTGGGGCCTCATCGAGCAGTGTACACTGATTGCACCACCGGGAGGCCTCGTCCAGCAGGATGGCCACCTGCGCCCGGAGGTGCTCGATCAGTTTGGGCTGACGGTCTCCTCCTCCGCTTCCGCGCTGCCCGCCGCAGCCAGGCCAGCCTCGACCACACCCTCGAAGAGCACGCCAGCCACCGCCTCGAAGTGCATGGGGGCGCGAGCCAGCAACAGCGCTTTCCAGGGGGGCAGGCTGCCGATCCACTTGGCCCACTCGGCACCATGGAGGGCAGCGTATTCGGTCTGCAACTGCTGTGCGTTGATGGGCACGTCGGGCGCGTCCAGGGCCAGAGGCACCCACCGCCTGCCGCCCTCGATCTCTGCCCAGAACCCATACCCGTCTGCCTCCGGGGTATCTGCCGCCTGGGGCCGTTCACAGAGCAGGCATCCCCACTTGAGCCGGGTCCGCCGCACATTGTTGACCACCCGGCCCCCCTTCTGGGTCAATGCCTCCTGGGCGTACGTCAACTGCTCGCGGGGATTGGGATCGCGGGCGTAGAGGGCGCAGGAGGAGGTCGGGTCCCGCTGGTCGCGGATGCGGATCTCGTTCAGGCTGCCAGATACATCGAAAGCCATTTTCGTGGTTCCCTCGTGATAGTTGGGAGGTGTCAGTGACGAGGGGCACCGACCGAGGCCCTTGCGGACCGCCCTCCCAGATCCTCGTTTGCCCTCGTGGCGCCTGCCTCTACTGCAGCAGGCCGGTGGTGTTCCTATCGAAGGTGGTGCAGCGTACGGTCGGATTGGTGCCGTCGTAGAAGACTTTGCCGGTGGCGTTCACCAGCAGGGTGCCGACCCCACCCTGCACGCTGGAGACGGTCAATAGCACCTTGGGGAAGAGGATCTGCACGCCAAAGTAGACCGTGGAGGCGCCGGCCAAGGTGCCGCTGGTGAACTGGAATTCCAGGGCCAGGGTGTTCTGGGAGGTCAGATATGCCAGCCAGGTGCTGTCCTCGAACTCCAGCGTCATGCTCAGTTCCTGGCTGCGCCGGTCGCGCTCGGCCCGGGCCCGGTAGAGGCCGGAGCCCATCTCGAAGGCCTCGTCGCTGATCAGATTGTTGTTGTACTTCCACGAAAAGGCGCGGATCTTGGCGCTGATGTTGGTGGCCGAGCCGGGGAGGTTCTCGGTACCCTGGGCGTAGGTAGACGGAACGGTGGTGCCAGCGTCCACCGAGCGGAAGACTAGGCAATCACCGGCCTTGAGCGCCGGCCCCAGGTTTGCAGCCGACAGCGCCGCCCCAAGGCTGCCAACCGTCAACCCCGATGAGGCATGCTTGCCCGAGCCTACCACCTGGCTGGAGAAGCCGAGAAAGCCCCCGCGCGAGGTGGACAACTCAAAAGACTCCACGGCGATGTTGTGGTAGGCGATGTAGTAGCTGGCGTCGAAGAGATCCAGGGCGCTGAAGGTCCTGACCGTGTAGTCGGTGGTGTACGGCGTGATGATATGCCGGCCAGCGGCGGTGTCCTGGGTGGAGTCGGTGGACTGCCCCAGGGCATACGCCAACATCGAGGAGAGGAAGGGCGCCCGCACCCGAGGCTGTGAAAGCGACCCGGAGACCGACCGCTTCAGCTCGTCCTGAAGAGTGGCTTCTTCGTTGCCCCCCACCAAATCCTCATCGCTCACCAGTTCGGGCTGGATAGTGAAGGGGTCCGAGTCTACTCGGAAGGGAAAGAGGGTGCCTTCGGCCTCCAGGGTGCCCCAGGTGGCGTTCTTGGTGATGTAGGCGAAATAGAATTTCCGGTTGTGCCCGCGCAGGGTGGCCATTGGTCTTTACTCCGTTGACGAGGAAAGGACAAGGATGGTCGAATAGGTGACACCGTGGACTAGCCAAGTGCCATTCTCACTGTTGAAATACTCGAAGTCGTATCCCTCGTTGCGGATCTCGCCATCAGCCAGAAAGCCGTCCAGTTGCGAGCTTTCGCTTTCTACTACCACCGAATAGGCCTGCAGCCGCATCAGCCGCCGCAGCCGGGCGACGATCTGTTTGACGGTGGTGTCGGCGGCATCCAGTTCCCCTCCAGCTACCCACACATCGAACCCCAGGCGGAAGTATTCCTCGAACTCCTGATTTGCCACCACCTCGTCGGGATCGCCCTGGCCAGCCAGCACCCCGATGGCCGGCAGTTCGGTGATCAGGTAGAGGGCGAAGGGGTCCTCGGATGTAGCGCGGATCTTCTGATGCACCAGAGCCACGTTGCTGGTGTTACCCAGCCAGGCGTCGGCATTGATGGTGTTGACGGCGGCAGTTTCGGCCAGGTTGATGGCATTGAGGGCGTCAAAGAGGGTCGCCACGGATCAGCCACCCCCGGCAGCAGATTTGCTGGCCATCGCTCGTTCAAGCTCCTGGACAAACATCTCCCGTAAGACCACCTCGTCCTGGGGCACCTGGAAGAAGAGGAAGGGGCGCAGTTTCTGCTGCTCCTCGGCATAGCTCACATTGGTCCCCATCCGCATGGTCTTGCCCCGGTTGCGGAAACTGAGGGTCTGCCCTGCTGCAGCGGAGAGCCGGCCGGTATCTCGCAAAAGGTTGGAAGAGGCTGTCACCCGCTTGCCCGAGGGGCGCATCCGGCCTTTGACCAGACCCACCCCATGGACCTTGCGCACCCTACCCTGGGCCGGCACCGTCACCCCATCGGCTTTGCGGGTGTACTGGTCCTTGTACCATTTCCAAGTCACGCCCCGGTAACTGCCACCCCGCTTCAGGGCGCGGAACGTCAGGCTGGTCTGTCGGATCATATAGACCCGGAACCGCTTGAACACCCGCAAGAAGTCCCGACTGAGGAACTTCAGGAGTCGACGCTCCTTGGCGGCCAGGCCGCGGGCGTCGATGGAGAAGTGGAGATTCATTTACCCTTGGTCCCTGCCGGCTGATCAATATCCTTGGCCGGCACGCTCGCCGCGGAAATCTTGGCGTCCAGTGCCGCGCAGATCGCGTCCACTTCGGCGTCGGTGCGCAGATAGGGCGGAAACTCCACTCCCAGCGCGGTGAGTTGCTGCGCGATTTCCCCCTGCAGCACCATGCCAGGGGCCAGGGTGCGTTTCAGAAGGCGCGCGATTGTCGCTTCCTCTGGCTGCTTGGCCATCGTCTCCCTCAGTCCAGTGTCAGGTCGTCCAGGGTGCCGGCATCCCCTTCCAGGTCGCCGTCCACATATTTGCCCCGGGTGAAGGTGGCGTCTCGGGTCTGGGTAGTGCTGTACGCCGTGGGCCGGCTGGCAGCATTGACTCCAGTGGAGGTGAAGATCTCCACATCCCCGTCGCGGATCTGCTTCAGCTTGGCCTCGGCCATGTCCAGGTACTTGCTGGCGTTGCTCGCCTCCGAGCGATTGATCTCCCCCAGCTTCAGCCAGGCGAAGTGCGCTGCCACCCATCGGGCACACAGTTCGATGAGCATTGGCGTTGCCGGGCTGGCGGTGATGTCGGCGAACTTCTGATAGGTGCTCAGGATGGGGAATCGCTTGCCGACCGACCCGTCCACATACGCCGAGCCGTCGGCGATGTACTGGTCTTGCAGTGTCGTGGTCAGCGCTGCCGGCAACGAAGCGGGCAGCAGGGTCTGCAGTGCAGTGCGGGTCGTGTAGGTCGGCACGGTCTACCCTATCCCCGGTGACGAAGCCGGTGTAGGTCAAGCCCCGGAACCGGCATTACTAGGGGTTTCTCCTTGGGCTTGGGCTGGGTGAGTCTCGCCTTCGCCAACTCAATGACACCCAGGGTCATCACGATATTCTCCGGGCCCTCGACCTGGACTCCCAAGACACCCGGTTCACTCGCGCGCTCGGTGACGGTGATCTTGACCTCGACGGTGGTGACCCCTTCCTCGCTCATAGCCGGCCCCGCAGCACCTCGATCAGCGTTTTCTTGTCGGCGTTGTCGGGCACCTCGACACCCACCTGGGCAGCCAGGTCGCGCAATTCCCCGACCCGCTTGGTGGTCAGGTCGGCCTTGGCATCCTCGGCGGTCTTGGACCCCAGCGCCTCAGTGATCTGCTCGGCCACACCCTTGCGGGCCTGTTCGGCGGCCACCTCCTCGAAGCGCAGGGCCGACTTTTCCCCCAGGGCACGCTCCTGCTCCAGGGCCTCGTTGAGGCTTTCCAGTACCACAGGGCTGTCCTTGCGGAACACCACACCCCCACGGCGGAAACCGTCGGCGACGTGGCCGGCTTTGACGGTGATCTGATAGGGCATCTCTATACTCCCTCGTTGTCTGGTGATGAGGAGCAGCTCGCGGGGAGGACAGTTTAGGCGCCCTCCCCGCTCTCCCCGCCGCTCAGGTTTAGCTGATGGTGACCAGCACGGCGAACTGCCACATGCCGTAGCCGACGTTGTAGCGGGCGTCGACGCCGAAGACCAGATTCCGGCGCATGAAACCCCGGTCGCTGTCAACCCCCAGGAACGCCGGGCGCGGGGCCTGGCGGTTCTGGAAGATGAAGGGCTTGATCGGCGCGCCGGTATAGAAGAAGTAGATCTTGGTCTGGTCGGTGTGCCTGGCGTTGGTCAACACCTTGGCCTTGTTCATGTACACGTTGGTGGAGTTGCTCAGGACATTGGAGGTGAGCAACTCGGTCCACGGCTCGCGGTGCTCGGGCGGGGTCATCACCGTGAAGTTGCCGGCGTTGAGTTCCCACTCTTCCATGTAGGGCTCGCCCCGGTCGTCGAGGAACCCGATCATTGCGCCGATGGCCTTGTTGAGGATGGTCTTGGCCTCGGCCACGGTGATCAGCGCCGTGGAAGCGACGCTCTGGGTCAGGTCGTTGGTCTGACTGCCCGAGCTGCCCTCGGAATGGTCGGTGTCGAAGAAGTACTGCCCATCGTAACAGGCCGTGCTTTCTCCGTTCACGATCAGGGTGGACAGCAGGGAGTCCGGGTGCCGCCTGGCGCGGTTGCCCATGTCCTGCACGCGGAACTGATGCTGCCCGAGCTGGTCGTCGTCCAGGTCGTAGCGGTCGATGGAGATCGACCCCTCGTACGCCTTGTTGACCAGGGTGTACTCACTGGAGAGCAGCGCCTTGGGGGCGCGTTCGTCCACCCACTCGCGCATGGTCGGCGCGGTGCCCAGCCAGCCGTACTTCTCCTGGCGGGCCGTGGAGGGCACTTCGGTGCAAAGCGACGGGTGGTAGGGAGTACCCGCGTCATACGCCTTGAAGAAGGTGGCCTGCAGCCCTTTCTCCAGGACGATGGGATTGAGAGACATGGTCTTGACTCCTTCGCCTGTGGTGGTGGCAGGCCGCCCCCGTGCGGCCTATGAGTTGGTTGACTTCGCTGTTAGTACGGGTGTTCGGTGGATCAGATCAGCACGGCGGTGGGCAGGTACACGTCCACCATGTAGGTGCCGACCAGGCCGGCCAGGGTCGCCGAGGCGGTGCCGGTGATGTAGTGCCCGGAAGGCCAGGCCAACCCACGCACGCCGTTGGACCCCTTGTTGTCGATGTTGTCGGCGATGATGGCCGCAGTGCCCACATCCACCCCATCGAGCAGGGTGTCGGCGCTGGCCACCGAAGAGGCCACGCCGAAGTCGGCAGTTGCGGCCCCGGTGCTGTCGGTGGTGACATCGATCACGAAGTCGATAATCACCGCCCGCGCCGCGAAGGGATTGAGCAAGCTCAGAATCCCGCCGGCGGCCGTGGAGGTGACGGCGGTCAGGTCACCGTGGAGCGCCACCCGGTGGGTCGCCTTGCCCGCGCAGGCCGGCTCGATGTCCACCCAGACCGAGGTCGAACTCTCGTACTTGGCCACCTGCCCGCAGTAGACGTTGCCGGGGGTGTAGGTGATGGTGGCGTCGTCGGAGATGAAGCAACGCTTGCCCACATCGGTCACGGCAGCGGAGGCCACCGAGAACAGATGCAGGCCATGCCGCCACACCCGGGCGGCCACGCCGCCATTGGTGCCATCGCCGGAGGCGTTTTCGTAGGCCACGCCGGCAAATTTACGCCCTGCAGTGTTCGCGCCAGCGACCAAGTAACCCGAAGAGGCGTTAACCAGGCCGCCCTTGTAGATCACGCCAGCGGCCGCCACGCCGATGGAGACCAGGTCTCCATCCATGCGCGGGGTTTCGCGGGCAGCGGAAAGAGCCGTCATGTCGTTTTACTCCGCGTTGAAGGTTGTAGGTGCCTCGTTTTCAGGTGCTTCGGGTGCTGCGACTACTCGACACCCAGGGCTACTGCCGCCTTTTCCAGGTCCTCGGCGGTGACGCCCATCCGGTCGTACTGCGCCTGGTTCTCGGCGTACTCGGCCAGGGCGCGGGCCTTGGTGTCCTGCTGATCGCTGGAGCGGGGGGCCTTGCCGCGCTCGCTGAAGTCGACGATCAGGGTGCCCTTCTTGCCAGCCTCGGCGAAGGCCAGGAGCACCCCCTCGACCGCCTGGGCCAGGGTCTGCTTGTCCTTGCCCTCGCTGAAGGCGTGCTCCTCGACCGCATTGCACTGCTCCAGGATGGCCGCCAGGCCGGTGTCCTTGACCAGAGCCGGGGCCACGCCCTTCTCCTGCAGGCGCTCGCAGAAGGCGGTGATCTGCTCCTTGCGGGCCTTGGCTTGGATGGAGGCCAAGGTGCCCTTGACCTCCAGCTCGATGCTCTTCTGGCCTTCGGCGAACTCTGCCAGCGCGGCCTTGACAGCCTCCTGGGTGTGCGCCTTCAGCTCTTCGGGGGTCATAGCGATGGCCCCGACTTTGGATTCTGCCATCTCTTCGCTCCTTTCGGCGAATGAGTTGATGAGTGGCTCCGCGTTCTGGTCGATCAAGCCCTTTAGCTCGTCGAACAGCGCGCGGAGTTGCGCCTTTTTCTCGTCGGGCGCCATTTCCTCGTCGTTGACAATCCGGTACATCTCGTCGCTGGAAATCCACTTGATCCGCTCCAGAGCGTTCATCGCCTCCGAGCGGTCCATAATTGCCTGGATGGGCGCGGCCTCCGCAGTCGGGGCCGGGTCCTCGGCGAAGGTCTGGATCAGCTCGCGGATCGCCTCCAGGGCCTGCCGCAGCCGGCCCCCGGTGGCCTCCTCGTAGGTGGTCCCCTCGTCGTCCTGGGCGAAGTGGCAATCCTTCAGCCCCTTGACGGCCGGCGGCTGGGCGCCCAGGAAACCGATGTGGCGAATGGTGCCGTCGGCGTAAAAGGAGATGGAGCGCTTCTTGAACCGCCCGGCCTTGACCATCTCGCGGAAGGCGGGGTCCATCTGACCGGGTTTCACCAGTAGCCGGTCCCCCTCGCGCTTGGCCGCCAAAGCCCAGCCATAGGCCGGTGCGTTGTCCTTGGGGTGCCCGACCACCAGCGGGGCCTCGTGCTGGGCCGGATCGTAGGCGGCCACCGCATGGTCCAGATCGGCCTCGGTCCATGTCTTGGTGGTGCCGTTCATCGCCGTATGGGTGCCGGCTCGGAATACCTCGATCCATTCGTCGGTCATTTGGTCACACCTCCAAAGCCAGGGTCAGGGCGTACCGCCTCATTGCCGACGGCGGGCAGCGCAGTGGAAATCATGTCGGGGGCGATCCGGGCCGCCTCGTCGCGGGTGATCGGGTCCACAGTGCAGCGGCAGTTGTAACCGTTGGGCGGCCACCACTGCGCCCAGATCGGGTCATCCTTGCGGAAGATCTTGCCATCCATCGCCGCATGAGAGGGCCGCACCCGGTCGTCGTCGATGGCGTTGTACATGTAGGCCACCACCTCATCGGCCACGTCGGGGTCCTCGAAGATCTCTCGCCGGCCCTCGTTGTAGGCACTCATGGCATTGGTGCGGAAGATCGTGCGCAGGTGGTAGTCCCCCACCTCCTGGCCGGCCAGATTGCTGCCAAAGGCCCCGCCAGTGTATTTGACAGCCCGCTCCTTGAGCGCCGCGGCAAAGGTGTCCAGGGTGCCGCCGGTATCTATGGCCTCGATCAGCGCAGCCTGGGCCTGCTTGAGGAGTTCGCCCTCCTCGATGCCGGCGATGGCGAAGTAGCGGCGCTTGAGGTCGGCGGTCAGGCGATTGAAGGCCCTGGAGCTGATAGGCAGCCGCTTTTTGAACAACTCCGCTGCCTCGTCCAGGGTGACCAGATCGCCCTCGGCAAAGGAGTTCATCCGCGCCGAAGGGAATTCCAGCCCCTTGTCCTGGAGTTGCTCGACCGCCAGCAGTTGGCCGGTCAGTCGGGCCATCACCCCGGTGCGCAGCATGGCGTCGCGCAATGCCGAGGTGTTCACGGCCAGCGGGGTGTTGTAGGCGCGGGCCTCGATGGCGCCAGCGGCCTTGACCTGGGCAATGAGCCGGTCGACGATCTGGCCCACTGCAGCCTGGGCCTGGGCCACCCCTGCGTTGATCAGGGCGTCCTGCTCTTGGTGGGCACGCCGATGTAGGGCCGCCGAGGAAAGCTGATTGCGGGTCAAAGGACGCTCGGCGAATGCGGGGCCGCCGCCAGCCGGCTGGAAGAACGAAGGGGGCGCTGCCGGCACGCTCAGGATCTCCTCGCCTTCCTGGGCCTGGGGGATGCCCAGCTCCTCGTGGGCGTAGGAGAGCGGGATTCGAGCACCCATGCCCACCAGTTCTTTGAGCGCAGCGGAGAAAGAGGCGGCGTCCCGTTGGGGCCGGAAGGAAATCACGAAGCGCGGGTAGGCCTCCACGTCCAGCCAGTTGAAGTCCACCATCCGCTGGATGACCTGCTCGTTGACGCAGGTGCAGTGGGCCTCAACGTCGTAGCGCAGGAGGTCTAGTCGCACCTCGTTGTGGACCTCGCCCAGCGCCAGGCTGCCCACGTCGCCCTGCTGGGAGGTCAGGGTCTGCCCGAGGACGATCTTGCTGATCTCGGCGTTGCACACCCCTACCAACTTCTCATAGGAGGCATCGCCGGCCCTGGCCGCTTCCAGCAACTTGACGACCACTCCCTTGGGGACCATGAAGCCGGTTTCCTGCTGGATTTGCTGGAGGATGGTCTGGAGCTGTTCCTCCTCGGCTTTCCCCACCGACCCCTCGACCTCGACCTGCACCGTGGGGCTGCCGAAGCGCTCTAGGAAGATCATCCAGAACTTGAAGCCCTCGGTCTTGAACCAGGAGTACCAGTAGCAGGCCGACCCCAGGCCACGCCCGTAGGGGTTCTCGGCCCGGCCATTGAAGACGAAGTGGACGAACTTCTCCCGCGGCAGCCGGATGTTGGTACCCTGCACAGAAGAGCCGCGCAGCTTCTCCTCAGAGGTCCAAGACAGGGTATTGGCCATCCTCATGCCGTGGGTCATCAGCGGATTTTGCAGGATACCGTCCGCCAGGATGTTGTCGAATTCATCCACTGCAAAGCCGAAAGCGTTCTGGTCCTTAGCCTTGATCGCCTTCAGGCCGATCAGCCCCTTGTAGGGGCCGCGCTCGATCCTGGTCCAGACCAACTCGCTCAGGGAGAACCCCTTGCCCAGGCCGTCGAGGATCTCCAGGCGGTCCTGCAGGAAAGAGCCGCGCATAGCCTCCAGATTCCAGCGCACGAAGGCGGCCTGCTCCTGGTCGCGGGGATCATCGGAGGCTGGCTGGATCTCGAAACCGCGACCCAAGAGCGCCAGCTTGCGGGTCTGGAGGACGCTGGCATAATGGCCGTCCTTGGACTCCATCTGCTCGAAGACGCGCAGGCCCTTTTTGCGCACGACCTCGTCGGGATTCTCGCGGGCCACCCCGTACTTGTCCCACAGGTTGGTCCCCGACCCCACGGCCAATTCCAAGTCCAGCTTGGCGGCGTCGATGGTGGCCGGCTGCTCGGCGAAGTCGGTATGGGCGGCGGTTGTCATCTCAGTACCCAAAGTCACCGTTGCGCCTGCTATCCTTGCGGGCAGCGCTGTCCTGTGGCGGGCGATCCTGCAGGGCGACAGGGGGCTGGCCGGCCAGATCGGCGGTGGAGCGGCGCTGGCCAGAGCCCTTGATGTCTTTCACTTGGCCGCTGGCTCCTAGTCGCTGCAATGCTTGGCTCATGGCGTCGCCGTCGTCGTTCTCCCCTCGCGGAAAGCTTTCGATGTTGCCGACAAATTCGCGCACCCAGGGCGCGACATCCGGGTGCGGCAGGTAGACATTGCCGGCCTCGATGTCCGGGGAGACCGCGTGCATCCGAGCTTCCTTGCTGCCGTCCACTTGCACTGGCACCAGGCCGCTGATCTCGTCGCGCAGTTCGTCGATGATCGCCGGCCCGTTGGCCTTGTCCTCCACCAGCTTGAGCCCAGCCAGGGGCCAGTCTGCCGTCAGTTGCCGCAGCGCCCGCTTGGTGTCGGGGAAGCTCATGCGCCGATGCTCGCGGGCCAGCAGGTACTTGTTGGCACCCACACGCCCCCAGACCTGGCCGGCCACATAGCTGCCCCCATCGGTTTTCTTGAAAGCCATATCCCAGGACTGCAGCACCTCGTCGAAGCGCGACGGGGCCTCGGTGTAGTACTTGAACCACGCGCCCTTGACGATCCCCCCTCCTGCCGGGGCGGGCCGCTGCTGGAGCTGGCCGGCCTCGCCGTAAGAGCCCAACTTCTTCGCTAGGGTCGCCAGGGCCTCGGGGTCGAAGCGGTCGCCCCAGAGCAACTCGCCTTCCTCCTGGCGCGGATCAGACCAGCCCAGGACGGTCACGCAGCGCCGTGCTCCCTCGAAGCGGGCCGGCAGCATCAAGTGCTCGTAGCCGCCAATCTCAGCCAGCAGGTACCCGGTGGCGTCGCGCTCATGGAGACGCTGCATGACGATGACCTCGGCCCCGGTCTTGGGGTCGTTGAGGCGCGTTGACCAGGTCTCCCGCAGCCAATCCAGATCCGCCTGCCGGATGGTGTCGGACAGGATCTCATCGGCCTTGTGGGGGTCATCCAGCACCAGCACGTCGCCGCCCTCACCTGTGGCGGTGCCGCCTACGGAGGTGGCGATGCGATAGCCGGTCTGGTCATTTTCGTAGCGCATCTTTTCGTTTTGGTCTCCGGTCATCTGGAACACCTGCCCCCATCGCTCTTGATACCAGGGGCTTTGGATCACTCGCCGGCTTTTCAGCGCGTCCCGCGTGCTCAACTGCTGCGCGTAGGAGGCGGTGAGAAACCGCTTGCTCGGTCGCTGGGTCCACTCCCAGGTCGGCCACATCACCGACACCAGGAGGCTTTTCATGTGGCGCGGCGGGATGTTGATAATCAGCCGCCGCAATTCTCCCGCGCTGATCGCCTCCAGGTGCTCACAGATGGCGTCAATGTGCCAGCCAGGGACAAAGGGCGTTGCCGGTTCGACTACCTGCCAGGACTGCCGGACGTACTCACGGAGGGTTAGGCTTTTTCGCGGCCCCTCGTCGTTGAGGGCGTCGAGCTGTGCGCGTTCGCACGCGGTCATAGAGGGCAGCAAGGCGCTCCAATCGCTCAGGGTCGGAGAGCACCTTCTCCTCGGTCTGGACCGGGCCGCCGTCTTTGCCGGTGATCTCACTGCGCTCGACATAGCCCCTATCCTTGCCAATCGTTTTCAGGGTGAAGCAGACCGCCCACCCCTCACCAGCCAGCACACCGCGCTTGAGGCTGGTCTCCGCGATGTCCACCAGTTTGCCGCGCAGATTGTTTTTTAACTCGGCCAGCGTGGGGTCCGCCTTGATGCGGTCATAGATTGTCCCCGGATTGCAGCGCAGCCGCTCGGCGGCCAG
>SXGS01298902.1_pt1 | contig 15810 bp, 15 predicted proteins | sample 3174681 | NCBI WGS metagenome assembly SXGS01 (sample SAMN11356861, study PRJNA531348) | freshwater metagenome | isolation source: freshwater sample F1-80 | place: China: Fuxian Lake, Yuxi | collected 2017-12-25 | reverse complement strand
GGCGAGTGGGTGCTGCGGGAGGCGTGCCGACAGGCGAAGGCGGGGCAGGATGCGGGCGCGACTCCCGTGCGCATGGCCGTCAACCTGTCGACGGTGCAGTTCACGCAGCCAAACCTCCCGCAGGTCGTACGCGCCGCGCTGGTGTCGAGCGGGCTCGCGGCGGACTGGCTCGAGCTCGAGCTGACAGAGAGCACCGTCATGCGCGACGCGGGCTCCGCCGTGGAGACGCTCGGCAAGCTCAAGGCCGCGGGTGTGCACCTCTCGATCGACGACTTCGGCACGGGCTACTCGTCACTCGCATACCTGAAGCGCTTCCCGATCGACGCACTCAAGATCGACCAGAGCTTCATCCGCGAGTCGACGTCCAACCCCGACGACGCCGCCATCGTCACCTCGATCCTGCTGATGGCGAAGAGCCTCAAGCTCGCGGTCGTGGCCGAGGGTGTCGAGACGGCTTCCCAGTTCTCGTTCCTGCGCGTGCTGCAGTGTGACGAGGTTCAGGGCTACCTGTTCAGCCCGCCGGTGCCGCCGGAGAAGGCTCTGGCGCTGCTCGAGCGCGGCTTCGATACGAAGCAGGCTGGCTGAGTGAAGACGCTCGGAGCCTAGGCCGTCTCGCGCACCGGCACGCGCAAGCAGAAGCGTGCTCCACGCTCTTCCCGAGGCTCGTAGACGAGCTCTCCGCCGAGCAGGCTCGCGGTGCGGCGCGCGAGCGCCAGACCGAGTCCGGCGCGCTCGCAGCCCGCCGAGTTGAACGGCTCGAATACGTGCGCTTCGGCGTCGCGCGAGAGGCCGTCGCCGTCGTCTTGCACCGTGATCGCGAGCATTCCCTGCTGAGTGTCGGCCGCGACGCTGACCTCGACCTTGCCTTCGGGCGAGTGCCGGACCGCATTGGCGACGAGCTCGTCGACGATGCGCGCCAGCCGCGCCGGATCGCCTTGGATCGTCGCGGGAGCGCTGGCATCGATGTGCGCGCTCACGGGCACGCGCGAGCAGCGCGAGGCCTCGCCAGCCACGCGTAGCGCGAGCTCGGCAGGAGAGCAGGGCTCGCTCGCGACGCTGGCCGTGCCGGACTCGATCGCCGACAGCTCCAGCACGGCGGCGATCGCGCTGACGACGGAGATGGCCGGGTCGAGCAGTCGCTCGAGACCGAGACCTGCGCTGCGCTCGCCGCTCGCGATGCCCTTGAGGTCGAGCTGTTCGAGCAGCAGGCGCTGCGCCGGTGCGAGCACTTCGGACGAGAGGCGCTGGAGGAATGCGTTGCGGCGCCTCAGCTCGCTGTCGGCTTGCGCCCACGAGGACTGGAGGGCGCGGTTCATCGTCTCTAGCGAGGCCGCATAGGCGCGGGCTTCGAGCTCGGAGCGACGCGCGGCGGCGAGGTTCTCGCGCTCGCGCTGCAGTGATGCGCGTTTCTCCGTCAGCGCCGCCGCGAGCTGGCAGGCCTCGACCGTGTCGAAGGGCTTCTTCAGGATCAGCAGACGATCCGTGCGGCCGAGCGCAGCGACCGTCTCTTGCCACGTGTAGTCCGAGTACGCCGTGCAAAGCACGATCTGGAGGTCGGAGTCGACCTCCCACAGACGCCGCGCGGTCTCGATGCCGTCGATGCCGGGCGGCATGCGAACGTCGAGGAACGCCAGGGCGAAGGGCGCGCCGTTCGCGCACGCGGCGCGCACCTTCTCGACCGCCTCCTCGCCCTGCAGCGCGTCGTCGAGCTCGTATTCGCACTCCGTGGGAGTCTCGCTCTGCGGTGTCGCCTGCGCGGGCTCGCCGAAGAGCGCGGCCTCGCTCGAGCTCACGCTTTCCCCGCGGGACTCGCTGGCGCGCGCGAGGACCTTGCGAAAGTCAGCGTGGATCGCCGCGTTGTCGTCGACGATCAGGATGCGGGGTCGCGTGGGCATGCTCATGGGGAGTCTCGCGTTCAGGCTGCGGCCGCGCGGGCGAGCAGCGGAAGTTCGAGCAGGAAAGTGGCGCCTAGGCCCGCGCCAGCGCTCTCGGCGCGCAGGCAGCCGCCCATCTCGCTTGCGGCGTTGGCGCAGGAATGCAGGCCGAAGCCGTGGCCGTCGGGCTTGGTCGTGAACCCGTGGCGGAAGAGTCTGGCGAGATTTTCGGGCGGGATGCCGAGCCCGTCGTCGTGGACCTCGATGCGCACGCGCTCGCCGGCGCTCGCGATGCGGACGCGCACGAGACCGGGCTCGCGCCGCGCTTCCGCGACGGACTCGCGGGCGTTTTTCAGCAGGTTGACGAGCACCTGCACGAGCTTGTGGCGATCGACCGCGACCCGCCCGAGGTCCTCGATCTCGCGTTCCATGCGCGGGAGCGGCCCGTTCGAGGAGCGCGCCACGATGTCCCACGCCATTTCGACGAGCGTGCCGAGCTCGACCTGCTCTCGGAGCTCGCTGCGCCGCGCGAAGTCCTGCTGAGCCGCGACGAGCTGGCGGATGTGATCGATACCCTCGGCGAGCGAGCGCACCTCGCGCGCGAGCTCGGCGTGCTCGCCCTTGAGGCCGTCCGCCACCTCGAGCAGGTACGGAGCCACGTGGCGACCACGCGGGTCACCGGCTACGAACTCGCCGAAGCGATCGCCTTGGGCGCGCACGAGCTCGGCGAGCTTTTCGAGCTTCTGCAGCCGCGACTCGCGCAGCCGCGCTTCGAGGAGCTCGGCCGACACGTTGACGCTGTTCAGGACGTTGCCGACGTTGTGCAGGATGCCCGTGGCGATCTCCGACATGCCGGCGGCGCGAGCGGTGGTCACGAGTTCCGCGCGCGAAGCCTCGAGCTTGCGCATCATGCGTTCGAACTCGCGCGACAGGGTTCCGATCTCGTCTCCGCGCTGGAGTGCGACGACGCGAGCGTAGTCGTCGCTCCGCCCGATCTCGACGGCATGCCGTGTGAGTGTGGCCACCGGATCGACCACGGTGCGCCGCAGCACGGCGAGCAGGACCGCGAGCAACAGCAAGCCCGCCGCGATGGTCGAGACGAGCGCGTAACGCAGCGCGTCTCGTCCGCCGGCCGAGATGGAGCGCGGAAGTCGGGCCCGCACGAGCAGGGCCGGGCGTCCGCGCAGATCGTCGATCGCTGTCCAGCCTTCGAGGGCGCTTGCATCGCGCGGCTGCACCACGGGCCGGGCCTCCGCAGTGATCGCGGCGAGGAACTCCGCCGGCATGGTCCGCCCGGCCTCGTCGAGAGGCACGAGGTCGAAGTCGACTTCCGTGCGTTCGCGCAGCTCCGCGAGCAGGGTGGTCGCGACGAGACGTCCGAGTATGACGCTGCCGCGCTGGCCGCCTTCGAGCATGCGCGAGGCGAGCAGCAGCGGACCGCGCGTCGTGAGCGCGAGCCCGCGCGTCGGCGTGTCGCGGTCGTGGGACAGGAACGGATGGCCGGGGCTCAGTTGCTCGAAGTCGAGCTCCGGCAGGCGCACGAGCTCGCCGCTCGCAGGATCCCGGACTTCGCCCCAGATGACGCGCCCGTCGGCGGCTACGAGGTAGAGCAGGTCGATGCGCGAGGCGCGCAGGCTGGCGGGGGAGAGATGGTGCGCGCGGAATGCATCCCCGCGCGGACCTCCGCTCACGAAGTCGTTGGCATCCTCCCAGGCCGCCCACTCCGAGCAGCGAGCGTCGATGGTCGCGATCTCGGCTTCGAGCGCGCGCTCCACGCGCAGCACGTCGGTCGAGGCTTCCGCGCGCTCGAGCTCCTCGAAGCGCGGCAGCAGCACGAAGCGCTGCAAGGCGAGGTCGCCCAGCGCGTATGCCGCCACCACCAGCGCGACGACCAGCGCGAGTCGTGTGCGCAGCTGCATGGTCGCGTGTCCCTAGGCCGCCTCGCGGCGCGCTTCGGTATCCGCGCTCGCGGCGCGCACTGGCTCGGTGGCCGTATTGATCAGATCGCACAGGTCCTGCAGCTCGTCACCCTCGCGAATGCGGCAGGGTTCGCTGGTCTCCTTCGCGATCACCTGTCGCAGGTAGACCTCGAAGCGATAAATCGGACCGATCAGGCGATGCGTCACGAGCAGCCCGACGGCGAAGGTGGCCGGGAGCAGGAGCGCGACGCTGACGAGGAACACCTGCGAGAGGCGTGCGTTGGTCTGGGTGAGCAGCAGCGCTCCGTCGTTGGGCAGCGCGGTCGCGGTGTCGGCGAGCAGGCGCTGGAAGACGAGGTACTGCAGCGTGAGCGCGAGCGAGCTCAGGCCGAGAAACGCGCCCATGAGGCGCAACTGGAGGCGCGGCCGTACGAGGCGAATCCGGCGGCGGGGGCGAGGGGACGACTGCACGTCAAACCCCATCGACTCGAGCCACCCGCGTCTTGAGCGGGCCGCAGGGACGTTCTCAGGGGCGAGACGCGGGGGACGCGATGCGCGCGAGGGCTGCTTGCGCAGCCAGCCGCTCCGGCGTGGGCCGATCCTGATCGCTCACCTGCCGCAAGGCCTCGCTCGCCGTGACCGAGCGCAGCTCGCCCAAGGCCGCGCAGGCGCACCGGAAGCGTTCGCCATCGAGGGCGCCGAGGCGCCCGGCGAGCCGCTGCGCGAGCTCGTGACGCGGAAAGCGGTGGCGCACGATCTCGTTCAGTGCACGGGCCTGCGCGCTGACGTCCTCGCCGAGCAGGTCGTCGAGCGCTCCGGGCAGGAACTCTAGCCGCCAGTCGCGCTCCTCGGCGAGCCAGCGGCGCCACGTGAGCGCGTCGGGGCCGAGCTGGACACCCGTGATGCGCTCGAGGGACCAGCGAGCATCCTTGGCGAGCCCGGAGTGGCCGCTGCGGAGCAGGTCGAGCAGCGCATCCGTGGCCTCGTCATCCTCGAGCCATCCAGCGCACAGGATCGCCTCGCGATAGCCGGCGCGGCCGGGTCGGTCGAGCAGCGCTCGCACGGCTGTGCGCGTGCGCTCGTCGAATGGCCCCTGCATGCCTCGCGCAGCGTGGGAGAGCGCGGCGACGGTGTCCCGCGTGTCCTCGCCCTCGATGGCCAGCCATTCTCCGAGACGCGCCACGGCCTGCGGCGTGCGACTGTCGCCGATCGCCGCGATCAGCGCGCCACGCCACGGTTGGGCGCGCTCCCCGAGCAGCGAGCCGAGTCGCGGGAGCTTGATGGCGTGCCGCGCGAAGACGGCGCTGGCCGCGGCGCGCAGCGCTTGCGTGCCGCGGGTCGTCTCGCTGTCGGCGACGCGCTCCTCGATGCGCGCCGCGAGCATCACGGCAAGCTCGATGTCGATGAGCGTTCCCTCGCAACCGATCCGCTGCAGCCCAGTCTCGAGCTCCTGTCCCGTGGCCTCGCGCAACGCGAGGGCACCGAGCTCGACGCGGAGTCCGGAGGCTGGAGTGCGGCCCACCTGCGGCAGGCAGGCGAGGGCGGAGAGGGCGAGCGCGACGAGCATGTTCAGTCGTTTTTTTCTTCGCGGCGGCGCAGCTTGCGCACCGCGCGTGCGCGCTTCCAGTCGAAGTCCGATTCGCGACCCTTGTACTTGCGTTCGATTCCGGCGTCGTCGACGTAGTCGACGTCCAGCTCGTAGTCGGCCGCCTCGTAGGCCTGCGCCGGCGACTTGAGCTGGTCCTTGGCGACGTCGAGCGTGCTGAATGGGTCCTCGGCGAGGTCGCGGGCGATCTCGCGCGGGATCTCGATCACTTTCCAGGCCAGCGGATCCACGTCGACGCTCGCGGTCGGGTCGCTCCCGCGCAGGCTGACGTCGAAGTGCACCTGCGCCTCGCCGCCGAGCTGCAGGATTCCAGCGGCCACGGTGCCGTAGAGCTGGAAGCCCTGCGGCAAGGCGAGGCGAGCTTTGGGAGCGTAGAGCGAGCCGAAGAACGGACCGCTGGCGGAGAAGTGCACCGGCGCGTCGATCGACCCGTTGCCGTCGCGGTCGCGCGAGCCGGTCGCGGATACGAGTAGCCGCAAGCCGCGCGTGTCCTCGTTCGGGAAGGCCAGCTGCGAGCCCGCCTGCAGGTCGAGCCAGTCCGTGACGTGCAGCTCGACGTTTCCAGCGCTGCAGTCGATCTCGAGCTTGCCCTTGTTCTCGACGCGCAGGCGCTCCGCGGAGAGCTGCAGCGGGCCGCGGAGCACGAGGGTCGAGTTCTTACCGACGCGGATCTCGCCATAGGACTTGCCGTCGCCAGCGAGCACGCGGCGCTTGCCGCTTGCGTGCACGAGATCGCCGCCCTGTTCGAGGGCGAGCGGCTCGATCACGGCCGCTTCGGTCTCGAGCTGGGCCGGAGCCGTCGAGCCGGTGACGAGTGCGTCGTCGTCGAGCTCGACCGAGCCCTCAGGTCCGGGGATCGCGTCGCCGAAGACGCGCGCGTCCTCGCCGAGTTCGATGTCGCCATTGCTACGCAGCTCGACGGCCACTCCGGTAGCCGGATCGAAGCGCTCAGGCAACTTGGGAGCGCCGCGCTCGCCGCCCGAATCGTAGGCATCGACGCGCGCGTTCTTGCCGAGTAACACCCGCTGCGAGCCGAGCACGCCGAGGGCCGCCACGTCGCGGCTCGTGCGACGCACGACGAGCGACAGGGTCGCGCGACCGGTCCCCGCCATGCCCGTGCTCTCGAGGCCGATCACGTTCGGCGCGACCTCGGTCGCGGTGACCCAGAAGAGACCGTCGCCAAAGCGCGCGGGCGCCTCGGGACTGCCGATCGTCCCAGTGTGGCCCGTCTCGAGGGCGAAGTGGCCCTCCGCGAGTCCCGCTTCGGCGAGATTGAAGGCGCGCTTGTTGTCGATGCTCGCGACTTGCCGGCGCAGGCGAGTCGAGTCGAGCTCGAGCAGGCACACGCTCAGGCCGCCGACCGCCATAACGGCGACCAGCGTGGCGACGAGCACGCCGCCGCGGCGGCTCGTGCGTGCGTGGGAATGGAGCTTCATGCGCACTTGGATCTCCTGTCAGGAATTCCGGCAGCGAACCAGCGATTCGCGCGTGTAGGTGAGGCGCCGGTCGCCCGCGCCCTCGCGCTCGAGCGTGATCAGCACGCGCACGAGCGAGCCTTCGATCACGAATGCGAGTCCACTCTCGTCGACGAGGCCGTTGCCGTTGTCGTCGACGCCGTTGGGGAGTTCGCCCTCGAGGAACTCGCGCACCGAGCGCGTCCACGTGGCCATGCGCTCGCTGGGCTCGCCCGGTCGCTCGATCCACACGACCTCGCCGTTCTCGACGCGCAGGGAGATGCGCTCGGGAGCTCCGTGGACTACGGCACCGTCCTGCACGCCGAGGCTCTGCGCGTAGGAGAGCGTCGAGTGGAAGGCCGGGTTCGCCACGCCGGGCTGGAGCGACGAGGCGCTCGCCGCCATGAGCGCGAGCGCGATGCGGTCGAGGGTCTGGTCGAGCTGCAGCTCGAGACTCGCCTTCGACATCTCCTCGTCGTAAGCCTCGCTGGTGGAGCGCGTGACCATCACGATGTTCCCGAGCACCAGCCCGACCACCGTGAGCGCGATCAGGGTCTCGAGCAGCGTGAAGCCGCCGCGGCGGCGCGTGCGCGCGCCCATGGCTAGTGATCTCCCGGCGCGAGCATCGTGTACATCTCGATGCGCCGCGGCCCGAGCGGACTCTGCCATGCGATCTCGACCTTCACCGGCAGGACGCGGTAGTCGCCGCGGTGGTCCCGGTCGTCGACGAGCGTGTCGCCGTCGAGGTCACGCGGCAGACCGAGCTCAAGGTCGCTGGCGTCCTCGCGCAGCGCGCCGTCTTGCTCCGGCAGCGTGATCCGACCCACGAATCCATCGGGATCGTCGGGGCGCGGGTCGAGGCCCGGCACCGCGAAGTGGGGGCCGGCAGCCGAGCCGGGCCCCGCGGGGTCGTCGGACGGCGAGTCGTTGTAGCTCGACCAGACGCTCGCGAACGGCGCGCCGCGCAGGCGCTCGAGGGAACTGCGCGCCGCGTGGGCCGCCACGCTCTGCTGGCGCTTCTCAGAGCCGATGCGCGACGAGGACGCGACCACGCCCGTGAACAGGACCACCGCCACGGTCAACACGCCCATGGCGATGGTGACCTCGATCAGGGTCATGCCGCAGCGGGCGGAGCGTCTGGACGGCTTGTACATGAGCGAGCGCGTTCTGAAAATCGGTCGCGGCCGGCAGCGCTCTGGAGCGCCGCCGGCCGCGAAATGGGAGTCCCTCGGGCGCCCGGCCCGGACGGAGCGGGCGGAACAGCTTGCCGTGGCGCGCCAGCCCGGGCCGTGGCAGGCGCCTTAAGTTCCTTCTTAGTAAGGATTTATGAAGTAACCGCGGCGCTGGGCTGAGGCTCGTTTTCCGAGCCTGAACATGGCGAGTAGCGCCGCGGCGCCTAAGCTAGTAAAGGTCATCGGACCGAAACAGTCTGTCTCGCTTCGAGGACCCAAGCCAAGCGCTCGGTCCACCGGGCTCCACGCGGAGCCCGACCATCCCATCTATCCAAGGAGAACCTCACGCATGAAGAACATCATCCTGGGCGTGGCGCTCGTCGCCGCCTTTGCCGCCTGCAAGAACACGACCAACACCTCGACGGGTGATGCCAGCGCGCCGAAGGCCGACTGCTGCTCGTCGGAGAAGGCCGCTTCCTGCTCGGACGCGAAGGCCGCTTCGTGCGAGGCCAAGACCGAGTGCTCGGGTGAGCAGAAGGTCTGCCCGGCGACCGGCAAGACGATGAACTGATCTCGCGGGGCCCTTGCGGGCCCGTCCGGTCAGAATCGGACCCGCTCCAACTGCGGGCGAGCGACCTAAGGGTCGCTCGCCCGCAGCCTTTTGTTGCCTCGCCGCCTGCGGCGCCTCGGGTGGGCGAGCGACTTGTCGTGGTAGCCCGCGCTCCGCCCTTTTTGTTTTTCCGGGAACCGCTGGGGGGCGGGAGGGAATGGATCGCCGCAAGCGTGGCGCTCTGCGCTGCGCTGGCATGAACTCGCCCCGCCGTCCCCCTCGTTCGACATGAACCGCACTTCCGTGATCCGTCTCGTCGCGGCGCTCTCCCTCGCGCCGCTCACCCTCGCCCAGAACGACAATCCGGCCGCTGGCAAGGATGCCGCGCCGCCGCCGGCGAACCTCGTCGGGCCCGGCCCGCTGACCATGCCCGCCGCTCAGGCCGCGGGACAGGCCAACTCCCAAGGCACGACCTTCGTGACTCCCGGCATGCCGACCCTCGGTCGCCGCGTGTCGAGCGGTCAGGTCACGCGCTTCACCAACGACTTCAACCCCGCGTTCTCGTTCATCGTTGACGCGCAGGCGCAGGTGTCCGAGACGGAGAACGGTCCCGACGGCGCGGATGCATTCCTGCGCGTGTTCGAACTCGGTGCCAACGCCTGGGTCGATCCCAACGCATGGGCCTACTTCGTGGCGGTCGCCGAGGACGAGGGCATCGGCATCGAGGAAGCCGCTGTCCACTACACGGGCTTCGGCAACAAGAACGTCCTGCGCGCCGGTCGCTTCTTCGTCGACTTCGGCAAGCAGATGCAGACCCACGTGCACGACCTGCGCACGCTCGAGCGCCCGCTCGTCCTGCGCGAGTACCTCGGCGCCGAGCTCGGTGGCGACGGCCTGCAGTGGGACTCTTGGACGACGCTCGGCGACGCCACGGTCGTGCGCTGGTCGCTCGGCGCGTTCGCGAGCCTGATCCCCGAGGGTGAAGAGGATGCCGACACCGCCACCACGCCGTCGGCCTCGGTCGTCGACGGGACCAAGCGCGCCGACGACTTCAGCTACACGGCGCGCCTCACGGGCTTCACCGAGGTCGGCGAGCGCGGGACCCTTCAGCTCGGCACCTCGGCGCGCATCGTGCCGAGCTACGAGCTCGGCCTCGACGCCGGCGCGATCGGGGGCGACCTCTCCAACACCGTGTACGGTGTCGACGTGACCTACGGCTGGGTCGGCGAGACGGGCATCGACTCGTGGACCTTCGGCGGCGAGATGCTGTTCAACACCGGCGACGTCGGTGCGGAGTTCGTCGGTGCCGACGACGCGGATCCCGCCGACTACGCGGTGGTCGACGACTCGCTCACGGGCTTCTTCGCCTACGGCGACTACGCCTGGGACCGCTTCAACGCGGTCGGCGCCCAGTTCAGCTCGGCCGAGGTGATCGGTGACGAGCGCTCCGAGATCGAGCTGTACTACACCCGCATGTTCTCCGAGTTCCACCGCCTGCGCTTCGTGATCGGCGCCAGCGACTCCGACGTCGACGGCTCGGGCTCCAAGTTCGCCGTGCAGTACACCACGATCCTCGGAGCCCACGGTCACGGCGTGAACTGGTAAGCTTCGCCGCGATCGAATGGATCTGGTCCTGCGCATCGTCGCGCTCGTCGTCGCCTTCGTTCTCGCTGCGCTCTCGGCGTCCGCGAGCGAACGCGAGACGGGCGCGAAGCTCAAGGTGGTCGCCACCATCCCCGACCTCGCGGACATCGTGCGCGAGGTCGGGGGCGAGCGCGTCGAGGTGTCCTCGATCGCGAAGGGCAAGGAGAACCTGCACAACGTCATCGCGCGCCCGAGCCACTTGGTGGCGCTCTCCAAGGCCGACGCGCTGGTGCAGGTCGGCCTCTCGATGGAAATGGGCTTCATCCCCGGCCTGCTCGAGGGTTGCGGCAACCCACAGGTGCGCCCGGGCGGCAAGGGCTTCATCAACGCCTCGGAAGGTTGGCAGCCGATCCAAGTTCCGTCCGTGCTATCGCGCCAAGGCGGCGACCTGCACCCGCAGGGCAACCCGCACATGAACATCGATCCACGTGCGGGGCGGCACTTCGCGTCGCGCGTCGCCGAAGGCCTGATCGCCCTCGCGCCGGAGTGGAAGGCGGAGTTCGAGACACGTCGCAACGCCTACTTCGCAAGACTCGAGAAGGCGGAGAGGCGTTGGGCGCAGTTCGCCGGCGAATGGCGCGGCAAGAAGCTCGTGGTCTATCACCAAGAGTACAACTACCTCGCCGACGTATACGGGCTCGCGATCGTCGGCAACCTCGAGGTGAGGCCCGGCATCCAGCCGACGCCCAACCACCTCGCACAGGTGATCGCGACCATGAAGCGCGAGCAGTGCGCGGTGATCGCGACCGCACTGTGGTCGAAGAACGACTTTGTGGCGCGCGTGGCGGAGGCCACGGAAGCGAAGGTGGTCGAGCTGCCCAACATGTGCGGCGGCATCCCGGGAACGGAGTCGTGGATCGGGATGATGGAACTCGTCCACGAGCGACTCGCAGCGGCCTTCGGCACGGCTGCGCCGCCCAAGCAGTAGGATCTTCGGGCGCCATGCCCGCCCTGATCACCGCCGAGCGCGCCGCCTTCGGGTACCACAAGGTGCCAGTCGTGATCGGCGTGGACCTCGCCGTCGAGCGTGGTGACTTCCTCGGCATCGTCGGCCCCAACGGCGCGGGCAAGACCACGCTCTTCCGCGGTCTGCTCGGGCTCGTGCCGGCGCTCGCCGGTCGCGTGCTGCGCTCGACGCGCGCCGTCGGCTACGTGCCGCAACGCGAGACGCTCGACCCGATCTACCCGGTCACGGTGGAGGAGGTCGTGCAGATGGGGGGCTTCGGTGCCCTGCGCGGCTGGCGCGGCGTCTCGGGCGAGGTGCGCGAGCACGCGAAGGCGAGCCTCGAGAAGGTGGGCCTCTACGAGCGGCGCGCGAGCGCCTTCTCGTCGCTCTCTGGCGGCCAGCGCCAGCGCGTGCTGATCGCGCGCGCCCTGATGGTCGAGCCCGAGGTGATGCTGCTCGACGAGCCGACCAGCGGCGTCGACCGCGCGGCGCAGGCGCGCATCCTCGAACTGCTCGTCGAGCTCAATCACTCGCGCGGCATGGCGGTGCTGCTCGTGAGCCACCAGCTCTCGATGGTGCGCGAGACCGTGCAGCGCGTCGTGTGGGTAGCCGAAGGTCGCGTGAGGCAAGGGGAGGCGGCGACGATGCTCGCACCCGAAAACCTCGATCGGCTCTACGGCGCCACGGGCTCGGCCCTCGCCGGCGTGGAGGAACTCTAGTGGACGAACTCCTCGAGGTCCCGTGGGGCGAGCGCCTAAGCCTGTTCCGATGGGCACTGCTCGCGGCGTTGCTTGCCGGCGCCGTCTACCCCGTGCTCGGCACGTTCCTGCACGTGCGGCGCACGAGCTTCTATGGCATCGCGCTCCCGCAGTTTGCGACGGCGGGCATGGTCGCGGGCTTCGCGGTGCTGCCGTGGTGGATCGAGCACATCGGCCTTGGCGGCCTCGACCTTGCGGCGGCGACGAGCGACTCGCACGCGGCGATGAACTACCACCTCGCCTGGGCGAGCCTCTCGACCTTCGGCGGGCTCCTGCTGCTCCTGTGGCTCGGCCGTCGCGGCGGGAGCGAGGTCGGGCGCGTAGCCGCGGCCTTTGCGATCGCGAGCGCGGCGGTGGTGCTCTTCGGGCGCATCTCACCGGTCGGCAAGGGCTTCGTCGACGAGCTGCTCGGCGGCGAGCTGCTCGGAGTGGGCTTGCACGAGTTCGAGACGCTGGCGGTCGTGCTCGGGCTCGGGTCGCTGGTGTTCGCGCTCTTCGGGCGCGACTTCCTCGTCGTGAGCTACGACCGGGAGACCGCGCTGGTGCTCGGCAAGCGCGCGTTGCTCCTCGAGGGCCTGCTGACGGCCGTCACCGGACTGCTCGTGTCGGTGGGGGCGATGATTCTCGGCCCGATCCCGCTCTTCGGGCTGCTGGTGCTGCCGCCGATCGCCGCGCGCGCTTGGGCGGGCTCGATGGCGGGCTACCTCCGGCTCTCGGTCGCGTTCGGCTTGATCGCGGTGCTCTTCGGCGTGCTCGCGTCGTTCGAGTTCGACCTGCCGATGGGAGCCGCGATCGCCGCCGCTGCCGCGCTGGCCCACCTGCCGGGATTTGTCCTGCGACGTCTGGTGTCCTGAGCACCTTCGGACGCGCGGCCTCCGAGTCCTGAACCTGTCTCTTGCTTGCCCGACGCGCTCGGGCGTGAACTGCCGAACTCCGCGCCCTAGAATCCGGGGCGTTCCGGCTCTCGTGCTCTCGTGGCCTTCCTCGCCCTTAGGATCCAGCTCATGAAACTCACCACGTTCTCCTCGATCGCCCTTCCGCTCGTGCTCGTTGCCGCGCTCTTCACCGAGACGCAGCAGCGTCCGCCCAAGCCCGCCTCGGCCCCCGGCTCGGAGGCCCCGAAGGCCGAAGCTCAGGCCAAGCCCGCCGCGGACGCCAATACCGCGATCATCCAGTTCCAGAAGCCCTGCTACCCGCTCACGACCTGCGCGGTCAGCGGCGAGCCCCTGCCGAAGGAGTCGATCGACACGGTCATCGACGGTCGCCTCGTGCGCGTGTGCTGCAAGGACTGCGTCGCCGGCGCCGAGAAGGACAAGGCCGCGATCTTCGCCAAGATCGACGCGGGCGTGATCCAGGCCCAGCGCCTCGGCTACCCGCTCAAGACCTGCCCCACCAGCGGCGAGAGCCTCGGGGACGGCGCGGTGGAGTTCGTCGTCGGCACGCGCCTGCTCAAGGCCTGCTGCGGCAAGTGCGTGGCCGCGATGAAGGCTGACCCGGAGAAGGCCATCAAGCAGCTCAACGACGCCTACGTCGCCGCCCAGAAGCCGACCTACCCGCTCACCACCTGCGTCGCGACCGGCGAGGAGATCGGCAAGGATCCCGAGATGAAGCCGGTCGACTTCCTCCACGGCACCCGCTACTACCGCCTGTGCTGCGCCGGCTGCAAGAAGGCCATCGCCAAGGACCCCGAGGGCATGTGGGCCAAGGTCGAGGCGGCGCGCGCTGCCAAGAAGTAGCGCGCGGTCGGGTCGTCGCTCGAAGCGGCGACGGTTCTTTCCCGACCCCAGCTGTCCCGTGCGGGCCGTTCCGGAGCGATCCGGAGCGGCTCGCGCTGCTTCCGGCGCTTCCTAATTCGAGAGCACCGAGGCGATGGTCGCGACGTGGACGATGTCGTCCGCGCTGCAGCCGCGCGAGAGGTCCATGAAGGGCTGCTGGAGGCCCTGCACCAGCGGGCCGAGGGCCGTGGCTCCCGCGAGGCGCTGCGTCAGCTTGTAGCCGATGTTGCCGGCGTCGAGGTCGGGGAAGATCAGCACGTTGGCGCGGCCGGAGAGCGGCGAGCCGGGGCACTTCTTCTCCGCCACGGACGGCACGATGGCGGCATCGAGCTGCAGCTCGCCATCGCAGGTCAGGTTGGGGGCGCGGCGCTTGAGGAGCTCGAGCGCCTTGGTGACCTTGTCGACGTCGGGGTGCGAGGCCGATCCCTTGGTCGAGAAGGAGAGCAGCGCGACCTTGGGGGCCTCGCCCACGAGCCGGCGATGGCTCTCGGCGGCGGCGATGGCGATGTCGACGAGCTGCTCCGAGGTCGGCTGGGGCACGACGCCGCAGTCGGCGTAGGTCAGCGCGCGATCCTTGAAGATCATCAGGAACGACGACGAGAGCGTCTTGCAGCCGTTGGCGAGGCCGACGACCTGCAGGCCCGCGCGCAGGACGTCCGCCGTCGCTGCCTCGCTGCCCGAGACGCCGCCCGAGCAGTCGCCGGTCCGCACGAGCATCGCGCCGAAGTAGAGCGGTTCGACGATCTTCTTGCGCGCCTCGTCGAGCGTCATGCCCTTTGACTTGCGCAACTCGAAGAGCTCGTGGGCGAACTTCTCGATGCGACTGTCACGCTGCACGCGGATCGCCTCGACCCCGGCGGGCGCGCTGCCCATGCGGCCGTCGTCGAGCAGCACCGGCTCGCAGATGCCCTTCTGCTTCAGGGTCGCCGCGGCCTGCCGCACGCGTGCGTCCTGAGCTTCCGGCAGCACGATGCGCCGCGGGTTGCGACGCGCCTTCTCCGACAGTTCGAGCAACAGGTCCATGGTCACTCCGGGGTCGCGTCGAGCACGCTCTGGGGCACGTTGAGCTCGAGTCGCAGGAGCGCGAGCCCGTGGGTCTTGCCTTGGGCGTCCGTGCGCTGGCTGGCCGAGCCGCCGCCACCGAGGCTGTCGGCGAGCAGGAAGTTGAGCACGCGCAGCGGGTCCGCCTCGTGGCGCTTCACGCCGCCGCGGTTGATGGCCGTCATGTGGCGCCGCACGGCCTCGGTCGACAGCGCTCCCTTCAGGAACACGTAGGCCTCCTCCGAGCGTGCCATGACGCCGACGTTGGAGCCTTCTCCCTTGTCACCAGAGCGCGCATCCGCGATGCGCGAGAGCGGAACGATGGGCATCGTGAGTCTCTCCTTCCTAGGACTCGAACACGCTGACTCGCGTGCTCACCTTGGACTTGGCGAGCAGGGCAGGCCAGAAGCCGATGATCTCGGTGGCGTGCGGGCGGCCGCCGGCGAAGCCGGTGACGCCCGGGGGACCGCTCGTCACGAGCGGCACGAGCTCGTAGCCGAAGCGATCGATCTTGGCCTTGTCGTGGCCCTTCACGCCAAGGCGCAGCACGACCTCGGAGGGCTCGGCCGAGTGCGGGACGTCGATGCCGGCGTGGCAGGTATTGGCGCCGACGAACTCGACCGTCTTCTCCTCGTCGCTGAAGATGCAGCCGTCGTACGCGAGGCGGCGCCAGACGATCTCGGAGCACAGCTTGGCCTTGGCGAGCGCATCGGGCCCGCTGATGGTGAGTTGTCCGAGCGCCTTCCAGCCGTTCTCGTAGCTGATCGAGACCTTGTACGTCGGCGTGGGCGCGCAGCCCCTAGCGCCGCTCACGCGCACGCGGTTGGGGCCGACCTCCTCCATGTGGATCGAGGTGAAGTCGGCGCCGCAGTCGGGTCCGATGTAGTTGCGCGGGTCGCCCATCTCGTACACGAGCTGGTGCAGGATCGAGCGCTGGGTGACCATGCCGCCGGTGTCGTCATGCTTGGTGACCACGAACGAGCCATCGGCCGAGGCCTCGATGATCGGATAGCCGATCATCGCCATGTCCGGCACCGAGCGCCAGTCGGTGTAGTTGCCGCCGGTGCACTG
>SXGS01749936.1_pt1 | contig 15813 bp, 13 predicted proteins | sample 3174681 | NCBI WGS metagenome assembly SXGS01 (sample SAMN11356861, study PRJNA531348) | freshwater metagenome | isolation source: freshwater sample F1-80 | place: China: Fuxian Lake, Yuxi | collected 2017-12-25 | reverse complement strand
CGCGATGTCGTTACCGCGGATCTTGCGCATCTCTTCTTCGGAGTAGTTCAGCAAGTTTTTGCCGTTGAAGAGAATCTCTCCACCCACAACGCGGCCGGGGGGATTCGGAATCAAGCGCATGATCGAGAGCGAAGTAACGGACTTACCGCAACCCGATTCACCGACGATGCCGAGAGTCTTGCCCTTTTCGAGCTTGAAGCTGACGTCATCAACGGCCAGGAATTCGCCGTCGTCTGTTTTGAACCCGGTCTTCAGGTTTTTAACTTCTAGAAGATAGCTCACGCTTTGTTTTCCTTTATCGCTGCCAGGCTTTGCCGCAATCCGGCAGGAAGGGATTCCTTATACTCTAAGCTAGAGTGAATCATCAACTGGCATTGTGACCTGGCGCCCCAACACCCCGCTGATGGAAAAAGCTTATTTATTCTTGAGTTTCGGATCCAACGACTCGCGAAGCGCATCGTTGAACAAGTTGAACGCCAAGATCAGGAAGAACATGAAGATCGTAGCGGCCATGAAGTTGCCCCAGAACGGACGTTGAAGCTCAAGCTTCGCGTCGTCGAGCATGAGGCCCCACGAAGGAGTGCTCGGATCAACACCGACCCCAAGGTAGCTCAGGATCACTTCGATCTTAATGGCGGCAACGAAACCCAAGCCGAACTGCACGAACGCAAGGTGCGAGACGTTTGGCATGATGTGTTTGAAGATCTTACGCGTGTGGCTTGCGCCCAACACGTTAGCGGCCATCACGTAATCGCGCGATTTGTGCTTCATGAACTCGCCGCGAACCAATCGGCAAAGAGTAACCCAGCTCGTGATTCCGACCGCGATGTAAACGTTGATCAAACCGCGACCGAGAACGAACGTAAGCGACGGGATCAGTAGGATGTAGGGAATTGAGTCGATCGTCGTGTAGAGCCAAACAACGAAGGCGTCGACTTTTCCGCCGAAGTAACCGGCGAGAGCTCCCAACGTCAAACCGATCAAGAGCGAGATACCCGAAGCGATAAAGCCGACGGAGAGCGCCGTCGCGGTCCCGTGGATCGCGCGTCCTAGAACATCGCGACCTTGGAGGTCCGTTCCGAACGGATGCTCCCAGGAGAACGGAAGGTACTGAGCGCCGACGGAAGATTGAACTTCCGGGAAGATCAGGCCAAGTTTTGCGAGTAGCGCCACGACGACGTAAGCCACGATGATCCAGAAGCTGACGACCGCAACTTTGTCTTTCTTGATGCGACGGTAAGCGTCCCACCAGAGCGAGTTCCGGTTTTTCGAGGCCGTCTTGAGCGTAGGTTCCGTTGCCACTGAAATCGTACCTGTAGGAGAGAGTTGAGCTTCCATCGCGACCCTCCTCAACCCAACCGGATCCGCGGATCGACGACCGAGTAGAGAATATCCGAGAGCAAGTTAAAGAACATGTAAGCGATCGAGATAATGACCGTCATCGCCTTGATCACCGGGAAATCCGATTCATTCAAAGCTTTCACGAGCATTCCGCCGAGACCAGGGATCCCGAAGAAGTTCTCGATCAGGACCGATCCTGTAATCAGGAACGGCATCTCGATAACGACAACCGTGATGATCGGAATCATCGCGTTCTTCAAAATGTGACGAGCGTAAACGCTGCGGCTCGAAAGGCCCTTGGAGCGCGCGGTACGAACGTAATCTTGGTAAGCCTCATCGAGGATCACCGATCGGTAAACGAGGATGTTTCCGCCCAAGAGAAGGACGAAGAGGATAATCCAGGGAAGTGCAAGGTACTGCCAACGACCTGTCCAGCTAGGATCCCAACCAGAAATGGGGAAGAGTCCCAGCTTGTATGCAAAACCGTATTGCAGACCCAAGATGTAAACGAGCGAGCTGATACTTAAGAGCGCAAGGCAGGCGACGACCACTGCTTTATCGAAAAATTTCCCGCGGAAGTAAGAAGCTACCATCGCGAGCGCGACGCTGAAGAAGACGCCAAAAATAAACGGAGGGGCTGTTAAGCTGATCGTGGCGCTGAAGCCGTCGTCGATCATCGTGCTGATCTGCTGTTTGGTCGCCCAGCTGCGACCGAAATCGAGAGTAACGACCTGCTTAACGAAGAAAACATATTGTTCGGGTAGCGAACGATCGAGACCGAGTTCGGCTTTGATCGTTGCGACTCGCTCTGCGGTAGCGTGACGGCCGGCAAAGCGGACCGCCGGGTCGCCGATCAGAACGTTAAAGAGAATAAATGTAATCAGAGTCACCCCGAAAAGGATCGGGATCATGAAAAGCAGGCGGCGAAGGATGTAGCTGAGAATGGGACACCTCTCTTCGGACCTGAGATCCAATTGGATCTTCTAAGTCTTTACGCGGAATTTTCTGTTCTAGCTTACTAACACAGCTCTCACGGCTGACGGACGCGGCTGTTGGTGGCAGCGACAGTCTTAGGCTTAGGGCAAAGCTCCAGCAAAATGATCAGAGCGACGCTCCAGCAAAGATTTAGGTTTGCGAAATCGATGCCTGAGACCGTGGTGTCAGAAGGAGCATAGTGCGAGATGGGCCTGCTCCGAGTCAAAGCAGGCCCGACGCGCTGTAAAAAATTACAGCTTCGGTTTCAATTCGGCACGCTTCTTTGGGTCGACGCGCACGTATTTAAAGTTCATCACCATCTCGTTGTATTTGAAGTTATTCGTCCACCCGTGGATCGTGCGGTACGCCACACGGTGTGTGTCGTAGATCCAGGGAGCTTCTTCGACAACGATGTCGCGCATCTTCTTGTAGATTTCGTCACGAGCCGGACCAGGAGCCGTAGCGAGCGACTGTTCGTAAAGTTTATCGAAAGCTGCGTTCACGAAGGCTGAGTCGTTCGGACCAGGAGCTAAGTTCTTGCCGTAGAAGAGCTGCAAGAAATTCTGCGCATCCGGGTAGTCCGCGCCCCAGGCGATACCGAAGATCTGGGCTTGGCCCGATTTAATCTTCTCTTGGAACTGAGGCCATGTGCTTGCGTTGATCTTGGCTTTGATCCCGATCGCGGCCCAGCTCTGAACGATGAATTCCGACTGTTGGCGCGACTTCGAATCCGAGAGTGTCTCGTACGTGAATTCGGGGAGGCCTTTGCCTTCAGGGAAGCCCGCTTTTGCGAGAGTTTCTTTTGCTTTCGCGACGTCGAATTGAACGTTCGGGTTTTTGAAGTTGGGATCGTAGCCATCGAGTCCGGGCGGAATCGGGCTTTGCGCGGGCATCGCGCGTCCGTTGTAGAAGCGTTCAATCAACAACGCGTGATCGATCGCCATGGACATCGCGTGACGGAGGCCCTTGTGTTTGCCAAGGATCGGATCGCGCATGTTGAAGGCGTTGTATGTGATGTCGACGTTCGGAGTGATCTCAAGGCGCATGCCTTTAGAAGCGAGATCAGGAACGATCTGCTTGTTCTTAACGGCATTCTCGAAGTTGTCGTTCGGGACTTCGACGAACTCGAAGTTTCCTTTCATGAAGTTTTGCCAGCGGGGAGCGTCTTCGGGAAGTTCGGTGAAGACGAGAGCATCCGAGAACGGAACAGGCTTGCCTGCATCCGCGAGAAGACCTTTTTCCTGGTCACCCGCTTCGCCTTCAGACGGGTAGGTCTCTTGGCGATAAGTCGGATTCTTTTTAAGAGTGATCTTTGAGTTGCGAACCCAGTCCGAAGATTTCGCGAGCATGAACGGGCCAGTCCCGACGGGGTTGTTGATGAACTCGGCGCCGTACTTCTCGATCGCTTCGCGTGGAACAACGCCCGCGTAAGGAGTCGCGAGAACGTAGTTCAACTGATAGTAGGGCTGCGTGAGTTTGATGACGAGCGTGTGCTTGTCGGTAGCTTGAAGGCCTTCGATCGTTGTCGAGTAGTCCGCTTTCTTTGCTTTAACGGCGTCCGCCCACTCTTTGAGGCCTTTGATCTTGCCTTCGAAAATCCAGTAGCCTTCGCTTGCATTGTTCGGATCAGCGAGACGCTTGTAGCTATAGACGAAGTCTTCAGCCGTGACTTCGCGGCCTTTTCCGTCCGGGAAAGCGGCGTTGTCGTGGAACCTTACACCTTTTTTGATTTTGAAGGTGTGGGTCAAACCGTTGTCGGTAACGGTCGGCATCCCGTCAGCCAAGCCGGGCTCGAGGGTGAAGGGGCGCTTCAGATAGTGATACTGAAGAAGGCCTTCAAAAATCTGCGAAATAACAGTTCCAGAGTACAGATCGTTAGCGCGGATCGGATCAAGGCCTTTGACGTTAGCGCGGAGAACGACGTTCAACGTCGTGTCCTTGTCATCGACCTTACTTGTACAACTCACGAGCGAGAGCGCCAATGCGCTGGAAACCACGAGTGCACAAGCCGGGATTACGGCCTTGGCTAAACGTGCAACCCTGCTCGAAAACGTTTGTACTTTTAGGCACATCATTCACATCCCCTTCCCTGCCAATTAGGCGGGCTCTAAGCTTCCCGGTTGTGTAGTGTTCTGTCAGAGAAATGTCAAATCCTGGGGGACTAACAACGGCATTCACCGCGACTTTTTGAGCGGCGAAATCGAGGGTTCGAGCCGGTGTCAGGACAAAGCCCAAATGAGCACCAGAGCAGGGGAATTTCAAAATGGATTTGGGATCAAAGCGCCTCCGAAGCCTGCGGCGCAAAGGAAGCTTCGGGGATGTCGGGAGAGCCTGCGAGACTCGCGAAAAGCTCGCACGCACCGTGATCCTCCTTGCGATGCTTCTAATCATCGAGCCGGCTTGGGCTTACGACTTTTTCACCTGTAATTCTCCGTCAAACATTCGCTCGCTTTCGATCCGCTCGGACCTTGAAGAGCGAGCCTCAAGTGGGGAGCTCAGAAAAAAACTTTCGCGTTTGGAATTCGGGATGCCCGCAATGGGCCCCGCAGCTGGTTCTAACCTGAGCGCCGGAACCGAGCTCAACGTCGTCGTAAATTTAAGCTGCTTACGCAACGCCGCGCACGGCAACCCGCGTTTACCATGGCTTAATAATCTTGCCGCAAGTCTGCAGCACCTTCGCGTTAGCGGTTTACGCTCCTATGTTTGGAGACTCGACAAAGACACGGATTTCTTTGAGCTGCAGCGTGCGTTCGAGAGAGAGGCTTGCGTTCATCTGGTTTCTCCGAACAACACCTTCTTTATGCACGCGGCTTTCAACGATCCGATGATCCCGAACCAGGAGCATCTGAAAAGCCTTCGATTTGCCGACGCCTTGAACGATCTTTACATTCCGCTTCTCGTTAGAAAGAAAGTCGTCATCGCCGTCATCGACTCGGGAGTCGACTTTACTCATCCGGATCTTCAGGCGAGCCGTTGGTTCAACCGGGATGAAGTCGGCGGAAACAACCGCGACGATGATCGGAACGGCTATGTCGACGATGTCCACGGTTTTAACTTTGCAACCGAAAAAGGTGATGTCGGCCCGCAAGGGGATTTGCCCGAAGCCAAGCACGGAACCCATGTAGCGGGGTTAGCAGCATCGCGCGCCGACAATGGAGTTGGGGGCGTCGGCGTAAACGGCGTCGCGCGCGTTATGGCGCTGAATATCTTCGGACCCAATAACACAACCCGAAGTGCGTTACTTGAAAATGCGATTCGGTATGCAGCCGAAAATGGGGCTGACGTAATCAACTTGAGTTTAGGTGGCCGTGAATATAGTCGGACGATGCGGGCCGCGCTTGATTACGCGATCGCCAAGGGCTCGTTTATCGTGACGGCCTCGGGCAACTACGGACTTGAGCTCTGCGATAATCCCGATAGTTTTGGTTTTATTTCGCCTGCAGTTTACTCTAGCACCATCAGCGGCATGATGGTGACGGGCTCCGTTGATGCAGGGTCTGGGCGTTTGAGTGTATTTTCGAATTACAGTAAACGTCTTATGGAGATTACCGCGCCGGGCGCATACCTTTCGGAAGCAAAGCTAGGTCTCCTGTCGACGATTCCGGGCGACACGTACGCTTACCTTGCGGGGACGTCGATGTCGGCCCCCGTGCTGAGTGGAGCTGCGTCGCTCGTTTTTACGTGGATGCGCACGTACCGTTATCCAGTGTCGCCGCAAAAAGTTGAAACGATCATACGTGCCGCTGCGAGAAGAGACTCATCACTCGTTGATTGGGTTCAGGAAGGGCGAACTCTTGATCTTCAGCTCCTCGTTGAGCATCTAAAAACGAATTATCCGCCTCGTTGATCGAGATGCTCGAGCGTTTCTTTTAATTGATGAAATGACTTGAGCAGCAGTGTTGCGCCGGCTTCTTTCAAGAGTCCCGGTGGAGTGTAACCAAATTCAAGCCCGATTGCGCGAAGGCCTGCGGCTTTTGCGGCTTGCATATCGGGTAGACCATCGCCAATCATGACCGCTTCGTTTTTGCTCACACCTAAACGTTGCAAGGTCTCAAGAAGTGGCAAGGGGTCAGGTTTTTGTCGAGCAAGTGAATCGCCACCGAATAAACAAGCCCAGTTGTAGCGAGCAAAAGGCATCTTCTCGATCATGAGGCGCGTGAGATGCTCGTGTTTGTTGGTTACCAGCGCGATCTGGTAAGCGTGAGCATGTTGATCGAGGAACTCGAGGATTCCCGGCATCGGGGTGGTTTTTACAACCAAGTTCTGTTCGTAAATTCCAAAAAATTCTTCGGTCAGTCGCGTGATTTGAGCTGGATTCTCGGCTTCGTGAGGGAAGAGTCTTGTCACGAGCATACGACTTCCGTTTCCGATGTAGCTGATAATCGTCTTGTCAGGAAGATTAGGAAGCTTATGGCGGGTACGGAGGAGCTGAGCGGATGCGACAATGTCGGGAGCCGAATCTACGAGGGTGCCATCTAAATCGAAAATGAGAAGTTTAATCACAAGCGGACTCTAACGCACGCATCCGATCAGCGATATTGAAATTCGTAGGCGCCTGTGAGAAACCGCGTGCTGCTATGAGACCAGAAGAATTAAGCCCTCGCGACTACTACATTGAAAACCTCTACGCCCGTGAAGACGAAGGTCTCCACGCGATCAAGCAACGACTAGTCGATGCGGGTCGATGGGGCGTGAACATCGGCGCTAACGAAGGCCGCATGCTTCAAATGTTCATCAAGATGATCCAGGCTAAAAAAGTCGTCGAGATCGGAACACTCTTCGGTTACTCGGGCGTATGGATTGCGCGCGCTCTTCCGCGAGACGGTCATCTGTTTACGATTGAGCGCGATCACGTTTGCGTTCGGATGGCACGCAACGCTTTTGAAGAGTGTGGAGTTGATGACCGCGTGACGCTCCTTGAGGGCGAAGCTACGGACAAGCTTCTCGAGCTCGAAAAAGAAGGTCCGTTTGACGTCGTGTTCATCGACGCTAATAAAAGTTCCTACTTTGATTATCTCATGTGGGCGGAGCGCAATCTTCGTTCGGGCGGGCTGATCATCGCTGATAACACTCTCCTTGGCGGTGGTGTGACGGCGAATGAAAAGCCTGAGTCTTGCTCCACTCGCCAGTGGACTGAGATGAGGAAATTCAACGAAGCCATTTCGGATCCCCGCCGATTCGATTCTACGATTCTGCCCACGTCTGAAGGCCTAACCGTAGCTATCAAAAGTTAAGGATTGATCGATGAAGCTCCTTCTCTTCGCGGCTGTCATATTCGTTTCCATTAATGCTTCCGCCTACCACACTCATTGCGTGATCGAGAAAGGTCAGGCAAAGGGTTTCGTCACAACGGAAAAATGGAAGTCCGCAACAGTTTCGGGGACGGTGACGTTCGTGATCTTCGATGAAGATTGGGATGAGATCGATCGCGACAGTTCTTACGAGTACGAATACATCTACAATGATACCGAACAAATCGACGAAACGAGCGTGTCGAGCGACGCTCGCTTCTGCAGCTTCGATGTTTCGGGCGCGATTTCAGAAGACTGAGCTTACGCTCTTTAAAAACTCTTCCACAAGCTGGCGGTAAAGTGCGGTTTGCACTTTATAGCCTTCAAGGTGCCGAGCTCCGGCGAGCATATACTTTTCTACGTTGAGACTTTTCGCATGTGAGAAGTACTCTTCGATTGCCGACTCGGGGACGAGCTGATCATTCGCCGAGCGGAGGGAGAGAATCGGGAACTTACGCTTTGCGAGCGTTGCGGATGCGTCTGCGATGAACTTCTCGATTCCGAATCCACAGAGAAAAATCGCAACGGGGTTTAAGACCCTAAGTAACAATTCATTCTTGATTCCGTACTCTTTCGTATAGAGATTCCGCACGCAATCCTTGAGTTGCAGGAATGGTCCGCCGTCGCAGATCCATGCGACAACGTCTTCGTTATCGGCCGCTACGCGCACGACGCCGTTCGATGGCATTGAGAAAGAGTAGATGATTTTGCGTCCTGGAATTTGGCTTACGACGGCTTGAAGCTGCTCGGCCCAAACGCGGTAGGCGCCGATTCGTCCGCGACTTGTGATTGGAGGTCGAAGGATGGGGCCGCTTGCTTCGTGATACAGGAGATTGAAGGCCACCGCATCGTAGCCGAGCTCGTTCACGAAGCGGACGTGTCGCTTCACCGTTCGCTTTGAGCCGCCGTAGTGATGTACAAAAACGATCGTCTCTTTGAAGCGTTTCGTCGGGGCATAAAAAAGCTCGCCTCCCAAGGGAAGGCGAGCCGATTTCGAATCAGAACTTTTCGTGATCAATGGTGCTCGCTCGGATCATGCGGCGGCCAGAGTTCGCGCCAGTTGACGAAGCCGCTTGCCGAGGGCTGCTCGCCCGCAACTTGTGCGATCACCTGCGGGCTTACGCGGACTTGCTCGAGCGCAGTTTCCGCCAAGACCTTACCGCACGCTTCGATGACCGAAGCCCAATCGATGTGGTGATAAGCGTACACATCTGCGGGACGACCCGTGCGCGAGTGCTTGCGAACCGCGAGCGATTCGTGGCGAACGCCGAGGATCGATCCGATATTATCGAGAAGACCTGCTTCACCGTCGTGAACGCTCACGCAAGGAATGCGGCGACCCGAGAGTGTCATGACTTCAGCAGCAGTAGCTTGGCCATTTGCGATCGGCTGAAGCACGAGTGATCCGTTGACGCCGAGGCGTTCGCGGAGAACTTGGTAATCGTCGTTGTGCGCTTGGATACCGCAAAGGAGATCAGGGCTCGTAACCATGATGACGTTCGCGTAAACGCCGCGCTTGAGAAGCTCGTCAGAAGCTTTGAGAGCTTCCGTTCCCATCGGACCCATCGCGAAGATATTCACGACGTTATCGCCAGGCTCGTAGCCTGCGTAGCCGCGGAAGTCGACGAGGTAGTAAGCACCGGCCAAGACGTCTTGGCGGATTTGCTCCCACATTTCGTCATCACCCACGGTTGCAACTTGAGCTTCGTCAACCGCACCGGCAACGGCGAATCCTTCAGCGTGCAGAGGTTGGCTCTGATCCGCTTTGAAGCGCACTTGACGCTTCAGGTATTTCGCGAAGTCTTTTTGTTCAACACCGCGAGTGACGCCGCGGATGAGAACGCCGTTACGGCCTTCGTTTTGACCCGTCATGTGCAAGCGAATCGATTCCGACATGATCCAGTCGAGCTCTTGGCAGAAGAAGGGCTCCCACGTGATCTGGTTCGGGATTTGAATGTCAGACTTCCAACCGTGTTGCGCTCCTTCAGGAGACAGCGTCACGCCCGAGGGAGTTCCCACGAGGATGAAGCTCGACTTCCAGTAGAGGTCGTAGAAGTACTGATCAAGTGCGCGCTTAATGAAGAAGTCATAGACCGTCATGAGCGGGAGAATCGGGATGCCGAGGAAGTCGCGGATTTTTCCGTAGCTACCCACGCATGACATCACGTTACCTTCTGCGATTTCAAAGCGCAGGAAGCGATCGGATTTCTCTTCGCCCGGGATCAAGTCAGGAAGCTTTTTATCTTTAACGCCGAGGTCGGTTTCCCAGTCGGGAGTCACCGCAACGCCGAAGATTTTTCCATCCATCGCCGGGTTCAAGTTTGTCGATGTTCCTACGTCAGGAGCCATCGAGACGAGCATTTCGGCCGGAACTTTCCACGGGCGTTCTTCAGCCGGAAGCGGCTTCTGATCACCTTTAGCGTCTAAGGGCATATTCGCAATACGCGTGAGCTTCGCCGTACACTGACCAAGCATCCACTGCGTGTGGGGGTAGCTCGCCATCTTCAGGTTGATGCCCATCGAAACGGGAATCTCGCCGAGATCATTCATGCGTTCTTGGAACGAGTTCCAGTTGCGATCGCGAAGTGCATAGTGCTCGCGAATCTGCGCGTAGAGTTCATCGCCGCGCTCTTTGAGGAACTTGCTCTCTTCCGTGTTGTCTTCGAAGGGCGCGAAGAGTTTTCCTTCAGGCAAGTTCTGGGCTTTGCGAAGTTCATCGACTTCGTCTTCCGCAGGAAGTGCCGAGTGGTTGCCGGGAGCTGCCGCCGAGCGGAGGCCCCATCCTTTAAGCGTGTGCGCGAGGATGATCGTCGGCTTACGCTTGTTCTCTTTCGACTTAAGCATCGCTTCCGCGAGCAAGAGAATGTCGTGACCACCGAGATCGCGAAGACCCCAGTAGAGTTCCGTATCGCTGACCGATGCGAGGAACTTCTTAAGTTTCGGATGTGCCTTCTCAAGACCTTTGCGAAGGCCTGCCATGTCTTTCACGAGTAAGAGAGCTTGGAACTCGTAATCTTGCAGGTCTTCTTCGAGGAACTTGCGGAAGAGTTCGCCGTCAGGGCGCTTGAACAGCTCAAGACGCTTGTGACCGTGACGAACTTGAATGACTTCCCAACCGTTCGCCGCCATCGTGCGCTCGATCCGCTGGTCGTCCGTTCCGTTCATGATTTCTTTGTTCGTGATACGGTGACCATCGAGCGATTGGCGGTTGTAATCGACGATCCAAGTGAGGTTGCCGATTTCGCGCTCGGCGAAGTCGGGGACCGCTTCGTACACGGAACCTTCGCGGAATTCGGAGTCGCCCATGATCGCCCAGAAGTGAGCGTCGGGAACTTCGTAGCCGTGCTCTTTCGCGAAACGATAAGCGTGCGCGAGGTAGCCGACGTTAACTGGCGGAATGCCGACCGTGCCCGAAGGTAAGAAGCCGTGGTGATCGGGATCGTATGCTGAGTGGTAAGACTGCAAGACGGGTTCGCCGTGTTTCGGGAACGCGCGCAGACCTTGCATCGCGATGTCTTTGTTCTCTTGCGTGAAGCGCGAGTGATCTTCGTTCAAGAACAAATCGAGAAGGTAATTCCAAGTGTGATCGACGGGTGCTGCGTGCGGCTTGTTGCCGATGAAGTCAAAACCTGACTTCGCGATCAAGTGAAGCGCGCCGGTAATGTGCAAGGAGCTCGCGCAAGCTGCGGGGTGACCGCCAACTTTCGGATCGCCTTTCTCTTTATCGGAGCGGTGGTTGGCCATGTAGATCATCTGCGTGGTCATGTAGTGGACGCGGCCGCAGATCCGATCCAAAACTTCCTTGCGGATTTTGATCTCTTTTCCTTTTTTAGCCACAGGAGAATCCTTTCGGGAGATATCGCATAAAACGCCCACAGCGTCGCTTCAAGTCAACCACCGGACGAGCGTGCAAGATACCGAATTACGTAGAGCCTTTGGTCTAGCATAAGGGTACCCGAACTCAAGGATTTTTAAGGACTTAACAGCTCTGGGGAGGGCTTTCGAAGTGAGTCCGAAAACGTCAGAGGACCAAGGTTTTCATCAAGGGATCAGAGCGACGATTGCTGAGTTTCATCGTTGGAAGACTTAACGGCCACTTCGATGGCGACGATTAGGTGCGAATTCGTCCAAGGCGTCGTGGCAGGAAGCCGCTTCAATGCCTGGAGTCCCGTATTCGTCACGATCTGGGGGTAGCGGCTCTCGCTTACGCCCGGTGTCACCGGCCGAAGCACGTCCACCTTTTGCGTAGAATCGAGGCGCAGCAGTGCGAGTTCGAGTTCGGCCCAGCTTTGTGCGGGGAGTAGATCTTGGCCGACCGGAATCACGAACGCGGGACCATTGACGGCGTGGAGTCCCGCTTTGATTCCCGAGAAATAATCGCCCTCGTAGTTCGGATCGAAAACGAGATCGCAAGCCTCAAGCTCTTGGCAAGAGCGCAAGAGATCATCGCCGTCGGGTCCAAGGACGAGAACGGGATTCTTTTTGCGCGCTACCAGCTCGCGAATTAAAGCATCGAGTTGGCTTGCGTTGATGACTTGAGTGGATCCCGCAGTAAGGAGAATAGCGCAATTGGCGAGCATGCGATCAACCTGCCGATTTAGCAAACCGGATGGCGTTCAAGAGTCCGTTGTTGTTCGCTTCGAGGATGAAGTCCCAACGAATCTTGATCGTCCCGTCGGGATCAACGATCCCTTTCGGAGGATTCGGAAACGGAGCGGCTGCGCGGAAAGCTTCAACAGCAGCATCATCGAGGTCGTTCACGCCGCTTGGTCCAACGATCTGCACGCGTACGAGCGTACCCGAAGGATCGAGATGGATCACGATGCGCGTGATGCGGTTGGAGTCCGACGCAATCGTGCGCCCTTGGCGAACGATGCGCTCCATCTTTTCTTTGATCTTCGGCTCCCAGTGCTGGCGGAGTTTGTCTTTGATGCGATTGTAGTAGGAGTAGTAAACAAATTCACGCGTCGACAAAAGTGTCTGCATTCCGGTTGCGACGTTCTTCAAATGATCGTCGCTAGCGGAAGGACCTTCGCCGCCACCACTCGCAACATCTTTTGATTCAATGGGAGGAGGACCGGGCTTAAAACTCGGCATGAGGTCTTTGAGCGTCGGTTTTTTTCCGCGAACGGCGGGGCCGTCTTCGGAGGTGAGAAACTCTTTTGGAGTTTCTTCTTTTTTCTCGGTTTTCTCTTCGGCAACGACGTCTTTATCCGATTCTTCGCCGATTTTTTTAACTTCTTTGCCGAGTTTTTGTTCAACCGATTTTTCGCCGCTCGAAGAATCCGTGTTCTTGAATTTCCCGTGCAGCTGAGCCTGAGTCTCACGCACGACTTTCTGATTATGCTTACTCAAATACTTCGCTTTGTCGTCGATCTCGTCATTGAGCTGCTGATCTTGCTCAACGATTTGTCCTTGCGGAGGAAGATTCTTCTGCGCCTGCAGTGCTTTCTGAAGTTCCTCGGGACTCATGAGTTCGACTTCAACCGGTTTTTGTTTAGTCAGGACTCGGCTGGGATCGAATTGCGGATTGAAAACCACAAGCGCCGTCAGCGCCGCGTGAATCGCGACGGAGAGGAGGAGAGAAATGTTGATCGCTCGTTTGGTCTTCATCCCTGCCCTAGGTCAGTGGAGGTTCTCATGAAATTATCGGCGGAAAACTGCGTCTGGTTGAGAAAATCTCGGTAGAGAGGGGGCCTGAAAAAGGCCAGCGCCATAACGCGCCTACTGAAGGCGATCAGAGAACATCCCGTCCTGCTTGAACGCTCGAAGAGCGAGCGCGATCCTAGAGGAAAGAACGGGTTTGCCCAACGCCACCGAGAATCACAGATCCGTCACCATCTATAGATCCAGTTAGACTGCCAGCCGGTGAGCCAGGAAGCTGGTTTTTTCTTTGGTGTGAGGCGGAGCCTTACATACAATAAAGGGGATGAACTTACGTGTTTGGTGTCAAACAGACGTCGGGCTTCGGCGCGAGAACAATCAAGATTTCGTCCTCTACGACGAAAGCTTGCGCGTCTACGTGGTCGCCGATGGAATGGGCGGCCACCGCGGCGGAGAAGTCGCTTCGCGCATGGCTGCGGAGACGTCGATCGAAGTTGCGCGCAAAGCGCTGACCGAAAGCGGGAGCCGGCGCCTTCATCCGCGCATGCTGATGACCCAAATATACGAAGAGGCGAGCAAGCGGATCTATGACTCGAGCCAAGAGCCGAGCACGGATCTTGCCGGCATGGGTACGACCTTGGTCGTGGCTTTTCTCTTAGACAAAACCTTGTACATCGGCAATGTGGGCGATTCGCGTGCGTACCTGTTTTCCGATCAAAAGCTTTGGCAGATCACCGAAGATCATTCGCTTTTGAACGAGCAGCTGCGCGCAGGTTTGATTCAGGAAAAAGACATTGTCCGGTTCACGGGTAAGAACGTGATCACGCGCTCGGTAGGTTTTGAGCGCGAAGTGCAAGTCGACGTCATCGAGCGTGAGCTTCGTTCGGGCGAGATGGTTCTCATGTGCTCGGATGGACTTTCAGGCCTTGTGTCGGATGAGCGGATCGCGGAGATCTGCCGGACACAAAAGCCTCAAGACATCGTTTCGATTTGCGTTAATGAGGCTAAGAAGAACGGGGGAGACGACAATGTCAGCGTCATGCTGCTTTATGCGGAGCCCCAATCAAATTAATACGGTTTGACGCGTTTGGACGGCTTCTTTTAGAGTCCGGGCATAGTTCCGGCTCGAGATGCCGACATTAGTGATCGATATCGAGGGCTTAACCTTAAGATTTGCCGTTTCTAACGGCACGAGTGTCATAGGGGTTGAGCCAGGGGACCCAGTCGAAGAAGCCCTCTCGAAGGTGCGATTCGGACGGTGAGCGTATCAAAAGGGAAATCGGAACCGTAAGGATTCCGAACCTTTGGAGAATCTCACCTTGGGCCGCTTGAGATATCGCGAAGACAAACCGATAAGATCCCAAGGAATTCTTTAAGGGTTTCGACCGGATCGAGTTGAAAACAGGACTCACTCGAGGGGGCTCTGCTTTGGATAGAAAAACCGTCACCTTCCTGATGGTGAGCAATCGCAAAGGGATCACGAAGCGTATCGTGGTTTCGGCGGCGTGGCTCAAAGCTGGGCTAGCGCTCTTCCTGGTTCTTTCGGTCATCGCCTCCGCGTGCGTGGTCGACTATGTTGGGCTTCTCTCGCAATCCATCGAAAACAAACGCCTCCGCGCGGAAAACTCTCAGCTCAAACAACAGTTCCAAGTGGTCGAGGGAAAACTCAACGCTCTTGAGTCTGGTCTTGAGCGTGTTAAGGGCTTCGTTACTAAACTGAAGTTGATTACGAATGTTGAAGGCGAAGATCGCGCGCTGAAGCTAGCCATTGGTCCGCTTCCGAAAACAGGTCAGAGTGTTGAAGCCGAATTCCTGCCTGCTGGTCGACAACCTGCCGCCGTGCACGCTCATGCTCCCGGCGGCATGGATGATCATCACGATGACGTCTTCTTCCAAAAGCCACCTGTTGATGAACTCCAAGGTGAACTCGCGGTCGAAGGCCAGCGCGACTACGCTTCGCTCGCGATCCGCATTGATCAAGCCGTTCAAGAAACGGTTGTTCGTGAACAAGGGGTTCTGGAGCTTTGGGAAACGCTTTCCGAACGTCAGAGCTTGTTAGCCGCTACACCGAGCATCAAGCCTACGCGCGGCTGGTTTACTTCAAAGTTCGGTTACCGCATTTCGCCGTTCTCAAATCGTCCCGTCATGCACAACGGCCTGGACATCGCAGCTGCACCGGGTGCTCCGATCTACGCTCCGGCTGATGGTGTGGTGAGCTTTGCGGGTTACGATCCTGGTTACGGAAAGCTAGTTTCAATCGATCACGGCTACGGTGTCGTCACTCGCTTCGGTCATACCTCACAGATCTTTGTCGAGGTGGGCCAAAAGATTCGCCGCCGCGACACGATCGCGTCGGTAGGTAACACGGGCCGTTCGACAGGACCGCACTTGCATTACGAAGTGCGCGTCAACAACGTTCCCGTCGATCCACAGAACTACGTTCTCGACGAATGAGATTCTTGCGGGAGTGAAGCCTCACTCCCCACATTGAGCGCGTCGCTCTAACATGCCTTGAAAGTAGAATTGAATTTTGTCCGCGGCCGCGTTGATGCGCGCGCCTTGATCGGGACATTCGTAGAAGTGTTTCTCGAGCTGGCGATCG
>SXGS01556641.1_pt1 | contig 15814 bp, 13 predicted proteins | sample 3174681 | NCBI WGS metagenome assembly SXGS01 (sample SAMN11356861, study PRJNA531348) | freshwater metagenome | isolation source: freshwater sample F1-80 | place: China: Fuxian Lake, Yuxi | collected 2017-12-25 | reverse complement strand
CGTGCTCGAGAACATCTTCCGCTTCATGGAAGAACGCCATCTGCCTCCCGTCCAGGCGGCGATCATGGGAACGCGCGATATCGGACTCGCGGTCATGGCCACCACGCTTTCGCTGGTGATCATCTTCCTTCCCGTGGCCTTCATGCCGGGCATTGTCGGCCGCTTCATGTCCTCGTTCGGATTCACCGCGGCATTCGCGATCATGGTGTCGCTGCTGGTCAGCTTCACGCTGACTCCCATGCTATGCAGCCGCTTCCTGAAAATCGGCCACACGGGCGAGACCAAGGATACCTGGCTGTTCCGCGCCATGGCGCTGCCGTATCGCTCCATGTTGCTCTGGTCGCTCCGGCATCGCTGGGTGGTCGCGCTCGGATGCCTGCTCGTGATGGCCAGCTCCGCTCCGCTGTTCATGAAGATCGGCAAGTCGTTCCTGCCCACCGACGATCAGAGCGAGTTCGAGATCCTGGTCAAGCTCCCGGTCGGCGCTTCCCTCGAGGGCACCGACGCGACGCTGCGCCAGATCGAGGACGAGGTTCGCAAGCTGCCGGGTATTCGCAACGTCCTGACCATCATCGGCGGGGATGTGCGCCGCGCGGTGGACCGGGGCTCGATCCTCGTCGAACTCGTGCATCCCACCCGCCGCAAGGAGACTCAGGACGAACTGATGGGGATGACCCGCGCCAATTTGAAGAAGTTTCGCGACGTCAACATCGCCGTTCAATTGCCAGCCCTCATCTCCGGCGCCGACAACCGCGAACTGATGTTCTACATTCAGGGACCGGACTTGGCCCAGTTGGACCGCTATGCACGCTCCATCAAGGCTAAGTTGGCGGAGGTCCCCGGTCTGGTCGACTTCGATACCAACTACGAGCCCGGCAAGCCGGAACTGCGCGTCGTCATCAACCGCGACCGGGCCTCCGACGTCAACGTCAGCGTCGCCTCGATCGCCACCGCCGTGCGCACCCTCGTGGCCGGCGACACCCAAGCGACCACCTACCGCGAAGGCGACGACCGCTACGACGTCCAGCTCCGCGTCAAGGAAGAGTACCGCCGCGACGCTCACATGTTGTCGCGGCTCTTCGTGCCTTCATCGACCATCGGCAACGTGCCGCTCGCCAACGTCGCGCGCTTCGAGGCTTCCACCGGCCCCGCGCAGATCTCGCGCTACAACCGCCAGCGGCAGGTGCTCATGCTGGCCAACATCGCGCCCGGGCAGTCTCTGTCCAATGTGCTCGACATCCTCAACAAGACAGTCGAGGATCTCAAGATGCCGCCGGAATACCGCACCGGCACGCTCGGCCACACCAAGGAGTTCGGCAGGGCGGGGAAGGCCTACATGTTCGCCTTCCTGCTCTCCATCGTTCTGATGTACATGATTCTCGCCGCGCAATTCGAGAGCTTCATCGATCCGGTCACCATCCTGCTTTCGCTCCCCTTGGCGGTTCCGTTCGCGCTGATCTCGCTGATGGCGGCCAAGGAGAACTTCAGCATCATCTACAGTTCCGTCGGCATTCTGGTGCTGTTCGGAATCGTGAAGAAGAACTCGATTCTTCAGATCGACCATATCAAGTCGTTGCGCGCCGAGGGCGTGGAACGCGGTCTGGCGATCCTGCGAGGCTGCGAGGACCGCTTGCGCCCCATCCTGATGACCACTGCCGCTCTGGTCGCCGGCATGATTCCGCTGGCGCTCGGAGGAGGTGCGGGCTCGGGCAGCCGCCGCACGGTCGCCATCGCCGTCATCGGCGGCCAAAGCCTCTGCCTGTTGCTCACGCTGCTGGTCACGCCAGTGGCGTATTCGATGTTCGACGACTTGCAACTCGCCATCCGCCGCATTCCTTCGCGGCTCGGATTCGGCCCCGCGCCGGCCACGGCGCCCGGAGATTGACCGATGAGACTCGCACTGATCCTACTGCCTCTGGCCGCGATGGCGCAGACCGCGCGCGTCGGCGTTTCGGTGACCGAGCGCAAGCTTGCTCTCGCCGACGCCATCGAGACCGCGCTGCGGTCGAACCTCGATCTCGAGATCGAACGCACCAATATCGCGGCCGCCCAATCCTCGTTGAAGGGTTCGTACGGCGTGTTCGACGGGCTGTTCCGCTACGCGCCGGGTTACGAGAATCGCAACACGCCGACTTCGTCGATCCTGTTCGGGGCCGATGGCAAGTTGAAGGAGACCTTCAATAATCACACCCTCTCCTATCTGCGGAAGCTCGACTGGAACGGCGCGAGTGTGCAGGCGCTGTTCGACAACTCGCGCCAGTCGACCACCAATCCGTTCGTCGGCCTCAATCCGTACACCAATTCGAGGCTCGGCATCGGAGTCTCGTTGCCGTTGTGGCGCAACCGCTTGATCGATCCCGACCGCGCCGGGATCCGTGTGCGCTCCAAGAACGTCGAGATCTCGCAGGTGGATCTCGAGCTGCGCGTCATCGACGTGGTGACGCGCGTCGAACTTGCCTACTGGGATCTGGTCGCCGCGCGCCAGAACGTAACGGTGACGGCGGACGGCGTCAACTGGGCGCAAGAGCAACTCGCCCGCACCAAGCGCGCGATCGATGCCGGCACGGTGGCGCGAGTCGAAATCGCGGCGGCCGAAGCCGAACTCGAACGCCGCAAGGACACTTACTTTTCCACGCTCGCCGCCGTCACCGAGGCCGAGAACGCGATCAAGACTCTGATCGCTTCCGGCCGCGCCGAGGACATCTGGAACGATCAGTTGATCCCCACCGATGACCGCATGGTCGACATGGCCGCCTCGAACGACTTGCCCCAGGCGGTCAAGCTCGCCGTCGAGAAACGGCCCGAACTCCGCCAGATCTCGTTGCGCGAGGAGAACAACCGCACGCAGCGCGATCTCGCGACGGACCAGATCAAGCCTCGCATCGACCTCAACACGAATTACTCGGTCGCCGGGCTCGCCGGAACGCAGCCCACCAGCGCCGGCGCGAATCCGTTTAGCGAGGCCAATACGATCACGTTCCGCCGCCTCAACGAACTCTCGGCGCGCGTGGGACTGCCTCCGGTCGCGCCTCCGTCGTTCTCCGGCGGCATTCCTCCCTCGCTGGTCGGAGGCTACGGCAGCACGCTCTCGAACCTGTTCGGTTGGAATTACCAGACCGTGCAGGCCGGACTGTCGATGGACTTCAACACGCGCAACCGCGCCGCTCACGCCGCGGTCGAGCAGACGGTGATCGCCGAAAAGCGGTTGAAGCTCGAACGCGAGCGAGCCGCGCAGGCGATCGCCGCGCAAGTGCGCAACGCCATGCAGGCGCTCGAGTCCGCGCGGCATAGGATTCTGGCGGCCGACGCGTCGGCGCGTGCGGCCAAGGAAAAACTCGACTCCGAGACCCGCCTCTTTCAGACGGGCGAGTCCACCAACTTCCTCGTGCTGACGCGCCAGAACGAGCACCTGGACAGCATGAGGCGCGCCGTGATCGCGCGGCTGGACTTCAACCGCGCGGCGGCGCGCCTGCAACAAGCCACCGGAACTACTCTCGAGAACCGGAAGCTGACCGTCAAATGATCAGCCGGCGAGCGACTTCACCGCCGCGAGCGCGGTTTCGTAGTTCGGGTGATCGGCCACTTCCTTGACGTACTCGGCATGCGCGATCTTGTTGTCTGGGCCGACCACGAAGATCGCCCGCGAGTGGATGCGCAACTCCTTGATCAGCGTGCCGTAGGCCGCGCCGAAGCTGCCTTCGCGGTGATCGGACACCATCTTCACTTTGTCGACTCCGAACGCTCCGCACCAGCGCTTCTGCGCGAACGGGAGGTCCATGCTGAAGGTGTAGATGTCGACGCCGGACAGGCTGGCCGCCTCCTCGTTGAAGCGCTTGGTCTGCGCGTCGCAAACCGGCGTGTCGAGCGACGGGATCACGCTGAAGATGCGGACGCCGTGGCCGGTCGATTCGAGATTGACTTCGGCGAGGCCGTTGTCGACCGCCTTGAAATCGGGCGCCGCGTCGCCGGCCTGCAATTCGGGGCCGATCAACGTCTTCGGGTTACCACGTAGGGTGGTTGCTCCTGGTCTTTCCATGAATGCTCCTATCTTAGCAATGGGATGAGTTCTTCCGGCGTCGAAACCGGCGCCTGGCAAGTGAAATTCTCGCAAACGAAGGCCGCCGCGCCTTCGTGCTCGCGCATCGCGGCGATCTCGGGGTGACGCGCCGCCAGCCATTCGGTCCCGGCGTGCAGGATCGTGCGGTGCGGGGCGAACGAGGCAAGCGCGGCGCGATGCAGCGCCTGGAAAGCGGGATCGGCGGGCGAGCCCGTCAGCACGATTTGCTTCGTCTTTCCTTGCGACGCCGCGAATGCCGAGACCATGCGGGGCGTCGCGTGCGGAGCCGTTCGCAGCCGGGGCGCGAACGCCTTGAACGTACGCTCCGCCGCTTCGGCGAGCGGGCGATGGCCGGTCATCGCGGCGAGCTTCACCAAGGCGGCTGCCGCGATCGAGTTGCCGGAGGGTTCCGCGCCGTCGTAGTCGTCTTTCATGCGCAGCACCAGGCTCGGATCGTCTCCGGTGGTGGAGAAGAAGCCGCCGCGCTTCTTGTCCTCGAACCGCTCGAGCAGAGCCTCGGCCAGCGCGAAAGCGGTCTCGAGATAGCGCGGCTCGAACGTAGCCTCATACAGATCGGCGAGACCGAGCGCGAGGGACGCGTAGTCGTCGAGGAAGCCCGGACTCGCGGCGTCACCGTCGCGGAAGCGCCGCGACGGTGTGCGCGACGACGGGTCGTACATGCGCGACAGAATGAAATCGGCCGCGCGGCGGGCGGCCTCGAGGTAGCGCGGTTCGGCCAGCGCTCCGGCGGCGAGCGCGAACGCCGAAATGGTCATGCCGTTCCAGCATGCCAAGACCTTGTCGTCCAGGTGCGGCCGGACGCGCAGCGCGCGGGCTCGCAGCAGTTTCTCGCGGGCCGAAGCGAAACGGAGCCGCTCGTCTTCGGTCAGCGGCGAGCGGAGGAACAGGATGTTGCGGCCGGTGAACTCGCCATGCGGGTCGTGGGCGACATTGCCGTTCTCCTCGATGCCGAAGCGCGAGCCGAACCACTGTGCTTCCTCGCCGAGAACCGCGGCTGCTTCCTGGTTCGACCAGACGTAGAACGCGCCTTCGCCTTTCTCGTGAGGATGCCCGGGGTCGATCACCGAGTCGGCATCCTCGGCGGAGTAGAAGCCGCCTTCCGGATGGGTCATGTCGCGAAGCACGTAATCCAGCGTTTCGCGCGCGACGCCCGCCCAATAGGCGTCTCCGGTAATCTGATGCGCTTCGACGTAGGCTTCGGCCAACTGCGCCTGATCGTACAGCATCTTCTCGAAGTGCGGCACGAACCAGCGCTCGTCCACCGAGTAACGGTGGAAGCCGCCTCCGAGCAGATCGTTCATGCCTCCGAGGGCCATCTCCCGCAGCGTGTGCAGCGACATCTCGAGCGCCTCGCGATTGCCGGAAGACGCGTGGTGGCGATGCAGAAAGTGGAACGACACCGGGCGCGGGAACTTGGGCGCGTGGCCCCAGCCTCCATGAGCCGGGTCGTACGTGCGGCGGTAGACCTGGAAGCACGAGTCGAGAATCCCGGAGTCGACCCAGTTCGACGAGCCGGACTCGACCGCCGTATTGCGGCGGAGCTCCTCGAGGATGTCGCGGCTCGACTGGGCGATCTTGGCGCGATCGGAGATCCAAGCCTGCGCGATGTACTCGAGCACCTGCTTGAAACCGGGCCGCCCGTAGGCGCCGTTCGGCGGGAAGTAGGTGCCTCCGTAAAAGGGCTTCAGATCCGGCGTCAGCCACACCGACATCGGCCAGCCGCCGCTTCCGGTGGTTGCCTGCACGAAGGCCATGTAGATCCGGTCGATGTCGGGCCGCTCTTCGCGATCCACTTTGATGGGTACGAAGAAGCGGTTCAGCACCGAGGCGGCATCCTCGGATTCGAACGACTCGCGCTCCATCACGTGACACCAATGGCACGTCGAATAGCCGATCGACAGGAAGATGGGCCGGTCTTCCCGGCGCGCCTTGTCGAACGCCGCTTCACCCCATGCGTACCAGTCAACGGGATTGTGCGCGTGCTGAAGAAGGTAGGGCGACTTCTCGTCGATCAGCCGGTTGGTGTACATGAAATGGGGGGACGCAAGGGGTAAAGACATCGGATGAACGGGGGCGCCGCCCGGATTCAACTTTCGGCCCGATTCAGGAGCGAGAAAACCTCGATGTCGGTCCAGCCGGACGCCAGCTTCTGCGCGTGCCGCATCGTTCCTTCGCGATGGAAGCCGAGCCTCCCCGGAATGGCGCAACTGCGCGTGTTCATCGAACTGCAACGGATCTCGACGCGATGGAGCCCGTAGGTTTCGAAGCACTCGCGGATCACCGCCCGGCACGCCGCGGTGACCAGGCCTTTGCCCTGGTGTTCCTCTCCGATCCAGTAGCCGAGCGACACGCCGCGGTTGTTCCAATCGATGGGGTGCATGCCGATGCAGCCGGCCGCGCGCCCGCCGGTCCAGATGCCGGCGTGAAAACCGAGCCGCCCGGCGTACTGCTCGAGCGCCTTGCCGATGAAGGCTCGAACGTCCTCGGGTCCCCGAGTGCCATCCACCCAAGGCAGGAAAGCGCGCAGACGCGCGCGGTTGGCATCCACCAGGGCGTAGAACTCTTCGGCTTGGTGCGGCTCGAGAAGGCGGAGTTCGGCGGAACCGCCGAGCGCGTAGGTGAACATCGTGGAGTACTCCGCATGATAGCGGATCGCCTTCAGGTCTTCACCCGGTTCACGGTGGAGGGCTCGTAGGCCGATCATCATTCAAGCCCCCTTATGTCGCTTTCCGCCCTAGCCAACCATGTCGAGTCCGATTCCGACGCCGATGAGCGTGGAGTACCAACGCCTCCCGTCCCCGATACGGTCGCCGAACTCGGAATCCCGGAGGCCATGGTCGAACAACTGATCCTCAAGACGTTGTACTTCCGCAGCGAGACGAGCGGCCGCGAATTGGCCGATTCTCTCGGCGTGCAGTTCAGCGTGATCGAAGGCATCATGGACTTCCTCAAGCGCCAGCACATGATCGCCGTCAGGCGCTCGCTCGGCTTGGGCAACATCTCCTCGGTCTACGCGCTATCGGAGAACGGCCGCTCGCTCGCCCGCGAATACCTCGAACAGTGCCAATACGCGGGCAAGATCCCGGTGCCGCTCGAACAGTACAAGACGCTGGTGCAGTACCAAAAGCCGCCGGACGGCTGGTTGACCATGGAGATGCTGGTGGAATGCTACCGGCACATGGTGGTGACTCCGGAACTGTTGTCGCAGATCGGCCCCGCCGTCAGTTCGGGCAAAAGCTTTCTGATCTACGGCCAGCCCGGCAACGGCAAAACGTATCTGGTGGAGGCGCTCTTCAACCTCGACCCCGAGCCGATCTTCATCCCCTATGCGATCGAGTCGCAGGGAATGATCATCCAGATGTTCGATCCTATCTATCACGTTTCGGTCGACGATCCGGTCGGGCACAATAACGGCTTCGCGGTGAACCAGATGGTGGCGTTCGATGGACGCTGGGTGCGGACGCGGCGGCCCTTCATCGTGTCGGGCGGCGAACTCGATCTCAAGATGCTCGACCTGAGCTACAACGAAGTCGCCAAGTTCTACGACGCTCCGCTCCAATTGAAGGCCAACAACGGCATCTATCTGATCGACGACTTCGGCCGCCAGAAGGTGACGCCCGCCGAAGTGCTCAACCGCTGGATCGTGCCGATGGAGCGCAAGATCGACTTCCTCACGTTCAAGAACGGCACCAAGATGAACGTTCCCTTCGACACGTTCCTGATTTTTTCGAGCAACCTCCGGCCCGACCAACTGGGCGACGAAGCGTTTCTGCGCCGTATCCAATACAAGATGCTGCTGCGGAACCCCGACGAGGAGGAGTTCAAGCAGATCTTCCGGCGCTTCTGTTTCAAGAACGAACTGCCGTTCGACGAGGACCTGCTCGAGGCGTTCCTGCAAGAGTATTATCGCGAAACGGGCAAGCCTCGCCGCAGGTGCCAGCCGCGCGACGTGCTGACCCACGTAATGGACCTGCTTCGGTTCGAGCGCCGCGATTGGGAGCTCTCTGAGGACGTGCTCTACCACGCCTTCCAGAGTTGCTTCGCGAGCAACGTGGAAGACTAGCAGCCCGCGGTGCAAGTAGCATGAGTCGCGTTGCGAGCGCCGCCGGGCCGAATCCGAGGCGCGGCGTCGTAGTCGATGCGGGACATCTCCGAGGAGCCGCAACGAAGGAAGCGGCCCGGCGCCGCCGCAACCCACCGGGCGCATTGGACTTGCAACGCAGGCTCCGCGTATTGGCGTTTGCCGCCCATGGCCGCCGCCGCAGCCATGTCATGGTTGTGCGCGGCCGTGCTACTTGCACCACAGGCTGCTACGAGTCCGGCCGGCGGAGCGTGGCCACGTACGGGAGGTTGCGGTAAAGCTGCTTGTGGTCCAGTCCACAGCCCACCACGAAGTGCTCGCCGATCTCGAAACACCGGAACTCGACAGGCACTTCCACCAGACGGCGCGACGCCCGGTCGAGCAGCGTGCAGATGCCGAGCGTGTTCGGACCCCGTCCGGCCAGAGTCCGCAGCAGATAGCGGAGCGTCAACCCGGTATCGACGATGTCCTCCACCACCAGAACGTCCTGTCCTTCGATCGGTTCGTCGAGGTCCTTTTCGATGCGCACCACGCCGGGGCTGCCAGGCCGCGCCGAAAAAGTGGAAATCGCCAGGAAGTCGATCTTCACCGGGATCTCGATGCGCCGGGCGAGCGCGGTGAGGAAGAACACGGACCCCTTCAACACCCCGATCAGCTTCAAGTCCTTGCCCCGGTAGCGTTCGCCGATCGCCGCCGCCACCTCGGCGATGCGCGCGTCCACTTCCTCGGCGGTGAACAGGACGCGGTCGATGTCCGGCGGCGTCATGCCATGGCCGCCGGGCTCGCGAAGCCATGCTTGAAGACCAGATCGTGAAAGTCCTTCTGATAGAAGATCCGGATGTTGATCCGCGGATATCGCTCGCGCAGCAGCCGCACCTTGCGGTTCTTCTTGGTCACCAGCGATTGCTTCATCGTGGTGAGTTCGATGAACTGGTCGAACTCGGGCAGGTAGAAGTCGGGTGTGAACGATTCGGCCGGCTGGCCCTTCTCGTCCTTGCGCAACACGAAGGTGCGCGGCTCATACTCCCACGGAATGCGGTAGAAATCGAGCAGATTGGCGAAGACCTGTTCGCTCCGGTTGGCGAACGGCTTTCTGCCGAGGGAAGGCCGGCCGGCGGGCGCGATGCCGTGCCGGGAAAGCGCCAGCCGCGCCCGGAACTCGATCTCGGCCTGGGTGGCCGAGGGGAGCGTGCCGAGCGCGGTCAATCCGCGCACCGTCACCACGCGTTCCACCACGTCGGCGATTTCGGCGCAGTCCATCGCCTCGGCGTTGCAGACCAGGTCGAAGTCCGGCGGTTTGGATTCGGCGCGCAGAAAATGGCGGCGGCGTTGGGCGTGTTGCTCGTGATCGAGCTGGCCGCGGAGGCGGCGCGCCGCGTTGCGGTCCAGCCGGTGGTCCAACATCAGGGCGCCGTCGCGGAACCGGTTGCCGCCGCAGACTCCCACCCGCAGCGAGCCGGGGAAGTCGCTCATGAGGGTTTCGACACCGTCCCACTGGACGACGAGATGGTGCCGGCCGGCCAGGTGCGCCAGCAGATCGCCCAGCGCGGCGGGCATCGCGCGGGCCGGCACCGACGTCTCGCTGCCATAGGCCGCGGCGATCATTTCGCGAAGCGCGCCTTCGGAGACAAATTCGTACTCCAGCCGCGAAGCGATGGCTCGCGCGGCCTCGTCGACACGGCATCCAGGCGGACCGGTTACCGTCACTACCGCCATTAGACGCCATCATAACCCAACCGAATGCCGCTCATTCTTCGCGCGCGGCGGCCGATGAGGTTTGCGAGGAATACCGCATGGGAGCCTTCAAGACCGCCACCCCCACCGCCGCGCCGCCGTCCGCGGCCGCGGCCTCCGGCTGGAATAGCCGGCAACTAGAGAAAATGCTGGAAGCCCATCAGGCCTGGACCGCCCAGCTTCCGGGAGGAGTTCGCGCCGTGATGACGCGCGCCACGCTCAGCGACGTCCGCTGGCGCGGAGTAAACCTGTCCCGCGCGCAACTCGATTCCACCTCCTGGCTCGACGCCGATCTGTCGGAAGCGGACCTGAGCCACGCCGAACTGCAGTTTGCCGACCTGCGCGGCGCGACGCTGAATCGCGCCGACCTGACCGCGGCCAAGCTCGATCACGCCCGCGTCCAGTCGTGCTGGCTCATGGGCGCGAATCTGGCCGAGGCCAAGCTGAGCGAGACCTCGCTGCACAACGCCCACCTCGAGGAGTCGCGGTGGATGGAGGCGTCGATGCATCTGTGCCCTTGCAACGGAGCGCACTTCAACCGCGCCCAGTTCCATCAGGCAAGGATCTTCAGTTGCGACTTTTCCGGCGCCAACTTCGAGGGCGCCCACTTCCATCGCGCGCGGATCCAGATGAGCCGCTTCTACGGCGCCATGCTGGCCGACGTCAACTTCGGCGGCGCGGTTCTGGCCAGTTGCAACTTCACCCAGTGCGAGATGGGCGGGGCGCGATTCAACGCCGCCGATCTTTCGCGAAGCTGCTTCATCAAGGCCAAGATGACGTTCTGCGACCTTCGCGAGGCCAAGCTGTCCGGCTGTGACCTGTGCGGCTCGGAACTGGCGTCGGCGCGTTTCGAAGGAGCGCACACGCTCGGCGCCGATCTGCGCGGCGCAAACCTGAAAGGCGCCCGCGGCCTCACCTCCGATCAACTGGCCCAAGCCCGCACCGACCACACCACCGTTCTGCCGAACGGGTCCAACGGCCCCTTCGTCAAGCGGTCCGGAGCGGAGAAACCGGCGCGCTGACTACTTCACCACAACGCCCGACAAATCGGCTTCCGGTTCCGGGTACTTCAAATCGAGCGATTCCAGCGTATCGAGCAGGACCTGGGAAACGGCCAGGTCGCGGAACCACTTCTGGTTGGCCGGAATCACGAACCACGGCGCATCCTCGGTGGAGCAGCGCTCGATCGCCTCCTCGAAAGCCGCCATGTAATCGCCCCACAACTCGCGTTCCTTCAAGTCGCCCAGGTTGAACTTCCAGTGCTTCTGAGGATCGGCCAGCCGCTCTTCGAGCCGCTGCTTTTGTTCGTCCTTCCCGATGTGCAGATAGAACTTCCGGATCGTGGTGCCGTTGGCCGCCAGCAAATGCTCGAACGCGTTGATCAGTTCGTAACGCTTCGACCACGCTCTCTTCGGAACCATCTCGCGCACGCGCACGATCAACACGTCTTCATAGTGCGAGCGGTTGAAGATACCGATCTCGCCCTTGGCCGGACACACCTTGTGCACCCGCCACAGAAAATCGTGCGCCAGTTCCTCGGCGGTCGGCGCCTTGAACGACATCACCTTGCAACCCTGCGGGTTCAAGCCGCGCATCACCTTCCGGATGGTGCCGTCCTTGCCTCCCGCGTCCATCGCCTGCAGCACCACAAGCACGGCGTGCCTGCTCTCCGCCGCCAGGACGTTCTGTAGGGCGAAGATCTTCTCGATGTTCTTCTCGGTGCGGTCGCGCGCTTCCTCGATCTCCCAGCCGAACGTATCCTCGGGATCCCAATCCTTCAGCCGGACACGCTTGCCCGGCTTGGCGATCAGGCGGTCGTACAGTTTCTTCGCCATCTTGACTGCCACACTAGCACAGCGAGCGCCGGGTCCAACCCTCGGCCACCGCCTCCGATCCGCCGGCGGGAACCGGATCGTCCGCGCGTACGCGCAGCGGCAGCACGCCAGCCCAGACGGGCCACGATAGATCCTCCTCGTCGTCCATGGGCGGTCCCGTGCGGATCTTCGCCGAGGCCTCTTCGATGGGCAGCGCCACCACCAGCGTCGCCTTCAGCTCCTGGCCGTTGGGCGGACGCGTCGTCGCCCAACGGCCGGGCAGCACGTGTTCGGTGAACACGCGCAGGGCATCCCGCTTTTCCTCCGGACCGTCCAACGATCGGGCCTTGGCGAAGATCACCACCGAACGATAATTCATCGAGTGGTGGAACGCCGACTTCGCCAGCACCAGTCCGTCGACCAGCGTGACGGTGACGCAGATCTCGGCCCCCGACGCCAGCGTCCGGAACATGCGGCTGGCGGCCGAGCCGTGCAACAACAGCGTATCCCCACGCCTCCCGTATCCCGTGGGAATCACCACCGGCGATCCCTCATGCACGAAGCCCACGTGGCACACAATCCCTTCGTCGAGGATCGCGTTGACCACGCCGCGGTCGAAGTGGCCGCGAGTGGGTAGGCGTTTCACCTGGGTTCGCGGCGTCGGATCGAGGGATGCGCTCATCGGTCCACTATGCGGGATCTTCGGGCCGGGTTGCAACTCTCATTCGGGGGGAGACACGAACACCTCGCGAGCCCGGCGGATTTCGGCCCCGACATCGCTTTGGCCCTGGTCGATCAGAGACTCCAGAATCACCGGCACGCCGGCGTCGACCGATGCCATCACCGGGGCGAAAGCGCGCACCGCGTTGCGCGAGATCGGGTCGTGCCGGCTGGCGGTGTTGACTTCGCTCATGTGGACTTCCTGGAGACGGTTTCCAAAGGCGCGAACAAGCATCGCCGCCTCGGTCATGCTCGGGTCCACTTGGCGCGCGTGCCCAATATCGAAGCAGAACCCCGCCTCGGGAAGCGCCGAAAACAGCCCCCGCAACTCGTCGACGGTGCGTCCCACCGGCTTTCTCTTGTCCATGTTCTCGATGAGGAGCCTACTTCCCAGGCCCGCCCATCGCGCCGGCTGATACACGACATCCGGGTGCGCGACGATCGGGAACCCGCGGCCGGCCAAGTCCCCAAGCCGGTCCACGACCCACTTCTCTTCTTCTGGGCCGAACCGGCTGGGTGCGTGGATGGACACGAATCCGAACGCCGGCAGATCGAGTTCCGCGATGGCGCGGCATAGCGGCTCGAGTTCCACCAGCCGAAGCGCCGACAGCTCCACCGCGTCGACGCGGTGATTCCGGAGGATGGCCAGCGCGGCTCGAAAGTCGCCCTTGGCGATCGCTCCCGTCGAAAACCCGATTCGCCGTGTCAAAAGATTCCGTACCTCATTGTCAGTTGCTTCAGCCGCTCGTCGTCCCGTAGGAATAGATTCACCAGTCCCTCATGAAACGGCCGGCTTACGTCCCGAATCTCTCTCCACGCGGCCGATTTCCGAAGATCGTCATGAGTCCGGGCATCGCTCAGGTCCTGGCGCCTTTCGGGATCGCCGAGAATTTCAAGGAACCGGTCGTAGTTGTCGAAGACCGCTCGCGCCGTGTCCTTCTCAATGTTCATCATCATGCAGGCCTTTGCAATGGCTTCGAGCGGAGTGGTGGCGAATTCACCCGAGAGGTATGCAGTCAACGCCGAGACGCTCTGCCCCTCGATCGATTCGGACCGCGCCGGCTCCGCTGCCGGGTCCAGGTGGCAAAAGAATACGCGGAGAAGACCCGCCGCGAAGACCAGCTTCCGCGACATTCTGAGCTTGGCGTTGCGAAGAGCCCACTTCTTGTCGTTGTCCGCTCGTTGCTTGTAGACGAAGTCCACCGTGACCGTGCGCCAGTAACGCGTCAGATCGTTCAGGAGGAAGCGCGGGATTCGAACGTCACTCTCGCCGTGTGTCAAGCCACGGTCATCGCCCAAGTACCGCCGGACGATCTGCCGGCGCACGCGATCATAAGCCTCCCGGTTTCCGACGGGGTGAGACTCGAGGAGCAGGAGCACCCGCCGGGTCGTGTTGGAATTCAGGTCGTCTTCCCCGCCTATGTTGTGAACAAGGTCGTGGCTCCCCACCATGCGGCCAAAGACCCCGCTCGGTCCCGGCGCGATGAATCCCCTGTCCACCAATAGTCGTTCGATCTCTCGCTCCTGGTTCTTGTGATCCGGCACTGACTGTCCGTCAATTAGGAGAATCCAGTCGAGGTCGCTACCGGACGTGACCTCGTCGCGCGCCACCGAGCCGAAGACGACCAGACTCGTGTCCGGCGAACCCAGGGCCGCGAAGCGCTCCGCAAGTTCCGATTCGACGCGTCGGGTGGCGGCCTGTGCTTTTCGAATCGACGTCCAAGCGGAGCCAAGCTTCGCTTCCAGTTCGTCGACCCGTGAGGGTACCGAGGAAAGGCCTGACATGGGAATCCCTCCATGGTACTTCGGTACGAACGCAACCGCGGCGCGCCCGCGTGCGTCCGGTCTCATAATAGCTGTTGTGACGCGATTCGCCATTCTCCTCGCCGCCGCCGCCGTGGTTCTCCCGGCCCAGAAGGCGCCCGCCCGCAAGCCGGCGCCCGCCGCGCAGTCGAAACCCGTTCCCCCGGCCCCGCCGCAAGTCTTCGCCGTCGAGACGATCTCGGTCGAGGGCAACAAGCTCTATTCCAGTCAGGCGATCGCCGCCGTTGCCGGCCTCACAACCGGTGTCCCGGGAGAAAAGGAAAAGTTCGACGCCGCCCGCGACCGCCTGGTCTCCACCGGCGTCTTCACCACCGTCGGATACCGCTATGGACCGGCGGCGTCCGGCAAAGGCTACGCCCTCGTGTTCGAGGTCGCCGAACTCGATCAGTTGCTCCCCTACAAGTTCGACCGCCTCGGCCAGGACGAAGCGGTGATCCGCGCTTGGCTGAAGGCGAAGATTCCGCTGTTCGGCCAAAACATCCCTGGCAACCAGCCCGTGATCGACAGCTATCGCGACGCCGTACAGGCGCTGCTGAAGGAGAAAGGTTCCGCCGAGACCGTGCGCGCCAAGGTGACCTCCGACGGTCCGTCGGATCTGCACGTGTTGTTCTATCCCGCGGGCGCGCCGCCGGTGGTGGCCGAGGTCTACTTCAAGGGCGGCAAGGCGATCCCCGAGAAGGCGCTCCAGAGGGCGATCGCGCCGGCGGCGATCGGAGCCGAATTCCGCGACGACCGCTTTCAGGAGATCCTCGCGTTGGGCCTGTTGCCGATCTACGAGGCGCAGGGCCGGCTTCGGGCCAAATTCACCAAGCTCGAGACCGCGCCCGCCCGCGGTGGCGTCAAGGGACTGGCCGTGACGGTGACCGTCGACGAGGGCGAAGTCTACACGCTCGGCGATGTGCGCGTGGAGGGCACGCAGACCTTCAACAAGGAACTGGCTCGCGTGTCCGAACTCTCGACCGGCGAGGTTCTCAACTTCGATCAGGTCAAGCAGGGCCGCGAAAAGCTGCTGCGGGCGATGCGCCGGAACGGCTACATGAAGGCGAAAGGCGAAATCGAAAGGTCCATCGACGACAAGAAGAAGAGCGTGGAAGTCACCTACCGCGTCGATCCCGGCCCGCAATTCAACTTCGGCAAACTGTTCGTCAAGGGTCTGGATCTTCACGGCGAGCACGAGATCAAGAAGCTGTGGAATCTGCCGGCCGGCAAGACGTTCAACGCCGAATACGCGGACTACTTCCTCAACCGCGTCCGCGAAGATGGATATTTCGACGATCTGGGCGAGACCAAGCCCGAGGTGACGCTCGACGAGGGGGCTCTGCTCGCCGACGTGACGCTGGTGTTCAAGGCCGCCCCCGCCAAGCCCGGGGAGAAGCGCGAACCGCGCCGCCGGAAGTTCTAGGTGGATGTTTTGCAAATCTTTATTTTTCAGTAGTTTGTGCCGCGAATCGTCCGCCCCGGACCCCGTCCGCCGGGCCGAGTGTGTTATCTTGAAATCCAGTGTCTCCCTCCCCCCTCAATGTCCAGTTGGAGGCTTACGAGGGCCCGCTGGATCTGCTGCTG
>SXGS01667634.1_pt1 | contig 15816 bp, 16 predicted proteins | sample 3174681 | NCBI WGS metagenome assembly SXGS01 (sample SAMN11356861, study PRJNA531348) | freshwater metagenome | isolation source: freshwater sample F1-80 | place: China: Fuxian Lake, Yuxi | collected 2017-12-25 | reverse complement strand
GGGGAGCGATCAAATACCAATCCAATATGTTTACACTGCAAACAAATCCTACAGTCCATGCAAGATACCGACAAGTCGTCAACACCGCCGCCCAGCGGATCAACCTCAATTCTTCAAACGCGTGGGTCAATGTTGTCATCGACGACGACAATTTTTCCTACCTGAGGAACTCTGAAAACGAGGTCAATTGGGTCAGTCAAGCCACCTTCCGCAGCATCTGCGGTCCCACTGCGGGATCGGCTTGCGCGCCGAATCACTACAGCCACAGCCTCCAAAGTTCCACTCGAATCTCCGAATCCGATGTGGTCGTCTGGGGAACCGAGACCCCCGGCCTGCTGAACACCAACTCCACAGATTCGGAGCTCGTGGCCCAACTGTGGGGATATTCCAGTCCCGCTGCACGCCCGCTCGTCAACACCCTCCTTCATGAAATCGGGCACTGTTTGGGACTGCAGCATGAATCTCGCGTGTACTCGATCATGGGGATAGATTGGACGCACAATACCTCCGGTGGCATGGTCACCTACGCCGATCTCGGGTCCGACTCGATCAGCGGCCTCAATTCCGTTTTCGGCTCGTACGAAGTTGGCCGATGGGAGGATGTGCAAGTCAGCCATTGGAAGTATGCAGGGAATGCCTCCGGTGAGTATGCAAACCACAAACGAACCGAGGCGTGGAATACGGTCGGCGGGAACTTGAACTGGAACTCGAACTGGCGCGCCGGCGCACCCAACCCCATTTTCGTCGGCACGCCGGTCATCATCGACGCCACGCTCGAAAACAATGGGTACTTCCGCTACGATGTGGACGTGGAATGGGTGTTTTCATCGGATTTTACGATCGACGCCTCCGACATGGTGCTCGCGCGCGCGACCTACCGAAACCTGCGCCCAGGCAACCCCGCACCCGTCTACTCCCCCTATCTGCAAATGCCCGCTGCCATGCGCGGAGTCAGCGGGATCATCGGGGTGCGGATCGATCCGGCAAACCGAATCGCCGAAGTCCAAGAATGGAACAACTCAGCATGGCTGTTTCGGGTGACCGTTTTCTAGGAAAACTCCGACAGCGCCATCCGTTTGCCAGCGCAAACTGTGAACCCCTGTGAACACCCGCCTCCCCCAAAGGGGGCATAACCAAAGCAGGCGCGAACCACGCGCCGACTACCCAAAAACATAGTCCAAGCACCTTTGTGCGGACCAGGAGCACTCATGTATCGTCTTGCATTTCTATTGACCCTGCTTGCGGCATGCGACGACCCCCCGATGGACGCCGAAGTCGGCGCCGTTGCCGAGGAACACAAGGGCGACGCCGCCGCTACCGCCACTGTCGACGTGCTCAAACAGGCGGATCGCGCCGATGCGGTCTTTGTCGGCCGGGTCGTCGAAGTTCGTTACCGCGAAAGCGAACCAGATGGCGCTGGAATCAGCGTCCCGTTCACCTTCTTTACATTCGAAGTAGAGCAAGGTCTGAAAGGTGTGCAAACCGGGGAACGCGTCACCCTTCGGTTCTTCGGCGGTCCCGCCAAAGAAACACTCCTGTTAAGCAGCGAATATCCCAATCTTGATGTTGGCGACCGCGAAATCGTGTTCGTCCAAGACAATGGCTATTCGGGCGTACCGCTGGCCGGCGGCAACGAAGGACGGATCCGCCTTTCCGGCGGCAGCGTGTACACCGCCGCGGGGTTTGGATTGAACCTCAACGGAAATCAAGTTCGCGTCGGTGAATTTACTTCGTTGGCGGAGAACAAATCCCAACAAGTCGGCGACTTCCCGCTCGACTTCGTTTCCAGCGACGCTCCGCGCACTCCAGGCCTCAAAGCATCCGAAGAGAAGGAGTTTGTGGATTGGCTCGCCAACGCCGTGAGCGACGACGGTAGCGGGATGTTTCAGAACACGAGCGCCGACGAAGCCATCTATTTCGACTCTACCCTCTAAGAACTTTGCATAGGAGAAACGAATATGTCTATGAAATTTGGAACACTCGCTCTAGGTCTACTGTGCCTCTCAAACGAAGCGCATGCATACTCTTATATTTCCGCTTGGGGGCATCCCCTCGTAAAGGCGGATGGCCACCACACCTTCGAAGTCAATCGGACCATGCACCCGGAATATGCCAACATGGCATTCGATGCAGGCTTAGCATTCAATATGAATTCGTCGAATGCCTATGTGGACGTGGTGATGGACGACGATTTCACCACTGCAGTACGCAACGGCGAATCGGAAATCCGGTTTACGCGCCCGACCAACTTCGTCATGCTGTGCGGCCCGAACGCCGGCGCTTGCGCCATCAATGAGTACAACGCCAATCCGAGCGACCCCAACACCTCGAACTTGCTCATTCAAATGATCTCCTCAGACCTCATCTTTCCAGGTGCTGAAATGGAAGGAGAACTTGTCGGGCGGTACAATCGCACCACCGATCTCCGCCAGCTGTGGGGGTACAATGGCGCTTTTCGCCCATCGACCAATACCTTCCTCCACGAAATGGGCCACGCCTTCGCCCTTGGCCACGAAGCTCGTCTTTACAGCGTCATGGGCCGAGACTGGACCCACACCACGGCCAACGGCTTCACCACCCAGCCAAGCATTGGTTCGGACTCTGCCCGCGGCTTGAACCTCCTCTATGGAGCATTCAACGAAGGTACCATGGAGGATCTCGAGGTGTCACACTGGAAGTACGCAGGAATGGCTTCCGGCGCCTATTCTGTGCACAGCCGCACCGATGCCTTCCCCGTGATCAATGCAGGCACCGGTCTGCTCGGCCCAGGTGGCGGACTGGACCCCGCATACAATGCCGTCAACGACGTTCCGCGAGGAATGCAGATCGTGTATGAAACCACCGTCGAAAACAACGGGGCCCGCGAACACGAAGTGGAAGTTCAGTGGGTCATGTCTCCCACCCAATACATCGACGACACCGACACTGTCGTCGGAACCACTCGGATCCGCATTCGACCCGGCAATCCGTTAACCGTTACCTCGCCGCCAATCCCGGTGCCCGCGGAAGCGGGGGTCACCCGATTCGTGGGAGCTCGCGTCGACCCAGGAAACTGGATCTTCGAAAACAACAACTCCAACAACGATACTTGGTTGTACGCACTTCGTTCGTACTGACGGACCGTGGCCGCGGCCCGGCGTGCTGGTCCGCGGCCACTTTGCATTCATACATCCAACAACTAGGCAATTCAATGTTATCTATCTTATTGATGGGGTCCCTCGAAGCGGCCACAATAACCTGGGAACTCCGCGGAAATCCTACCGAAGCCATCGACATCGCCGTGGCTCCAGCGACCGCCGTCGACCTTTACCGAGTGGTACCGGAGACCCTCTATGCATTGAATGCAGACGGCGGCCTGTGGATGAACCAGTCCGGTGGTGCGGACTCAGGCTGGCGGTACATCGGTTTCTACCCTGGTGTTCAGGAGATCGATGATGCTCGCGGTCTGGATTCCTTGTGGATGTGGTACGACGACGGCCGCTCCGAAAGAGTTCGCCTACCCACGGCCACCCCCGGAGTGGTCGTCAATCCCGACCCTTGGACCGCTCGACCCGAAGTGTGGTCCCTCGATGCCAATCAGAACGCCGTTCGCACCGTTGAGGGGCAGCACTATCTGACCACCCGCCCCCAGGCGGCCCACCTCGTCTACCCCATTTCCTGGCGAAACCGGCCCGACGCCTATTGCGCCGCCATCGCGAATCCGCTTCCACTGCGAGTGACCGACTTCGATACCCTGGCGAACGGCCGATTTCTGGTGGCGTCGGAGGCCTCCCCGGACCGCCTCTGGGTGGTCTCACAGGACAACGCGGTGGTATACACCGGTTGTCAGTGGATGAACCCCGGCTATCGGGTCAGCATCACCAACGTCCGATCGGAAGCCGTGACTGAGGGCCCGTTGCGGATGTACTACTCCATCCTCGATATTGCGGCGGTCGACGCTCAAAGGGTGTGGGTTCTCAATTCGAAGCGTGAGTTGATGCTCGGACGCCTCAACTGAGGTCCACCGAGGCCCGGCCGACCGAGCGATCCTTGTGAACCCCTGTGAACACTCGCACGCCACCGCTACGGCATATTCCTCTTAGCGCTGGGACCGGCGCACAATGGGAGTTGCATTCCGGATCTTCGAAAAGAGATTTTCATAGCATCTGCGTAAGGCACACTCTTCGTTGGTTTTGACAAAACGCACCGCTCTCTGTGCAATCTCGCTTTAAACCGGACTTTCACTATGGTCATTCAGACCAAGGAGACCAATATGCGCGTTCTCGTTGTTGTTACCAGCCATTCTGTTCTTGGAAGCCGCGGCACCCCCACCGGCTACTACCTGCCCGAGGTCACCCATCCTTACGCTGCCCTGGCAAATCGAGGTATCGAGGTCGACATCGCCAGCCCGAAGGGTGGCGAGGCGCCGCTCGACCGCAACAGCGTCAAGTTGGACGACCCCATCACCCGGCAACTGTGGGAAACCCCAGAATTCCGGCGCGCTTTGCAGAATACCCTCAAGCTCGACGAGGTCGACGCGAGTCAGTACAGCGGCGTGGTATTCGCCGGTGGGCACGGCACCATGTGGGATTTCCGAACGGACCCGGGGGTGCAGCGAGTCACCCGGGAAGTCTGGGAGAACAACGGCGTTGTAGGTGCCGTATGCCACGGTCCGGCGGCTCTGGTGGACGTCAAACTCTCGAATGGAAAATACCTCGTGGACGGGAAAACCGTGAGCGCCTTCACCGACGAGGAGGAAGAGGCGGCTGGGCTGACCAAGATTGTCCCCTTCCTCCTGGCCTCCGAGCTCAAAACTCGCGGCGCGAAACACACTTTCGCTCCGCTCTGGCGGTCGCACGTCGTGGCCGATGGCCGTCTGGTCACCGGCCAGAATCCGGCATCCGCAAAGGGCGTCGGTGAAAAGGTGGCCGAAATCCTCGCCAACCGGTCAGAGTAGTACGACTCGCGGGACGCCACGCTGCACCCGCGAGTCGACGTTCTGGAGCGGCATCCAAGGCCCAGGGATCCACGCCCTGGTTCGTTGGCAGCAGTCCCGCAGCTTCGATATTGGACAAATGCGCAACGCACCGGTAGCGGCGCGCCCTGAGGACACATGCCTAACCTGGCCGAGGTAACCACCCCCATTCCTCGCGGTGAAGGGAGCTACGTCCTCAATATTCCCACCGGCTGGGAGCAAGGGCGAGGCGCCTACGGCGGTTTGGTAATGGGCGCTTTAGCACGTTCCATCCTACTTTCTGAACAGGACCCCGAGAGGACCCTACGCTCGTTGACCGGCACGCTGCCCGGTCCCGCATTAAACGGGACCGCTATTCTGGAGGTTCAAGCGCTGAGAAGAGGTCACGGAGCGTCCACGTGGTCGGCGATGTTGATGCAGTCGGAAGGGGTCGCCGCCCAGGTGACCGCCGTTCTTGGAAAAACCCGTCCCCATGCACCACAACACCGGCCATCGGCCCCGAATGCCCCAGACTGGCGCTCCGCGCCTATCCTGTCGTCCGATCTCCCCTTTGTTCCGGCATTCGCGCGAAATTTCGAGTTCCGACCCACAGGGCCGGCACCCTTCTCCGGCGGCCCCGTTCCAGAGACCTCCGGTTGGATTCAGCCGCGAATGCCGGTTCCGCTCGGTGCGGCCGAGATTGTCGCGTGTTCCGATGTCTGGTGGCCCGCAGCCTTTTCCACCGAGAATGCCCCTCGGCCGGCCGCTACCATCGCATTCACCCTGGAGCTGTTGGCGTTGCCGGAGACGACGGATCCCTTGTTTCATCGCGGCCGAGTCATCGCTCAAACCGACGGTTACATGGTGGAATTCCGAGAGTTGTGGTCGGCCACCGGCCAGCTCTTGGCACTAAACCAACAGACGATCGTGTGGATCCGTTGAGCGAGAGGTCCCTTTGATCCCCAAGCTTCACATGGATTTTATTCAAAATGCGCTGCGCGTCATCCCATCGGACGAAAGGCTGATCGGACTCGCCGCAGGAGGATCGCTGCTGTCCCAAATGGACGAATTTAGCGACCTCGACCTCGTCTTTGCGGTAGAGCCGTCTGCATACCACGAGGTCATGGCCCACCGCTCCGTGATCGCGAACGGCCTAGGACGCCTGCTCTCGGGTTTCACGGGCGAACATGTGGGTGAACCCCGCCTGTTGATCTGCCTCTACGATGGCCCGTTGCACGTTGACCTCAAATTCGTGTCGCTGGATGATGTCGAAGTCAGAGTGGAGGACCCAAGGGTGTTGTGGGATCGGGATGGCCGCTTCGCCGCCGCGCTCAGCCGCGGGCGAGGCTCATGGCCACAGCCGGATCTGCAATGGATCGAGGATCGCTTTTGGGTTTGGATTCACTACGCCACAACCAAGGCGGGACGCGGTGAACTGTTTGAGACGATGGACTTTCTCGCATTCCTACGTGGCAACGTCCTCGGTCCGTTGGCCGCTAAGATCGCCGGTCATCGGCCCACCGGCGTTCGACGCCTGGAATCCGTGGCTCCCCACTGGCTCCCCGCCTTTCAAGCGACGGTCGCTAGACACGACCGTGAGTCCTGTTTTGATGCCATCTTCGCCGCGGCAGACCTCTATCGAAAACTCCAGAACGAGCTCGCCCCGGGTAACCTGCAGCGTCGCATCGAAGCGGAACGTACGGCTCTCGCATACCTGAAGCGACTCTCCACGCACACCGGCGGATAGTAAACGCGTTTACTTCCTCCAAGGCTTGTTCGTCCGCCCCACGGTGAAGTATCCTCGGCGCTTGGAGGAGCCATGGCCGAAGAGGACAACAATCGTTTCGAGATGCTGGCAGGTTTGACCCTTGCGATCCTGGCGGCCGTGCTCGCGGTCACCGATCTCGGTGGCGGAAAATATGGCGACGACGAGATCATCGGCACCAACGAAAAAGCCAATGCCTACGCCTGGTACCAGAGCAAGAGCATCAAGCAGTCCATCGTGGAACAAGAACTGGAACTCTTGAACAGCTTGGAGATGACCGGCACCATCGACGCCGCGCACGCCGAAGGAATCAAGGGTCACAAAGCCAACCTTGAGGCCGATATCGCTCGGTACAAGAGCGAAAAGAAGGAGATCCTGGAGGGTTCCACCGCGGTCGGAGCTGAAGGCCAGGTTCTCGAAAAAGATGGTCAGAAGGGACAAATCAAGGGAACCGAAGAGTGGGAGGCGGAGCTCGCTGTCTTGGGGGCCGCCGGCGACAAATTCGACTTAGCAACTCTGTTTCTTCAAATGAGCCTGGTGCTCGGCGCGGTGAGCATTGTTCTCAAAGCTCCTTCCACGCGCACCGCCTTCTACGGCGGAATGGTGCTTTGCGGCGTCATTGGCACGGGTTTCATGGCTTGGGCGTTCTCCATCGTGATGGCGTAGCCACGCCTGTAACCGCTCTGTAAAACTTCCCGCATCGGGTTTGGGTAAGGTCTCCCTGTGACCGGCTTCTGCCGGCACACGGGAGTAACGATGTTCAATCTTATGTTTTTGCTGCCATTCGCCCAGACCGAAGCACAGGCTGTCGAGGCCGCCCCGACGTTCGACGGGTATGAGCACGCGACTGAATTTCTGTACGACCTGAACGCCCCGGGGCCAAAAAACTCGGCCCGGTTTTTGACCACTCCAGGGCCACGCGGCTCCGAGAAGAACTTGGCGATGGTGTCGTTCGACCGCGATAATAAGGAAGTATACGCCATTTTGACCGAAGCGACTTGCACGGGCGGGTGGTCGAACGGCTGCATGGACGGGTACGCCGTCGCTTACGCGGTTGTGCCTACGGAGATTCGCGGCGGAATCGCGACGTCTGTTTATTCCTATGGAAGCACGGGCTGGAAGGAAGCGGGCAAGGTGCGCGTCACCGAAAATGCCACAGCAGTCCGGGCGCAGGGGTACCTGTGGTCCGTGGGCGCGAAAATCCCCTTCGACCTCTCCGAAGACGCAGACACCTCCGAGGAAAACCACAACGCGGCGTACATCGATCCGATCACTGCGGGCTTTCTCGCAGGCTTGGCGAGCAGCGCAATCGTCGCTGTAGCCGTCGAAGTATATCACTACTGCACCGACGAGCAGGACGCTGACGACAGCGAAGCGGATCCCGACGGCGACGGGGTGGTGAACCGCCTGGACGGCAATGATGACGGCGATGCCTACGACGACAACGCCGACAACCACCCCTACGATCCCGGCACCCACTGATCGCCCGCCCGCCACTGGTTACTCCGTCCCTGCTCCGGCGCCCGATCGGCCGGAGCCCGAGACGGAGAAACCATGGCCCTGATGGTGATCGACCCCGCGGTTCGGCGACCTGAGTTGCAATCGTTCAACGCGATTGCGCTTCGGTCGCCGGTTCCCGTTTCATACCACCTGCCCGCACTGCACGATTTCGCCTCTTTTCCCGAAGATCCACTCGGGAAAAACCGAGTTCACGGCCTGATCCTCTTCGGAAGCGGCGCCAGCGTACACGACCGGTTTCCGTGGCAGCTGGAATTAGAACGTTGGTGTCTTCCCTTGATGGAGGCCGGCATTCCAACACTCGGCCTATGCTACGGCCACCAGATGTTGGCCCACATGTTTGGTGGAAGGGTCGAATGGGTGTTCGACGATCGGCACAAACATAAGGGACTACGCCAGCTCACACTGCATACAAGCCCACTGGGATCCGGAACCCGCTGCCTGCCGATCAGCCACGCCGAGGCCGTTACCCAGTTGCCCCCGGGCTTCTCCGTACTTGCTGAAAGCCCAGAGTGCGCCATCGACGGCTTACGCCACGATACACTTCCCATTTACGGCTTTCAGCCTCACCCCGAGGCCACCGAAGACTTCCTCGACACGCACGGCATCGAAAGGAATGCGGCATCCCTGGCCGCACTCAGCGATGGCGCGGGGATCCTCGATCGCTTCCTCGGGCTGCTCCCCAAATAGTCAAGGCATTTACTATCGCGACGCCAGCGCGGCCGCTGGAACGCTCAACCCTGGAATAGAAGCCCCCGAAGAGGCGATCGCCCGCCGGGCCGAAGCCGCGATCTGCTGACGGAGCTGCGCGTCGATCTCAGCACGCAAGCCGTTCATTCGCACGGCATTCACATCGCGAACGCCCAAATCCACCCCTTCGCGGAGCTGAACCTGCGCCGCCAAACGCGCGATGCCGGTGAGCAGGTCCTCCGCCGCCAGCCCATAATCCAGTTGCGTTACCGACAGATCCGGCGCCAACGTCAACGAGCGAAGGTTCACTTGTGCAATGACACTATCGCCCTCCACGATCCGAAGATCGCTGAGCTGCACCTCGATGCGATCCACCTGCGGCGCGTCCGCCGCGGTGCCGCGTAGGTACGCGGTGGCTTCCATCGCCGCATTTTCACCGATGCGAAGCGTCCGACCCCCAGCAAGCGGCAGGTCTGCCGCAGGAGGTTCGACGTTCAACCGAATGAACGGTTGCTGGACGTGCGCCAAATTCACCGGCGCGCCGGCGCGCGGCATGCTCGTCAAGCTCTGAGCCGCCTCCTGAAGTGACGTTCCCAGCTCCGGGTCCCGCAACGGGTCGTAACCTCCACGGCGAAGGCGAGCCGGCAGCGCCGAAGACAGCGCGTTCTGGAGTTGCGTCCTCACCATGTCCGACACAAAATCCGGCCGCAACGAACCCCCTAAGCGGAAAATCGGTTCGATGTGACCGGTCCGGAAATTGAATTCAACTCGTTCGAGCAGAATGCCCCCCGTTGCGACCCGATCGGTGAAATCAGCCGGGCGAATGTGCACTGGCGGGGAAAAGTCCGCATAGAAGATCTCGTTGCCAACGCCCATCACAAACCGGCACGCCTCGGGGTTGCTGAAGGTGTTGCCATCTCGGGTCATCGACAGCGTGTTCGCTGGAAGCGTCCCTCCCACCGACAATCCCACCGATCGCTGCTGCCCGGCCACCTGTTGGGCTTGAGCGACCGCCGTCTCCATTGGCGACGCCGGACCGCGCGGCGCACGCTGCGGAGCAGGAGCACTTTGAGCGGGTTGCGCGTTCGCATGGGGGGCATCGAACAGATCGCTCGACATCGGCGAAGCCTGTGGAGTCCCGAAGAGTTCTTGCGCCAATGCTGAATTTCCGCGACCGCCGCACGGCGAGTTCGGAAGTGTCGCAGGCGACGTCGTCGGCGTCGCACAACTGAGACCCGTTCGGTTCTGATAGCCGAAGCCCATAGCGCACCCCGTCGGTTCACTACTGTGGCCAACTTCGACGTTTACAACGGACAACAAAGGGCGTTGTCGAAACAAAAGCCTTCCGAGCCGGGATTCTCACCAGGAGGTGCGAAAGTCCAACCGCACCCAGTCGCCTAGCCGGGTCTCTCCCACCCGATGAAGGCCGAAATGTCGATAGGTCCGGGAGACCGCATCGACTTGGTCGTCGCGAATTCCCGAAAGCCAAAGCTCCCCACCCGGAAGTAAGCGTTGCACCAGAAAAGGAGCAAGATCGATCAACGGCATCGCGAGGACATTCGCCACAATCCTCTTCGAACGCCCGTGCCAGCGGTCGGAGACCTTGAGCGCATCGGCACACTCGTTCAAAACGGAATTGTATCGAGTCACTTCCCGAGCATCCGCCGCCGTATCCACGGCCACCGCTCTCCTCGTCCCCAGCGCCAAGGCCGAAAGCGCCAAAATTCCAGTGCCACAACCAAAGTCGACCATCTCTTCGGTCGCTGGAAACTCCGAAAGCGCCTGCACGCACAGTGCAGTGGTCGGATGAAGGCCCGATCCGAATGCCGTGCCGACCTTCAAGCGAATCGCGGGCACCATCTCGGGCGTAAGTTGGCATTCTTCAGGCACAATCCAGACCTTGCTGACCAGTACCGGTCGGGCCACCGGGCGCCAAACGGAATCCCAATCCAACGATTCCGCCTCCCGCACCTGAAGATTTTCGTAGGCTATTCCTCGCAAATGAAGGGATCCTGCGATCGAACGCCACAGAGAGTGCTCGGGCGGCACTGCAAAACGGGCGAACACCCGTAAGATCGGCTGTTCGTCGAACTCCAGCGCATCCGCTCCATGCTGTTCCAGGAGGTTCAACGCGCGTTCCAACGCATCCGGCGATTTCAGCGTGAGTTCGAGGGTCGAAGGCATCGCCCCCGTCTATTCCTTCCATCGCCGACGCGCGAATTGGTCAACTCATTTACTAAATGGAGATCGTGCCGTCCACCATTCGCCAGGTTTCCGGTTGGAGATCTCCAAGCTCCTCCTCCCGATGGGTCACAATCCAGATCCGATGTCCCGGCGCGGATCGCCAACGCGTCAACACTTCCAGGCACTGCTTCCTTCGAGCGGCATCTTGGGCCGAGAAGGGTTCATCGAGTAACAACCAAGGTCTTCCCGACAACAGCGCCCGCCCTAGCGCCACCCGCTGCTGCTCCCCGCCGGAAAGCAACCGCGGATCCCGCGCAAGCAACGGTGTCAACGCCAGATCTTCGGCCAAAGCGGCGATCTTGCTCAGGTCCGAACATCCAAACCCTAGGTTGCGACGCACATCCAAGTGAGGAAACAGCAGGCTCTGCTGGGGCATCCAGGTAGTCGTCCGTTGCATCGGCGCTCGAAACACCTGTTCCGAACTCCACACCTCCCCCTCGACGGTCAGATCCGTCCTCAACGCGGGTTCCAAGCCCGCGATGGCTCGAAGCACGGTTGTTTTTCCGGCGCCGGAAGGACCGATCAAAGCGACCACCGGCGCCGACGTCGAAAGCTCCCCCCTCAACTTCAGTCCGGGGCGATCGCCGTGAAGGCGCAGGGTGACTTCAGGCACGGGCCCGCCGATTCAGGACTTCGTAGCACACCAAGCTCAGCACCGAAAGCGCGAGACTGGCCGCCACCAAACCGCCGATCGCCGGATCACGGCCGGGTTTGTCCAACAAGGTGTACACCGCGAGTGCGATCGTGCGCGTCTCCCCTTCACGGTTTGCCGCGAACACCGCCGTCGCCCCAAACTCTCCCAAGGACCGTGCAAACGATAGGATCGCTCCTGCGCCGATCCCCGGCCACGCCAGCGGGAGGCTCACCCGAAAGAAGGTCGCTGCGCGCGAACTTCCGAGAGAGGCGGCCAATTGTTCGTATTGGGGATCCACCGCCTCAAACGCCTGTCGCACCGAGATCGCAAACAATGGAAACCCGACCACGGCCGCCGCCAATACCGCACCCGCCCACGAAAAGGAAAGGGGCAGGCCGAATTGACCCAGCAGCCCACCGATCAAGGTGGTCCGCCCAAACACGTCCAACAGCAGCAGTCCGGTCACCACCGGCGGCAACACCATCGGGACCAGTACGAGGGCATTGACGACGACTTTCCACGGGGAACGCGTCCGGGCCAACCAGCGCCCGATGCCCACCGCGGGCACCACGCTCAGCAGCGTGCTGGCGGAGGCAACCTCCAGCGACAGCAGAATCGCAGAGGTAGAATCGACACTCACGGCAGGACCGTGAAACCCGCCCGCTCAAACACCGCGCGCGCCTCTGCGGACTTCAAATAGTCAAGTAACTTGTCTACTCGCTCCGGATCCGCCGCGGCCTTGGAGCGGGCGACGGGGTACCGGATCGGCGGATGGCTATCCGTCGGGAACGAAATCGCGACTTTCACCCCCGGTTCCACGCGTGCATCCGTGGCATACACCATCGCTGCGTCGACCTCCCCCCGCGCGGCCCAAGCCAATGCCGTGCGCACATTGTCCGCGCGCACCACCTGGGGTTCAACCCTCGTCCAAACGTCAAAATGCTCCAACGCCGCCTGCGCGTACTTCCCGGCGGGGACATTCTCTCCGGCCAATCCAAGGCGTTGGAGCGCTGGATTTCTGAGATCTTCGACATTCGCTGGAGTCCACGCGGCAGACACCGGCACCACCAACACCAGCGCATTCGACAGCAACGAAAACCGGCTTTGGGGCTCCATCCAGTAGGAAACCCCGTCCATGGACGCTTCGTCCGCCGTAAACAGCAGATCTACCGGCGCTCCCGCGGAAACCTGCGCTGCTAATCGAGAGCTCGCGTCAAAGCTGAACTCGACCTCGCCAACGCCCGCCTGTTCAGCGACCTCGGGCAGCACCGCCGACAGGCTCGACGCCGCGTAAACCTGCAAAGGCGGCGGTTCTGGCGTCTGACAGGCCAATAGCAGCAACCACATGGACCCTCGGAAACATCACGTTACCTGTTCCTTCTCCCTCGTCCATGGAGCGGGATTGGTCGACCGACTCACGTGGCATCCGCCGGACATCCCCGAAAAGAGCCATTCCGTTGGCGATGTTCGCGGAGCCCTCTACGGCAGTCGGCTGTACGAACAACCCGAACACCGGGAATGGGCGGCCTCCGTACTGCAATTTCTCGAAGCGCCTGGGCCCGTCGCCCTCGAAATCGGCTTTGACCATGGCATGCGGCTTCTCGATCATGCGCATCGATGGCCGGAGATCCGTTGGGTGGGGGTGGAGATCCGCAAGGCGCGCGTGGAAGCGGCGGCGGCCCACGCCCCGAGCAACGCGCTGCTGTTGCGAGCGGATGCGCGAACCCTCCTTGCCAACCTCATTCCCGAGGGGCGCCTCGAATTCGTGTACCTCCTGTTCCCGACCCCCTCGGTCAGAGAGAAACACCTGTTGGTGACTCCCTCGTTCGTTCGATCGCTGGAACGCGCGCTCACGCCCACCGGTCGCATCTTGATCACCACGGACGTGCCCGGGCTGGCCGACTGGATGGAAAAGCAGTTCACAGGGTGGCCGGAAGCCGACGGTGTGCCCATGGGTCCGGTATTGTCCCGTCGAGAGCGGGTTTGTCAGCGGGATGGCCTACCCGTTTGGCGCACGGTGCGGCGGCGGCCCTAAGACGTTAAAGCGAGCGGAACGCGAGCGATTTCCCCCGGAATCCATGATCGCCCTTTTCACCAGCCTGTTGGCGTTGCTCGCCGGCCCTCTGCTCTCCCGCCTGTTGGAAAAACAGCAGGTGGTGACGTCGTTTTTGGATGGTGTAATTCGGATCATCGTGGGCGGGGTTGTGCTGCTGCACATTCTCCCGCAGGGGGTCACCGAAACGGGAGCTTGGGCGCCGTTGTTCGTGTTGGCCGGTGCCTTGTTGGTATTCATCGTGGAAGCTCTCCCCGATCAACCCCGGCTTCGGCGCAATGGGACCTTTCTTCTCGCCGCGATCGGCCTCGCCTGCCACTCGTTCCTCGACGGAATTGTACTCGGCGATCCCGACGAACACGACCACGCCGCCGAGTTGTTGACCTATGCGATCGTGCTCCACACGCTTCCGGTGGGCATGCTGGTGTGGCAATCGCTCAAACCCAGCATTGGAAGTACGCTCACCTGGCTTGTACTGCTCGCGGGAGCTGGCGCGACCCTCGCCGGGTTTGTCAGCGGGCAACATGTACTTCCAGAGACCGCCCATTCCGCGCTTATTCTCCTGCAGTGCACCATCGGTGGCACCTTGGTCCATGTTCTGGCGCATGCTCAGGTGGACCGAAATGCCGAGGGACGTGCCGCCTCTGGAATCGGCGCTTTGATCGGAGGGCTTGCGGTGCTCTGGCTTCTGGACACCCACCCCCTGCCGCAACCCTTCCCCCAACAGCTGGCTTCGGGGCCCGCCCTATTGGCACTCGCATTTCCACTTTCGCCCGCACTCCTGCTCGGTTATGTAGCAAGAGGCGCGTGGTTCGCGTTGCTCCCTCCGCGAAACCCGAGTGGTGCCGCCGCCGGGCTCTCCCTCGCGCTGCGACAGCCGGAGGCGTCCTGCGGCGCCGGCCCCTGGCACCGACGAGTGCTCGAAACCCGTCCGACATCGACCGTTCTCGCGTTCTTAGTAGCCTCCCCGCAATTGGGGGCTCCCACGGTCTTCGCATCCGCCGCGATGCTGGGGGTCGGGTTTTCCGGAGTTCGGCTTGCGGCAACGGTAGTATTATCTGCATTGTTAGGCCTATCCAAGGACTCTCACCCTCCCGCGCCCCCACCCGCCCATCCGCAGAACCCATGGCGGTTCGCACTCGTGGACGGCGTCGATCACACCGCTCCCTGGGTTTTGGCCGGCCTGCTGCTCGCTGCGGCGCTTGAACCTTTGCTCTCGCCCACCGCCCTTGCCGGTCCGACCGGCGTCGATGTGGTTACGGTGGTTTTTCTGGGGTTACCCGCGTACATCTGTTCGATCGGACTGGCGCCCGTGGTGCTGATTCTGTTGCACAAAGGGCTTTCGTTTGGTGCCGCCGCCGCTTTGAGCGTCGCCGCGCCAGCGACCAATCTTGCGACGCTGAAACAACTCGGTGAACGCCATGGTTGGAGGGCGGCTGGTATGTACACCGCGGTGGTGACCGGGGGCGCCATCGCCCTCGGCATCGGGCTGAACGCTTCCGGTCTTTTCAGCACGGCCGATCTTCCAACACTTTCGCGCGTTCCACCCAACTTTGTCGAGTCGTTCTCCCTCGTCGCTCTGGCGGTACTGTTCATCGCCTCGCTGCTCAGGCAGGGCGCCGGAGGATTCATCGCGCAGATCCTCCATCCTTACGGCAACGACGCCGAACACCACGAACACGAACACGCCGAGCACACCCATTGAGGGTCGGGCTATAGGCAAAGCAGGAGGCCGACATGAGCCGACGCAGCGACGCCCTGGAATACCACTCCGCGGGCCGACCCGGAAAAATCGAGATCGTCCCCACCAAAGCGTTATTTACACAGCGAGACCTCTCCCTGGCCTACACCCCCGGCGTGGCGGAGCCTTGCCTTGCGATCCGCGACAACCCCGATGAAGCCTACAATTACACCGCCAAGGGCAATCTCGTGGCCATTGTCACCAACGGCACGGCGGTGCTCGGCCTCGGAAACATTGG
>SXGS01052232.1_pt1 | contig 15816 bp, 14 predicted proteins | sample 3174681 | NCBI WGS metagenome assembly SXGS01 (sample SAMN11356861, study PRJNA531348) | freshwater metagenome | isolation source: freshwater sample F1-80 | place: China: Fuxian Lake, Yuxi | collected 2017-12-25 | reverse complement strand
TGTAAGAACCCGCTCTGGGCGCAAGTTCATCCAGCAGTGTGCACAAGGTATGAACGACATCGATATTGGTTTTCTCATTCCAGCCGCCGATGTTGTAGGTTTCGCCCGGACGCCCCGCCTCCAGCACACGACGCAAGGCGCTGCAGTGATCGCCCACGTACAACCAGTCTCGGACCTGTTGACCATCGCCGTAGACGGGCAAAGGTTTACCCGCGAGTGCATTGGTAATGATGAGGGGAATTAGCTTTTCGGGAAATTGCAGCGGTCCATAGTTGTTCGAGCAGTTACCCGTGACAACCGGCAGACCATAGGTGTGATGCCAGGCACGTACCAAATGATCCGATGCAGCTTTGGATGCCGAGTAAGGACTGTTCGGCGCGTAAGACGTGGTCTCGGAAAATGGTACATCCTTCGGACCCAGACTACCGAAGACTTCGTCGGTCGATACATGCAGAAAGCGAAATGCCGTTTTATCAGCGTCGGTCAATCCACCCAAATAGATGCGCGTCGCCTCAAGTAGACTGAAGGTACCATCGACATTGGTTCGAATGAAATCACCAGGGCCATGAATCGAGCGATCAACGTGGCTCTCGGCAGCGAAATGCACGATGGCGCGTGGGCGGTGTTGTGCGAGCAGCGAAGCTACCAGCGCACGATCGCAGATATCCCCTTGCACAAAGATATGGCGGGCATCGCCGGCCAGCGACGCGAAATTGGCCGGATTACCGGCGTAGGTCAGCTTGTCCAGATTGACCACGGGCTCATCGCTGGACACCAGCCAGTCCAGCAAAAAATTCGAACCGATAAAGCCAGCACCACCCGTCACCAGAATCATGAAAATACCTCTGAAATGCGGCGAAAACGCTAAATAAAAATTAGGCGTATTTTACGCTACCCAATCTGAATTTCCTTGAAATTCCATGGGCGAGTGGCTGGATGCGAGCTGCGTTTACAATCTCATGGTTGTATGCACACAACTGCTGGTGACCACCTGGGGTGAATGTGCGCAATGAAAGAGACTGGATCACGGCGGAAGCCAGGACCCAGGAAGTGTCGAAAAACTACCGATGCAAATCCTCAATAACGCAACGACTATGACGGATCACTGACCTGAATCCCATGCAAACCTACGCCATCGGCGACCTGCAAGGCTGCGCTGCCGACCTCGAGTTGCTGCTGGAGCACATAGACCAGCGATCACCGCACGCCCGGCTGATCTTCGTCGGCGATCTGGTCAATCGTGGTCCCGAATCACTGCGCACACTACGCATGGTTCGTGCACTAGGTGAGCGTGCTCGCACCATCCTTGGCAATCATGATCTGCATTTGCTCGCGATTGCCTGCGGTGCCCGAGCGCGTGGACGAATGGACACAATGCAGGAAATTCTGAGTGCGCCGGATTGCGATGAATTGCTGACCTGGCTGCGGCAACAACCGCTGGCCCTGCTTGAGCAAGATCATCTGTTCGTGCACGCGGGCGTGCTGCCGCAATGGACAGCGGCCCAGGTGATGGCGCTCTCTGATGAAGTCACCGCACAATTGCGTGGTCCGTACTGGCAAGATTTTCTGCGCACAATATATGGCAATACGCCCCTGCGCTGGAACGATACACTGCAGGGAGAAGAGCGCATGCGCTGCATCGTCAATGGGCTGACACGGCTGCGCTTTTGTACTCCCGACGGCGATATGGAATTCGATACCAAGGAGGGGCCCGGCAATCCACCCCCGGGCTATCTGCCCTGGTTTGATGTACCGAACCGTAAAACTGCAGATATCACCGTCGTATTCGGCCATTGGTCAACATTGGGGCTGATACAGCGCCCACAACTGATGGGTATCGACAGCGGCTGCGTGTGGGGCGGCAAGCTCACTGCGGTGTGTCTGGAGGATAGACGGCTGGTGCAGGTGGACTGCCCGCAATATCAGGATCCGGGCTGAAAATTTCAACGTCGCTGGATCTCGGCCAGCACAGGGATGACGTTTAGAAGAGGCCCGACCGTGCCAATGTCATCCCGGCACAGGGTGAGGCAGGGAATTTGCGACGCTCGCGTTGCGCTTGCCGACATGGTTTGGCTTGCGAGACAAACCGTGGCCGGAAGGGGGATCCTGCGACCTTGGCATGCAGTAGGTCGCATTCCATCATCACAAAGGGCATCCCAGCGCAGCGGCAATCTGCTCGCGTGCTGCTTTCGCCAGCTCGCGCCGGTGCGTGCCCTGCGTTTCGATCAAAGGCAAACGAATCAGCTCGGCCCTAATACCGCGGCTTCGCATGATGATGATCACGCTTTCCAGAAAACTCATCTCGCCAACAAAGTCGGCGGCTGTGTGTAGTTCGCCTTGCGCATCGACATAACGTATTGCATAAGGCTGTATGGGCACCTGCGCTTCAATCGCGGCCTCGAAAAGGTTGGCGTGAAAGGGTAGAACTGTTCCCTGCGATGCCGTGGTGCCCTCGGGGAAAAACGATACCCGGTCACCAGCGTGAATACTTTGTGCGAGCCCAGCGTAAATACGCCTTACATCACGCTGCCTGCCTCGTGCAATGAAGATGGTGCCGGACCTGTCACAAAGCCAGCCTATCAGTGGCCAGTCACGAATATCGGATTTGGCAACAAAACGACAGGGATGAATCGTGTTGATGACAAAAATATCCAACCATGAAATATGGTTACAGATAATGAGCGCCGGAGATGCAGGATGCTGCTGCAGGGAGTCATCTACCTGCAGCGTGAGACCACAGATGCGAACCAATTGATGCGACCAGCGCTGTACACGGCGATCGCGTCCTGACGCATCCAGCCAGGGGAACAGCAGCGCTGCCTTGCATAGACCCACGGTCAAATGCAGCGCCAGTCTGGCCAGTGGCAATACCGGCATACTCAGGCTGCGCGGCTGAAGGCCAGGCGACCGGAGACGATGGTGTGACTGACGCGCCCTTGCAATTCGTAACCGATGAAAGGTGTGTGTTTACCCTGACTGGTGAGCGCATGCGCATTCACGGTCCAGCGAGTCTCTGGATCGAATATGCAGACATCTGCGGTACTGCCCACCGAGAGCTTGCCAGCATCCAGACCCGCCACGCGTGCCGGGTCCACACTGATTTTGGCTATAGCTGCCGTTAGCTGATCTTTGGCGGGTATGGTCTCCACAGCCCATTTGAGCGACAGCGACAGCAGCAACTCCAGACCCGTCGCACCAGGCGATGCTTCACCAAAGGGCAAAAGTTTTTCATCGTCGTCGACGGGTGTGTGATCGGAACAAATCGCATCAACCGTGCCATCTACCAGCGCCTGACGTATTGCATCGCGATCACGCTGGCTGCGCAAAGGTGGCGAAAGCCGCGCATTCGAATCAAAGAATCCGATATCGTTGTCCGTCAGATGGATATGATGCGCGCCGACATCGCAAGTGACGTGCAAGCCCTCTGCTTTTGCTGCACGAACCAGTGCGATGCCGGCTGCCGATGACAGCCGACATAAGTGTACGAGGGTACCGGTGCTGCGTATCAGTTCGAAGATGGTATGCAGCGCGATGGTTTCGCTGATTACAGGTACGCCAGACAAGCCAAGTCGCGAGGCCAGCGGTCCGCTATGCGCCATGCCACCTTTGCCCAGATGCGGGTCTTGTGGACGCAGCCAGACGGTATAACCAAAGGTCTGCGCATACTGCAGCGCACGCATGAGTACCGTGGTATCGCTGATGCTCTCTTCTGCTTGTGAAAAACCGACACAACCAGCTTCGGTGAGTTCGGCCATTTCGGTGAGTTCTTTGCCTTTCAGACCCATGGTCAGCGCACCAAGTGGATAGACATGGGACTGATCCAGCACGCGCGCGCGATGGACCAGCATCTCGACCAGTCCGGGCTCATCGAGTACGGGATCGGTATCAGGAGGACAGAGCAAACTGGTCACCCCCCCCGCCAGCGCTGCTTGCAACTCGGACTCGAGGGTGGCGCGATATTCATAACCAGGCTCGCGCAAGCGCACTGACAAATCCACCAGTCCAGGGGCGACTACCAATCCATGCGCGTCAATGACCTGATCGGCTTGAAAGCCGGCGGACGGTGTACCGAGTGCTGCGATTTTTTCGTCCGCGATGAAGAGGTCCTGCACTGTGTCGATATGATTTGCCGGATCAATGACACGGCCGTTTTTTATATGAAGTCTCATGCTCATTTTTTTCAAGACCCCGCCAGCATGCTCATCACGGCCATGCGCACCGCAATGCCAAAAGTGACTTGCGGGAGAATCACGGCCTGCGCCCCATCTGCGACAGCAGAATCGATTTCGACACCACGGTTCATGGGCCCAGGGTGCATGACGATGGCATCCGACTTGGCCATCGCGAGTCGCTCGGGCGTGAGGCCGTAGCTCTTGAAGTATTCCTGCGCAGAGGGCAGCAGCGCACCATTCATGCGTTCATTTTGAAGGCGCAGCATGATGATGACATCGACGCCTTTGAGACCCTCATTCATGTCATTGAACACGCGTACGCCCATTTGTTCCAGTCCACCGGGCAGCAAAGTGCGTGGGCCGATCGCACGGACTTCAGGCACACCCAGCGTGGTCAAACCATGAATATCGGATCGTGCAACGCGGCTGTGCAGTATATCGCCCACGATGGCGACCGTCAGATTCCGGAAATCTTTTTTATAGTGACGGATCGTGTACATGTCCAGAAGACCTTGCGTCGGATGCGCATGGCGGCCATCGCCGGCATTGACGACATGCACATGATCCTGATTCGTCTCGGTGAGGTGGCGCGCAATCAGATACGGTGCGCCGGATTGTGCATGACGCACAACGAACATGTCGGCGTGCATGGCAGCGAGATTGTCGACGGTATCCAGCAACGACTCACCTTTACTGGCCGAGGACGCAGAAATATTCAGATTGATCACATCGGCCGAGAGTCGTTTGGAGGCGATCTCGAAGGTGGTCCTTGTACGGGTGGAATTCTCGAAAAACAGATTGAAGACGCTCTTGCCGCGCATGAGTGGTACTTTTTTTACTTCGCGATCACCAACGCTGACGAAGGATGCGGCCGTGTCGAGAATGCGCGTGATCACAGCAGGCGGCAGACCTTCGAGTGTGATCAGATGCTGTAGTTCGCCGTTTTTATTGAGTTGCGGGTTATGCATGGTCTATGGTGAGTGAGAAACGGCCATCGTCGGATTTCTGAAGGACGAGTTGCTGATTTTCCGCAAGCGTGTTTGTCTTTGCGACGAAGTCCGGTGCAACAGGCAGCTGGCGGCCACCACGATCGACCAAGGCTGCGAGCATGATGCGATGAGGCCGACCGTAGTCGAACAGCGTATTGATGGCGGCGCGCGTCGTACGCCCGGTGTAGAGCACATCATCGACCAGCAAAATAGTCGCAGCCTCTACATCAAAGGGTATCTGGCTGGGTCTGACTTCGGCATGCAGACCACGCTCGGCATAATCATCACGATAGAAAGACACATCGACGTAGCCCAGATCTGCGATACCGAGCGATCTCGCCAGACGCTCGGCGATCCACGCACCGCCAGAGTAGATGCCGACGATAGCCAGCCGGGACGTGCCTGCCAATCCGGCTCCGACGGCTTGCTCAAGTTGCGTGTAGAGCGCTTCCGCGTCCAAGTCAGTCTGATTCATGGGCATCAAAGTATTGTTGAAGTATCAGCGCGGCCGCTTCGTGATCAACCGGCTGACCGCGATGCTGCGTCAGTACCGCGGAAGTGTAACGCTCATCGACCAGCACGGTATCGATGCCGAATCGGCCGTGAAGCTGGTTGGCAAAGCGCCGGCATCGTACGCTCATGTCATGTTCGGCGCCATCCGGATGCACAGGCAAACCCACGATCATGCGCTGAGGCTGCCACTCTGCGAACAGCTGCGATATCGCATTGAACTTGCCGTCATTGGTTGTAGCTTCGATGACCTGCAGCGGGTGCGCCCGCCGTATCAGGGTATTGCCTACCGCGACACCAATACGCTTCAAGCCAAAGTCGAACGCCAGTACCGTCATCATGCGCAAGCAGTGGCGCAAACCAAAGCACCAGAGGACCCGCAAAAGGCTGCAATCAAGCCGCGCCGCGCTCGACGCGCATCATGCATGCCCGGCTTCCCCGGTCAGTCGGTTTGGATCAATGCCCAGCAGATTCATCGCGGCGACGAAGCGTGACTCGATAGGCGTTTCAAAAATGATTGCCGGATCGGCTCGTACGGTCAGCCAGCCATTACGTAAAATTTCTTCCTCGAGCTGCCCGGCGCTCCAGCCAGCACAACCCAGCGTCACCAGCAACTGCTGGGGTCCGTGACCTTGCGAAACCGCCTCCAGCACGTCGCGCGAGGTGGTAAGAGCAATGTCGTCGGATACCGTGAGAGAAGAGTTATACGTGGCGCTGGGTGCATGGAGTACGAAGCCGCGCTCCACCTGCACCGGACCACCAAACATCACCGGCGCGCGCGGCAGTAAAGCCACATGAGGACTGATTTCCAGCGAGAGATCGAGGCGCTCAAAGAGCACATCCATGGTCATGTCGGTGGGTCGATTGATGATGACGCCCAATGCGCCGCCGACATGATGCTCGCAGATATACACCACGGTGCCGCCGAACACGGGGTCCAGCATCGAAGGCATGGCGATCAGAAAATGATCGGCCAAGTGCAATTGGTAGGTGTCGTTTGAGGTGGCAGCGGAGGGAAAATCACTGTCTTCCACGTCAGGCGCGGAGGACGAAGGGGGGTGTGACTTGCCTTGCTTAGCCATGCATCAAAGTTTATCAGCTTTGAAGGCGATGGCTGGAGAAAGTCGCCGCCACCCGAGCGCGCCGAGTTGCCGGGGAAAGGCTACACTAACCGCCTCCTTGTTTGAGTCCGCCACATCCCCATGAGTCAATACGACAAATCATTGGTCTGGTTTCGCCGCGACCTGCGCAATGTTGATCATGCAGCCCTGCACCACGCGCTGAAAAGCAGTCGCAGTGTGTACTGTACTTTCATTTTTGATAATGACATCCTTGATCCTCTGCTGGAACACGGCAAGCTGGATAGACGCGTCGCCTTCCTGCATGCGAGCCTGATCGAGCTTGATGCCGCCTTGCGAGCACAGGGTGGCGGGCTGATCGTGCGCCATGCGCGCGCAGAAACAGCGATACCTGCGCTGGCGGCCGAGCTGGGCGTTGACGCTGTTTTCATCAATCATGATTATGAGCCGGCGGCAGTGGCACGCGATCAGGCCGTCGCTATCGAGCTGAAAAAAAGGGGCTGCGATCTGCTGAGCAGCAAAGATCAGGTGATTCATGAAAAAAACGAGGTGTTGTCTCAGATGGGCAAGCCGATGTCTGTCTTTACCCCCTACAAGAATGCGTGGCTGAAAAAATTCCAGCTACCCTCAGGCGGATTCGATTTGTGTTTGCTGGATGCCTTTGATTGCACACCAAACGCATCGCAATTCGCACCGCCGCCCGCCGGCAGCATACCGACACTGGCCGAGATGGGTTTCGACACCTGCGATCTGGCAGCACTCCACATACGCCCCGGTATGCGGGGCGCACAAGCCTTGCTTGATGATTTTCTGCCGCGCTTGCAGCACTACGGGGTTGCGCGCGATTTCCCAGCGGTGAAAGGTCCTTCGTACCTGTCGGTGCATCTGCGATTTGGCACAGTATCGATACGGGCACTGGCACGCCATGCAATGCAGGCGATTCAAGCCGGCACCGGTGGCGATGGCGCTTCAGTGTGGCTGTCAGAACTAGTCTGGCGAGATTTTTATTTCATGATTCTGCATCACCATCCGCATGTGACTGAGCGCGCGTTCAAACCGGATTACGATCGCATCGACTGGGAAGAAGGTCAGAAAGCCGATGCCAACTTTGCTGCCTGGTGTGAAGGTCGCACTGGCTATCCCCTAGTAGACGCAGCCATGAACCAACTGAACCAGACTGGCTACCTGCATAATCGTCTGCGTATGGTGACTGCCTGCTTCCTGATCAAGGATCTGGGTATTGACTGGCGACGCGGCGAGGCCTATTTTGCCCGTCAACTGAATGATTTCGATTTGTCCGCCAACAACGGTGGCTGGCAATGGGCTGCCTCATCCGGCTGCGATGCGCAGCCCTATTTCCGGATTTTCAATCCCATCACGCAATCGGAAAAATTTGACGCAGAAGGTAAATTCATCAAGCGCTATCTGCCGCAACTGGCGAAACTGGATCGTAAACAAATTCACGCACCCTGGCTGGTGCCTGAACTCTTGTTAAGTAGTGCAGGGATCAAGCTGGGCAAAGATTATCCGGCACCCATCGTTGCGCATGATGAAGCACGCAAGCGAACGCTGGAGCGCTACGCGGTGGTAAAAAAAATAAATCGCTATCTGTGACTCTCTGACTACTGCGCCGCCCTGGTCACTGCCCGCGTGTGCTGGGTGAGATCATACTGCGTTGCCCCCGCGTCTTGCCCGGCCCGTTTCAGCCACTCGGGATGCATCAGTGTATCGCGCAGATCGGGCCGTCCGGCCTCCCAGCGCTCGAGCACGGATGCTCGAGAAAATTCATAATCCAGTGATTTTCGCTCATAGAGTCCGGGCCGATAAATCAGGTGCGCCAAATCGATAGGAGCGGCACGGGCGAACTCACCAAGATGTCGAACCTCGGGATCATTTTTCAAATTTTTAGGGAGCTTTGCAATCAAATCACAAATCGCGCGTCGCGTATTGGTCATTTCCGCCACCATGTTACTGGTGTAACGTGTACGACTCGAATAGAGAATTTCTTTCTGACGTTTGAGAACTTCATCGAAATTTTTAGGTAGCGCACCACGTGCGCTGAAAAGATCCACCTGGAATATCAGCAGGGATTCGGATTTTTCGTGCAAATCCAGCACCTGCTGTAAAGGCGTGTTGGACAAGATACCGCCATCCCACCAAGCCTCATCATCAATGATCACGGGTGGGAATGACGGTGGCAGCGCGCCACTGGCCATGATGTGCTCGGGTCCGATACGGCATTGCGTACTGTCAAAATAATGGGAATTGCCTGTTCTGACATTAACCGTTCCCAGTGAGAGCCGTATCGATCCGCTGTTGATCAAATCAAAGTCAATCAGTGTTTCCAGTGTCTTGCGCAAAGGTGCGGTGTCGTAAAGACTGAGCGCTGCTGGCGTACCTTCGGGTTGAAATGGTGGCGGCGGCAAGCGGGGCTGATAAAAACCGGGAATGCCTAACAAGGCAGCGTGCCAGGCGCTCCATTGGTTGAAAGCAAATCGAGGCTCGGTCGCTTCCGTCATGGCGCGCAGCCAGGGCATCATGGGGCTCGCATCCGAGAACTGAGGCAATCCGGAGGACACCTGATCCCAGAACGCCAAGAGCCGCTCGACGCGCCGCTCCGGTGGATTGCCCGCAATGATGGCGCCATTGATGGCACCAATCGAAACACCCACAATCCAGTCAGGGTGGAAAACCGTGTCGGACAATTCCTCGAATGCACCGGCCTGATACGCACCCAGCGCACCACCTCCCTGCAATACCAGCGCAATTCGATCATGCGGACGATTCATGCCGGTGGTGCTGCGATCGGTGACCCAAGCAATTTTCAATTTTGCCTCCGACAGGGGATGTTGAACGATATTTTTTTAATGTTGCTGGATCTCTGCTTTATGCGATGAGCAGCTTATCTGCAGTAGGCATCGCTCCAAGCCATTGTGTCAACAAACCTAATAATTCTTTGTCAACAAAGGCCTGCCAAGGTAGGCAGTGGCGCCTAGCTGCATCGCATGCTCACGGTGCCGCTTGGCGGTGCGAGAGGTGATCATCGCGACCGGAAGCGCGTCCCAGCGTTGGTCATCACGCTAGGCCGTGAGCCGTTCGAAACCATCCATCCGTGGCATTTCTATGTCCAGAAGGACAGCGGCGGGCGCGTTCATGCGCAACTGTTCCAGAGCATCAAGGCCGTCTCTGGCCAATAGAACCGCATAGCCATGGCGTTCCAGGAGTCGCTGACTCGCACGCCGCACTGTGATTGAGTCATCAACAACCAGAATTTGCGGTGCTTGATGTGTACTGGCCTGTGCTGGGTTCACACTCGCCCAATGGTCAGCATGTGCGGCCATGAATTCCGGCAAGGGCAAGGGATTGATGATCAGCGTGATGCTGCCATCCCCCAGCACCGTGGCACCAGCAATACCCGGCACTTTGGCCAACTGCGGGCCAAGATTCTTGACCACCACTTCACGATGACCGAGCACGTTATCTAGCTCGATTGCCAAATACCGATCAAGCTGGCGCAGCACAGCGACGGGTATGCGCGTTACCGTCTCTTGCCCCGAGATCGGCTGACCCAACAGCGTCGACAGCCGATGCAGAGGAATATGGCGGCCCTGCCATTCCAGCTCGCCAGCGGCGCGTGCCTTGGCAAGCTCTGCAAACGAGAGCTGCAGCATGTGTTGCACCAGCGTTGCAGGTAACGCGACTTCGCGTGGGCCCGCCGTCACCAGCACCACCTGCATGGTCGCCAGCGTCAACGGCAAACTGAAAATGAAACGCGTACCATCACCTCGTTCGCTCAACACCTTGAGATGACCACCGAACCCAATGACAGCTGCTCGCACTACATCCATGCCAATGCCACGCCCGGATAGTTCAGTGACCTTATTTGCCGTCAAAAATCCCGGTTCGAAAATCAACTCTGCCAATACAGCCTCATCGACTTGCGCCTCTGATGCAATTAGCCCTGCAGTAATCGTACGTTCGCGGATACGCGCATAATCGAGCCCGCGCCCATCATCACTCATTTGCAGCTGCAAAATATTGCCTTGCTGGGTTAAATCCATCCGTACTCGTCCTGTCGCCGGCTTGCCCAGCGATAGTCGCTCCACTGTGGTTTCGATACCATGGGCGACAGCATTACGAATCAGATGCTCGAGAGGGCCTGTGATGCGATCCAGTACGCCACGATCTACCTCAAGATTACCGCCTTCGATCTCCATGACTACATCACAATCTTTTTCACGAGCAGCTTGACACAGCAAGTGCTGCAGTCGTCCGCTCAGACTGGCAAAGGGTAGTGTGCGAACGCGCCGTAAATCGGCCTGCAGTGCTCGCGCATGGCGTGCCTGCGCAGTGACAGCAAGCGATGCATTGTCCAACTGACGCAAGAGCGTGCGCTGAAGGCTGCTGATCTCGACAATGCTCTCACTCATCATGCGCGTGAGCTCATGCAATCGTGTATACCGATCAAATCCAAGCGGATCAAATTTCGCTACATTGCTTGGCGCAAATCCAGAGGCAATACGCGACTCTGCCTGAATTTCGAGCTCGCGTAATTTTGCGCGCAAACGTGCGAGGTTATCTGACAGATCATTCACCGATTGTCTTTGCAGCTGCAATTCGCTTGTCATGCGAGAACTGCCGACCAGCAGCTCCGCGCCCGTCGTCGTGATCCGATCCAAGAATTCTGCACGAACCCGTCGCTGCAAAGTCTGGGGTGTTTTTTCTGGTGCAGCTGCAATATCTTGATGGGGACGTGCAGCATCATGCATGTCTGTACCGACGTTTGCTGGTTTCATATCGGTCCTTTCACCGTTCGCCAAAGACGGCAATGGCGGCGTAGTGACCATCACGAAAGGTTGCAGCAATTGATCCAGTGTCGTCTCCAGGACACGTAATGAGACTGCATCCGGTGAAAACTGTTGCGAGAGCTCTGCGACAGTTTGCTCCATCTTGTGGACCTCATCACCAAGCCTGATCTCACTGGCCATCCTTGCACTGCCTTTGAGGGTATGCAGATTACGCAGCATCTGCGCAGGCGCCTCAGGGTCTGATGGCTCGGCAATCCAGACTCGCAATTGTTGATCAAGCTGGGGCATGAGGTCGGCAGCTTCTTCCACAAAGATGTCATGCAGCTAATCGTGCACGGGATCTCGAGCCTTATTCGCCGATGCACTGAATGCAGGCGATTTTGTTTCGGGCGGTGTGCCCGGATCGGAATGATCTTTGCCGGGCAGTAGCAGCTGCTGATGTTCAGGGAAAGTCACTTGACCCTCGGTCGTCTCCGGCATGTGCGTCTGCTGCCGTAAGAGGGAAAGCTCGGTATCGTCCTCCTGCGGATAATCGACATCAGACCCGGGGTCGGATGCCGCCAGCGACAACGCGAGCAGCTGCTCAAGAATTGCAGGCGCAGTCTGCGGCATAAGGCCGGAGGATAAATCGGCGTGCATTTGTTCGAGCGTCACCAATGCTTTTTGCAAAATTGACTGGACCGGCTCTGCCATTTGCCCATCACCTGCACGCATGCCGGTGAAAATGGCTTCCATGGCCATTGCCAACTGCCGTATCTCCGACAAGCCTACCGTCGCAGAGCAACCAGCAAGGGCATAGGCCGCGTGAGCCGCAGATTCCCAATGAACATCCTGGCTGTTCGACGCTGCATGAAGCCAGTCCCACAGCTGCAGCAAACGCGCCTTTGCCTCATCAAGAAAAATGGCATACAGATTATGGCGAGTATCAAAGGCCGGACGAGTTGCCGGATTTTGATCATGGATACCTGGTGATGGCACCATCTCATCGGGCAGGTAGCTATCTTCGATGTCATGAGTACGCGGTATGCCCGCTAGCGCCGCGGACAGACGAACAAAATTCTGTGCAAAGACATCGCGATGATAAAGATCATTATCGCTATCCGTATCGATAACGATCGACGGGAGTTGCGCGCGGATCTCGTGCAGCGATGCGAGCAAAGCCGGCTCCCCCAATAATGTCAGCGCTGCACCGACCTCTAGGAGACGATGATCGATGCCAGCAAGTATGGTTTCTCGCTCCGATGCTGTATGCGCCTCATCTATCAGGCGTTAAATTTACCGCTCAGCCACAGCCAGATTGTCGATCAGCGCATCTGTCAGCGACAGCAGTGCCGCAGGTATTTGCAGCGCGATGCCCATGGTACGGAAGCTGCGCCAGCCGGGACTGTCGGTGTTGTTACCGATGGAATCCAAATGCGCCGCAATCCGCTGTGCGATGGGCTGACGATACTTCAATCGAGTCAGCGAGCCCATGAGTTCCTGCAGACTGAGCAGGCAGGCTGCGATTACAAGCACTTGTGCGGGATGAACCTGATGCACAGACAGTCTTTCTTGCAAGCGGGACAGGGCGCTTGTCACGCAAGTGATCTGCGGAATACGGTGTGCCAATCGAATCAAATGATCCAACTGTGCAGGCTTAGGCAAATCAGCCGTGCCGGGCGTATCCAGCAAGGCAATCAGCGATTGGATTTCATCGCCTACAGAAGTAGTGGCAATCGAATCGACGGTTGCCCTCGGGGACGCAGCAGCTTGTGTTGACGAAAGCTGATTACAGAGATCAAAAGCTTGTGCGATGCACGCTGATTCTGCCGTCTGCGAATTGGCAGTGACAATCATGAATAAGGCTTCCCGCACCAGCGCTGACGGCACCGGAGGTAATTCTGTAGATCCGATGTGGCGGATCACACGCCCTATCGCCGCCAGTATTTTTTTTGGTAGCACAATATCACTGGTCTTGTCTTCCGTAATCAATCTGGTTGCGGCATGCAGTACCAGCCAGTGAGTCTTTTCCGACACAGCCTGCGCACACAACGCAAGTGCTGCGATAACGTGTGTTATGCGCTGTGCCGCTTGCAGAGCTTCCTCGGGTAGGTCGGAACGCAAAAACTGCAATAGTACGCACTCGAATTCACCCCGAAAATCTGTCATCCGGACTTGCTCTTCAGGTATGGCAAGCGAAGGCAGCATCCCATGATCGACCTGCAGCGAGAACATGGCAGACGGATGAGCATTCCCCGTACGATCCCACGCGGCGAGTGCATCCCAGCATGGCAAGAGGTTCGATATAGGTATACAACCCTGTGTCGGCATACCCTGCATCACTTCAGTCAAGAGAGCGAATGTCCGGTTCAGCGTGCCGGCAAGCTCAGCGGGAAAGGACATGGTATTTTCTGAGTGCTTCACAACGAGCCGGAGTGATAGCGAAGCGATTGCCGCAAGACTGTCAGCACCCGCCATCGTGAATGCAGCTTCGACTTGTCACATTAGTTTCGTCATGGAAGCCAGTGCTGTCGGTGCATCTGCACTCGCGATCGTCACCTGATGCACCTGCTGCTCCAGCTGGCGCAAGGAAATTGTAAGCTCATGACAAAGCGGCAGTAGGCAATCGGCCGCCGTCAAACTTGCGGGCGCAGGCGTGTTCATCCGTTAATTTCAGGAAGAATCAAATGATTCAGGCAGCGATGCGAAAACGTGCGATTGCACGTTCAAGTTCGGATGCCAGCTCAGCGAGGCCCTGCACCGACGAGGCAGTTTGCTGGGTACCATGCCGCGTATGCTCGGTCACTGTCAAAATGCTGTCGATATTACGCGCCACGCGATCGGCAAGCCTTGCCTGAGCCACTGCGGAGGCCGAAATACCGCGAATCAGTTCAGCCAGATGATGAGAAATACGACGTATGTCTGCAAGCGCATGGCCGGCGGCATCAGACAAACGCATTCCCTCCACCACCCCTTGAGTAGATCGCTCCATTGCAGCAACGGCTTCTTGGGCATCGGCTTGCACGGTCTTGACCAACGTGCTGATCTGGCGGACGGCATCGCCGCAGCACTCGACCAATCGCTGAACTTCCTCGGCAACCACGGCAAAATCCCGACCCGCTTCACCTGCAGACGCAGCCTGTATCGCCGCATTCAATGCGAGCACATGGGTCTGCTCGGTGATATCGGAAATCAACTCGGTAATGTCGCCAATTTCCAGCGAAGAGTCGCCAAGGCGTTTGATGCGCTTGGCAGTTTCCTGTATCTGTTCGCGTAACTGCTGCGTGACGCGAATTGCATTTTGTACCGCGCTCTCGCCCTGTTCGGTAGCGCTCACCGAGGACTGAGCCACATCGGCTGATTCACTGGCGGCACGCGAGACCTAGTGAATCTGTGCTGTCATCTGCAAAACCGCCTCACCGGTCTGCTGAATTTCATTCGACTGACGTGCCGCAAGCGCTAATAATTCGCTGGAAATATTCTGCACAGTGCCGCAGGATTTTCCTACCTGCTGCGCGGTGTGGCTGACTCGTGCCAGCAGATTGCGCAGCTCTTCGAGCGTGAGATTGACCGAGTCGGCGATTGCGCCGGTAATGTCTTCCGACACGGTGGTACGAATCGCCAGGGTACCCTCGGCCACCTCCTGAAGCTCATTCATCAACCTGAGAATAGCCGCCTGATTTTGCTGATTGATAGAGCGCGCTGCTTCTTCTTCCTGTATCGCTTTGCGGCGCCGCTGCTCGGCTTGCACGCGACGTGATTCGGCTTCAGCGGTGCGCTGCCGGCTGTCATGCAGCAGCAACAGTCCGAGGGTAAGTGCACAAATCAGGGATAACACCGCAGCCGTACCCAATGCCCAATGCGTCCAGTTACCTTCGCTCTCCTGCGCTCGATAAGCCTGCTGCAACTCCAGCAAACGCTCGCGCAGTGGCTCGTTGTCAGCGAATATCTGCCGCTCCGCCTGTTTGGCTACGATGAAATTTTTCAAATTACCGAGGATGCCGGCGAGCTCGCGACGGTAGTTTGCAAAGACGGTCTGAAGTTCTTGCAGACGCGCTCGCGCATCCGGGTTGGCAAGCGCCGGCAGCCGCAAGACCGCACTACCCTCCAAAAATCCAGTCATGGTGTCTTGAAAGGTATTAGGGAAGCGCTGATTTATTCCCCGAAGGCCTTCCCGTAACGCAGTTGTTCTTTTAGAATTACGTCTACGCCCCCTGCTAGCGAGACTGCTCATGCAAACTAGTTTCTCCGAACTAGAATACGCCGCGAAGAAGAAGAT
>SXGS01574428.1_pt1 | contig 15818 bp, 19 predicted proteins | sample 3174681 | NCBI WGS metagenome assembly SXGS01 (sample SAMN11356861, study PRJNA531348) | freshwater metagenome | isolation source: freshwater sample F1-80 | place: China: Fuxian Lake, Yuxi | collected 2017-12-25 | reverse complement strand
GTCGAAGACCCAATAGACGTTGTCGACCTCGTGCGCGATCCCCATAGACCACGGGCTCTCGTGGAGCATGTCCAGGTGGCTACCGAGCAGTTGGTTGTTCTGGTTGGCTGTTGCGAATATATCAAGGTCTGACGGCCACAATGCGGGCCCCATAAAGTCGTTGTATTGGTACATATCGTCGTACGTGTTGCGGGTGTCTTGGGAGGTGGCGAAGGTTCCTTCGGCGCCAAACGCGATCCCGCTGACTTCCTCCATGAAGTGGTTACCGTACACGTCCTTTCGTTGTTCGCTCGTTTGATCGTCCGTTCCGGCATCAAAGAAGATCACCACATCATCGTTGGCGCGGTTGACCACCCAGAGCTCACCAGGGCGCTCGGGGTTGAAATCTAGATCTTGGGGTGCATCGAGCAGAGCGTCGGCGTCGCCGATCACCGTGAGTTCGAAGCTGGCGGGATCGCCGAACTGCGCCACCAAAGGGGCCTCTCCATCGGGATCTTTAGGCGTGCACCCTAGGAAAACCACCACGAGCAAGCTCAGCATGCGCATTTCACACTCCCGTCATGAACTTCGTTTATACCCGATCGCCGCCGTTACGACAGTCAAACCGCCGCGACGAGCACTTGGATCCGAGTCCGCATCCCGGTTAAGCCGACCGATTCCCCGATCCGGAGTGCCCATGAAAGTCTACGTCTTGTACGAGAATGAAGCATGGTTGCCGCCGTTGCGGCGGGCGCTTGAGCGCGAGGGGCTCCCGTTTCAGGAAGTGTTTGTGGACGGCGGTGCGATCGATCTCGCGGAACCCCCTCCCGAAGGAGTGTTTATCAACCGTATGAGCCCATCCGCGCACACCCGCGATCACGGCGACGGCGTGCACTACCTGCGGGAGTACCTGTACCATTTGGAAGCGCACGGCCGCCGCGTGATCAATGGTTCGAAGGCGTTTCAGCTCGAAGTCAGCAAGGTTTACCAGGATGCGGCCCTTCGCGCTGCCGGGATTGGTACTCCGCACACTATGGCGGTAGCAGGCCGAAAAGCGTTGCATGCGGCAGCTCGCAAAGTGCAACCGCCGTTCATCACCAAACACAACATGGGTGGCAAGGGCCTCGGCGTCCGTCTGTTCCGCAACTATGAAGAGTTTGACGCCTATGTCGATGGCGCGGAATTCGAAGCCCCTTTTGACGGGATCACATTGGTTCAGCAGTATGTGGAGCCCGCCGGTGGGTTTATCACCCGCGTCGAAATCGTCGGGGATCAGCTCCAGTATGCGATTCGGTCCTCCACCGCTGGAGGATTTGAGCTTTGCCCTGCCGATTCCTGCAATGTGGCCACCATCGGCGACGCCTTCTGCCCTGTGGGAGAGTCTGGCAGCGGAAAGTTTGGTTGGCGGGACGACATTCGCGCCGACGACCCTTTGGTCCAGCAGTATGTGGCGTTGATGAAGCGCTACCAGATCGACGTCGCAGGGATCGAGTTCCTCGAAGATAGCGAAGGTCGGCGCTACACCTACGATATAAACGCAAACACCAACTACAACGGCGATGTGGAAGCCCAGCACGGTTTCGACGGGATGGGTTCGATCGCCAAATTGGTCGCCCGCGAATTGGCACGCTTGAGTTCGTAAGCGGCGTTTGGGCGCGCCGGCTTCGCCGTCGGTCCTTTCGGTGCTCGGCCCTTCGGCCTCGGTCGCTTCGCGACCCGCTTCGCGGCACCTCCAGCCCCTCGCGCGATAGTCAATGTGCTTGACGATCTACGTTCGCCGAACGGCCGGGCCTGCGATGGCCAAGGGGGCGGCGACCGCTGCAAACGCGAGCGCCATGGCGAAGAGTTCCACAGCGCCCAGCGCCGAGCATCCGAGCGCGCCGGTCCAGACCACCAAGATCCCTCCGGTGATCCCGAACTCCAGGCGTTGCCGCTGATGGGCGCTTTGGAGGCCGATCCAGGCTCCCGCCCCCGCCCCCGCGAGGGTGCACGCCGCGATGCAATTGGTGGTGCAGTTTCCGGAGCCGCAAAAGCTCTGAAATACGATCAGCGGCAACAACAAAGGGAGCAAACCCGCGGACAATGCCGGGCGCACCGCGCGCGCTGCTGCGCCGCCTCTCCAGACCAAGCCGACGGCAACGGCGAACAGCGCCACCGCACCGAAGAGCTGGGCGGTGGTTCGATGCGGTGAAAGCCAGATCACCAATAGCGGGAACAGTGCTGGCAACGCGTGGAGGCCCGCCAAGCGAAGCCGGGAATGCTCGTAGGCGGTGCGCGCCTGTTGGCGAAGGTCAGGATGGATCATGATGGGAGCTCCACAAGGCGCGAAACCGGGAGGTGGCGCGCTGCAGACGTTTTCGCAGTGTGACTGGAGCGCCAGGGGCGGCCTCTCCGAACCATGCCGCGCGCAAGGCAATTTGATCTTGGGTTGAAAGATGACCGAGAACTTCAAGGACCGCTTCGAAGTCCGATTCAGGGGTGGTACCTGTGTCCACGTCCAGCGCCTCCTCGCGACGGCGTTTTTTGCGTTGACGCAGGGTGCGGCATTCGTTGGCGACGACCGCGACCAGCCAGGGCAGCGCCTCACAACCGGCCTCGAATTCCGAAGCGCGCTCGAACACTTTCAGCAGGGCCTGCTGTGCGGCATCGTCCGCTTCTTGGGGATCGCCGATCCACTTTCGGGCGAGCGCGCGAAAAAACGGCCACAGCGCATCGAACATCGGATCGAACGCGGTTCGATCTCCCTCTGCCAAAGCGGACATCCAGAGGGAGAGCTGTCGGCGGGTGGCTTCATCCATCGGCGTTGTGCCCCAGTCCTCCGCCTAGCAGAAAGGACACCACCCACAGCAGAATTGCAGGTTGCAACAGCCGCCTGTGGCGACGATGGCCCCGGCGATGGAGGTCAGCGCGGCGATGGAACCGATGGCGATTTTCAACATGGAAGCTCCTGGGGTTCAGGTTGGATAGGCCGCAGGCGCCCATTCTGTGACCTTCAGTTTGTCACAGAATGTCACTGGACCGCGGCCGGTTGGGGTCGGTCGGGATTACGAACGCACGGGGGTGACGATGCAAAACCTACGATCGGTGCTGACTCTGCCCCGCCTGTTGGCGCTCAATGCGATAGTTGTCGTTGGAGGTTTGGCGTTGGTATTGGGATTGAAAGCGCACACCGACGCATTGCGCGACGTCGCAAATGCGGCGTGGGTCTTGGATCCACACGGAAACCCGTGGTTGCCACATTTTAGAGTTTACGAGGCGCAAAGAGACGGGTGGCGCACGCTGCGGGAGGCGGTTTTGTGGGCAGGGGTGTTGCCTGCCGACGTCAGCTTGTTGGGGCTGTCGGTATGGGGGCTGGTCGGGAGGAAGTACTTGCCGGCGGCCTTTGCGTTGTTGATTGCGTCGGCCGTGGCGTTCTTACTCTATTGTGCGCTCCTCGCGGCGGGGATGCCGTCCGGCGGGATGATCGGGTAGGGTCAGCGTTACCAGCCCTGGGCTATGCAACCATCGGCTTTTGAAACAGCGCCACCCGGTAGGTGTCCGTGCCGTCGACCATGTTGTTGTACAGGCGGGTGCCGGGGTTTCGGTAGAAGTTGAGCAGCGCCTGGCGCGCCTGAGCGGCTCGGCGTTTTCCGAGCACCGGGATTTTGAACGCGTGGAAGGTGTCGAGGCATTGCTCGACATAGGCGTCCGCTCGCGCCTTATCGAGATCGCGCGCGACCACCGCTTCCTTGGTGACATCGTGGGCGTCCACCATCGTCATCCCGATCGATTTCAGGTGGTCGAAACAGGGTTGCCAGGTGAGCTCGGGGATGGCGTTCCCCCACACCAGAAAACCGCCGGGTTTGAGCGTATTCAGCACCTTTGCGAAGAATTGCTTGTCGTGTGCGGTGACCTCGCCGCGCATCTCAGTGATGTGGGTCTCGCAGATCACCACAAAGTCGGCGCTGTTGGCGGCGATCTCCAACTTGGTGACATCGCCATGGGTGGCCACCAATCGGCCGTTCAGCTCGGGCACAAACTTTCGATTGCAGGTCTGCACCCCCGCACTCTGCATATCGAAAGCTTCGTAGGTGCATTCTGGCCACACCGTCTTGCAGATGTGGTGGGCGCCAGCGCCGGTCCCACAGCCCATTTCGACGAGGTGGATCTTCCCTTGGCGGGCCGCGGCATAGGCTTGAACTTCCTTAAATTCGAACAAGCCGCGGTAAGCGTTCTTTCCAAAACGTTGCGGATCGGTTCCGTGCGGAGCGTCCCCCCAACCGGCCGGCCATTCGTAGCCCCACGTATTGAACGTGAATTCGTAGGGTTCTCCGTGCTCCGTTTTGACGGTGCCGATCTCCCGGTACATTGAATACAACAGCGCGTACAACGATTGTTTGCTGTATTCGCCCTCATTGACGTGCCCGTCGTCCAAGGTCACCTTGGCCTTTCGCTCAAATGCCGCGCTGGCCACCCAGGCTCCAAGCACCAACTGCAGACGGCGCTTTGAATAGGGAGTTTCGGGGTTCAGTGCGGTAAGAATGTCCATCGTGTGGTGTGCCTCGGGGTGATTCACCGCTGTATTCGCTTTGGGCGGCCATTGCGCCAAAGTGACGATCCATTTTACATCTTCGCAAACTGACCTGTGGTCGTCGTATTGGCCCGAGTGGTCGACCGCAGTGAAAGGGTTGACGGCGACGGGGCTCGGCCGACATCGCGGCCGCCGGCGGTCTACGTGGAACGTCGCCCCCCTCGGCGGTCCCCTGAAGGCTGCGCCTTCGGGGCCCCTTGCCTCGAAGGGGTGCATCGGAGCGCATTCCCCTTCGCCGCCCGCTCCGCTCACTCTGGCGTTCGCCCCGTCGAGGAACCGTTCAAAATCACTGCGGTCGACCGCAGTGAAAGGGTTGACGGCGACGGGGCTCGGCCGACATGGCGGCCGCCGCCCTTCTTTGGCGGCTACGCGAGAACGAAGGTTGGCGCGGGCAGGCTGGCGGCGTTGGCGACCGCGATCATGCCGCGCAACAGGCCGTTCCACAGCGAAGGGAGCTTCAACATTCCAGTTTCCAATAGGTGGATCAGAAATCCGCGGCTCACTCGCGCGAACACCCGGGCTTCGATCTCCCGGATCCGGCTCACTTCCTTGAAGAAAGCCTCTTCCGACCCGGCATACCGTTTGCCGACCGCCTTGCAGTATTGCAAATGCCGGCCTTCGTCCTCGGAGATACTGCGGAACATCGCGGCGGTCTGCATGTCGCCCAGATCTTCGTATACTTGAATCAACCTCCCAAAATTCTGAACGGCGCGCTCTTCGATCACGTACAGCAGCGCATACACATCGCCGACGTCCGCGTCCGAATCCATCGGTCGTTCCAAAATGCCGCCCGCCTCGACCGAAAGGATGTCGATCATCTGCAGGTGCGCTGGAATGCGGTACCGCTTCAATCCCAGGGCTTCCCGCCGCTTTTCGATCATGTCCGCGTGCCGGATCTCGTCCTCTTGGTGCTTGCGGATCATCTGCGCGAGCTTGGGATCGGTGGCGCGCTTGAGAGCGCGTTCGAACACCACATTTTCGCCATTGGCTTCGGCATCTGCATAGGAACTCATCGCGAAACCGGCGGAATCGCGTTGGCCCATGATCTGCCGGCGCACGGCTAAGTCGAGCTTCTGTTCGAACCACATCGGAATCGATTGCAACATCTGCCCCCCAACTGTCTATTTGACTAAAATGGTTTCCTGGTCAGTAACAACGCACAAAAAAACTCAACGGGATTTCAACCCATTCAACAACAACTCGACACCCACCTGTGCTTCAAGCATCTGCTGCTCCAACGGACGTTTCGTGCGGTGGGCAATCAACAGTGCGGCCACGTGGATGTCCTGCAGGATGCGGGAGACCACCTCCACCTGAAGGTCCGATCGGAACACTCCTTGCCGAACGCCAACTTCGAGGATTTCGATGTTCCTCTGTCGCGCGATCGCCCGCAGGTCTTCCAGCTGCTCCGTCCACAAAGGGAGCGTTTCCTCGAAGTTTCCGAGCAGGAGTTCCTGTACCAAGGGTCGGCTCTGCGCGTATTGGAGGCTTAGCATGTGGCACAGTACCAGCAATTGATCTGCGGGGAGGCGGGGGTCCATGTGCTGCGACATCTCGGCTACCCATAGGCGGATCTCGCGGTGCACCACCTGATAAAACAGGTCCTCCTTATTTTTTGCCATCAGGTACACGGTACCCTTGCCCACGCCTGCCGCAGTCGCGACATCGTCGATCGATGTCTTCCGGTAGCCAAACCGAGCAAACCGCTCGGTCGCGGCTTCCAGAATGCGTTGACGTTTTTCGGGATCGAGCGACACGCGTTGACTCACTGACTGACATTGGTATTGTAGTCAGTGAGCCTTAGGGCGTCAATGGATTTATTGTTCGACGCACAGAAGTGCGGTTCCCTCGGAACAACCTTGCCAACTGTAGGCGATGGCCTGGGTGTCGTTCGCATCGAGCCGTGCGTGTTGACCAATGCCGTTTAGCGTTCCATCGCTCCATCCAGAACAATTGTAGTCAGCGGGTGTCCAGTCCGCATCGAGCCCGCTCCAATACCGGACCGCCTCATTGGGGGAGTCGAGCAGAAAGGAGTGGTCCAATGGAAATTCAAACACGGCGTTGGCATTGGTGGTTCCGATGCGGGTGACCAGATCCGCTCGGTAATATTGGGTGTCGGCGGCCAGGACCCAGTCCATGCGGCCGGTGGTGCCCGTGGCACAGTTGGCGTTGTCGCACGCGACACGCGCGCCCGCTTGGCTGATCAGCGCTTTGTAGGTGCTGCCGTTGGGTTTGTTGGCGTCGTTATTGCATTTGGTGTCGGCGCCGACGATGCCGCCGAGGGCCCCGGAATAGCCTGTCGTGGTATAAATCAGCTTTGTAGCGGTACAAGTGACTGTGACGCTGTCGACGTTCGCGGAGTCGATCGTGCCGGTGGCGTTGGCGACGTCGCACGCTTGCCCTGGGGGCGCGTAGGACACGGTGACCTCGTAGCTCGCGCCGTCGTCGATCGGGGTCTCGAAGTTAAACCAAGTATCTTCGCTCAAAGTGAGGTCATCGCCTCCGTTGTTTTGGAGGACGACGCTGCCGGAAGTGAGCCCACTCAGCGAACCGCCAACAGTGAACTGCATGACCTCCACATCGGTATCGGTATCGGCGGTTTCGTTGGTCTCTTCCGTGTCTCCGGTGTCCTGGGTGTCGGCCGTTTCCTCGGTTTCTTCGGTCTCTGCGGTTTCCGCGGTCTCTTCCGTATCGCCCGTCTCTTCGTTCGAGGGAGCGCCGCATCCTGCCAGGCTCACGCAGAGAAACCACCGGGCAAGGGGCGAAATCGAACGAGTCCACTCTGGAGTGACAAAACGACGCATGCGGCCTCCGGAAGGCCCATTGTACGGAACAGACCAAATGGTCAATAGCTTTACTATTTTCCGATCCGCTGGGGAAGCGGTTAGAATCGGCACATGAGCGATCGCAGTTTCCTTGCCATGGGCGCTCGCTCGCGCACCGCACCCGCGCCATTCGCAGGACTCGCGAAAACATGAGCTTATCTCTTGATCCTGCCACTCTCGCCCCCAACCGCTTTGTGGATTCCGATCACCCGGGAGTGGTCGCGTTCGCTCGGCAGCACGGCGCCGGAAAGGAGCCCAAAGAGGCGGCGATCGCCCTGTTCTATGCGGTGCGCGATGGCTTTCGCTACAATCCGTGGAATGTGAGCTTTCAGCCGGAGGATTTCACCGCCAGCGGTGTGCTCGCTCGCCCTTCCCACGAGGGGCATTGCATCGATAAAGCCTTGGTTTTGGCCGCCGCGGCGCGATCGTTGGGGATCCCCAGTCGGCTCCATTTTGCAAATGTCCGCAATCACATCGGCACCGGCAAGCTTGAGGAGAAATTAGGCACGGACCTCCTTGTGTATCATGGGTACGCGGAGTTATTCCTCGATGGTCGGTGGATCGCGGCGACGCCCGCGTTCAATGCCGAACTCTGCCGTGTTCTTGGCGTTGCGCCGCTCGAATTCGATGGCGAACACGACGCCATCTTTCAGGAATATGACGCCACCGGCGGCCATTTCATGGAGTACGTCGAGGACCACGGTAGCCACGCCTCGATTCCGTTCGATGCAATGATTGAAGCTTGGAAGTTCCATTACCACCGGTTTGTGAGTGCGGGCGGTTGGCCTTCTCCGGCGCGCTAGATGAGCGTGTTCGGGTCGTCGCTTAGGTACAAGGTCCCTTCTGGGAGCTCTTCTAAGATCATCACTCCGCCGGAGAGATCGACCACCTTCCCGAACACGGTGACCGTCTCTCCGATTTCCAATGCTCCCTCGATGTACCGAAGCGAGCGGTTCATCCCCAACAATCCGACGCTGCCGGAACTATGCCGTTGTAAGAAAGCCTCCTCCACCTGCGAGGCATCGTCGAACATTCCGGAGCGGCTGTGCGAGTCCTTGATCAGCGCAACCTTGGGGTTGACCATGCGAATCAACACTTGCCCGGTGGCATCCTCCACCGAAAAGTCGCAGTACTGTATTTCGTCGACGATCTTGACCCAGTGGCTGTTTTTACCGCTGCTTCGGTGCTCTTCGACGGTTGCGCGATAGTAGACGCAGGCGCGATCGGAAAGCGGACCTCGCAAAGACGGCCCCGATTGTACGCGACCGACGATCCTCGCCTCGGAATCAGGGCGCAGATCCTTGATCGGAACGACCGGCGCGCGCTTCAGCTTTCGGCGAATTTTGGCGTCGGTGCTGAAGTAGTAAAACCACGCGATCACGATGATGATCACCGCAACCAATCCGGCCGGCAGCAGAAAATCCATGGCGCCCTCTCGGCGGAGTCTACCCGAAGTTCGATCAACTAGTAAACCTCACTTACTATCTGTTTGACTGGGCGCGCCGGCGATGCCGTCGGTGCTTTCTGGGCTCGGCCCTTCGGCCTCGGTCGCCGATTCTCGGCGACCCGCTTCGCGGCCCGCTCAGCACCTCGCGCGTCAGTGGGAGCCTCCGACCCCAAAGCGGACTAAGTCCTGTTCCCGACAACGGGAACGGAAGGCCCGATGAAGCCCTGGGTACACCTCGACCAATCCCCTGTTCCCGGTACCGACGGGGTGATGGACCTCTGGCGGTGGGGAAAAGAGTACGTCATCCGCGTCGATGGCCGCGAATTGATGAGCACCCGCGTTCACGGCTCCGAGGACGCCTTGGCAGACCTGGCGTGCGATCGCTTGAAAAGTTTTGAAGAAGCTAGGATTCTGGTCGGTGGCCTCGGCATGGGGTTCACCGCGATGGCAGCGCTTAAAAGAGTGGGGGCCGAGGGCAAGGTGGTGGTGGCCGAGCTGTTGCCCGCGGTGGCCCGTTGGAACCGCACGATTTGTGGGGAGGCCGCGGGGCACCCTTTGGCGGATCCGCGCGCCTCCGTGTTCCAGGGCGATGTGGCGGAGATGATTCGAAGGCCACCCGAGCCTTGGGACGCGATCCTGCTCGATGTGGACAATGGCCCTGAGGGGCTTACCCGCGCCTCCAACGGTTGGCTGTATTCGGCGTCGGGGCTGGATTCTGCGTTTGCGGCGTTGCGGCCTTCGGGAGTGCTTGGGGTGTGGTCCGCGCATCCGGATGCGGCGTTTACCCGAAGGTTTGAACGCGCGGGGTTTGAAGTGGAGCCGATCGAAGTGCGAGCCGGCGGAAAGAAAGGGGGACACCGGCATATGGTGTGGATCGGCGTTCGAAAGGCGGAAGCGCCGAGTTGGAGCAAGGTGAAGGGGGTTTAGGGTGGCGCCCACCTCGACAACCCACTTTACTATATTCGAAAGGGTGGGGTCGGATTTGTGACGTTGGCGTGGGTGATAGAAGGGGGTATGGCGGTCTCGCAGGAGGGTGGCGATGGCGGACGATCCGGTGGCAGTCGAACCCCTAAAATTCCGCACCAAATCTGGCGAATGCTTGGTGTACGAGGACCGCTTGGTCATCGAACGTCACGGCCTTCGGGGCGCAGCTGCGCAATCCCTACAAGGAAACTCCAAATCGCGGACGATGGTGGTCTACGGGCTCGTGGTGGCCTTGCTGGTCTGGCTCGGCTGGAACAGTTGGAGCGAGGGCGGCCGGATCATGCCGTTCTACTGTTGGATATTCTCCGCCTGGTTGGTGTTCTGGTTGGTTCGGAATCGGAATTTTTCGATGACGCCCGAAATTCTCCGCTCCGAAACGACAAAAATTGTGGGTACGCGTGGCGTTTCCGCGCTCACTCGCAACCGGTTCGCGGTTCAATTTGTGAGGGACGGACGGCCGCAACAGCGTTTCATCTTGATGCCGGGCGCGCTTCAACAAGGCGGCGACGAATTCGACCGAGCCATCGCCGTGTTACGTGAACGAGGTTGGCCTCTCGAGTTCTGAGGGATCGCCATGTTGCTCATCGTGTTCGTAGTGGCGTTGATCGGCGGTATTGGCGCATTTTGGGGCGCTCGGAAGCGGGTGCAACTTCGTCGAGGGTTGGAGAAATCCGTCGCCGAGGTGCATCACCAATGGGTGGAGGGGATGGCGAAAAAGCCGTTCGAACAACGGTTGGCGTTTGCGACGATGGAACTGGAATTGCAGGGATGGTCGGGGTTTGGAGGGGATATTTTGAAAGCCCAGACGGATGCCGAGTTGTTGGAGGGGATCGAGTCGGTACGCAACAGATTGTCCGTTGTGGAGAACACCGCTCGGTGGTTTGGACGGTCGAACCTTCGCTCTCAGCTTCATGCCTTCAACAGCATCGGCGGCTTGGGAGACATTGCGGCCTCGATCAGGAGGTCGGAGGCATTGAATGGAGCTTTGGAGACTTCCGCTAGGCCATTGAAGCCGTCCGAAGACGCTTGGGCGCCGCCGAGCACATCGTAAACCGCTTTACCATCACCAGGGAAACGGTACCCCGTGGCGGAGAATGGTGAGGTTCAACGCGGTGAGTAGACCGAGTGCGACCGCCGGCCACCACGGCAAGGTGTCGGGAACGGGCTCGCAAGGCGGAACCGCGGCTCCCCGTTTGGAGAACTCGGTGAACCATACCGCTCCGATTCCTGCGATAACGACGTAGAAAGCTGAGATCCATGCAGGGAACGGCCAGGAGGATGGCAGAACCAACACTACGCCGATCGGCCAGGCCAGCACGGCGAGGCGGATCAACGCGCGGTTTCGCGTAGCGGTGTCGTTTCGCGTTTCCACCGGCAGAAGCGCTGCGAACGAAGGGTACAATAGGCCGACGGATGCGCGAATCGTCCAAAATCCGATCCCAGAGACAGCCAAAGAAACCCACCAGGGAAGTTCGAGAAGTCGTAGGATCGAACCTATGTCGCCGACGGGGGCAAATGCGGCGCTGAACAGATAGCCGGTCGCGTTCATCCAACCGTGGAAGGCCAGCCAGGCGATCAACAGCCGAAAATGGGGAGGAAAGTGCCGAATGCGGCGTTCGACTGCGAGTAAGATGACGCCTTGGACCGCCGAAAACAGGGGACCGGCCAGTTTGGTGAGCACGGTAGCGGAGGTGCCAATTTCGTCCGATGCGACCGAACTGTGGAACAGGATGGGGTGCCGCCCCAAAGCGCCCGCCACGACGAAGTGTGCCGATTCATGGAGGATCGTGGTGAGCAGGAATGCCACCGCGTAAAGAACCGCCGAGGTGAGGATCGTCCGGTTTCCGAGGCGAGGATCGCTGGACATGGCGGCCAACTGGTAAAAGAGTTTACTACTTAGTGTACCTCATTCCATCGGAAATTGGGCCAGGATCCGTTCCTCTTCTTCCCCAAACCAGTAGGAATCCGTGGGGGGATCCACGCGATACAACCAGGACATTCCTCCTTTGCCGGCGTAGACGTCGGGCAGGGCATAGACCGGATCGCGCATCGCTTCTTCTAAGCTGACGAATTTCGCGCCGAGCTTTTCGTAGTCGGAAAGGACATCGCCCAAATGGTCGGCGGAAAGCTCGTTGACGTGGACGAGCACGATCTGCGGCACATCGTGTCCGGTGACTACGAGCGCGCGCGCTTGCGCGGCCGCCAAGGCGTCCAGCATGTGTTTTCTGTAGGCCGCAACCACCTTTTCCTGCTGAGCGGCGTCCCCGTCGGCTTTGGCTTTTCGGTAGGCGAAGGCGTAAACCCATTCTGAGTTCGCGACGGTCACTGGGGCGTGGTAGTAGCCCAGTTCCTTGAGTCCTTGTGCTATTTCATCGCGGATTTCCACGGTGGGCCCCGTTTGGAGGTGGGGATACCGAAAAGCGGTCGGCGGCGTCGGCAGGGCGGCGGCCAGCGTTTGGTGGCAGCTGGTCGCATCTGCCAACCAGTCCGTTGGAGGCGTCTTATTCAGCCCTTTGTGGTGCGCGGTGTGGTTGCCGATGGTGTACGCCGACCAGATTGCGATGGAGTCGTCACCGGGCTGCATGCGGGAGCAGTTGAAGAAAACCGAGGCAGGAACACTGTGCTGCTCGAGGTTATGAACGATCGACCGATTGTAAGCGGCAACGACTTCGGGGGGCAGATCCACGGGGGCGCTGGGTCGCCGGGTTTGCCACGGAGCATCGTCGATGCTGATGTGAATGACGGGTCCTGGCGCGCTTTGGGGCGATGCATCCGCGCTGGCGAGCCACATCCAAATCCACATGCAACCTCCGTTGCGGCACTGTACACCGCGGTGTGCGGGGGATGTTGGGCGCCCCGTGAGGAACAGGTGGCTGGTGAGGAGTGCGGGTCGGAACTTCGGAGGCGCCCGTGAGGAACAGCTATCCGCCCCACCCCTCGTCCAGAACCGCCGGATTTTGGGGTATTCCCACCGACTGTGGAATATTCCCATCGCCCGAACGTAGACCGTCGTTGAGGTTGTATGCTGATCCCCCTGCTCATTCTATGCGCCGCCGTCGCCATGGCGATCGTGGAACGCCTGTTCCCGGGCCGTAAATTGCCCGAAGTCCGCGGCTGGCGGATCCGATCCACCCTGCTGAACGCCTGCCACGCGGTGGTGGTGGTTGGCGGCGGTTTTTGGTTGCAGCCGTGGTTGGAATCCATCCGTCCGTGGTCCGCGGATGGGCTCGGCACCGTCGGCGGCGCTGCGCTCGGTTATATCGTTGCTACCTTTATTTACTATTGGTGGCATCGCGCTCGCCATGAGGTCCCTTGGTTGTGGCGCACCCTTCACCAAGTGCATCACAGCGCCCAACGCCTGGAGGTGCAGACCAGCTTTTACAAACATCCGTTGGAAGCCGCCACCAACATGCTGTTTGGTGGGTTCATCCTATACGTGATCTGCGGGCTCGATCCAGAGGTCGCGAAGTGGACCGTTTTAGTAAACGCAGTTGCCGAATTTTTCTACCACTGGAATGTGAAAACTCCGCGTTGGGTGGGATGGATCATCCAACGGCCGGAATCTCACTGCGCCCACCACGAACCCAACCGCCGCTGCAACTACGCCGATCTCCCGCTGTGGGACGCCCTGTTTGGAACACTGTACAATCCCACCGAAAATGAGTTTGAATGCGGGATTGAGGATGAAAATCGGCTGGCAACGATGCTCATTGGCGTGGACCTTGACTCTCCCCAACGTCCGCGTTCTTCCTTGCATTACAAGGTGATCGCTACCGGGTTGGTGGCTGTTGGGACCCTGCAGATGGTGGGGGATATCAGTGGAAGTTCCATCCTTTTTGGGTTGGGGTTCGCGACGGCCGCATCCCCGGCACCGAAGGTGTTCACCTCCCGCGATCAACTGGAAGGATTTTCGGCGAACTATGTGCTTAGTTGGGAGGAGGAGGCGGGTGCCAAGGAAGTTCCGTTGGACGCAGAGCTGTACTCACGACTGAAGGGCCCTTACAACCGGCGAAATGTGTATGGTGCGGCATTGGCGGGTGGTCCGGTATTGTTGGCCAACCCAGCGACGCAACCTTTGTTTGAAGCGGTGTCCCAAGGCGCGTTTTGCGGCGACGGGAGCGTGTTGCAGGAGTTGGGCGTGGACACCTCGGCGGCGACCGGTCCGCTGCGGATCCGCGTCGAGCCTCGCCCCGGCCATCCTACGCCGGAAGTGCCGTTGACCCTGGAGATCGCATGTCGGTGATCCCTCCTAGCGCGTCCGGTTGGACTCCAAAGGCCTACAGCGCCATTCGATTTGTACTGGGGATCTACCTCGCGATTCACTTCGTGATGCTCACCCCTTGGGCGCCGGAGTTGTTTTCGAGAGAGGGAGTGATCGCCAATGGGGCCGCAAGTCCGATTCTCCGCGCATTTCCGAACCTTCTCGCGTTGAACGACTCGCCGACCCTGGTCTCCAGCCTTTGTGTCGCTGCAACGGCTGCTTCGGTATTGCTCGCGGTGGGTCTGTGGGATCGCTGGGCGGCTCTGTTCATCTGGTACGTGCTCGCGTGTTTCCTGGGTCGAAACCCATTGATCCTCAACCCCAGCTTGCCGCACATCGGATGGTTGCTGTTGATGCACGCCGCCGTTCCTCGGGCGCCGGCCGGATCTTTCGATGCCTGGATCTCCCCCGAACGTTCAAAACGGTGGTTTCTCCCTAGACCTTTGTTCGCCGCCAATTGGGTCGTCATGTCCGCAGCCTACGGGTACAGCGGCATGACCAAGTTGACCAGCCCCAGCTGGATCGACGGCAACGCTCTCCGTTATGTCCTTGAAAACCCCCTTTCCCCGCTCACGCCCCTTCGCGATCTGGCCTTGGCATTGCCGAGCTTCGTGCTCACCGGCGCCACCTGGTTTTCTTTGGGGTTGGAAGTCCTGTTTCCGTTGTTGGCATGCCATTCGAAAACACGGCCCTGGGCCTGGTTGGCGATGGTCGGCATGCATTTGGGGTTGTTGGCGTTTGTGGATTTCCACGAATTGTCAGTTGGAATGCTGATTCTGCATGCGTGGACATTTGAGCCGCGGTGGGTGGACCGGTGGCTTCGGGGAAGCGACTCCCACCAAAACCCGACGTCTGCCGCGCCAGCCCCCTGATTTTGGCGGGTCTTCGACAGCAGGGTGCCCCCAAAGATCGGGTTAGGCACGCATCGTTGGACTTCGGCCGCCGCGACACTTCGAAAGCATGGTTCTACCGTAGGCCGCTTCCTGCTGCGGTGCTCCAACCCGCCGTTCGAGGGGGTCTGCTGCGGTCGCCTCGCCAAAATCCTACCTCTGCCGCTGCAGGCCCTTGGAGTTCGCGGGTTAGTCCGCCTGAGCGCCGGATTCTAGGGGCTTGCGAGCAATTTCGCGGGCTACGCGAATGAGTAGGTCCTTTCGCAGTGGATCCAACGAACGGGTCAGAACGGTCAGTTCGTCGCCCTGTGGTTCGTGAGCCAACGAGGAATCGTCAGGTTCGATACTCACCAATGCCGAGAGCGACACCCCCAGCACCTGCGCGATGTCGCCTGCCGTTGTAATGCTGTAGCCGATTCTACCGCTTTCAATACGACTTAGCGACGCCGCCTGAACTCCGATCGCCGCTGCCAACGCTTCTTGAGTCCAACCTCTCTGGAGGCGCACCTGTTGCAGGCGTGCACCGAGCGAACGTAACAATGCTTCGTTTCGACGGCGAGACATGGGCGGAAGGATGGCGAGGCGGTGCGGAACGCGCCATGCGTTGAAAGATCATTGACTTTTTGAGGCAATTTGGTACAGTCCGGCAATGTGGCCAACGAGGCAGGGATGTCGGCGAGTCGCTCCGGTTGTGACATCCTTTTCGTTCGGAGTGCGCTGCCGTCGGCGTTCGACAGGATCCTGATGTGGAGGCCGTCGGCGACCTTCGGTGTGCGCTGCACTGGCGGGGTGACCGTGGCGCTTTTGATGATCGGGGGCTCCGTTTCTCTTGTTGGCGTGCGTTCGGGGGTGACCTTGTTGT
>SXGS01736785.1_pt1 | contig 15821 bp, 10 predicted proteins | sample 3174681 | NCBI WGS metagenome assembly SXGS01 (sample SAMN11356861, study PRJNA531348) | freshwater metagenome | isolation source: freshwater sample F1-80 | place: China: Fuxian Lake, Yuxi | collected 2017-12-25 | reverse complement strand
GCATACACTCGCTTGCGCTTCGGGCTTGTATTGGTAAGAAACTATCTGCCGCTCGCTTTTGCGTTTCGCTCCAAGCGTCAGCCTTTCAGCAATTGATCCATCGATGCCACAAGCGATTTGACGGCGTCAACGCTCTTCTGAAAATCTTGCCGTTCGGATTCAGTAAGTTTGAGTTCGACGATTTTCTCGACACCATTAGTTCCAATTATCACCGGAACGCCTACATAGTATCCGCCCACTCCATATTCCTTGTCACAATACGCAGCACAAGGAATTAAACGTTTCTTGTCGCGCACAACCGCTTCGACCATTTGGGCTGTCGCTGCGGCAGGAGCGTAGTAAGCACTTCCGGTTTTCAGCAACGAAACGATTTCGGCACCGCCATTGCGCGTTCGCGTGACGATTTCGTTCAGTCGCTGTTCACTCATCAATTGCAAGATCGGGATTCCGCCGGCGCTGGTGCAACTGGGAATGGGAACCATCGTGTCACCATGTCCACCCATGAGCAGCGCCGAAACATCTTCGACGCTAACTCCCAACTCCATTGCCAAAAATGTTCGGTATCGCGCCGTGTCCAAAACGCCCGCTTGGCCCATTACGCGGTTTGGCGAAAATCCGGTGACTCGCCAAGCTTGCTGGACCATGGCATCCAGTGGATTGCTAACCACGATCACCACGGCGTTTGGCGAAGTGCGTTTTACTTGCTCAGCAACAGCAGTAACAATCTTTGCGTTGGTGTTCAGTAGATCGTCGCGGCTCATGCCCGGTTTCCGAGCGATACCAGCCGTGATCACAACAACGTCACTGTTGGCTGAGTCATCGTAGGAAGTTGTCCCCACAAGCTTGCTGTCGAAGCCCATTATTGGCGAGGCTTGCATCAGGTCCAGTGCCTTGCCGCGCGGCATATCTTCCATCTGTGGAATATCCAGCAACACGACGTCTCCTAGCTCCGCCGCCGCGCACCAATGCGCACATGTTGCCCCAACGTTTCCCGCTCCCACAATCGTAATTTTTGCTCGACGCATGTTTCAATCCGCTAAACTGTTCGTGTGTACTTGTGCCGCAGCACAGAAAAATGCTCTAGCGAGGTGGTGCTAAACTTAATGTGCAAGGCCACCTCCAACGCTGAGCCAACAAGCGGTCGAGTATGGTGATCGAATTGGCGGCGTCAAGCAGGCATGGGGGCGAACACCGATACGATCCCAGTCGAGCAAACCTGGAGATCGCCGAACATCACAGGGCGGTACGACGGCGCCGAGCACCTCGATCCGACCAGGCAAATCGCCAAATCACTGCCAAGCATCCGAGCAAGGCGAAACAAAGTACCCAATTAACCCATATCGTTCCTGATACCACTCGCCGCACCGGTGGGGCCGACGAAGTAAGGTTTGTAAGCACGACCAGGGGAGCAACCTGCCGTGAATTGGAATTGAGCTGACTTACTTGTTCGGAGTGATAGCCCCAAAGTCGGTAAAAAACCCCATGCGCTATCGCATATTGTCGAAGGTCCCACTGCGTCGCTCCAGCTCGAATGGCTGCTTGATTGATAAATTCATCCGGCAGCGTGCGACTGACAAGTGTAATTGGAAACTCGCCGGCGAATTCGATTGAATTGTTTTCTTTGACACCGGAGTCGATCGGCAGTTCTCCCTTTTCCGAGTCGCTGCTCAGCTTGAACGTGATGCGTTGTCCGGCGATATCTACCCAGCCGTCTAATTGGTAATAAGTACCGGCAACGAAATTCTGTGAGTCAACCTCTCTCGGTGCTGACTGAATCAGTGATCCTCGCACCAGCCTAACTGGCCACCGCACAAATTTGCCGGCACACTCGATTGGCTGTTTGAGTGCCAACATTGGAGTCAATCCCTCAGTTGTGTCGCTCATGTAGCCAGTCAATTTTGGCGCTGTATCCAGCAACGAATAAAAAGCGTCGCTTTCTTCGAACTCCAGTGGCTTTTGTTCGCGTTGGGAAATTGAATCGATCCAAGCCAGATTCCAGCCTGCTAAACCAAGTTGCAAATGATCCGCATGGACTGCTGGTGCGATGCTTTGCGTTGCATGTTGGGGCGCAAACGTCCAAATCGGTTGCCGAGCTATCACGCAAATCGGTTCGCTGGTGGAACCGTGCTCGCTTTCTGCGCTGGCCAAGATGGCAAGCCCTCGAATCTCGCAAGGCTGCCTTAATTGGGGACTAGTCACCCAACCACGAGGAACGGACTCGCAAAAAACCGTCAACATTCGTTTGGGTTCTGCTAACTCGATCTCTAGGCGATAGAGCGCCGTTTGAGCATCGTACGCGTACCATGATCGCTGATCGTGCGACAGTTGCTCAACAGTCGCATGCCGCACAAATCCTTGCCCTTGGAAAACCATGACGCTGCCCGCGGCCAATTTCTTTCCGATCGGAAATTGCTCAATTACTTCCCATCCGAAGCTCCGACACACGAACACGGCTCGCAAAAGATCGTTGGGCAGCGATTCGTCCGTTCGCGCTCGAAAGAACTGAAGTAATTGGTCCGTAACCTTTGCCGTCACAATTTCCGCCAGCCGTCGTTGGAGCAATTCAGCCGCTTGTAAACTCGCCGGTGGTTCATCCCAAGGAGTCGGCGTCTTAGCCGGTTGGCTGGCAAAACTTTCCTCGATTCCAGTACCCGCAAAGACAATCCATGCAACTAGCGATGACAACGAGATGCTCTTGCTCTTCGTAACTCGAATTGGTTTCGCTCTTTTGCGAAAGCCTGAACACACCGGTACTACAACAACGGCCGCAATGAGCACCGCGACCGACAGAATCCACAGCACATTTGCCGGCGGATGTCCCTTGCCATTCAACGGATTACTCGCGGCAACTTGGTTTAATAGTTCTGCAGAATGAAGTCGAATGGCGAACAAGGTTGGCGCCACTTCAATGCCAGTTTGCGCACTATACGCCAATCGCTTAGAGACAATGCCGATTACTTCGATCCGCGGAAAATCTGTCGAATCGGACTGTAAGTGTTTGGCCAATTCGCTGGCTTGCACATCGGTGGTGTAAATCGCCACGGGCTGTGTAGAGTTATCATCGCCGCGCAGCCACAGTCGCCAGTATCCGTTTGGAGTTCCAAATGTTGAATCGCCGTTAGATATTGATTCGACCCGTCGTACCGAACCGCGGAAGTTAATTATCTCGCCGCGCGGCGCCAACTCGGCTGCTAATTGTGTTGTTGTCAGCAGAGGGCATGCGACTGATGATGGCTGGCGACTCAGTTCGGTGCCGCGTTGCAGCAGTCGGTAGAATGGCACGTATTCAGAACTTGTCCAATGCACAGCGTTGCGCAGAGAATTGTCCAGCTTGTGATCCAATGACTCGCTCAAAACCGATTTGATCGTCGAATCAATTTGTGGTGAAGACCGCACAGCAGCTTTGGCAGAACCTAATTCGCGCAGGAACGATTCCCACTCGCGCTCGAAACGTTCACCAGCGCTCTGCCACGGTTCGTCCTCAGTTTGAGCCTTCTTGCTGGTCAGTTTGCGATCTGCTTGGAAGTCTACGATTTGGGCTGCGGAGTCTGACAGACGCAAACGAATCTTTGCGAGCCGCTGGAGAGTTTCAGTTGCGAATGGGTCGACCCACTTAGTCGTATCCGTGGAACTGCCAATGGAACTGGCAGTTGGTTGATTGCTCGACGGTGGTTCAGAAAACCATCGTGTGGCTAATTGGAGAATTGTCTCGGTCGAAACTTCTTGCAGCAGTTGGGGCACGACCGACTTGCACGTTGCCTGCCAAACATCATGCTCCGGTGAAATTGTTCGAACTCCCGGCTCGAATTCTATCGTCCGCGTTTGGGCAGGTTTGGGAGAATTTACGGGCGAGGCTGGGTCGTCAAGCGGAACGCCCAGAGCCGAAAATGCCCTACTAAAGTTTTGAGGCTGGGCTGCTTCGCGCATTAACAGCAGGATCAGGATTAACAACAAGCCGAAAGAAACCAACTGGCGAGTACCGGAGATATTTCTCCCAGCTTGTCGTCCAAGGCGGCGTTGCCCATCCAATCCATACCATCGGTCAGTTCGCAACCGAACCATAGCTGCTCCACGCTTGTATGCTTGTTTCGTAATTCAGCGCCCGTAGCTATAATATTGGTCGTATTCCAAAGCTGGCTCGCTTTTCCGCTTCGAGCCAAATGCTACTTCGCAGGGACGAAAGGGTTCAAATTCGCAGGTAGACTTTTTTGCTAGTTCAAAACTTGCGTCCCAAAGCGGGCGGCTTTTCGTTCATCTAATTCCATTCTAATCCTACACATCCGTTTAAGTTGAGACGTGTATTTCGTACGCGATCGTGTTACATTTTTGTTTCTGCTTCCCCAGTCAACCGATTGTTTCCGATTTGGGCAGGTGGTTAATCGGATCGTGAATGTATTGAAACTAGCATTTACAACGCTGCTTACGATTGTGCTGACGCTATCGGCATCAGTGGTGACTGCCGAAGAACTGCACCAACGCTTTCTCACGAAATTGCGAGACCAGCGGTATTTCGATGTTGCGCTGACGTACTTGGCGGATCTAGAGAAATCTCCGCACAGCCGCAATGGTTTTGCTTTGGAAGTCCCGCTGGAACGAGCATTACTACTGCAACAGTCCGCATCGCTGCTGGCACCCAAAGCGCCTGATCGAGCGAAAAAGTTGGACGAGGCTGAGGCCGCGTTTCGCGATTTCCTGGATAAACAGCCTAATCACGCCCGTCGAAGCGAAGGCAGTTTGGCACTCGGGAACTTGCTGCTGACGCGTGGAGAGGAGGCTAAGAACTCTTCAACAGCGCCTGCCGACCAACCCAACACCGAGGCGAGCAAGTTCTTTTCCGACGCACAATCGCTGTTCGAAAAAATGCAAGCCGAACTGAAACCGATAATCGAATCGATGCAGGGGCGCAAGATCGACCCGAAGCAGACCGCGCAGACCGCTTTGCGAGAACGCTATCGCACCGAGTATCGTCAAGCTCAGTTATTGATCGCCTACGCTATCGAAAGTCGTGGAAGATGCCAAGCAGTCAACAGTGCCGCTTGGAAAACTGACCTCGCAACAGCAGCCAAGGCCTACACGGATTTTTATGACAAAGAAATTGATCGCGTTCTGCTGCGGTACTCGGCGATATTTTTCCGCAGCGGAATACAGCGAGATTTGGAGCAAACCGCGGACGCGATCGATGGCTACCAGAGAATTCTCGAAAATGAAGGCATCGATCTGTTACGACCTTTACAAACCAAGGCGCTCACCGAATTGGTCAAATTACTGGCTACGGCGAAGGAGAACAAATATCCTGCCGCCATCGATCGAGCCGAGCGATGGGAGAAACAGCTCCGACCTGACGAACGATTGAAATCCGAGACGCTGGACCTGAAATTGGCCTTTGCTCAAGCTCGTGTTGACTGGGCCGAGCAGTTGCTGGTCAAAGATCCTAGCGATCGACTGGCACTGCGACTGCGCCGTGATGCTCGCGAGGGCTTGCAGCCGTTGGTGCGTATCGCGTCCCATCAGGAGCAAGCGCGCAGCCTGTTGGCCAAGATCGGTGTCGAAGCCAAGCCACCAGCGTCCATGGAATTGCCCAAAGTAAAGAACTTCGCCGAAGCATTGGCAGCGGCGCAAGAGCGTATCGACCGAATCGAATCGTCTCCGCTAGCCATTTTGAAAGAGCAATTGAAGACGGCCTCGCCGGAAGACAAGAACACCATCCAGCAGGAACTTGCACAAGCAGAAGCCGGCGTATCCGAAGAACGCACGCAAGCAATCGAGCTGTTGCAAACTGCTCTCAAAATGTACAAGCGCAGCGATGATCGCGACCAGTTACGACAGACTCGATTTCGATTGGGATACTGGTTGGCTCAAGATAAACGAGCTTGGGAATCGATCGCAATAGGTGAATTCTTGTCGCGCAGCAACCCAGGAACCGATATTGGTGTCGACAGCGCCAGCGTGGCACTGATGGGTTACGGCGAATTGCTTAAAGAACAAGACAAACCATCGTCAGAAGCCGTCGGAATGCTCGGTGCGTTCGCCGAGTATCTAGTCAAGACTTGGCCAGTTTCCCATCCAGCACAGTCGGCCGCGTCGGCGCTGGTGCGTATCGCCATGATCAATGGCAATTGGAGTCAAGCGGAACAGTATCTCGCACTCGTTCCCACGGGTTCCGCAGGAGCGGCTTCGCTGCGTCAAGATTTGGGACTCGTCCTTTATCGCCAATATCTCGACAAAAAGGCGGCGCTTGCCACAGGTGCGGACACCACTGAAATCGACGGCCTACGCAATCAATCGATCGAGATGCTGAAACTGGGAATAGAAGGATTGCCGAAAGATGAATACGATCAGCGGGCAATTGAATCGAAGAGTATTCTGATCCGTTTGCTAATGAATTTGGGGCGCTCGGACGAGGTGTCAACGATTGTCAGTGCCGGTGCGTTATCTCCGCTGCAATTGGTCCGCGATAATCCCGCACTGGTAAAGGATCGCCAAGCGCTGCTGAATGTCTATCGCACTAGTTTGCAAGTTTTGATCGGCGGCCTAACCGAATCGGAAGAGCAATCGGTAACCCTGGAAGAAGCCCAGAAAATAATCGGCGAAATAGGTTCCGCTGCAGGTACTGACGCAGACGGCAAGAAATTACAAACCGCGATATTTGTTGGCTTGGCCCGAGATCTCAAGGAGACTCTCGATCTTGCGAAAACACCCGCTAAGAAAGAGAAAATCGCTAGCGGTTTGGCGCTCTTGTTAGGTCAGTTGGTTGCCAGAGCGGATGATTTCACCACTCAATACTGGGCCGCGCAAACGCTGGCCAGAGTGTCGGAGAGCTTTGATACTTCGTCAGTCGCCGGTCGCCAGCGACGGATGGAATTATTAGCGAGTGCATCGAGCATGTTCAAAAAGATACTCGAACAAGAGGCGTCGCGGCCGGGCTGGGTGCAACCGCCCACGTTGATGATTCCCATCCGACTAGAAATCGGCAAAGGGCTGGCCGCGCAAGCTGATTTTTCCGGAGCCTTAGACCAATTCGAAATGGTACTAAAAGAAAATAGCAAAATGGTCGATGTGCAAATCGAAGCGGCCAAGATCTACGAAGTTTGGGCTGCGTCCGGAACCCCGCAAGCATACCAGTTGGCAATCGAGGGAGGTCGCCCTGCCAGTCGAGGCAACCCGGCGTCGAATACGATCTGGGGCTGGGGCAAGATCTCGCAATTGCTTGCCGGTAAACCCCAATTCAAGTCGCAGTTTTTCGATGCTCGGTATCAACTTGCATTCTGTCGCCACAAGTTGGCGATGAGCAAGACCGGCAATGACAAGGACCAGATGCTTCAGCGCGCGATCGCGGATATTACGTCTACTGCACTGGGATATCCAGAATTGGGAGGCGCCGCAATGCTCAAGAAATTCGATGAATTGCTCAGAAGAATTGAACAGGATGCAGGCAAACCGCCGACCGGATTGCCTTCTCTCAAACCAGCCAATACTAAGAGTTCCACCAAGTAATCGCGCGATCGCGAACCATGCTTCACCAATCCAAAAAAATTACTTCGACTCAATCGTGTACCCGTGCAATGTGCTACGGTCCAACAGAATTTCCAATACAAGCTCGACGCGCAGGCGGGTGTATCAATCCTGGCTCGCACTCGAATCCTGGCTCGCACTCGCTTGCGCGTCGGGCTTGTATTGCTCGCCATAGCGAGTTCGCTCCAGTTCGTGCGCTCAATGTCTTGGGAAAGCGAATTGGTTTGATGCTGTTTGTGGTATCGATGTTTTGGGTTTCGGTGTCCTCAAAGAACTCTGTTGGGCAGGATCGACTTTTTCCCATTCAAGGCGCGCCAGCTAGCGGTACAGTTACCGAAATAACTCCGGACAAAGTCATCATCGAAGTGCGCTCCGGAAATAAACAAGAATACAAAGTATCCGATATCAAGAAGATCACTTTTGACGACGAACCTCCAGGTCTCGACCGCGCTCGCGAGTTGATTTTGCAGGATCAGTTCGATCAAGCCAATGAAGAATTGAAGAAGATTAACGCCGCAAGCATAACCAAGCCGCTGGCCAAGCAAGACTTTGAATTCTATCGAGCATACTGCGACGCGAAGTTGGCACTAAGTGGAACCGGCGACAAGACGGCTGCGAAGAACACTCTTCTTCAACTTGCCGGCAAAAATAACAAGTCTTTTCACTGGTACACGTTGGTTCAGACGCTCGGCGAATTAGCGCTAGCCCTAGGCAAACCGGATGAAGCAGCGACTTATTTCCCCGCGCTCAGCAAGTCGATTTCGGTGGATAGCAAGGCCAAGGGCATTTATTGGCTGGCAGAAGTCGATTTACGCAGAGGCAATCATGCCGAAGCGAAAAAGAAATATGAACAGCTATCTGCAGCGACCGCTTCATCTCCCGAAATGACTCGCTTGAAGACCTACGCCGATGTCGGTCTGGCGGTTTGTTTAGGACGCAGTGGGAATTCCAAAGATGCTCTTACCGTGCTGCAAGCGATGGTCGAAAAATATGATTCCTCAGACCAGACGCTATTTGCGAAAATATTTAATGCGCAAGGAGCCAACTTTGTCACATTGGGCCAAACCAGCCAAGCCATCATTGCCTACTTGCATACCGACTTACTGTTCTTTGCCGACTCGGAATCGCACGCCGAAGCACTGTACCACTTGACGGTCCTGTGGCCGAAAGTAAATCAACCACAGCGAGCACAAGAGACTAGGCAGCGATTAACCGCAAGGTATCCGTCGAGCACCTGGGCCAACAAGAAGTGAAATTGTAGTACCAACACGCGAAACAAACGATAACTCGAACAAGCATTCCGCTGACGCGGATGGAAATTCAACCAGATTCTGGAGTGACAGCATGCGAGATTTGGAAGTCAGAGCCGCGTTTACACCCAATACCGTTCAACGAACGTGGGATAAGCTTCCAGCTTGTCAATATCTTGTGCAAGCAATGGTGAAACTCCGTTACAGGTTGACAAGCTGGAAGCTTATCCCACGTTCGTTGAACGGTATTGCGTTTACACCACGGGTGATTTTGAGAATTGTGCGAACACTCAAATTGGCAGCGATTCTGTGCGTAATAGGAAGTGGTGCATGTGGGTCTGTTGTTGCGCAAGACAAGAACCAGGATCCATTGGCCAAGGAATTCGCAGGCGCTGCGCCAGAACAGCAGCCGGCCGATGCTGCCAAGGCTGCCGAGCAACCTGCTGGGGCGGCAAATAATCCCCCTGCCGCTCCAGCCATGCCCAGCAACTTGCTGGCCTGGACTTATGAAGCTCTTGGACCGTACTACACGATCGGTTTTCTAGCTATTTCTATTACACTGCTGTCTCTGGTGGTGATGTGTCTCCTTTCGGTGCGCATGGAGAATTTCTGTCCCACGGATCTGATTGAGGGCGTGGAGCAACAGATTAACGAGGGCAATGTCCAGGCTGCAGCTGAGATGGTGCGCAGCGACGAATCCTTTTTGGGGCAAGTACTTTCGGCCGGCCTTTCGAAATTGGATCGCGGCTACGATCATGCGGTAGAAGCCATGCAGGAAGTTGGTGAGGAGGAATCGATGAAACTGGAACACCAGATGAGCTACATTGCGATGATTGGCAGCATCAGCCCCATGGTCGGCCTGTTTGGAACAGTTCAGGGAATGATCGTCACCTTTCAAGTCATCGCCAGCGCAACCGCTACACCCAAACCGAGCGAATTAGCGTCCGGTATTGCGACCGCTTTGTTTACAACGTTGGTCGGACTATTGATTGCGATCCCCGCCATCGTGATCTTCAGCGTTTTGCGAAATCGGGCCCAACGACTGACTCTCAAAGTCGGTGTGGAAAGCGAAAACCTCCTGGAGCGCTTCGAAGCCGGCAAGTAATTCACCACCGAATCAACTATGGACCAGTCGCATTCTCGTTTAACTCGCAGCCGCAGGCGGGAGCGATGGCACTGAAAGCGAATAATCATTATGAGGCTACAAAAGAAACATCCTCAGATCAGCGCCGAGGCCGACCTTACGCCGATGATCGACATGACCTTCCTGTTGATCGCGTTCTTTACGGTGCTGATCAATTTTTCTCAAAGCGAACAGCATGACAAAGTCGTTTTACCGGTCAGCGAACTGGCCAAACCAACCGACCAGCCGCTGAAGTTTCCAATAATTGTGCATTTGACCAGTAGTGGAACCGTGGTCGTCGGCGGAGCTGAGTCCGCGATCGAGGCTATTCGCACGCGTTTGGCTCCGGAACTCGACGTACTAAAATTAAAGAAGAAAACGGCTAAGGACGCAAACGTCGTCATTCGTGCTCATCAATCTGTTGCAACTGGACGGGTACAAGACTTGATCAGTCGCTGTCAAGAGATGGGATTAGAGAAATTCGCGCTGCGAGTGAAAGAGGATTTGTAGACCATGAAATTCCGCCGTCGAGACCTGGGGGAAGTCAAAGCCGAATTGCAGATGACGTCGATGATCGACATCGTATTTCTCCTGCTGATTTTCTTTATCGTCACCTTCAAAGTTAGCGCGCAGGAAGGGGATTTCAACGTCAAAATGCCGCTAGCAGCCGCCGGTGGTGGTCCGCCACCGGATACGAGCAAATTGCCTCTGAAACTCCGAGTTCATGCGGGGCCCGATGGCCAGCTCGGCGAAATTGTACTAAACGACAATCTATCTTTTGGTACAGATTTCAAGCGATTGCGACAACACGTTTTACAGCTTGTTGGCGACTCGGCGGGGCCAATCAAAGAGGAGGGACCGGAAGTTGAAATCGACGCTGACTTTAATCTGCGTTACGTGCATTTGATCGAAGCCATCACTGCCGTGACCGGCTACCGCCAAGGTAACGACGTGATTCGCTTGATCGACCGCATCAAATTCAGCCCACCGCGCAAGTAGCACAATGTCCAAATAGCCGACCCGTTCAAATCGATCGGCAATGTCTTGGTCGCTCGCAGCCTGAGCTAACGACTTGCGCAACTTGTCGACGCTTTGCGGGTTGAATTGTCGTGGGAGAATAGGGCGGCACTTAGTTTCTCGCTACTTTATAGAGTACGACACTCGATGGCTCGGATTTTGGTAACTGGATATGGCGGCTTTTTGGGACGCGAAATTGTCCGACAACTCTGCGAAGCAGGATTCAGCGTGCGTGGATTTGCGAGGCAGCGATACGCGGATTTGGAACAACTGGGCCTCGAAATTGTTCAAGGCGACATTACTAATCGCGCGCAAGTAATATCGGCGGTTTCCGGCTGCGACGCGATCGTTCATACTGCTGCGATCGCCGGAGTCTGGGGACCGTGGGATAAGTACTATCGCATCAACACTGCAGGTACTTCGCACATTGTCGAAGCTGCGGTTCGTCACAAAGTCCGCGGACTGGTCCATACGAGCAGTCCCAGTGTCACGTTCGCCGCAGTTCATCAGTCTGGAATCGACGAGACATCGGAATATCCCCAGCGATGGTTGTGTGCCTACCCTCACACCAAAGCACTGGCCGAGCAAACTGTGCTCGACGCTGCGCGAAATGGGACCGTGCATGCGTGCGCGTTGCGGCCGCATCTGATTTGGGGTTATGGCGATCCGCATTTGTTTCCCCGAGTTATTCAGCGGACGCGCGCGGGCGCATTGAAACGCGTGGGTAACGGCAAGAATTTGGTCGATGTAGTTCACGTTCGCAACGCCGCGCGAGCTCACTTGCTGGCGCTCCAGCGACTATGCGACGGAGATGCGCGTGTTAACTCGCAAGCGTTTTTCGTTACTGACGGTCAACCAGTCGAGTGCTGGAGCTGGATCACGCGTATCATCGAAACTGCAGGATTGAGGGTTCCGACGGCACGAATTTCCTACCGTTTGGCTTTTCAAATCGGTGCGGTACTGGAGAGCTGTTATCGGCTTGCTCGAGTTCGATCGGAGCCACCAATGACACGATTCGTTGCTGCTCAACTCGCGCTGGACCACTACTTTTCGATCGACAAAGCGCGCAACTTATTGGGCTATGCTCCGGAAGTGGACGTTGATGCAGAGTTTCAACGCTGTCGACCTTGGCTGACGCAATTGGCGAACTCACGCAACCAACAGATTCCAACCTAGAAATCGCCATACTCGAATGGGTAACCGAAAGCGCTAGCGAGGACGTCTAAGCAAAACAAGAGGAAACGCTATGCGACAGTTGATCTTAATGCGGCACGCGAAGAGTAGTTGGGACAATCCTGGGATCGACGACTTCGACCGGCCACTGAATGCTCGCGGGCGCAAGACCGCTCCGCTGATGGGTCAGCACTTGCGAGACAATCAAATTGCCGTCGATGTGATTTTGGCTAGCACCGCCAAACGAGTACAGCAAACTCTTGAGGGTGTACGTCCAGCTTGGAAGACTAGCGCAATTGTCCTGAACGAAAAGCAATTGTATTTACCGACCCTAGAAACTCTGCAGTCCGTCGTCACAGGATTGCACGACAGTTGGTCATGCGCGATGTTGATCGGCCATAATCCGGGCTTGAGCGAACTGGCCAGCATTGGGTCGAATAGCGAAATTTACTTAACGACAGGCGCGGTGGTAATATTCGAGGTTAACGCACCGTCGTGGTTGCGTGCCTGCACATCGCTTCCATGGACACAACGGGCCTTGTGGAAGCCCAAGGAACTTTTTCAAATGGATGAATAGCGGTGAGTCTCAGGGAATCAGATGGTGCGCTTGGGCTAGTTCGAATGTGTTTCGCCTCACAGTTATGCTTCCCAGGGCGAGGGTAAACATTCGCCGAAGGTGTGGATACAAGCTCGAAGCGCCAGCGAGAGACACTACGTTTGACAGAGAATAACACGGATTATCGTTCCGGACAAAAAATCCTCCACACCTTCGGCGAATGTTTACCCAGGGCGGGGCGAGGCCCGGGTGCTAGGCGTAAGTCCCTTGGCCGCAACAATTTGCGATATGATATCCCTTGGTCATTTGCAACGCGAAATCGGAAAATTTTGCTTCGCGTTTGGAATCCTTGGCGAAATATTTCACGAAGCGTGTTTCGATTTGCGTGACTCAAGTCATTAGTTCTAGTGCGAGCGGGTAAACTCACATGCGTTGAAGGTAGCTAGGAGCAGAGTTTGCCTAGAGTTGGAATTTGCTAAGTGATGGGGAAAAAATGAAGACTTCACGATCAGATGTGTGGCTTGGTATCTGCGTATTAATGTTAGCTGTGATGGGATGTGGTTCGTCATCGGAACCAGTTCCTCCGGCAAGCTCGATCGCTCCGCCTAGCGCGAGTGCGACGTCAACTGAATCATCAACGCAAGCGAGTTTGCCCTCTGCGCCCACGGAATCGGTCGTGGCTGATTCGAAAAAGGAATCGGCTGCTGCTCAAACGGCAACGAATGCTGCAAGCGGCAGTAATAGCGCACAAACTAGTGCGCCTGGCGCGGTGGCCGAAGCGGACGCAAAGGCTATTCAGTCGCCTACTAGTGCGACCAGTATTACCGAACCAGCAACAGCGTTTAAGGCACTCGGTTTGATCGACTTGGAAAAGCTGCCTCGGCTGAATTCCAAGATGGTGCTCGAACAAGGGCCAACCTATGTCTACTATTCCGCAGAAGGCTCCCTGGCTTCCGTGGATGCGTTTTATAAGGCTGAGCTCGCAGGACGGGGCTGGACCGAGACGCCCAGCCTAGTAACCGGCTCGGACCATTATGTGGATCGCATGTTCACCAAAGATGGATTTATGATTCGCGCGGGACTCAGCTCCGGTAGCAGGCCGGGCGAAGTTGGCATCATGCTGGCTAATCTTGGCAACGTGGATGTGCGTCAACTTCCAAAGATGGACGATGCCACGGCCAATGATGCGGTGGCGGTGAACGCTGGCCATCAGACCTCGTCGGGAATTGTTCAAGTCGCTGAAACACTTGGCAAGAAGATGCTCGACCTAGGCTGGCAAATTTGCCAGGACTTTCACGGGACGGAAATCAGCGTTCCTCACTACCGTTCGATTGTTTTCCGCAAAAACGCATGCCGAGTTACTTTAGGAATTTCTAAAGATCCGAAGCAGCCCAGCGCAAAAGTCATGGCATTTTACTTGGCGGACCACATGATCCCGTTTGATGTTCCTACACCGGATCATCGTCAGCCGCTGAAGCTGGATGTTTCCAGCGGACGATCGTCCTTTGCTGCGGATAAGAGTCGAGAATCCATGGTCGCGCTTTTGGCAAAGTCGTCGACAGGATTCGGTTGGAAAATTCCGGCGACGGGAGACTTCGTGAGCGCGAAAGCTCATGTGCTTAAAATCGAAACAGGACCCAAAGTTGGCTTAGCTGCTCGATTGGTAGAACAAGGCGGAAAATATTCTATCTGGTTGGAACGAGTCGCTTTGACTGCGGAAACTGAACCCACGAAACAGGACGTGCAAAATGCCGAAGTTGCCGCATTGCCTACCGCTGAGCCGGCCAGCAAAGAGAAGAGCGAAGTTGAGAAGCAAATCGAGCAGGTGGAATCGGAGATCTCCAAAGCAGTCGGCGCGGAGTTGAACAAGGCGCTCGGCTCGCTCAACGGTCTCGGGGCTGGCAATTCCGTCGACATTGGACAGCTTCAAGCGCAAGCCGAGAAATTGCTGAACAACCTCGAAAGAGATAGCTCACCAACTACCGCGAAAGCAAGAGCTGTTGAATCGCCCAGCGATCCTTTCAAAGTCGCAGAAGATACTCAGCCAGTTTCGGCCGAGGACCAAGCCATCCGGACTAGTTCTTGTACTCTACAATTTGGCTCGAACAAATTCGTGCTCAAGCATGCGGTTGCCTATACCAAGCTGGACAATGGCGACGCGACTAAGTTCATTCTATTTAGCGATCAACCGCTGAATGTAGACAAACTCAAACGCATGTTGGCCAAAGGCGAAAGCGTGCATGCAATGGATGTCGTCGCCAACTTTAGTTCACCAGCGATCGATATCCGTATTACCGACAGTAATGTCAGCATCAATGCAATGTCCGATGGGACATCATTGGCCTCAAACAGCGGTGATATCGTCTCCACCGTTCGCTTTCGGGGCGGCAAACTGCACGGTCGCGTGCGGCTGGTCAAACCGATGAAAAGCGGAGACGAGCTATTCACTTTTGCCGCCGAAGTAAACCAGCCCGTGCTGCAAATCGCGCTGCTGGCTGTTGATTCTCCTGAGCGCAACAAGTTAGTTGCCGACGGTTCCGCCGAATACCCAATTCCTGAAAACTGTGAGAGCACTTCGAGCGAAGGTACTCGGTATCTCAAGGACGTAACCGCAACGATTGATGCTCCACTTGCAATCGTCCAGGCATTCTATCAGAGCGAAGCAACCAAACGAGGTTGGAAGGAAGTCAAAGCCCAACAGCCTGCTCCAAACAAGAAGGTCTATTTTGGCCCGACCGGTCAATTTGGCGTAGTCCTGTCCTCCGAAGGCGACCGGACATCGATTAAACTATCGGTGCGAGATGATGCAGCCGCTCGGGCCGATAATGTTATTCCGGCAGCAGGCAAATGTTTGGGATTGCTCGGCAACATGTCCACCGACGCGATCGAGGTTACCATCGGTTCTACCAAGTATGCGCTCAAACCGGAACAGGGAGCGGGAGATCCCAAGACTGCACTGCGAGTTGCCATGTCGCCAGGTACCTATCCAGTTACATGGCGAAATACCAAGACTGGCAAATCGGCTTCCACTTCGCTCGCAATCACAGCCGGAACGACGTGGGGTGTGATCTACGACAACGATTTCCAAGATGTGATGCGAATCTATTGAGCTAAGGCGAGCGGCAGATGGGAATTTACCAATACAAGCCCGAAGCGCAAGCGAGTGCGTCAAACCAGCACGCGTTAAAAG
>SXGS01707329.1_pt1 | contig 15821 bp, 7 predicted proteins | sample 3174681 | NCBI WGS metagenome assembly SXGS01 (sample SAMN11356861, study PRJNA531348) | freshwater metagenome | isolation source: freshwater sample F1-80 | place: China: Fuxian Lake, Yuxi | collected 2017-12-25 | reverse complement strand
GCGCCGCGAAGGCGTGACGGAAGCCGCTGGCAAGCTGCATCGCTTGGGGGTCATCGACTATTGCCGTGGTTTGATTACGGTGCTTGATCGGGACAAGCTCGAACACCTCTGTTGTGAGTGCTATGAGGTGGTCAAGCGTGAAACCGATCGCCTGTTGCCCTATAAAACAGGGCGTGCTGCTAAAGCCCAGGCCTCAGTGCCGCAGCGCACAGAGTCATAACTGTGGTATAGGGCAGACTGCAGCGGTGATGGCGTCAAGCACCGCCATCGCGCCATTCTTTGGCCCGCGTTGTGCTCTGGACACTTGCATGTTTGTTAATGCACCGCTGCAGATTCTCAGTCACCTGATCGAAAGCCTGCCGAGCAAACCCCGCAAACAGTTATTAGACAGCTGCGAACCCACCCAGTTGGTGTTCGGCACTGTGCTGCAAGAGGTCAACCAACCGATTCTCCAGGTGTACTTTCCCTTGAGTGGTTTCATCTCGCTGGTGACCACCTTGCGAGGGCACCCGCCGCTGGAGATGGGCTTAATTGGCAACGAAGGCGTGTTGGGCGCAAGTCTGGCCTTGGGCGTGGGATTGGCCCCTCTGCGTGCCGTGGTTCAAGGCTCAGGCAGTGCTTTACGCATCAGTAGCAGCCTGTTTCGCCAGCAGATAGTCGATAGCCCGGCGCTGCTGCGGGTTTTGCAGCGCTATTTATATGTGGTGATGGTGCAGTTGTCGCAGAGCGCTGCGTGCACCCACTTTCATGAGATTGAGCCGCGGTTGGCGCGCTGGTTACTGATGACTCACGACCGCTCACACGCCAACCACTTTCACCTCACCCATGAGTTTCTCGCGGACATGCTGGGTGTGCGCCGCAGCGGCGTTTCCATCGCAGCGGCGGCTCTGCAGGCACGGGGGCTAATCAGCTATCGGCGCGGGCAGATCATCGTGCTTGATCGCGAGGGCTTGGAGCAGGCCGCTTGCGAGTGTTATGACTTACTGGTGGCGGATTACCAGGCGCAGTTTTAGCCATGCTTGCACGCTGCACCCCTGTTTAGCCTTATGCAGCCGCGCAGGTTAAAACCCTCAGGCTTCGCTTGTGAGGGTGTTGATGGGCGAGTTGATGCCACTGCGCAACAGGTGGGTGAAGTGTTCGGCGCTCACCGCATGACTGAACAGAAAGCCCTGACCTTCGGCGCATTGGTGATGACGTAAAAAAACCAGTTGCGCCTTTTCTTCGATGCCTTCAGCGATCACCCGTTGCTTGAGGCTATTCCCCATGGCAATCACCGCACTGACGATGACGCCATTGGAGTCGCTGATCGCCTCCACAAACGAGCGGTCAATCTTCAGCACGTCGATGGGGAATTGATTGAGGTAACTGAGGCTGGAGTAGCCTGTACCAAAGTCATCCACAGCCAACTGCACGCCGAGTTTTTTCAGCTGTTGCAGGATGTCGGCGCTGGCTTGGGCATCGCGCATCAAAACCCCTTCGGTGATCTCCAATTGCAGTTTTTCGGGCTGCAATCCGCTCTTGTCCAGGGCTTGGGTAACGCTGGCAATAAAGTCGGGGCGACGGAACTCTAGGGCGGAAATGTTCACCGCGACGGAGGTGAGGTCGTAACCGCAATTCTCCCAACGCTTGGCCTGATCGCAAGCTTGCTGGAGCACCCAGCGGCCCAGCGGCACGATTAAACCGCACGCCTCGGCGATGGGGATAAAACGCCCCGGCAAGATGGTTCCCCAGGTGGGATGCTGCCAGCGCAAAAGCGCTTCAGCGCTGGTGATAAGGCCGCTTTGCAAGTCGATCTTGGGTTGGTAATGCACAACGAACTCCTCACGCTCCATGGCACTGCGCAGGTGCGCTTCAATCGCCTGGCGCTCCACTGCGCGCTCGTTCATGTCGCGGCGGAAAAACTGGTAGTTATTGCGGCCTTCTTCCTTGGCTTGATACATCGCCGTGTCGGCATGGCGAATCAGGTCAGCGCCGTTGTCGGCGTCCGTTGGGTAGGTGCTGATGCCAATGCTGGCGCTGATGTGCAGTTGTTGCTCGTCGATGACAAACACCTGGCTGAGGGTCGTGAGAATTTTCTCGGCGGTGAGTGCCGCATCCTCGACACTGTGACGTTCGCTGAGCACCACAATAAATTCATCACCGCCCAGGCGACTGACTGTGTCGGCGCTGCGCACGCACTCACTCAAGCGTTGCGCGACGCTTTGCAGCAGTTCATCACCGATGCCATGGCCGAGTGAGTCGTTGATGTGTTTGAAGTTGTCCAGGTCAATAAACAGCAGGGCCAATTGACCGTTGTGCCGTTCGGCCAGTGCCAGCGCCTGGCTGATGCGGTCGTTGAGCAGGGCGCGGTTGGGCAGGTTGGTCAGACTGTCATGCTGCGCCAGGTGGGTCATCTTTTCGCTCATGGCATGTGCGGTGGTGATGTCGTGGAACACCATCACCGCCCCTTTGATGCGCCCCGCTGAGTCGTGGATGGGCGCAGCCGAGTCTTCAATCATCGACTCGTGGCCGTCGCGGTGCACCAGTAGCGTGCCGGAGGCTAAGAGTTTGCAGGTGTTTTCCAGCAACACTTTGGCCGTGGGGTTAGCCACGATTTCGCGGGTTTTGTGGTGTAGCAGGTGCATTACGCGTTCTATGGGTTGGTTGTGCGCGTCCTCGCGGAGCCAGCCGGTCATGCGCTCAGCGGCTGCGTTGAGGTACTCGACATTGCCTTGCAGGTCGGTGCCGATGACGCCATCGCTGATTGAGTTGAGCGTAATGGCCTGGCGTGCTTTTTCATCAAACAGCGCCTCTTCGACCGCCTTGCGCAGAATGATATTACGCAGCGATTGCGGCACCAGTGCGCTGTCGAAGTGACCTTTGCACAAGCTGCCTTGGGCTCCGCTGCGTATCGCCTCGCTGGTTTGCTGCGTGTCATTGAGGTTGCTGAGGGTCATGATCGGAATGCTGGGCACCAGTGCGAACAGAGCATTGAAAGTATCCAGACCTTGGCTGTCGGGGAGCGCGAGGTCTACCAGAATGGCGTCAATGCCGTGACCCTGTTCAGGCTCTAAACGCTCCAGAGCCAAGCTGAGACGGGTGACCCATTCGATGATAAAAGGGCCATCGTGGGCTCGTTCCAACGCCTCTTCCAGTGTCGCGGCATCATGGCTGTTGCTGGTGATGATCAGAATACGGTTGACCATGATGATTGCATTCCCTGTTTTACAGTGGGTTAAACATGGCTGCGCCGCCCTTGTGAGACGGCGCAGTTAGCGCTGTGCTTGCATGGGCCTTAAAAACGCAGGCCGGGCGTTGCGGTTTCAGGTTCGGGGAGTGCCTGCGCAGCGCGATCGGCCTTGGGCGTCAGTTGCCATGCGCTGGGGCGCAGTGCGAGGGCAGCAGGCTCTGGCTGTTGGGATAGGATTAAGTCATCGGCGTCTTGAGGGGTGGTTGTTCGCTCAAGGGTGACGGGTTGAGTGAATACCGGCGCTGCGAACAGCCAGTCGGCGTGTGCATTTGCGCTGAGCATGCTCAGCAGCAGTGTGCTGTAACCGAGAACCCGGTGGTGGCTAATGAACCTGTGCATGGAGTGATTCCACATTGTGGAGGCTGGCTCAGCGTCAACAACGGGGCCGACTGCGTCAGGGAGCCGTCCTGACCGGGCCAATAACCCAGTCGCTCTGCCGCTAGGGCGAGCATCATGGGTGGTTAGAATGTGCGATTGGGCGTGGCTTGTCGGTGCGCTGTCGCACCTAGACGTCAGCGTGCAAAGACGGCCTATTTGCGCATGATGAGCTGGTAGACTGGCGCACGTTTTTGCCCTTTAAGCATTTTCTGGAGCCTTTTGTGAGCCCGCGTATGCACCCTTTGGCCGGTCAGCCGGCACCTGCTTCCCTGTTGACCGACATCAGCGCGCTGCTGGCCGCCTATTACGACCTGCAACCCGATCTGTGCGTGGCCAGCCAGCGTGTGGCTTTCGGCACGTCTGGGCATCGCGGCAGCTCATTGGCGCACAGTTTTAATCAGGCGCATGTGTGGGCCATCAGCCAGGCCATTTGTGATTATCGAGTGGCGCAGGGTATCAATGGCCCGATGTTTATCGGGGCCGATACGCACGCCTTGTCGCAGCCTGCGCTGGAAAGCGCCATCGAAGTGCTGGCGGCCAATGGCGTGCAAACCATGATCTCGGCGGGCGGTGAGTACACTCCGACGCCCGCCATCAGCCAGGCGATTCTGGTGTACAACCAGGGCCGCAGCAGCGGGCTGGCTGACGGTATTGTCATCACCCCGTCGCACAATCCGCCGGACAGCGGCGGCTTCAAGTACAACCCCACAAACGGCGGCCCAGCCGACAGCGACATCACCACTTGGGTGCAGAACCGTGCCAACGCGCTGCTGGAAGGCGGCCTGCGAGAAATTAAACGCATGCCCCTGGCGCAGGCGCGGCAGGCGGCCAATGTTCAGGAATACGATTACCTCGGCAGCTATGTGAATGACCTGGGCAATGTCATCGACTTTGCCCCGATCCGCGCTGCTGGTTTGCGTCTGGGTGTCGATCCGCTGGGCGGCGCTGGGGTGCATTACTGGGGCCGTATCGCCGAGCAGTACGGTCTCAATCTGCATGTGGTGAGCGAGATCATCGACCCGCAGTTCGCCTTTATGAGCCTGGACTGGGACGGGCAGATCCGCATGGACCCATCCTCCAGCCATGCTATGCAGCGTCTGATTGGCCTGAAAAATGGCTATGACATCGCCTTCGCCTGCGACACCGACTACGACCGCCACGGCATTGTTGCGCCGAGCGTTGGCCTGCTGCCGGCCAACCATTTCCTCAGCGTGGCCATCGATTACCTGTTCCAGCACCGCCCGCAGTGGAGCGCCAGCGCGGCGGTGGGCAAAACCCTGGTCAGCAGCGCGATGATCGACCGTGTGGCTGCACGCTTGGGGCGGCCGATGCAGGAAGTGCCGGTGGGCTTTAAATGGTTTGCCAGTGGCTTGTTTGATGGTTCGCTGGGTTTTGGCGGTGAAGAAAGCGCCGGTGCGACCTTCCTGCGCCGTGATGGCCGGGTCTGGACCACTGACAAAGATGGCATCGCCCTGGCCCTGTTGGCCGCCGAAATGACCGCCGTCAGCGGGCGTGATCCGGGTGAGTTGTACCAAGGCCTGAGTGATGAGTTTGGGGCGATTTATGCGGATCGCGTCGATGCGCCCGCCACCCCGGCGCAAAAGAAAACCCTGGGTAAACTTTCGCCCGCGCAGATCAGCAGCCGTGACCTGGCCGGTGACCGCATCACCCAGGTGTTGGATAAGGCACCCGGTAACGGTGCGGCGATTGGTGGCATCAAGGTGATCAGCGAGGGCGGCTGGTTCGCCGCACGGCCGTCGGGCACTGAAGACATTTACAAGATCTACGCCGAGAGCTTTCGCGATGCGGCGCATTTGCAGCGCATCTTCAGCGAGGCGCAGCAGATCGTCGATGCGGCACTGGCCAGTGCACAAGGCTGAGGTCATCGGTTCGCTGGCGCACCGACGACTCAGGTGATGACGCGCAGAATGCCGGAACGCTTGGGAGCCATATCGGCTTCTGTTGTTCCGGCGTGCTGCTATGACTCATCAAGGAGAACGCCATGAGCCTGGGTACCATTTTATTGATCGTGTTGATTTTGCTATTGGTCGGTGCCATCCCCGCCTGGCCGCATAGCCGCAACTGGGGTTACGGGCCTACGGGCGGTTTGGGCGTGATTGTTATTGTGCTGGTGGTGTTGCTCTTACTGGGCCGCATTTAAAGCCTGCCTGTAAACCCTGTGTGCCCATTGCGTATTGCACGCAATGGGCGGCTCAGCAGGCTTCAGCCAAAGGCGTAGGGCTTCGCCCCGCGCCTTACTTTACCTCCCTTCATCTAACCTGCTCGCTGTTGCCGGGCGGTCTTGTCACAGCTCAACCCGCAAGCGATGCGTGCCAGTTTCCAACGCCACGCGAAGTGACCCGTCTGCACAAACCAGCGGTTGTTCATCCAGCCACGCTTGGCGAATGCCCTGGCTGCGCTGCATGGGGTTGCTGAGTTCAATCTCATAGTGGCTTTCGCCCAAGCGGATCTGCGCAGTGAAGCCTGGCCATTCGGTAGGGATGCACGGGTTTAGCAGCAGGCAATGGCCTTCGCGGCGAATCCCCAATAGCCCCTCAACACCGGCGCGGTACATCCAGCCAGCAGCCCCGGTGTACCACGTCCAGCCGCCACGCCCCACGTGCGGGGCCACCGCGTAGACATCAGCCGCCAGAACATAGGGTTCGACCTTGTAGCGTTGGCAGGCCGCTGGGCTGTTGCCATGGTTGATCGGGTTGACCAAGTCAAACAGGGCAAAAGCTTGATTGCCTGAACCCAGTTGGCAGTAAGCCAAAATCGCCCACATGGCCGCATGGCTGTATTGCCCGCCGTTTTCCCGCAAGCCCGGTGGATAGCCTTTGATGTAGCCGGGCTCCAGCGGTGTTTGGTCGAACGCCGGGGTGAACAGCAGGGCGATGCCTGCGTCCTCGTCAACCAACTCGCGCTGCAAGGCGGCCATGGCCAGGCGTGCGCGCTGTGGGTCGGCGCTGGTCGACAGCACTGCCCAGGATTGGGCAATGGAGTCGATGCGGCATTCCGTGTTCTGCGCCGAACCCAGCCACGTGCCGTCGTCAAAGGTGGCGCGCCGATACCACTGGCCATCCCAGGCGTGAGCCTCCAACGCGGCGCGCAGGCGCTCGGCATGCGCCTGCCAGCGCGCGGCGCGGGCGCTGTCGCGGCCCTCGGCATAAGGTGTGAACAAGGCGAGGGTGCGCAGCAGAAACCAGCCCAGCCAGACACTCTCGCCTTTGCCGCGTTCGCCCACGCGGTTCATGCCATCGTTCCAGTCACCGCCGCCCATCAGGGGTAGGCCGCGTTCGCTGGTCAGCGTCAGGCACTGGTCGAGCGCACGGGCGCAATGCTCAAACAGTGAGGCTGGCGCATCGGCGGGCAGTGGCAGAAAGAAGGCGTCGTGCTCGTCGGCGGGCAGTGGTGGGCCGTCCAGAAAGTCCAACATCTCATCAAGAATGGCTGTGTCGCCACTGCTCTGCAGGTAGTGCGCGGTGGCGTAAACCAGCCACACGCGGTCGTCAGAGATGTGGCTGCGCACACCTTGGCCAGAGTGCGGCAGCCACCAGTGCTGCACATCGCCGTCGATAAACTGACGGCTGGCCGCGCGCAGCAGATGGGCGCGGGTCAGCGCCGGGTTGGCGAAACTCAAGGCCATGCCATCTTGCAGTTGATCGCGGAAACCATAGGCTCCGCTGGCTTGATAAAACGCCGCGCGCGCCCACACACGGCACGCCAGGGTTTGATAGAGCAGCCAACCGTTGAGCATGATGTCCATGGCGCGGCTCGGCGTTTGCACCTGCACGGCGTTGAGCACGCCTTGCCAGTGCTGTTCGACGCGGGTCAGTTCGGCGTCCAGATCCGCTTGGCGATAGTGCGTGATCAGTGCGCTGGCCTGCGCGTCGCTGGCACATTGGCCAAGCAGCCAAAGCACTTCAATGCTTTCTCCGGCATCCAGTTCCACCTGGCATTGCAGCGCCGCGCATGGGTCCAGGCTGGCGCCCAGGCTGTTGCTCAAGGCTGCCTGGCGACCGAGCGCGGCAGGCTGAGCGAGGCTGCCGTTACGGCCGATAAATTCGCAGCGATCAGCCGTCCAACTGCTTTGTCGGCCGCCCAGGTCGCTGAACGCGCAGCGCTGGTTGAAGGCGATACTCCAGGGATTTTTTGCAAACAGCGCGCCGGTGCTGCTGTCGCGCTGGCTGACAATAAACGCGGCACTGGCCGCCCGCGTGCTGCCCAGCACCCACTCGGCATAGGTGCTGACGCTTAACCGCCGTGGCCGCCCCGAGAGGTTATGCAGGGTTAACCGGGAAATCTTGATCGGGTCATCCAGCGCGACATATTGCAGCAACTGCATGGCGATGCCGCTGGCCTGATGGCTGAAGCGGCTGTAGCCAAAGCCATGGCGGGCCTCGTAGTGGCCGCTGTCACGCAGCGGTTGCGCGGTGGGGCTGAACAGCGCCAGGCTGTCCTCGTCACGCACATACACCGCCTCGCCGGGCGGGTCGCTTACCGGGTCGTTGGACCAAGGCGTGAGTTGGTTTTCCCGGCTGTTGTCGGCCCAGGTGTAGCCGCTGCCTTCGGCGGATACTTGAAAGCCAAACTGCGCATTGGCGATTACGTTGATCCACGGTGCCGGGGTGTTGCTCCAGGCGTCGAGGCGCACCACGTACTCGCGGCCATCCCGATCAAACCCGCCCAGGCCATTGGCCAATTCCAGTTGGCTGGGCGGTACGGTGAGCACGGCCGGGATGGGCTGGGCGCTGTGGTTGAGGGCGCTGGCGGGCGCTGGGCGGGGGCAAGCGGGCAGGCGCGCCAGTTGTTCGGCAATGGGCCCGCGATGACTCAGCAGCAGCACACGCGCGGCGGCTTGCAGGTGTTCACGAAATGCACCGCTGAGTAAGTCGGCGCGCAGCACAAACACTGAGCCCTGCGCCAATTCGGCATTAAAACGTGGACGTGACTGGCTGCTGCGCACGGCCGTTTCGATGGCCACCTGCAAGTCTTGCAGGTAGGACGAGGCATGCTCGTTGATGATGACCAGGTCAACCGCCAGGCGTTTCATGCGCCAGTATTCGTGGGCGCGCAGCAGTTGTTTGACCTGGGCAATGTCTTCAGCATCGCTGATGCGCAGCAGCACAATCGGCAGGTCGCCGGAAATGCCTTGCGACCACAGCATCGACTGGCTTCCTAAACCGCGCAGCAAGCTGGCGGCGGGTGTCCGAAAACGCGCATCCACATACAGAATGGGTGCGGCCAGGCGCTGAAAGTCGGCCGCTTCGGCGGCGAGTATGTCGAGGTGGCGTAACTCCACCTGGGCTTGGGTCCAGGCCAGGGTTTTGGCCCGGTCAAAGGCGCTGCGGTCGTGGTGCTTGTCGATCAGGTCCAGCAGGGCTTCACGCGTGGGGGCGACCAGTGTCCAGAACGCCACGCGGGCGACTTTGCCCGGCGCGATCAGCACCCGCTGGCGCAGCGAGAAAATCGGGTCGAGGACCGTACCGACGGTGTCGGACAGCGCCTGTCCCTGGCGGATCACCGCAGCGGCATGCAGGGCGCAACTGCGCCCGAGAAAGCGGGCACGGTCGGTTTCATATTGCACAGCGGCGCTCTGCTCACCTTCCACCACGGCAAAGTGTGCGGCCCACAACGGCTGCTCATTGGCGCTGCGCGGGCGTCGCGAAGCAATCAGGGCGGCAAAGGCGGGCAGGTATTCGGTGACCACAAAGAGTTTGGAAAACGCCGGGTGAGCGCTGTCGCTGGCCGCGCTGGCCAGGACCAGTTCAGCGTAGGAGGTCAGTTCGATTTCCCGCATGACACGGCCGCTGTTCGTCAGCGAGACGCGGCGTACTTCACCGTCATCCTCACCGGAAACCAGCACTTCCAGTGCGGTGCCGAGGGAGCCATCTTGTCGGCTGTAGCTGGCGTAGTCTTCGGCAAACACCACTTCGTCGTAGGGGCTGTGACTGCTGGGTTGGGCACCCAGTGACCAGTGCAGGTCATTGTGCATGTCCCAAAGAAAGATAAAGGAGCCATGCGCATCGCGGGTGCTGTCGGCCTGCCAGCGGGTCACGGCGACGTCGCGCCAGCGGCTGTAACCGCCGCCGCTGGCAGTGAGCATGACGCTGTAGCGGCCGTTGCTGAGCAGATGGGTGATCGGCGGGCCACCATTGAAGTGGTTCAGGCGTCGTTCGCTGTGCAAGGCACAATCGGCCGCTGCGGCGCAGGCGCTGACTTCTTCGGCGCGCGGATGGGCCACGGCAACATTGCGCGGCATGCGTTCTTGCAAGAGCAGTTCGCAGGCCTGAATCATCGGCTCACGGTGAAAGCGCGCGCGCATTTGGCCGTCATGCAGGGCGTTGGCAATGGCCACGATGGTCATGCCTTGGTGGTGGGCCATAAAGGTCTGCACGATGGCAAAGGGTTGTTCATCTGGCAGGCGCGTGGGGGTGAAATCCAGCGCTTCATAAAAGCCGTAACGGCCCAAAGCGCCTAACGCGTCCAGCCGCTGATAGTTGGCCAGCGCGGCGTGTGGGTCGACCATGGTGGCCAGCCCCGTGGCATAGGGCGCGATCACCCGGTTAGCGGACAGGCCGCGTTTGAGGCCAAGGCCCGGCACGCCGAAGTTGGAATACTGGTAGGTCAGTTCCATGTCGCGGGCGTTGTAGGCTGATTCGGAAATCCCCCAGGGGATGTTCAACGACGCGCCATAGGCGGCCTGCCGTGCCACCACCAGGCGGTTGGTCTGCTCCAGCAGGCTACCGGCTGGTGCCCGCATAACCAGCGAGGGCATCAGGTATTCGAACATCGACCCTGACCAGGAAATCAGTGCCGAGCCATTGCCCAGCGGGGTGGCCGTGCGTCCCAGGCGAAACCAGTGGCGGGTTGAAACATCCCCCTTGGCGATGGCGAACAAGCTGGCCAAGCGTGCTTCCGAGGCGAGCAGGTCGTAGCAACTGCTGTCGAGGTTGTTGTCGGCCAGGCAGAAGCCAATGGACAGCAGTTTGCGCTCTGGCTCCAACAAGAACGCGAAATCCATGGCCAGGGCCATGGCGCGCGCTTGCGCAGCGGTGCGGCTCAGGTCGACATGCAGTTGGCTGCGTTGCGTATCTGTGAGTTGCGCATCGTGCAGCAGATCGCCAAGCGCCTGGGCGAGTGCCTGCAGCCAAAACTGCAGGTCATTCACTTGCTGCTCATCGTCGAGCTGAGCGATGCCGCTGGCCAACAGCGCGGCTTTGTCAGTCAGGCGTAGCAGGGTTGGCAGAAGGCTGAGCAGCGGCTGGCTGCCCTGTAGGTCGGTGGCAATTTGTTGCAGCAACTCGTCCATCTGGCGACCGCGCTCGCTGGCAGCGGCGGGCATAGTCGCCAGCGTGGCGCTGGCCAGTTGCAGGTTGTCTTGCAGGCCCTGGCGCGCATCGAGGCTGATGGGGCTGTGCAGCCATTCTTCACAGGCATTGGCCACCACCAGCAGATGGCCAGCCAGGTTGCCGCTGTCAACTGAGGACACGTACGCCGGTGCCAGTGGGTGCAAGTTCTGGGTGTCGTACCAGTTGTAGAAGTGCCCGCGATAACGCGGCAATTGCGCCATGACTGTCAGGCTGGCGTGCAGGCGGTCGAGGCTGCGCTGGGTGCCGATCCAGCCGAAGTCACGCGCGGCAATGGCGCAGAGCAGGTACAGGCCCATGTTGGTCGGTGAGGTGCGGTGGGCAATAACGGGTTTGGGGTCGTCCTGAAAATTATCCGGTGGCAGTTGGTTGTCTGCCGGGGTGACGAAGGTTTCGAAGAAGCGCCAGGTGCGGCGCGCGATCAGGCGCAGTTCGACGGTTTGCGCCGGCTCGATAACCAGGCGTTTGCTCGCGGCTGGCGAACGGCTGACCCACAGCGCAATGGCGGGCGCGCTGAGCCAAAGTAAGGCAAAGGGCAGTATCAGCGGCCAATTGGCAGGTGAGACGAACAGGGTCGCAGCGCTTATCAGCAGGCCGAGCGCTGTACCGCCGGCCATGCCACGGTAGAAACCGGGCAACTTAAGCCGTGGGCTGATGGCGGCTTGTGCGGCGGTGGTCCACTCCAGCAGGTGGCGACGGCTGATCAGCAGGCGATACAAGGTGCGGCTGATCGCATCGAGCATCCGCCAGCTTTGGTCGGCAAGGAAACTCAGGTCGAGGGCGCAGTGCTGAACGGCCAGTAACAGGTCGTCACGCAGTGTGCCCAAGTGGCTGCGCCAGCGAATTCCGGCACGCGCCGGCAGCAGGCCGAAGCACAGCGGCAGCAACGCCGGAATCAGCAGGCTGGCCAACAGCATGAGGCTGGCGCTGAGTGCTGCTGGCATGGGCAAGCACCAGCTCAGGCCCAGGGCCGCCAGCGTGGTGGGGGCCAGCACCGAGCGGCGCAGGTTGTCGAGCATCTTCCAGCGGCCGATGCTCGGCAGCGCCTGTGGGCCGCTGCATGGCCCGAGAAGCCAAGGCAGTAACTGCCAATCGCCGCGGGTCCAGCGGTGCTGGCGTTTACCGGCAACGTCATAGCGCGAGGGGAATTCTTCGACCACTTCGACATCCGAGGCCAGCCCGGCGCGGGCAAAAACCCCTTCGAAGAGGTCGTGGCTGAGCAGGCTGTTTTCTGCCACGCGGCCAGCCAGTGCAGCCTCAAAGGTATCGATGTGGTAGATGCCTTTGCCGGTAAAGGAACCTTCGCCAAACAGGTCTTGATACACATCGGACACCGCCGCAGCGTAGGGGTCCATGCCGCCGGGGCTGGAGAAAACCTTTTGGTACAGCGAGCCTTCACGCTGTAAGGGCAGTGCAGGGGTGACCCGGGGTTGCAGAATGCCGTAGCCCCCGACGACCCGTTGCAGGTGCTCATCGAAGCGCGGCTGGTTCAGCGGGTGGGCCATTTTGCCGATCAGGCGCAGCGCGGCATCTCGCGGCAGGCGGGTGTCGGCATCCAGGGTGATGACATAGCGCACGTCTGCGGGGATGCGCTGGCTGAGCCTGGGTACGTTGCAAAAGCTGGTGTCAGCTGCGCCGCGTAGCAGGCGGTTGAGTTCGTGCAGCTTGCCGCGTTTGCGCTCCCAGCCCATCCAGGTATTTTCACTGGGGTTGAACTGGCGTCGCCGGTGCAGCAATAGAAACCGACTGCCACCAATGCCCGGACCATAGCGCAGGTTGAGCTGCGCAATGGCGCTGCTCGCCAGTTGCAGCAGGGCGTCGTCGCTGGCTTGGTGTTCTTGCTCGGCATCCAGGCCATCGGTCAGCAGGGCAAAGGTCAGGTCGCCACCCTGGCCGGCCAGGTGATGCACTTCCAGCCGCTCGATCTGCTCCAGCAGGTCGGCCTCGCTGCCCAGCAGGGTCGGCACGGCAATCAGTGTGCGCAGGTGGCTGGGCACCCCTTCGCTCAACTCCAGGCCGGGCAGAATCATGGCCCCGCAACTGGCGCTGACCGCGCGGTTGATCAACGCGGTGGCCACTTCGCTGGCGGGCAGAAAACCCAGCACAGCCAGAGCCAGCAGCCAGCCGTGGCTGACGCCTTGGTCTGCAAGCAGCCACAGCCCCAGACCCAGCAGCACGCTGCCCAGGCCAACAATGGCGGCCACATATCCGCGCATGCCGAGGTGGACATGGCCTCGGCTGATGCGCAAACGCAGCGGTGGACGAAAGCCGATCTGTTGTTCCAAAGCCCTGCGGCCTTCAGCAATCAGGTGATAACCGGGGTCGCTGCAACGCGGGTCGCAGGTTGGGTTTTGGCGCGCCTGGTGCGCGGCCTGCAAGGCGCGTTCGGCAACTTCCAGCTCACTGCAGGTGCTGCCCCGCGCCAATTGCTCAATGGCGCTGCGGTAGTGGTTGCGGGTGGCAAAATCCATCGCGGCAAAGTCGCTGCGCGCGCCCAGGCAGGCATCCACCAGGCTGACGTTCTCGAACAGTTGCGCCCAGTCGATGGAGGAAATCAGGCGCATGCTGTTGATGATGTTGCGCACCGTGAGGTTGGACGCGCCTTGACGCTGCTGCGCATGTTGCACCACTTCATCAAGGCTGCTGCCCTGAGCGCCGAGGCGATCCTCCAGCCAGCCGAGGGCAGGCGTGGTCAGTGGGTCGTGGTCGCGCAGGCGCTTGGCCAGTTGTGCGGCAAAGGGTTCACTCAGGGGCGCGTTTGCTTGCTCGTTGAGTAGCTTGTCGCGCAATAACGGCCCGGTCTGTGGTTCCAGTAAGCGGTTGGCCAGCGCGTCGGCCTCGGCCCGTGCCTGGCGTCCGGCGGTCATTTGGTCGGCCAGGCGGCGCAGGTTTTCAATCAGCACAATGCGTAGGGTAATGGCCACCGCCCACAACTCGCCGATGGTCAGCGGTTGCACCTGCTGATAAGCGACGATAAAGCGCTGCAAGGTGTCGGGGTCGAAATGGCTGTCGGTGTGGGCGATAAAGGCCCAAGCCAAGCCCAGCACCCGTGGGTAACCGGCAAACGGCCCCACGCCCAGCTTGGGCAGTTGGCGGTAGTAGCCGGGCGGCAGGTCATCGCGGATTTCGCGGATTTGTTCCTCGACCAGGTGGTAGTTGTCCAACAGCCACTCGGCCGCTGGCACCACGCCGCGCCCCTGCGCCAGTTCGGCAGCGCTGGCGCGGTAGGCGGCGAGCAGCACTTTGGCGTTATCGTCCAGGCGGCGGTGCAGCGACAATACGGCTGGCGGTTTACTGTGCACCTTCTGGGCGGCGGCCAAGGTTGCGGCGTGTTGTTCGAGGCGTTCGATGCCGAACAGCTCCTCGCGCACCGGGGCGTGATCAAACCATGGCGAAGCGCCGGATGTGCGGCGCAGCAGGGCAGTGAAGACTGAGGTCATGTGGCGCGGTTCCAGCCATCGAGGCGTGCGCGATGGGTGTCGAGGCGCGATACCCATCTGAGAAGCCGCGACAGCGGACCTGCGAATTCAGTACGGCCTGGTCGGTGCAGGCGAGGGCGCTCGCATACAGCGATTAAGAATGCTGTCGCAGCATTCGTAGCACCCTACAGAGCGCGGTGTGTGGGTGTCTGTTCGCTAACGGACATAGGCACAAATGAATGCTTGGCTAACGCAGTTGCGCTTCGGCCAGGGTGAGGCAGCGCGGGATGCGCGTGGCGTCCCAGTGTTGGCTGGCCCAGTGCAACAGTTCGCTGGGGCTGGCGTAATCGGCGGCGTGCGGCAGCACTTGGCCGAGGGCGCGTAGGGCACGAATCAACAGCGGCGTGGCCTGGTCGACGGGTAGCGGGGGCGAGCGGTAGGACTTGCCCAGTTTGTGGCCGTCGGGCTGGATAATCAGCGGCACATGCAGGTAGCGCGGCTGCGGCAGGCCGAGCAGTTCTTGCAGGTACAACTGGCGTGGCGTGGAGTCGAGCAGGTCGGCCCCGCGCACCACATCGGTGACGCCCTGCCAGGCATCATCAAGCACCACGGCCAGTTGATAGGCGTACAGGCCATCGCGCCGACGAATCACAAAATCCCCAACTTCGCGGCCCAGGTGCTGCTGGTATTCCCCTTGCACCCGATCGGTAAAGCGGTAGACCAGCTCGGGGACGCGCAGGCGAATGGCGGCATCGGTAAACCCGTGCCCGGCATTGCGGCAGGTGCCGGGGTAAATACCCTGATGGCCTTCCAGTTGTTTGCGCGAGCAGGTGCAGGCATAGGCCAGGCCTTGATTGAGCAGGCGGTCGACCAGTGCGGCGTATTCAGCGTGACGCGTGCTCTGGCGCACCAGTTCGCCATCCCACTCAAAGCCATAGCTCTCCAGTGTGCTGAGAATGCCCGCTTGAGCACCGGCCACTTCCCGTGGCGGATCGAGGTCTTCCATGCGCACTAGCCAGCGGCCATTTACCGCGCGCGCGTCGAGGTAGGACGCCAGTGCTGCGACCAAGGAGCCGAAGTGCAGATAACCGCTTGGGGTGGGGGCGAAACGGCCCGTGTAAGCAGGTGGGGTCATAGGCTGTTGCACACGCGCAAGGCAGAAACAACAGAGGGTGCCGAAGCACCCTCTGGGTCAGATCAGGAACCGATCTGCTTTTCTTTGATTTCCGCCAGCGTCTTGCAATCAATGCACAGGGTCGCTGTTGGGCGGGCTTCGAGTCGGCGGATGCCGATTTCTACGCCGCACGAGTCACACCAGCCGTAATCGTTGTCTTCGATCAGTTGCAGGGTTTCGTCGATTTTCTTGATCAGTTTGCGCTCGCGATCACGGGCACGTAATTCCAAGCTGAATTCTTCTTCTTGCGC
>SXGS01661215.1_pt1 | contig 15824 bp, 13 predicted proteins | sample 3174681 | NCBI WGS metagenome assembly SXGS01 (sample SAMN11356861, study PRJNA531348) | freshwater metagenome | isolation source: freshwater sample F1-80 | place: China: Fuxian Lake, Yuxi | collected 2017-12-25 | reverse complement strand
GGAGTTGTTCGCAGCCCTGTCCGATGCACAAACGGCTCAGATCCGAAACGGCGCCTCGCTCTCCCTCGACACGGCCGACACTTCTCTCTCGGCAGGTCTGCGCCGGCAGGTGAAGGAGTGTGTGGAGTTCACCGTGGGAACGGGTCCCCCGCGTGATCCGCCGCAACTCCCGCCGGTGGGCGCCGGGAGCGAGGGGCGGACCGTGACCTTCGACTTCTCCCGCCGCCAGATTGCTTTCTCTTCGCGACCCGGCCTGAACGCCACTCCGGAACCCACCCGACTCTGGGTGCGGCTCACTCGCTGGCGCATGGTGGGACCCAACAGCCGATCCACTGCGATCTCGGAGTGGACGCATCGGGGTCCCGACTCGCCGGCCCCGTTGAGCGTGTCTCGACAGGAGTGGCCGGAGCCGTTGAACCGGCCGGTGAATCTCCGGGCGCTGCAACAGGGCGCCGCGCCGTTGGCCACCGTTCCGCTCTCCTCGGTGGCGCACCACCTGGGCGAGCAGTTGGGGTGGACGGTCGTGGCGGACAGCTTCGCCCGGCTCCAACTCCGAACACTGGTACTCTCTCGTGCAGACACGTTGGGCGCGGTGCTGACCATGCTGGAGAGTTCGCACCGGGTGGACTGGGAGCTGCGCGGCCCGGTCTTGATGCTCAGGAGCGCGCGACGAAGCGAGGATCGAGCCGCCGAGGTCCTCCCGAGCCGTCTCAAACCGCTTCAGTCGAAACAGCCGCTTCCGGTTGAGGAGTACGTGACCCGCCTGGGAACCCTGGTGGTCGCGCTGGATCAAGAGCAGATTTCGGGACTTCACCATGCGTGGAATGCGTACATGGCGGGGAGTCTCTTCGACTTCCCGCTGCTCGCGACCGGACCTCTGGAGTGGCACTGGGATCTCCGGCTCTGGGAGAGCCTCTCGGCGCCGCTGCGAACGAGACTCTGGAACGGGGATGAACTCACGGAGCGGGAACTGGCCGGCGCCGCGCTCCTGCACTGGACTACGGCCGCGGGGCGGCCGCCCCGGGAGGTCGGCGTACTCGCGTGGCGTGCGACTCCACTGCCGAAGCCCCTCGCAGGGGCTCGACTCTCGGTGCGACGGGAGCCCATGGTGATTCGCGTGGAGATCACAGGGAATTCTCGTCGAAATACCCTGTTGACGAAGCAGAGCGCCGACGCCATCGTGCCATCTCCCGAGTGTCGACTCTTGCCGGTGGAGCAGGTGGAGTTCGTCTACGGCATTCCCGGGCGACCTCTCCCCGTACGGACCGGTCGTGTGCTGATCCCGCGGGGATCTCCTGCCGGCGGCGGGCTGTAAGGTCGGGTCCGGGGGGCCGGAGCGCCGAGGTTGCACGGAAGGACCAGAACGATGGACGAGAACGCAAAGGGGGTGTCGGCTTGCCTGCGGACGCTCAGGGCGATGGTCTGGGTGGTCTGTCTCGCGCTCGTGGCCGCCTCGGGTCGAGCGCAGGAAGCCCGTCCCGGCGCGATCTCGCCGGCTCTGTCGGGAGAGAAACGCCTGGAGAAGTCGATCGATCTCACCTCGAAGGATGAGGCCCTCGAAGATCTTCTGCCGCGGCTGGGCCGAGAACTCGGCCTGACACTCCGGACGACGCGGGAGACTCGAGATCTCAAAGTCACCATCCTCTATCGCCAGGGGTGGGCCGCGGAGATCCTGTCACGGCTGGCGAAGCACCTGGACCTCGATTGGAACAAGCGTGGAGGCGCGTACGAGCTGATCCAGAGCCTGCGGGCCCGCCAGCGGGAGGCGGATGCGCGCGACCGGGAGCTCGCGGAGGCATGGGACTATGCGATGGAGGTCTTCCGTGCAGCGCCCGAAGCCGCCCGCGTGCCGGCGGCGGAGTTGAAGGCGCAGACCGAGGCGCTGCGACAGTCCCTCGCCAATCCCACACTCGACGCGGCGCAGCGGGCCTCGGGGGAGCGGCGGGTGAAACTGCTGCAGGATGTGTCTCAACCACAAGCGGCCGGAGTTGCGGCGCTCTTTGGGACGCTGGGCGCCGACGCATTGCGCCGGCTGAGGTCCGGGGACACCATACCGCTCTCGACATCCGACGCCACGCTTCCTCCCAGCGTATCCAAAGCTGTGCGACAAGTGGCGGGAACAGTCGGCTCCCCCCGGGGCATGGGCGCGGAGGAACCCGAGAGCAAAGAGGTGCTTCAGGTCTCGTTCTCCTTCGGGCGACTCCGGCTCAGCAGTGTGGGTCTGGCTTCAGGTCGGCGAGGGGCGCCGGCCTTCTTCACCGCTCAGGTGTCGCGAATCCGTCGGTCGCCCCGTTCGGCATCGTCCTCGTCGACGACGTTCCAGTTGAGTCCGTTTCCCAGTCGCACCCTAACGTTCGGAAATCCCGATCCGGCCGAAACGGGCCCCCTGGCCCAGGCCATCACCCTGAAATTGCCGGAAAACAGCAGCGCCCTGGATGCTCGCCACATCCGGCTCGACGAGCTGTTGGAACAACTGCGGCCCCAGATCCGGGAGCAGATTCTCTCCGAGAACTTCGTGCGGTTTCGAATCTCGGAGCGTTTCTTGACCGGCATCAAGACTCTTGGGGGACTCTTGCGGGTGCTTCGTCAGGAGTTGGACCTCAGCTACACGATCGAGGGCGGCGTGCTCGCGCTGAAGAGTATCAGTTGGGGCGTCGACCGGGCGGATGAGGTCCCCAACCGCATTCTCAGCGGGCTGAGATCGACGACACCGCAGAGCTTGCATCAGCATCTGGACCGGCTGGCGGAAGCTGTATCCGAGCTGGATGACGACCGTCTTCGGAGCCTTCAGTTGAACTGGATCAACTATTTGGTTGGTAGTCCGCTCGGCATTCCCGTCATGAGCGGCGGGCCCTTCGATGCTCGGTACGATCTCCGGTTCTGGAAGTCGTTGCTCCCGGCGCAACGTGCTTCACTCTTGCAAAGCGGTCAGATAAGCTCGTCCATGCTCAACCCGGTGCAGCAGCGATCCCTCGTGGCGGCGATCAACTCTCCCGTGTCGATGCGAAATCCCTTCGGCGGCGATCCCACCCTTCCCAGGGGCCCCACAGAGCCCATCGGAGCGGAGGTGGTGTTGATGATGCGACAGGAGGATCAGCTCTATCGGGTCCAGCTTCGGCCAGACGGATTCTTCCGTATAACCAATCTGGGAACCAATTCGCCTGAGGCTATGGCGCCGATGCCGCCGGCGGGGAAGGACGCGGAGCACACGCTCTTGTCGCCGGTCACCGTGGTCCGGTTCATTTACCGAAACGCCGGTTCGAATGTCACCCTCAGGGGAAGCGGCCTTACTGTGCCGCAGCGGAAGGAGAAGGCGCCGGGAATGTGAACGGTTGAACCACGGCAGAGGACGTTGGACCATCAGGGAGATCCCCAGGTTGGAGCAATTAAACTCTTGAAGTGGTGGTCCCCACCGATCTATTCATGCGTCGGAGGGTCGCAACTGGTAAACTGCGCGTGACACCTGTTCGGTCTCCCCGGACCTTATTTCCCAATGGCTCGCACCGCACCCCAGCAAACAGCCCCGCACAGCCCCGCGCGTGCCCCGCAGTGGCCCGGGATGGAGTTCGTCGAGTGGGCGGGCGAGCTGGCGCTCCTACTGGTTCGGACCTGCGGCTTCGTGCTTCGGGGGCGGATTGTCCCTCGCGAAACGCTCCGACAAATGGCGGTGATTGGGGTGCACTCCTTGCCGATCACGCTCCTCACCATCGCCTTCTCGGGAATGGTGCTTGCCCTCCACTCCGCTTCGCAAATGAAGCGATTCGGCGTGGAAACGCTGGTCGGCGGCATTGTGGCGGTGTCGATGGCCCGCGAGGCGGCGCCGGTGCTCACGGCCATCGTGGTGGCGGCCCGCGTCGGTTCGGCCATCGCGGCGGAGCTGGGAACCATGGCGGTGACCGAGCAGGTCGACGCCCTCCGCTCGCTCGGCGTGAGCCCGATCCAGTATCTCGTGGTGCCGAGGTTCATCGCCTCCGTTCTCATGCTTCCCGTTCTGACGATGTTCGCAATCGTCGCCGGAACCGCCGGCGGTTGGGTGGTGAGCGTGCTCGGCGCCGGAGTGGGCTCCGATATCTTCATGCGCTCCATCCAGGAATTGCTGAAGCCCGATGACGTCTACCGTGGACTCGTGAAGACGTTTGTGTTCGGAGCCATCATCGCGGTGGTGGGCTGCGGACAGGGGCTTCGCACCATGGGCGGCGCCGCGGGCGTGGGACGCACCACCACGCGGGCGGTGGTGGCGGCCATCGTTCTCGTCTACGTCGCCGACTACTTCCTCGCGGAGTGGCTCTTCGGTCACGGGGCGATCGGTTAAGCGGTGAGCTCAGTAGTTCGGGTGCGAAACTTGAGCTTGCGCTTTGGCGAGCGCACGATTTTCCACGATATTCACCTGGAAACGCGTCCGGGTGAGATCCTCGGCGTGATGGGTCTGTCCGGCAGCGGCAAGACCAGTCTCCTCAAGTGTCTGGGCGGTCTGCTGCGACCGACCGGGGGAGAGATCTGGATCGGCGATCGCGAGATCGTGGGGATGTCCGAGACAGTGTTGAACCTCCAGCGACAGAAGATGGGCATGGTCTTCCAGTACGCTGCCCTGTTCGACTCCCTGACGGTGTTCGAAAACGTCATCTTCGGGTTGCGCTTTCACGAGGGCCACAGCGAGCAAGAGCTGAGAACTCGGTGCGCCGGATTGCTCAACTCGGTGGGACTGAGCGGGGTGGAAGAGCTGCTCCCCGCGCAACTCAGCGGCGGAATGCGAAAGCGGGTGGGACTGGCTCGAGCCCTGGCCATGGAGCCGGAGGTGGTTTTCTACGATGAACCCACTTCGGGGCTCGACCCGGTGGTTGCCCGCGTGATCGACGATCTGATTCAGAGCACGCGCGATCAAACCGGTCTCACGTCGATCCTCGTTTCTCACGATGTGCCGAGCGTACTCAGATGCGCCGACCGCGTGGCGTTTCTCCACGACGGCGTGATCCTGGTGTGCGATACTCCCGCGGCGCTGCGAGAGACCGAGAACGAAGTGGTTCGGCAGTTCATTGAAGGTAGAGCCGACGGACCGATTCAGGTGGCGGCGTAGGGAGTGGCGATGCGCCAGGGGAGGGCCGGATGAGGGCGAAGGAATCACTTTCCATGGGTCTGGTGGTCCTGCTCGCGGGCGCGCTCCTCATGTGGGCGACCTTCTATTTGCGACGCGATCTCGGCGGCGGGGAGACCTACCGCCAACCGGTGGTGTTTACCGATGCGCAAGGGATCCAACGCGGCGCATACGTGCGAATTCGCGGCGTGGATGTGGGCTACGTTGAGGATGTGCAGCTCAGTCCTGCTGGGCCCGGCGGCGCCATCCAACCCGTGGTGCAGCTTCGGGTGCGGAAGAAGGACTATCCCGCTATCAGCCGTGCAGACAACATCCGAGTCGTGGGCGCCCTGTTCGGTTTCAATCAGCCTTACGTCGAAATCACACCGGTTCTGGGGGGCGGCGCGGCGTCGCCCGGGGAGATGCTGACGGGGGTCCAGAGCGCCAGCATGGACAAGATGATGGCGGATGTCGCGAATCTGATGCCGGGCCTCAGCCGCCTTGCGGATCGCATGAACGAACTGGCCGGGAACATGGGCAAGCTCGTGGGCGATCCCAGTGTGCAGGGTAGTTTGCGGAAGACCGCGGTGAATCTGGCGAAGGTATCGGACAGCGGCGTTGTGATTGCGGGTCACATGGAGGAAACGACCGCTCAGGCATCCCGGCTCCTTGCGGGGTATCAGGGAACCGCCGAGGCGCTCAGCAAGACCCTGAAGCGGGCGGATGATCTTCTGGTGAGCTTCAGGTCCACGGCCGGCGAGACGCAGTCGCTCATGCGAGACACCCGCGATCTGGTGGGGGAGACGCGAGGCGTTGTCAAAGACACCGGCGCGCTCGTCAAGAACTCGAACGCCGCCGTCACCGGCGCAGGGGCGCTCGTCACCGACACGCACAAGTTGCTGGCAGACAATCGCGCCGCCTTCAAGGAGGTGCTGGACACCCTGGGCCGCTCGCTGAAGCAACTTGAAGGAACCGTCACCGATACCCGCGCTTTTCTTACCGATCCGGCCCTTCAAACCGACTTGAAGAGCACCGCCGCCAACCTCAAGGACGCCACCGCCAACCTCAAGAAGATCAGCGCCGATGTGGAGGGCCTGACGGGGAACCAGGACGTTCAGCAGGATTTGCGCGAGACGATCTCCAACCTGCGCGATGTCTCCAGTCAGGCGTCCGAAGTGTTTGAGCGGGTGAAGGGGGTTCTCGGAAACAGCGGAAAAGCCGCCAAGAGCCTCGGACAGCGATTCTCGGATGCCCAGTTCGATGCGACGCTCATGCGGTCGATCCGGCAGGATCGAACCCGTCTGGACCTCGACGCGACCATTCCCTGGTCGGACAGCACCTTCTATCGTCTCGGATTCTTTGACTTTGGCGAGACAAACAAGTTTAATGTCCAACTTGGGCAGCGCATTCGTCCCAACGTGTGGGGTCGTTACGGCATTCGCGGTTCGAAGCTGGGTTTGGGGCTGGAATACGGCTCGGGAAGTCACCCGCTGTTGACCCTGGATGCGTTCGGACTGGATCGACCGCAGGGCGAGATTCGCGGCAATATCCCGCTGACCCGCTCCGTCGACCTGACCCTCGGGTTGAACGATCTGTTTTTTCGCACCGAGCCCGTGATCGGGCTGCGGTATCGAAAGTAGTGGCCTCCGGCGCGGCGTCGGAGAGAGGAGAGCATCCCGTGAAAGTGATTCTTCGGTCGGATGTGCGTGACTTAGGTCGCGCGGGAGACCTGGTTGAGGTGAAGCAAGGCTACGCCCGCAATTTCTTATTGCCTCGCAGCCTGGCAGTGTCGGCGACGGTCGGCAACCTGAAAGACTTCAACAAGCGAATCGCGCAGGCGAAGGAGCGCGAGGAACGCGACCGCGCCGCCGCGCTGGCGTTGGGCGAAGAGATCCGCGGCAAGCGGTTCGTCATCATCCATCGCGCCGCCGAGGGCAGCACCCGTCTCCACGGTTCGGTCACCACGGCGGACGTTGTGGAGTCGATCCGCAAGGCGACTGGTCGCGATGTGGACCGCCGCGATGTGGACATTCGACACCCCATTCGCAACCTTGGCGAGTATCAGGTGAACATCAAGCTGTCTCGCGGCCTCAGCGCACCGATCCGTGTGCTGGTGTGCGAATCCGAGCCGGCGGCCGAAGAGGCCACCGCCGCCGCCGAGGGATAGTAGCGTCGTGAATTTGTTGGTGACCGGTGGAGCCGGGTTTATCGGCTCCAATTTCATTCGCTACTGGTTGGAGCGGTATCCGGACGATCGGGTGGTCAACTTCGATCTCCTCACCTACGCCGGAAACCTGGCCAATCTCGACGACGTTTCCGCCGCCTATCCCAACCGCTACGAGTTTGTGCGGGGGGATATCGGCAATGTGGACCTGCTCGAGCATCTTCTGACGGATCGAAAGATCCAGACGGTGGTGAATTTCGCGGCGGAAAGCCACAACAGTCGTGCCGTGCTCGATCCCGCGGGGTTCTTCCGGACCAACGTGCTCGGCACCCAGGGCTTGATGGAGGCGTGCCGCCGCGCTCGCACCGAGCGAGTCCACCACGTGAGCACCTGCGAGGTGTTCGGAGATCTCGATCTCGACAGCACGGACAGCTTCTCCGAGGAGCACCCGTACCGGCCCCGCACCCCCTACAACGCCGCCAAGGCGGGCGGGGATTTTGTGGTGCGGAGTTACCAGGAAACGTTCCACCTGCCGGTGACCATCTCCACCTGCGCCAACAACTTCGGCCCCTATCAGTTCCCGGAAAAGCTCATCCCGCTCTTCACGGCGAATGCGATGGATGATCTCTCGCTGCCGCTCTACAAGAGCAGCCAGAACCGCCGGGAATGGCTCTACGTGACCGACCACTGTGTGGCGATCGATCTGATCCTGAAGAAGGGTCGTATCGGGGAGCTTTACAACATCGGAAGCGGTGTGGAGCAAAGCGTCGAGCAGATCACCGATCGCATTCTCGAACTGCTTGGAAAGCCGGAGAGCCTGAAGACCTATGTTCCGGATCGCCCGGGACACGATCGGCGTTACCTGCTGAACAGCGGCAAGATCCGTTCGGAACTGGGTTGGGCGCCTGCGGTCGATTTTTACGAGGGCATGCGTCTGACGGTGAACTGGTATCAGGCCAATGAAGCCTGGTGGCGGCCGCTGAAGCAGCGACTGGCTGTGCAGGAAGGCTCCTGGGGCGGGCGTTAGCCTCAGCGCTGACGTGTGCCGGACCGCTCCCCGAAAACCCACGGGGAGCGGATCGACGAACCCGCCGACAATCTGTTTCAGGGCGCACCCTCGCTGCCCTGAAACGGAACCATTCCCATGTCCAATCGTGTTGTGTGGCTCGACATCCCGGTGCTGGATCTCGACCGCGCGATTGCCTTCTACTCCGCCGTCCTGGGTTCGCCGGTTCACCGGCACGATTACCCGGGGATGAGCATCGGAGTCCTTCCGCATGGTGAGGGCGGAATCTCCGGCTGCCTCTACGTTTCAGAGGACATCCGGCCCAGCGAGCAGGGCATGCTGGTCTACCTGGCGTCCGACCTGCCCCTCGCGGAAGCCGCCGCCGCCACAACCGCAAATGGCGGCCGGATCCTCATGGAGCCGCACCCCATCGGCGGCTACGGGAGCCGATGTGTGATTGTGGACAGTGAGGGCAACCGTGTCGCCCTCCACAACCCATAGCCTCTACGTCCCGCAGGGCGCCGGATCAACCGAGCAGGCGAAGCGTCTCACGCAGGCGCTCCACCATCGCCTGCTCCACCTCGGACGCCTCCCGCAGGCTTTCGGCCTTCTCCTGAAGGCTGCGCTCTTTGCTGCCGGCCTGCGCCAGCAGCGCAGCGACCTGCCTCGCGAGTTCCGAGGCGGCAAGCGCCGGTTCGGCGGCTGCGGGAGCCGACTCCGCCACCTCGGCGAGGTAGCCCGCCGCCATCCTCCGGCACTCGCCCCAAACCTGGGCGTTCCACCAGTTGCCATGGGAGGCCCCGTGCTGCTCGATAGCCGCCAGCCAGACCCGGTACGCATCGGGGCCCACGGCGTAGGGGTGCAAGACGTAGTGGTTCGGGTTCTCCGCCATGTCCACGGCGGTTTCCAGGCTGCGGCGAATCTGTTCCAGCTTCTGCCACGCCGCGATCGGAGCGTACGTAGAGAACTCCACGTGGATCTGGTTGCCAAATTCGGACCAGGATCCACAGGTGAGCCGAGCGGGGGGGAAATCGACGTGCGGCGCCCAGGGCTGAACCAGGTCGAAGCCGTCGTCATCCCACCCGCAAATGAGCTGGTGCTCCAGGTTCAGAAGTGAGGCGGGAGTGCCGGCTTCCAGGGCGCTTCGGACCTCCGACTCGATCCGAGCTCGCTCCTCCGGCGAAGGGTTGCCGTGGAAGAAGCCGAGTGAGGTCCTCCGAATCCCCAGTCCCGCCAGAAGTTCGTGGAAGGGATCCTGGTTCCAGCAATACGGGCCGCTGGGGCAAATTTGCTCGTGGATGTTGATCAGGAACGCGTGGCCGGTCGCGCCGTACAGATACGGCGCGCTGACGGTGGATCCGAAGTGCTCCAGCACGCCCTTGACCACCCCGAGCAGCGTGGTGTGGAACGGAAGCTGCCGGCCGCAGGATGCCTTCATGGAAACCGCTCTCCTTCGAACGGGCGTCGCCGCACAAGTTCGGCCGCGTCCCACCCATTATGTGCGCTCGTGCACGGGTGAAGGCGCCTCGGCGACGGCCTGAGTCGGTCGCTGAGGGGGCGTGTTTCGGTAAGCGGCCGCGATCTGTTCTTGCAAATTGAGCAACTCGGGTAGACCTTGAAACCGGGCGCGCTCGACGGCCGTGGCGATTTCCCCAGCCACTTGAAGGAGTTGAAGGAGAGGCTTCGGACCTTGTGCCAGATCCTCGTTGGAAGGGGGAGCGGGTAGCCCGGCCGTCTCGACGACTGCGGAGAGTGTGGTTCGGCCGGAGTCCCGCGCCGAGGCCGGGAGCATAACGCTCCGCAGGCGCTCCTGGCAGCGCTGCAGCAGTGCCCACTGTGTTCGAACCCGATCTGCGGCAATGCGGAACTCAGTGGCATTGCGCTTGCCGCTTCCCCTCTCCAGGGCCTCGATGGTGCTCAGGGATATGCCGTTGAGGACGGTGGCTGCCTCCTCCGCGATGCCGCGACAGTTGGCCTGAAATCGGTAGTGCTCAATCAACTGCGCCGCGAGGGGCTGAGCGATCGTGGCTGCGATCTGATAGTGAGCGCGAAAGATATCGGCATCCAAACGGTAGAGTTCCTGTAGTGTTTCGTCCCGCTCCCGCTCCACCTGGCGTCGCAGCGCGGTCACCTGGGTTACCGGTCGCTGCTCCCCGCGAAACTCCAGCGTGCGGCCCTTCCACTTCAGCTCACCGGACTCAAGGGCGGAGAGGAAGCGCAGTTCCCGCTCCAACGTGCGACGCTTCCGCGCGGCTTCGTGGGGCACGCCTGCGTAGAGTGTCTGGATTGTGGCGCGGAGGCGGTCTGGAGGCAGGGGCCGTCGAAGCAATGCCTGGGCCATGCCCTCCGGGTCCGGCGCCCCCAGGAAGCGACCGTCGAAGATTCCACCGTAGCGCGGATCCAATCGACCGGACTGCCCGAGCAAAGCTCGCAGGCGCACCTCCACCTCGGCCGGCGGCTTGAGCACTTGATTCTCGACCGAGCCCAGGTGCTCCGCATACATCCTCACCGTGAGCGCCTCGGTGAGGTTCTCGCGCTCGCGGAACAGCTCCCACGCGGGGACATCCACCAGCGGCGCTTCAATCGGGTGTCGGCGCAGGCTTCGCTCTCTCTGGAAGTGCGTTGGGTGTGAATCCATCAACTGCGTCAACACGGATAACTCGATGGGGAGGAAGTACTGCTGCGCGGCCGGGTCCGGCTTACGGGGAGGAGTCCCGAACTCCCGTTCGCCCCGATCGAGTCGTTCGGCTTCCAGGCGCGCTCTGAGGTGCGACATCGCGTCGGATGTGAAGACACTCTGGTGGGCGAGGTTCACCAGAGCTCGCTCCACTTCCGCTTGAAGAGGGGCCAGGTGCACGACTTTATACAGCACGTGAAGCCCGGCATCGGTCCCAGCGGCTGCGGCTGCCAGCCGGTCGGCGTGGTACTCCATTTGCCGAGACAGGGCCCTTTCTCCCAGAAGCGCGATGACCAGAACTACCTGAAGAACGGCACGGATCCCTCGAACCACCCAGCGGAGGAGCATGCCGGCCAGTGCGAAGAGGTGCTCCATCTCGCACCATCCGTCGAGCAGATCGTCCCACCAGTCTTCTTCGGTGACCAGGTCGTCGATCACCGAGTACATGCCTTGAACGTGCAGCGCGAGCACCATGCCCCCTGGGTCAGGTGAGCCAGTTCGTGGGCGAGCACGTATTTGAACTCGGAGATCGTGAGTACTTCAATCAATCCGAGCCCAATGCCGATCCGACGCCGGACGGGAACGATGAGGTTCAGAAGAGAGCGATCGTACGCCGCTTCGGCATTGACCTCGTGGAAGAGCGACACGCTATCCGGTAATCGGACCCCCATTTCGCGGGCGAGCCGCCGGAGGAAGGCGAAGAACTCCGGCTGCTCTTGCTCGGTGATCTGAATGGAGTCATTCGGAGAAGCGCGGTGATACTTGAACAGCCCCTTGAGGAAGAAAAGAGTGAGCATCGCGCAACCGGCAATCCGCCCAGCATAAATCGTGAGGCCGACCCACCCTCCGACGGGAGGAAGCTGAAACACGCTGTCCCATGTGAGCCAGCCGAACAGCGCGATCAGAGCGAGGTAGATCGCGAAGAAAGCGACGATGCCCAGAATCGCGAGCCCGAGATGGACCCAGTAGAGAACCGGGGGAGTAACGGCGCGCAGTGGCGGCCGGTCGGGCGTGGTGGGGTAATGGCGGAGTCCCTGTGCCATGGTGTGTCGTCCCGTATCGTGCTGAAAATCGGCTCCGAAACCGCGATGAACCCAGGTTGAATAGCGATGCACGACAATCCTCCATCGCCGGCGGGGCGGGCAGCAACGGCGCGTGCCCCGCCCAACTGGGACCCCGGGCAGCTTGCCCGGTCCGTGTGCGCTGACACAACGCCAGGAACCCTCCTCTGGCGCACACCCTCCATCACGCAAAGTGTCAGTGCCGGTCGCCACCTCGATCGTCTTCATCCTTGGGATTGACCCGAGTATCCAGCGGCGTAGGCGCCGCAAGCGGTTCTCGTGGAGCGCGCCCGACCCCATCAGCCGGGGTGACGCACCGGGTTGTAGCGAATGGATTCCCGCTCTGTAGAGTGAGATTACGCTCATCGTGACTTCTACGGGGATGACGGAGGGCGTCCGCATCCACCTGGTTTCCACAAACACACCCCTCGATCATCGTCATCCCTGGGCTTGACCCAAGGATCCTGTGCTGCAGGCGCCGCTCCCCGGCCTCGGCTGGCGGGCCGACCCGTCCGGTTGAGCACCTGCACAGCGAGAGAACACTCCCATTTGAAAGTAGAAACACCCTCGAAAGAACGGGGGCGTGGCTCCGTCCGAGCCGCGAGCCGTCACCAGGGTCCATCGCCGCCGAATTGGGGTCGTCGCAGCCGGTCGATGAGACGGCGGCGGCCTCGCTCACCGGGCTGCCTGGGCTCGCTCCGCTTTGTGGCGTGGGCCAATAAGGTGGGACGAACGCGCAGAGGCCCGCCCGGGATTGAAATCCCGGGCTACTTCGTGAAAGCCCTCCGGGCTGAGCCGACACGCCCCCGGGGAGCGCTGGCATCTTGCCGGCCCCGTGCGCTCCCGCCCAACGCCGGAGCTACACCTTCGTCGTGCGCTACCACAGAGCGTGCCAAACCGCCATCGCTTCCGCAGTGGCCGCGCGAGGGTCCGCCCCGTCCGAAGAGCGGGAACCGATCCATGGTGGCGTGGAGACCGCGAGTTCCGGCGCGATGTCCCAGGATGGGTTGAGGCTGGACCGCCGGCCCGCAGTTTGGTTGCACGGGCTCTGATCTTGCAGCGCCGGTCTTGGAACGCTGCCTCGAGCGAAGTCACGGTTCCACCGGCCCACCCCCCGAACATCGTCCTCCTTGGGCCTGACCCAAGGAAGCAGGGCAGCAAATCTCGCAAGCAGTTCCCGCCAGGCGCTCCCACACTCCAGCACCACTCGGGGCGACGCGCCGTGGAGTTGCGAATGGATCCCCGCCCTTTGAAGCAAGTCTCCGCCCAGTGCGACTTCTGCGGGGATGACGATCGAGGTCGGATCGGCTGTGGGTGCGGTTCATAGCGGAATGGGCTGGTTCGGGCTCGGCGGGGTGAAGTTCCGGCCCTGGCGGACGCGATCCTGGATCGACTGGTGCACAACGCGCATCGGTTCGAGTTGAGCGGAGAATCCCTCCGGAAGACGAGGGCAGGAAGCCTTGCGGGAAGCACCGAAAGGGGAGCCTTGCGGGAAGCACCGAAAGGGGAGCCTGACGGATCGACCGCGACCTGCGTTCCGAGGGGTTCCGGAAACCCGGCAGCGGTGGTCACTTTCAGTGAGAGCCGCTGATCGACTTGCGGTTCTTCCTCACTCTTGATGAAAACGGGTGCGCGGAGGGGATCCCTTCCCGTTTTGGCCATTCAATCACCCCTTGAGGGCGCGAATCAGCCCGCTCTGGGCATCAGATTCAACCCCGCAGGGCCATTGGAGCACGAGCGACCTTTACCTGGGGACCACCACACCAAAAGTGAGAAAGAACCCGACTTGCCGTGGAGTACACACTCAGATCTGGAAAGATTCGGGCAAAGTGCTTCGCAGCATCGAATACAATCATCATGAGATCTTCCGGGCGACAACACAATTCCAGGAAGTCACAAACTCGAGGGCGCGTGAGGCACGGGGAGTAAGATGTTCGACTCGGACTCGCATGATGATCGATATGTATTATTGGGCGAACTTGTTGGTTTTGACTGGAATCGAGATCCAATTACCTTGGCACACAACCTGATCCGAATTGGACACTCGCTGCCAGTCGAAAAAAGCGCTCCGTTTTTTCTAGAACACCAGGGTGGGCTGAAAATGTATAAATATATGGACGAACTCGGAAAGATAGAATGGCTCCAGATACCTATCGCAGAAGCTGATCAATTATCAATGTTCCCCGACGAATCCGACGATCTTGTGGGTGGGGTTAGTTTTGAAGAGTGTCTATCGGTCATGGGTAGAAAACTCCTACAGGAACATAAATCATTTTCGTTTGACGTGACGGGGAGTACGGCCGGGATGGAGGCAACAAGAGAGTTGTCGTTTGATCTAGGGGAATATCAGCTTATATTAGTTCTTGTTTCAACGAGTATAGATATGATGGGGTGGATCGAATTGAGGGTCTGGTTCAATTGAATGATACTTAGGTGGAGATGTTTGTCGTGCGATGTTGCTGAGTGAGTCGTGAATTTTGCGACGTCGTAGTGCGAACATTCTCCATGTTCGACTCGCAATGAATATCTATGGAAAGCATAATATTCCATTTGTACTTCCAGACGCCCACGATAAAGTGTGAATTGATTCGGTGTGAACCATTCATCATGATGCGTGTCGCATTATTCTCAATCTCTCTTGGCACGATAGGGTTCGGATCTGGAAGGGGTCAAGCATGACGAGATCAGAGTGTGAGCACCTGATTGTCAACCAGGTTTGGAGTAGAGGGTTTGATGATGCCTTCGCCCTTCTTTCGAGCCTCAACTGCGAAATGTCTGAGACTGTGCGAGGGGGCGTGCGATTTCACACTCCGGGTGGGACTGAGATTCTCGTAATTATGATAGATGGAGAACTAGGAGGATTTGAGTTTGTCAGAAGACGAAAGGGAGTTGGGACGAGGCGTCCATGGATGATGGCGTGGAAAGATGGTCGACATGTCGACATGTCGTTCGATGAACTTGCGTTGACGATTGAGGGAATGCTGAAGCGCACTAACGTGAGTTATTGTCGGGACGATTCTCTGGACAAACTAGTGGAAACTGTGGCGAGAGCAACTAGACTTCGAGTTAGTGGAGCTGAGTGGCAAATCCTGGATCACACTGGGAGACCTGAGAATATCTCTGTCAGAGTCCTATTTGACGAAATGGAGAGAGAGGGGTCGATTAACACAGGGGATTCTAGACGAACAATGTATAGCTCCTGTTTGGAGTGCGCTGCCCATGCACTCTGTACGGATGTAGGAATCCAAGATGTTTCGGATGTGGTTCAATTGCTTCTGACGTGCGGCATGGAGACTGTTGTAAACAGTGCTGGCGGAATGGAAATGACAGATGGGCAAGCGTGCACAGCTACAATACGCTGCGTACATGATCATGTGGTCTCGATAGAGATTAAGAATCGTGCTATTACTGGGGAACATCGCGCAGACAAGGTATCCGGCATTCTGAGTGGTGACTCCGCAGGGCATGCGATCTGCATCGCGCTAATTGCGGTGGATTGCTTTGTTCGTATGTCATATAATTTCAAATTCAAGAGCAGAAGGGTGTTTCATCGCGGAGTGATTGTGGAGACATTTTAATTCTGTTTTGGTGATTGTACGTTTACCGTATCAGAAGATCGAGTGGGAACCGATGAAATGTCGGACGTCGTTTCCTTGTGTGTAGAGTATCATGAGTAAAAAAGTATCGTTATATATGTATGTTGCGTAATTGATTAACGGATCTCTGTGAATCCGGCCAGGAAGGGCCTTTACAAAACTCTTGTGTATCCCACCGCAAGTCGATCAGCAGTTCTCACTGAAAGTGATCACCGGTGCCGAGTTTCCGGAACCCCTCTGAACGCAGGT
>SXGS01622524.1_pt1 | contig 15828 bp, 15 predicted proteins | sample 3174681 | NCBI WGS metagenome assembly SXGS01 (sample SAMN11356861, study PRJNA531348) | freshwater metagenome | isolation source: freshwater sample F1-80 | place: China: Fuxian Lake, Yuxi | collected 2017-12-25 | reverse complement strand
TCATCTGTGCGCGACCTGCCGGTGGCTGCCGACGTGGCGCTGGTGGGCGAGGTGGGCCTGTCTGGCGAGCTGCGCGCTGTGAGCCAGCTGGATACCCGCCTGCGCGAGGCGGCCAAGCTGGGCTTCAAGCGCGCCGTGGTACCCCGGGTGCTGGTGCAAACAGAGCCGTTCCCCGCAGGCATCACGGTAATTCAGGCGCCGTCCGTTGGTGATGCGCTGCGGATTGTGCTGCCGGCCGGGTAAAACACCCTAAAAACCGCACAAACCCATTGCCCGCCGTGCACGGCTATACTGCATTCCATGCTGCAAAGGTTGGGCGAGCAGTTGCAAGAGGCGCGGCAGGCGCGCGGCCTTTCGTTGGAGGAGGCCGAGCGCACCATCCGCATTCGGCGCAAATATCTGGCGGCGCTGGCGATTGGCAAGCTGGCGCGATTGGATAGATAATGGCCATCGCCCATCTTCTTTGCCTGATAGTGGCGGACACAGCGACTAAGATCTACTATGCGACATGCTCGGCGTTTACTCAGCCCATACGCAGTTTAGCCCCGCTCTGCCAGCGCTCGCCGCTTTCGCAGCTTTTCACCTTTGTTACAATTTCCTTGACCAATCGATGCTCTAAACTCGAATTGTAGTACAGCAGCTTGATGCTGCGGTTCTTCAATTCTAAATCTCTCGCGCGCCTCGGTGTACTAATGTACACCCAGCTGTAGATGGCTTTGCACTTACAAAACAAGGCTTTGCTAACTCCGTGCTGGCGCGTGACAGCCTCAAGCAGCAGCTCACCTCTGCTTGCTTTAGGAAGTTTACGATCCAACTCTCGGTGAAGCAGAATATGAGCATCGAGGTTACCCTTTGTTTCTTACACCATATGTGTCGACTTCGCGTTTGCACTATTTCCTGGGGTCCCTACCGCGAGGCGGAACAGTTGCGGGTCACATGATTTGCGGCGCTGGAAAATGCTTGGGGCGTCCAACACAAAACAAATTTTGCATTTAGGCACCTCGTCAGCCCTTTGGTTGTGTTCTCTGCCACTATCGGCGGTAGTCTTTTGTCTGGCAATGATGTCGGGTACCTCCTTAGCCTTGAAATCTACGGCAAACCGAGATTGATTAGTTATGAGGGCTGCTCACACGATTCGGTGCACCTAAGACCTGTGTTTTTAGTGCCGAACTTTAGGGAGCTACGACAGTGGCAAACTCCGCCGCTTCTTACAAAACGCCGATAATAATGCGGTGCCCCAGATACTTACAACATTCCCACATTAAAATCTTGTAGCGCGCACTAATTCTGAAGACGTTCTAAAACATCTTTGTGCGACTGCCATACAGCTGTGCTTCAAGTCGTTTCCGGACATTTGTTATTGAGTATGCATCTGCAACTACAACTAGGATCAAAATGAGCGCTTTAATACCTATTTGCAAATAAGTTTGGACGCCCCAAAGGTTACTTCCATTCAATAAAATTCCCAATGAAAGCACACCTATAAAGGTTCCCAAAACACTCCCCTTGCCGCCCAACATACTTGCGCCACCCATAATTGCTGCTGCTATTGACCACAAAGGAGTATCCGCTCCGAGGTGAATGGTAGCGCTGTTGAGTCGTGACGCTACGAGAACTCCCGAAATAGCCGCAAAACCACCACTTATTACATAAGCAGCGAACTGGGTTTTATCTACATCAACGCCCGCCAAATAAGCGGCCTCACTATTACCACCGGTCGCGTAGCAATTTCTACCAAACTGAGTGTATTTCAGCACAATATAACTCAGGCAGAGCATGACCATGGCAATAACAAAAGGTGTTGGTACAGCACCAACTGACCCTGCACCCCAGTATGTAAAAGATTCGTTATACCCAGCAATGGGCTGCTGGCGCGTATAGGTCAACATCATGCCATGCACTACGGTCATCGTTCCTAATGTGGCAATAAAGGGAACTACTTTGCCTCTGGTTATCAACAAACCATTTGCAATACCTACGATAATTCCAAACGCCAAAGCTATTGCAACCGACGCAACGACGCCCTGTGGCTGAAATCCCATTGTCAATGACGCAGACATAGCTAACACCGAACCCACTGATAAATCCACACCGCCAGACGCGATCAATACAAAGGTTAGGGCAAGTGCCGGCGGAATATCAATGGCTATTTGCCTCAAAATATTAAGTAGATTTTGACTAGTAAGAAAGACCTGACCATTAGTTATACTAAAAAATATAAATAACGCGGCAAACAAAGCAAGTACATTGTTTTGAATTAGGTAATACCTAGCTGTTTTGGTCATAAATATATTCAAGGTGACTCCCTAAAGCTGCTTCGACCATAGCACAACACATGCTTGACACACCACAATAGAATGTAACGACTTACAAATCATACTCTTGTCTGTTGAAGCGCACCATCCGCCCAAACCACAACAATAAACACTCCACCCTTGGCGACTTCCTGCGCCTCAAAAGGAACATCTAGTAAAATTAATAGGTTATTGAGAACTCCAAAGACCAAGACTCCAATAACTGTGCGCAGCGTGCCACCTTTGCCGCCAAACAAACTCGTCCCTCCCAGTACCGATGCAATCAGTGACTGGAACTCCATCCCGACCCCAGAGTTAGACACAGTACTGCCGTTTCGTGAAACAATTACAAGACCCGCAAGAGCTGCCAACATTCCACAAAGCGTGTACGCAATCAATATGCTACGACTGGATCTAAGCCCAGATAATTCGCCAGCTTTTTGGTTCAAGCCAATGATATATAGGGATCTTCCAAATGCGGTTCTGCGTAATACAAATTCAAGACTGACGGCAAGTAACAAAAAAATCACGGTTGAAAAGTGAAGCACACCAAAGAGTTTTATGCTACCAAGCATCGTAAATTCTGGAACTGTCGCGTAAAAAGTTTTTGAGCGGGTAATAGTCAGACTGATTGCAAATAGCAAGAAACTTGTTCCAAGAGTAATTAGGAATGCATTGGCCTTAGTTTTGATAATCAGTAAACCATTGATCAACCCGACAAAGGCACCACTAGCCAAACCAACAATAATTGAAGTGAATAGGCCGGCCCCCGCTCTTTGGGCCAAAACTGTTGCTATTCCCGCAAAACCAATAATATAGGCGACTGACATATCAAAGTTCCCGGTGATCATTAGTAAAGTTTGGCCTAGGGACAAAATACCAAGAACTGATACTATCCAAACTATGTTTAAAAGATTCTGCTGAGTAAAGAACACTGGGGACGTCAGTCTTCCAAAGACCACCAATAGACCCAGCATTATGATTGCTGGTGTTTTTGTAAAAACTGCCAATACCTGACCAAAGAAACGTGTTTGGTGAACAAGAAACAGTCTACCCCTAGTTCCCGCATTTTTATCAGATATCAAGGTTACCTTTCAATGTTTTGCGCAATATAAATTATGTGGCGAGATTGGGGATTTGGAGCAACAGCGACGGTGGGTGTACTGTATGTTTACTCTGCCCATTATTTTTTGCGGCGATCAAAACCCCTGCGCTTTGTGTGGCCAGTGGATGAAACGTTTGACAAATAGCTATACTTTTCGAGCAGTTTTTTTGATAAACACTTTGCTCTTCGGGAAGAACTGTCACAGCAGCCCAATACGCAATCCGTTCGACCCGCGTTTCCAACCGTGGTGGGAATGCGCAAAAAACATGTATTCTCGGAGCATGACTCGCGCTGTGCTGCACCAACCAACCCAATTCAATCTTCGACTCTGATGACCGTAAATCGGTCGGAATTTCCTCGCTGAGTTTGTTGCGGCACGTCAGTCGGCACATGATTTCCTCCGCATTTGTTTTGGTCCATGGCGACGCTCACAGCCACTTCCAAAATGGGAAAGGTATTATTTGCAAACGCCACCGGCAATCTCCCGCAGGTCATTTGTCTTCGTCTGCATAATAGCAAATGGTCGCGGGGACGAACCGACAGATTCTAACCGGAATACATGAGCCGCTGGTTTCGGACCGAAGGCGGCCTTAGTTAGTTGACCCACCGTATCCTAGTTTCTTACCACGAAGCACTTGCCAATGCTAATAGTCTACTGCAGCTGTTCAAAAAATCCGCTGCGCCTGGCTTGGTGTCCAGCCACGCAGACCCACCCCAAAAAAACTCTAGGGAAATCGCGGTGTCGCGCACGTCCATTGGCGGGAAAGTCGAAGGTTGCAGCATGCCCGATGGTCAGTTAAGTGTGTACGGACATCAGAGCTCGTTCCACTAACTTGGTTTGTGTTTCCAATACTTGTCGCATCTGCCACAGCGAACTGTTTAAGTTAAATGAAATTCAGAAGCTCATTCACAAATTAAAAACTACTCAACATTGAAACAAAGCGTTTATCTTGCAGTCGTGTGATTCATTGCATGCCGCATCACCTCCTCTTCAGTTGCATTGTTGCCATACAGTTCGGCTTGTATCCGACCCTGATACATAACTAGAATTCGATCACTCATAGCTAAAATTTCTGTTAACTCAGAGGAAACCATTACAATGGCCAAGCCTTGTTTCGTCAGCTCATTTAGTAGCAAATGGATCTCAGCTTTTGCGCCTACATCAATTCCACGAGTTGGTTCATCAACGAGCAGAACTTTTGGGTTGATTGCTAACCATTTAGCAATAACGACGCGCTGCTGGTTACCACCACTTAAGTATTTGACCGGCTGTTCGATAGAAGGAGTGCGGATGGAGAGTTGATTGACATATTGGCTGGCATACATAGCCTCCCGTTTTTTACTGATGACACCGAATAACGAAAGCGTTTTTAGGATTGCCATGCAAATATTTTCAGCCACTGTCAGATCTAGAACTAACCCTTGTTCCTTTCTATCTTCCGGCACAAATCCAAATCCAGCCTGTATAGCATCGGCTGGACTATCGATTTTGACCACCTTACTCTCCATGAAAATCTGGCCTGAAGTCTTTTTCAAGTCACCAAAAATCGCCCGTAACAACTCGGATCTTCCAGAACCAACTAATCCAGCTATTCCAAGGATTTCTCCGCTGCTGACTGCTAAACAAATATCATTTAAAATACCCTCGACAGATAAATGTCGCACCTCAAGAACGTGTTTATTGGTTGTCAGCCCCAGCCTGTTGTAAGCCTCCTTGCTGTCGCGACCAATCATCATACCTACGAGGGCCTCTGCAGTTACTTCGCCCGCCCTTTTTTGTGCCACCACTGATCCGTCGCGCATAATTGTCAGGAATTCACATATTTTGAATACCTCCTCTAGGCGGTGCGAAATATAAATAACGCCTATATTTCTTTTCTTTAGCCCCTGAATAGCTTCGAACAATGCATTTGTTTCGCGATCAGAAAGAGATGACGTTGGTTCATCAAAAATGAGTACTCTAACATCCATAGAAATAGCACGTGCAATCGCCACCATTTGCCTTTCGGAAATCGAAACCATTCCTAATGGAATACGGGGGTCAACGGATACACCTAAATCATTTAAATATCCAGCGGCGAGACGGTACATCTCACGGTAATCAATCAAGCCTAATTTTGTCTTTGGCTGTCTGCCAATAAAAATATTCTCTGCCACAGACAAATGCTGGCCAAAACTTAATTCCTGATGAACTGGCACAATACCCAATCGAAGAGCAAAAGATGGGTCCCGGACAATTTGCTTGATACCATCGACAAGAATCTTGCCGCTGGAGGGCTGGTATATGCCTGATAGGATCTTAATCAGCGTGGATTTACCGGCACCGTTTTCACCAAGCAGGGCATGCACTTCGCCAGGCAATAACTTCAAGTTCACCCTATTTAAAGCGACGACACCCGGAAAAATTTTGGTGATATCCACGGTCTCAATAATTGGCGTTACTTGCATTAGTAATTGAATCCCCCAAAAGTTTTTAGTGACTTATTCGATTAGCTAAATGTCGGTTTTCCACAATGTCCTTCAACTTTTGATCATCACCATAGTAGTGACTCCGGAAATTTGATACGTGGGAATACTAAGAATTGCGGAGCGTATCGAATAGTAGGAATTACCCTAGTGACCAAATACCGTCAGTTTACCGCAGAGTTCACGGCTAATGTGGTATTGGAGATCATCGGTGGGCCGAAGACTGTCGCCGATAGTTGGTGGGGCTACAATCTAAGAGCCGACCTGGCCTCAGAAATGGGAAGTTTAGTTTGCGTCTCAAGCCGCTGGCGTCTGCTGGAGCGACGAACTGGCTGACCCGCAACAGCCCAGTCGCGGTAGGAAACCCCAAAAAATCGTACCAGCGTAATGTTGGCACATACGGCCCACCAAATCAGGAGTATCCTCCACGCTCAAATCTTGGTTCACCGAGAGTCGGATCCTAACCATCCTGAGGATCAGTAGAGGTGGGCAGCTTCTTGAGGTGGTGCGCGTCAGAACGGATTTACAAAGCCTCGTTTTGAAAGTTGAAAGCCGTTGACAGGCAGTCAGACATCAGTACGCTGAGGCGCGCGATGAAACTAGAGTTGTAGCTTCGCCATGTCAAGCCGCAGTACTCTAATTTGAGATCGGAGCTTCTAGTGCTGAAGGATATTGTGAAAAAATGACTGGAAAGCCTGCGGAGCGGCGGGCTTGGGCAGAGTGTGTCCAAAGCGCGTAGGGGCTGAGTGAGTGGCGAGCATGACGGCTGGTGAAGCTAATTCGCTATGTCCCCCACTATCAGGCAAAGAAAACGGATGATGGCCGGTTTGCACTGCAAGTGTGCCGATTGGCGGATCACCAGCCTGGCTGGGATACTGAAAGCTGGTAGAGTATCTGAGACATAAAGGATATACAAGCAGCAATAACTGCATCTACTGGAATTGAAGCCTTTTAGCCCTGAATATGGGCTGGAACTCACGCAAGCGCTTGCCGACCCGGGTGCCGTAGCTATTGGTGCGAGCAATCCTAGTGGCTGGATTTTATGAGTGACAGCCTAATTGATGGTGGAGCCTTCTGCGCACCAAACATTCTGGGCAACTACAAATGCCAAGCTTTGTGGATTGGGTAGGATACATCATTGCCTGCCGACCTCGTAATTCGAGTGTTGCACTTGCAATGCCCTTTGGTGTTAGTATAAATCTACCCTGATAGTGGGCCTGAATTTATTTCGCTGAGGCTAGCTGACTGAGTCTCGCAATGTTAGATTGAACGAGTTCACTTTCAACTCAGCAAACCGGTGCGAAGATGTTGGGGGCGCAGATCAGTATGATACGCTTGGAGAGGCATGCTACATCACAGCGGACCTGCTGGATAAGCACGGTACTGATCAAACCCATCACGCTCTTCCCAGCTCGTTACCCCGGCAAATACGACACAAAACGCCTATCTTCTTCTACTATTGATTGGTACAAAAATCGGGGTTGACGATGGCATTTGTCAGTATTTGGTCGCGGAAGATGTCGGTGAAGCTGATGTGGGAGGCATCATCGATACAGACATGAACATATTACCAACCGACACCCTGAATAATAGATTTACCCGTGAGGTTCCTGCTGATGCGGTGGCCCACTCTGGTACGGGCACCAGCGTCTTGATGGCCAGATTTATCAACTCACCCAGATGTTAGCGAAAATAGCGGCGAACAGGATGGATCGGTTTGAGGTGCGCATGCCGGGAGAGGCCAGCCTCGCGGAGCACCCAGCTCACAGTGACCAAAAACTATGATGTGAGCGTAATGAGCAATCGAGCAACCCTTGGAGCTTCTTCTTACGAAAGCGCCTGACCGGAGCGCGAGGATCCTGGCGCAATTGACATAGAATCGTGCAACCTCAACCAAGTACCCTTTATGGACGTTCATGCGGGGTGAACCTCAGAAACCAGTTTGTATCGACACCAGCCCCCCAATCCGTGGCAAATAGATAACCTGCTAATGCCAACACCGCAGGAGTTGTTCTAAAATTTCGGGCTACCGAGCTATTGACAAGAATACGCTGGCCCGTTAACATACTTCTAGGCTCAGACGTATGTGCTTGTGTTTTCGAAAACGAGGTACTCGGGAATCATGGAAGGTGTCTATGTAAACTAGAACGATTTGGCATTACGGACTGTTGGTCGAGTGTGGTCACTAATTATTTTAAAACTGAGGTAAATACGATGCACGCAAAAAAAAGTATATATTTAGTTTTGACAGCCACAATAATCTTGGTGGCGTGTGCCAGCCCAGCGGCTGCGCCTGCTCAATCTGCAGCTGTTCAGCCCACTGCGCCAGCTGTAAAAATTTGTACCGTTCACAATAATGCTGATCATCCTTCCATTACCGCCGTAGTACAGGGTATGGATGAAGAGGCTAAAGTTTATAATGCCGAATTGGCTTACTTCGACCCAGCGTTTGACCCCCAGAAACAGGCGACTATGATTGAGGACTGTATTTCTCGCAAACCGGATGTCATAGTTGTAAATGCCGTCGATCCCACCGCCGTTATTTCGTCAATCAAAAAGGCTTTTGAGGCCGGAATTCCTGTGATAAACCAAAATGCCAAAGTTGCTCCCGAGGGTATGCAATACATTAATCAATTTATTGGTTCCGAATCAACTATCCAAGGGTATGCGGTTGGCAAAATGATGGTGGGAAAGTTGGGCGACAAAAATGCTAATGTTATTTTTATCAGCGGAAAGCCTGGTCAATCTGATTCCGATAATCGGATGACCGGCGCAAAAAAGGCTTGGGCCGATGCTGGTAAAACCTATAATGTGATTGCTGAGCAGCCCGCTGAATGGAATAAGGATAAAGCTCTGGCAGTCATGCAGGATCTTCTTACCCGTTTTCCGTCCCCGGGTATTGATGCAGTATTCGCAATGGATGATCCAATGGCAATTGGGGCACTGACTGCAATCAAAGCAGCGGGCCGTGTGAAAGAGATTGCTGTATTCGGCGTTAATGGCAATACTGATGCTTGCAATGCGATCAAAGCTGGCGAAATGTTTGGGACGGCTATGCAGATGAGTTATCTAGTTGGTGTGTACACGGTTCGGACTGCGTATGACATCAAGATTGGGCGCTTGGTTGCGGACCAAGTTTTGGCGCCGAGTGCTCCAATTACTCCTGAGAATGTTGATTCTTGGATGAAAAAGTGCTGGTAAAACTGTAGCAAGGTGGTAGGTGTGATGGCGCGACGATCTGCTCGCGCCATCACTGGTGTCTGCAGCACTGTTGGTTAGGCGTAGCGATATCGATTTCTTGATCTTGATTGGTGGAAAATTTTGGTTTTGTTTTGATGTGTGGCAGATGTTTTAGAATGGCGGTGGCTGTTTGATTAAGGCTATCGATAGTTATGATCGGTTTCTTACTTTGGCGACGGGTTGTGTTTAAGGTTACTGTTTGACAGTCTGTGGTTTTTCTGCTGACTTGAATACGGAATGAGTTGGGCGCCTTTTTGAGTACCCTAGGGCTGGTGCGTCTCGAGTAGCTAAGCTGGTATGCGCCCTAAGTGGTGCCAATTCCTGATAGCCTGTTTGCTCCCAAAATAAAATCCTTAGTTAAGGAAGTTTTACATTTTGGAATTTAGCAACCTCAAAGAAACTTTGCGCACAGTTATAGCTATTCCCGTAACACCTTTTGCCGCCGGCGGCGAGTTGGACCTGTTATCTCATCACCGTTTGATCAGTGCTCTTATTTCTGGCGGAATTACTGTTGTTACGCCGAATGGTAACACTGGTGAGTTCTATTCCCTGTCTCCAGATGAGTGCCGCAGGATGGTTGCGGCGACTGTCGAGGTGGCTGACGGTAGAGCTATCGTTGTAGCAGGGGTTGGTTTCGACATTGAGACCGCCGTGGGAATGGCTCGATTTGCTCGGCAGGCGGGAGCGGCCGCAATCATGGTGCATCAAATAATTCATCCCTACCGCACGCACCAAGGATGGGTCGCCTACCATCAAGCAATCGCTGAAGCGGTTCCGGAGCTGGGCCTTGTGCCCTATGTGCGAGACAACCTGGTCACACCGGCGATGATGAAGAACCTCCTTGAGGCCTGCCCGAACATCGTGGGGGTCAAATATGCAGTGCCGGACCCCTTGCTGTTCGCAAGTATGGTGCGCGAGGTTGGGGCCGAGCGCTTGGCTTGGGTATGTGGTATCGCCGAATCTTGGGCGCCTTTCTTCTGGGTTGGCGGGGCCCGCGGCTTCACCTCTGGATTAGTCAATGTGCAGCCGAAGCTGTCTCTCGATATGCTGGAATGCTTGCGGGCGGGTGATTATTTAGGCGCAATGCACATCTGGTCCCGGCTAAAGCCGTTTGAGGATCTGCGCTCCCAGCACAACCACGGTAATAATGTTTCAGTAATAAAGGAAGCGATGGCACAGTTAGGTCTTGGCAGGCGGGCGGTCCGGCCGCCTATTTCTGAATTGCCGGAATGGGAGCGAGCCGAGGTGGCGAATATCCTATCTACGTGGGAAATGCGAGTGGCTTCCAGTGGATAGGGCAAGATCTGCGCCTACGGCGCCTATAGCTACTGGTCTGGCGGTTTAAAATCAAACCAAGCGAGTTCTTTTTATGAAGATTCTGCGCCTCAAGCTCTATCCCATCACAACGCCACGTGAGACCGGCATGACGAACCAACACGTCATTGTTCGGCTCGAGACTGCCGAGGGCTTGGTTGGGTGGGGAGAGATGAGTGATCTTTCACATCTGCCGATGCATCAGATCGACCTACCCAAGTTGGAGCAAGTGTTAAATGGCTTGCTCTCTGGCAAAGATGCGCGCAATCTACTCAAGATTGAGGATGATCTGATCCGCGCATACCCAGAGGAAAGCTATAAGTACAGCCGCTCGGGCTCTGTGCGGCAGGGAGTTGAATTGGCGCTGCTCGATCTTGTTGGTCGTAGTCAAGGTGTGCCCGTTTATGAACTACTCGGCGGTAAATTGCGCGACCGTATCAAAGTCTGCTATCCCATCTTCACGATGCGTTCTGTCGAGCAGGTTGGACCGAACCTTGACCGGGTGCAAGCGAAGTTGGATGACAAATTTGACCTGATTCGGGTTTATGTAGGTGCAAATCTTGAGGCGGACATGCTCTTCCTGCGCCAGTTTTCCGAGCGCTTTGCAGGTCGAGTGTCCATCAAATCGTTGGACTTTTCAAATGCGCTGGACTGGCGGCGGGCCTGGCGGGCTACTGAGCAGTTTGCGGACATTGTTACTTTCACGCTTGTCGAAAGTGTTGTGCCCTATCATGATTTTGAGGGCTTGCTGGAGTACCGGCGGCGGAGTCATTGGCCTGTCTCCGAGCACGTTTATCACCTTTATCACGCCTGGCAACTGCTAACGCGCGGCTGTGTAGATATCCTCAACATCTCGCCGTATTTACTCGGGGGCTTGCGTGCTAGCTTGCGCCTGGTCACGCTGGCCGAGGCTGCGCGCGCGAGCGTCCTTATTGGTACCACGCAAGAATTGAGTTTGGGTACAGCAGCTATTGCGCACTTAGGTGCAGCTGCGCGTGTACTCGACTACCCTTCCGATAGCACCGGGCCAAAGCTATATTCCCGAGAAGTAGTAAAGTCACCGGTCAGCTTTGAGGCTGGGTCTCTGCTGGTGCCAGAAGGGGCGGGGTTAGGCGTGGAGGTGGATGAAGCGCTGTTAGATGAGTTGTCTCGTGAAGCGCAGTGGACGTTCGGAACCAACGTGACCGCAGCCATTGATCGGGCGCAAATGAAGTAACGCGGGCGGCGGTGACTACAACTGAACACTGACGTAAATGAAATGACGCCCAGCAATACCTTCCCACTGGTTGGTGTGTCTGGAAACGCCTATGAACTGGGCTACCAACATGGGGTGCAGGCGGCTGGTCTGATAAGGCGTTATCTGATATTGACGGAAAGACTCACGCGAATGCCGCGCGTGAGTCTTTGTCGTAATGCCATGGCATTTCTGCCGTTAATCGAGCAACTCAGCCCTGCCTATGTGCAAGAAATTCGCGGCCTAGCATCCGGCGCGGGCATAAGCTTCGAGGAGGCCATGCTGTGCCAGGCCCGTACGGAGGCAGCTTATTTGAAAGACGAGGGATGTTCCGCGTTTGCTCTTACGGGCGATGCCACCTTGGACCACTCCCCACTCGCTGGCCAAAACTCGGATTTGCTTCCGGAGTACAGTGACGTGGCAATCTTACTGCATGTCAGGCCGACGGATGGGCGCCCGCGGGCTTTAATGTTCACCTTCGCTGGACAGTTAGGTTATATGGGCATGAATCAATATGGACTGGCACTTTTTGCTAACGCCTTGTACGACTATCAATGGCAACTAGGACTGCCCAAGTATCCTATGAAACGGGTAGTCCTCGAACAGCGAACGGTGGGTGAGGGCATCAATCTGCTGACGAGGCATCGGCTGTGCTCGGCCAACAACATTGTGCTGGCCGACAGACAAGGAAACATCGGCGATGTAGAAGTTCGGCCAGAAGGCGTTGCGATATTCGAGGATGAGCACCCGAATCGGCGTCTCCATACCAATCACTATTTAACATCCGAATTCAAAACATTCGAGACTAATGCTGTGCAGGATTCGTGCCCGCGCCTCTACCGCATGCGTGTATTAATTCAAGAAAACTGGGGTGCAATTACATTAGATACGATGAAGAAAATTCTGTCCGACCACGACCAGGACCCCGGCGGCATTTGCCGACATGGCGAAAGCGGGTGGCACTCGATCTCTGGCTATATCGCTGAACCCGCCAAGGGGGTCTTGCACGTTCGTCGGGGACATGGTTGTCTGGGAACGTGGCAGGCCTACGTGGTCTAGTGTAGGAAATCAAGGAGATATCCATGACTGCGGCAGGTATCCAAACTGCTCTACCACGCAAACGATTGGGGCGCAGTGGTTATCTGGTTTCCGTCGTGAGTGTCGGCGGATGGCTGGGGATGTTGTACGACCCGACGAAATCCGGAATGGGTATCTGGGGCGGGGTGACGGAAGATCGTGCTGCCCGCGACGCGGCAGCCATTGCAGCAGTCCGCCGCGCGATCAGTTTGGGTATCAACTACTTCGATACTGCGCCAATGTACGGCGGTGGCGAGGCCGAACGTCTCTTGGGCGTGGGGCTGCAAGCCCTATCCCCTGTTGATAGGCACGGGATATTCATCTCGAGCAAGGTCGGCGCGCACCCCGAGCGCCCAAGGGCCTATGATACCGATACGATCCGCTGGTCATTTGATCGCAGCCTACGAAAGCTTCACAGTCAACATCTCGATATTGTCTTCATTCATGATCCGGAGTCTGACGCCCACATGGATCAAATACTTGGGCGGGGCGGCGCGGTGGAAGCGCTGGAGGCACTAAAGACACAGGGTGTAGTCGGGGCGATTGGTCTCGGCGTGCGCATCCATCGCTTCCTGCGCCGAGCCATCGAAAGCGGCCGGTTCGATATCATCCTCCCTTCCTATGACTACACGCCGATCCGAAATTCAGCTGCCTCTGTGATTGAGTTGGCTGCCAAGCATGACGTCGGCGTCGTGAGCGGTTCGCCATACATGGCCGGTTTATTGGCAGGCATTGATCCGGACCTCGCGTCGGCCAAGCGCACGGCGGATAGTGCTGCTGATCTGCAACGCGCGCGCGCCTTGTGGCGATGGGCTCAGGAACATGGGGTCGACTTGGGAGCGGTGGCGATGCAATACGAGTTGCGCAACGAACACATAGCGACGGTGCTGGCCGGGCCGCGTGACGCGGCTGAGATTGAGACTAATATTCGACACGCGACCCTTGCTTTACCTGTCGCTATCTGGGATGAACTTGCGGCCTTCCTATCAGAATTGGGGCCGCAGCCCCCCGGCGGAGAGGCGCAATGAACGCGCCTGATCAGAGTGTTGCGCAGTTAATACCAGTCGGCATCAGCTCCGCCGCGAACATGCGCACATTTATGCCATTCGGCTCAGTGGACTTAGAGAACAACTGGATGACTAGCCGAGTGCAAACGACCATGTTATCTTACCCTTGCGCGCCGTGTTTGGCGGCTAGCAACCAAAGTCAACTCTAGACCCTGGCTATTTGTTGACTCTGATGAATAGAGAATTGGATAACATGAATTCTCTTAATCCCTTGTGCTCGGATTTCCCGCGGAACCTTTACCCGAGTTTGTTCATGGCTATTTGCTGTGTAACGCAATGGTGTGATATAGATGTACGCCCACAGTGGAATATTGAACGGATCTAGTCCAGTGATTGATGTTGATCGTACCTTGGTGGTCGACACGCACCTACACTTTTGGGATTTGGAGACCTATCGAGCTCATTCGGACTGGATGAAAGATACGCCTGCTATTTTTCGTAGCTTCTTACCCGAGGATGTCAAACTACTTTTTGACGCATGCGGTGTTGATCGTGGCGTCATTATCGAGGCGGCGCGCACGTCGCACGAGCTTAATTTGTGGTGGCTAGAGCTAGCTGAGTGCTATTCGTACGTTGGAGCTGTTGTAGTGGGCTGTGTCCTAGAACAAGCTAATCTTACTGGCTGGTTCGACGAGTACTCACATAGTCGATACTTTGTTGGCATTCGCGCTGCGCCGGTGGGCTTGCCTGAGAATTGGGCAACAAACCCCGAAACAGAACGCGGTCTTAAAGAATTGGTGCGTCGCGATCTAAGTCTTGATCTGCTGGTCACCCACGAAGATTTTGAGGCGGTGCGGATAATTGCGGGTAAGCACCCTAGCCTCCGGATTATTGTCGATCACTGTGGTTGTCCGCCACTCCAGGATGGTCAAATGGAAGTCTGGCGACGACAGTTTTCATCTTTGGCTGGGCAGCCAAATATTCACGTCAAGTATTCATCGCTCCTATACTACGCAGCACCTGATACTTCCATTGGGCGCATTCTCCCGGTTGCAGAATTCTTGTGCGAGAAATTTGGCCCAGAACGGCTAATTTGGGGCAGTAATTGGCCAGTTGAACTACTTGGCGGAACGTACGAAGAATCGTACCTACTTACGCGCAAAGCTCTGGCACCTCTCATTACTGCCAAGGAACTAGACGCGGTTTACGGCGGCAACTCAATGTTATTTTATCGAATTCTGTAGGCTCTGACCGTAGTCACTGTAATATTGGCTTGGTGGTGTTCTCTTCGAAATGCAACAGTTACAGGGGGTACCGGGCAACGCATCTCCACCTTGCACGCTTCTTCGTGAGGTGATCTGATGTCCAGGACTTGGTGTGGCCGGTGATTTAGACGTTTGTGCGCTTGAAGAACTTGCGCGTCGCTTACATTGGCAAACTCTGTTGTCTGGTGGAGGTACTGCCGGAAGAGTTAAATTCTGGTTTCGCTCAGTCCGCGTCTGGCCGACCAGGATGTGTTTGTAAATGTGATTGGCGGCATGACGATTGAAGAATCGGCAGCCGACCTTGCGATGGCTGTGGCGATTGCGTCATCTGTGCGCGACCTGCCGGTGGCTGCCGACGTGGCGCTGGTGGGCGAGGTGGGCCTGTCGGGCGAGCTGCGCGCTGTGAGCCAGCTGGATACCCGCCTGCGCGAGGCGGCCAAGCTGGGCTTCAAGCGCGCCGTGGTGCCGCGTGTGCTGGTGCAAACAGAGCCGTTCCCCGCAGGCATCACGGTAATTCAGGCGCCGTCCGTTGGTGATGCGCTGCGGATTGTGCTGCCGGCCGGGTAAAACACCCTAAAAACCGCACTAACCCGCAGCCCGCCGCGCACGGCTATACTGCATTGCATGCTGCAAAAGTTGGGCGAGCAGTTGCAAGAGGCGCGGCAGGCGCGCGGCCTTTCGTTGGAGGAAGTCGAGCGCACCATCCGCATTCGGCGCAAATATCTGGCGGCGCTCGAGCGTGGCGACCATCTGGCGCTGCCCACCGCGCTGCAGGTGCGCGGTTTTCTGCAGAGCTATGGCACATACCTGGGGCTGGATGCGGCTG
>SXGS01695006.1_pt1 | contig 15829 bp, 16 predicted proteins | sample 3174681 | NCBI WGS metagenome assembly SXGS01 (sample SAMN11356861, study PRJNA531348) | freshwater metagenome | isolation source: freshwater sample F1-80 | place: China: Fuxian Lake, Yuxi | collected 2017-12-25 | reverse complement strand
TACATCCACAAATTCTACAATCCCGTCCGTTTGCACAGTTCAAACGGATATTTCAGCCCGAACAAGTGCGAATACCGTTTCCAACAACAACTTGAAAAGGCTGCCTAACGGACTGGTACGTCAAACCGATGCAAGGTCAGCCCGCCCCGGGGTGGATGGGGGGCGGCGAAGGAGATCTTCGGTGAGAATCTCCAGGTGTCGCCACGCAATCTGATGCATCGCGGCGAAGTCCGGGCCTGCTTCGCCGGTGCCGCAGACGAACGCGGCGAGGGTCTCGAGCGGAGGGACGCCGAATCGGTGCCGCTGCCAGAAAGCGGCTGTCTGTAGTGCACTGAGAGATCCCTCCCAATCCCCCTGTTCGGCGAGCACCGCAGCCGCGTCCACATGCGCGTGGCCGTCGTACCGAGCCCAACTCGATGGTCCGCGTGACGTCGGTCAGGCGGGGTCAATTGACGGAGTTCCTGATTCATTATTTGGCATCGTACATACCGGGCGTGTCGTCAAAACAACCTTCACCCGCACACTTCTTTGGCGCGTCTCGATGTATTCGCGCTTTGACTGAGACACCAGGGTTACCCATGGCATGATTCGCATCGTCGACGGCTACAGAGATGTTTTGTGCCAGTTCGTTTTCCATTCGAAGAACCGCACCCGGAACTTCTTCATTGGTGGGGCCATTTCGAGCGGAAACGGGCGCCTGACAGAGGAGGGCCCCCGTGGCCTGGTTTACAATCAGGATGCGCCCAATGAGCCAGCCGCCTTGGGGCTTGGTATCGACCAATGTCGGTGCAGAGCGGTCAGGTGCGTCCAGAAACGCGACCCACGGTTCGTTGGCGAGGTCATGGGGTCCGTAGCTGCCGTACTGTGGCCCACGAATGTGGGCCGGTGACTAAGGGCGCTTGTGTCGGGCGATTTTGTAAGGAGTGGAGGTGCCTTTGGCCGCGGTGAACACCACCAAGTGGCCGGTGATCAGATCGTCGTCGAGTTGGAGGGTGTAGGGTCGCTTTTCCCCATCGGCAACACCAGGTCGACCCGAACGCGACCGGTGGACAGTTCGCCGGGAACCGCCGGGTGGGGCTCCGTTGCCTCCAAGGGTGGCTTTCCGGCGAACCCGCCGACAGGGTGGACACCGCGAAATAATGTTAATACAGTAAACATGAAAACGAATCCGGTTTGAACCCCCGAGGATGCTTCCGCCGTGGCTCGCGTGTACGACAACACTCAGCGCGCGCTTCGCGCCGCCGACACCACCCAGGCGATCGTCTCCGCAACCGAGGCGCTGGTGCTAAGCCGGCCCCTCTCAGAGGTCACCCTTCCGGCCATTGGCGCGGGCGCGGGGGTCACGGTGCAGACGGTGCTCCGCCACATGGGCTCCCGGGAAGGGTGCATCGAGGCGCTCGCTGAGCGGGTGCGCGCTCGGGTGGAGGCTCAACGCAGTACGACGGTGCCGGGGGATGTGGAGGCCGCACTGGCGGAGCTTCTCCACCACTACGAACTGGAGGGACGCCTGGTCCTGCGCCTGCTCGCCGAGGAGGGCAGAGATGCGCTGGCGTCTCGCGCGGTGGACGAGGGGCGAGCCTTTCATCGCGCTTGGGTGGTTCGCTGTTTCGGTCCACGGCTGCGGGATGTCCAGGCCTCCACCGTGGACGCGCTCGTCGGCGCCACCGACCTCTACCTCTGGAAACTGTTCCGCCTCGACCTCGGGAGATCCGAGGGAGAAACAAAGCTACTTATTACCCGCCTCGTGCGCGGCGTCCTGGAGTCCCCATGAGCACGATCCTCCTCTACACCTCGCCGGCGCGCGGCCACCTGTACCCGATGATGGACGTCGCGGTGGGGCTGCGGGCGGCGGGCCATCGGGTGGTGGTGCAGACGTTGGCCGACGAGCGGGAGCGCGTGGAGGCGGAGGGGCTCGAGCACCGCGCGATCGATCCGCGAATCGAGGCTTTGGGCCTCGACGACTACCGTGGGACCACCCTGATGCAGCAGGTCGCGAACACCATGGCGTGCTGGCTGGCACGGGCGCCGATGGAAGTGGAGGATCTCCGTGCTACGGTCGCAGCGGTGCACCCTGACCTCCTTGTTGTGGACGCCAACACCTGGGGTGCTTCGGCCTTCGCTGAGGGTCAAGGGCGCCCGTGGGCGATGTTCCTGCCGTACTGCCTGCCGGTTCCGTCCCGGGATGCGCCGGCGTTCGGGCCTGGCTTCCCGCCGCCGCGCGGATGGATCGGCCGGCTGCGCGACTCAGCGCTTTGGGCCGTACAGAACTGGACCACCCGCGATGTGGTGGCGAAGCTCAACCTGCTGCGCGCGGAAGTGGGCGCGGCGCCGCTGGCCCGCCATGCCTCGATGTTCGAGCGGGCGGACGTGCTGCTCTATCGTACGGCCTCGCCGTTCGATTATGCGCGATCCGATGCGCCGCCGAACCTGCACCCCATAGGCCCCGGGCTGTGGGCCCCGCCGGGTTCCGTCCCCGACTGGCTCGCCGATCTGCCCCGTCCGCGCGTGCTGGTGAGCGTGTCCACCGAGCTCCAAGAGGACGGCGCCATCATCGCCACCGCCCTCGACGCGCTGGCCGGGGAGCCCGGCAGCCTCATCGTCACCACAGCGGCGCTCGATCCGGCCTCCTTTGCGGCGCCCCACGACCGGGTCCGCATCACCCGCTTCCTGCCCCACGCGGCGGTATTGCCGCACGTCGATGGCGTGGTCACCCACGGCGGCATGGGCACCACCCAGCGTGCGCTGGCCGCGGGGGTTCCGGTGGTCGTCGTGCCTTGGGGCCGCGACCAGAGCGAATCGGCGCGGCGGGTGGAGGAGTGCGGCTCGGGAACCTTTGTGCCTCGAAACCGACTCACGGCGCCGCGGCTCAGGGCGGCGGTCCAGTTGGCGCTCGGTCGTCGAGGGCGGGCTGCCGAGGTGGGGCGGGCACTGGTGGAGGCGGGAGGTGCGGCGCGGGCCGTGACGTTGTTGGAGGGGCTGCTGGCGGAGCCGGAGGGTGTCAGATCGTCCGTGTAAGAACTCCTGAATCCGGTAAGTGGTTCCAGCAGCCCACCGGAGGCCGAAATGGCCGTCATCAAGAACGAGCTGTTGGACGCCTTGACCTGCCCCGAGTCTTCGGACCATTCATTAGGTTAGAAGGGACCCCATCCCTGAATCCGTCCCGTTCAAGCTAAAAGCACGCCGGCGCGTCGAGCACACGGGCGTATTCCGTTGACTCCCACGGCGCGGATCTCGTATCGGGGTTCAGTGTTCGCGAGGTGCGTGTACCTCAGTCAGCCGGGCCAATTCTTGCATCAACAAGGCTTCTCCCGCCACCAACGCCAGCTCCCCTATGCTCGACAACGGCGCCCCCAACTCGAAGCCTTCGGCCGCCATGGACAACACGAATACCTTCGCAGTTCCTTCGAAATATGCCCTATGTAACGCCAGTACAACCGGCGGTTCCAGACGGTGGGAGGACAATCCCTCGCGCGCATCCACCTCAACCTCGGCAACGGGCGAAAATAACGCAGGCACTTGCTGTCCCATCGCCGCATCCACCACGACGACGACCGAATACGCGGCCCAATCGGCGGCGTGTTCAATTTGCAGTTGGTAAGCGTGTTCCAGCGTCCAGGGCGAGCCGGACAGGCGTTCCAGCAATCTGAGCCCCAGGGCATCGTCGCCCATCAACGGATTTCCGATCGCCAACACCAGGATCCGATGAGCACTTTCATTCATCGGATCCATTCTTGGACCACCTCACCCTGCTGAACGGCCTGCACCCGAAGCGGCATTTGACCGAGGGCATGGGTCGCACAACTCAAACAGGGATCGTACGCGCGAATGGCCACTTCCACCTGATTGAGCATCCCCTCGGAGATGTCGCGCTGGCCGCCCAGAACCCGTTCGGCCACCATTCGAACCGAACGGTTCATCGACTCATTGTTGTGGGTCGTCGAAACAATCAGGTTGCACTTTAGGATTTCTCCGGACTCAGCCACCTCATAATGATGGATCAAGGTGCCCCGCGGGGCCTCCAAAAACCCGATCCCGACCGGGTGAAATCCCCCCTTTCGAACCAGATCCTCCCCTTGCAACACGGGGTTGTGCAGCCATTCGCGGATCCGTTCGGCGCAGTGCAACATTTCGATCACTCGGGCCCAGTGCGTATGCAGCACCCGATGCGAATAACGGCCGTTTTCCGAGCGGAAAACCTCCAATGCTGCCTGAGCCTTCGGAGTCGGGATCCCTTCACAGACATTGATCCGTGCCAGCGGCCCCACCCGCATCCAACCCCGCTCGGCCCCTAAAACCCGGAGATAAGGGAACTTCATGTAGGTCCATTCGCGGGCTTCCTCCGCATAATGGTCGAGGTACTGGTGGTAATTGATATCGTCGAGAATGCGCTTTCCTTGGGCGTCAATGCACCGCAAGTTGCCGTGGTACAGGTCCATTTGGCCATCGGGCCCCACCAACGACAGGCAGTTGGCGGGATCGTGCGCGAAACCATCGATCCAAGCTCTGTTACGCGCGTGGTAGGCCCGATAGTGTTCGATCAATTCGGAACACCAGGCGATCACCGTGTCCACGGAGGGAATTTCTCCCCCCTGAAAGAACGTATCCCGCTCCGCCGGCGATAAATTCTTGTGGATGCCGCCAGGCACCGCAGAAATTCCATGGATCTTCTTGCCCGCCGTCGCCCGGATGATCTCCTGGCCAAACTTCCGAATCAGGATGCCTCTTTTCGCAAGCTCAGGATCGAGCGCAGCCAGGCCGATCACATTTCGTAAAGCGGGTTGACTATCTACCCCCAGCAGCAGATCCGGCGCCGCCAAGTAGAAATAATGCAGAGCGTGCGACTGCAGCACCTGGCCGTAGTGCATCAACCGGCGCATTCCTCGCGCGGTTTCTGTGAGCGTCTCGTCGGACATCCCCACGACTTCGTCGATCGCTTTTGCGGCGCACAGATGATGGCTCACGGGGCAGATCCCGCACAGCCGCTGAACGAGCACCGGCGCCTCCCAGTAGGGACGCCCCTGAACAAACCGCTCGAACCCACGAAATTCGACAATGTGCACTCGGGCTTCAGTGACCTGATGCGCTTCGTCGAGCAGCAGGGTGACGCGGCCGTGGCCTTCCACCCGAGTGACAGGATCAATTACGATTTTCCGCGTCTCAGTCATAACGAATCAACTCCCGCGGAATCGGGTCTGCGCCACCAAACAACAGTCCGGTGACGGCGCGCCAGATCAGCTCGGCCGACGGTGGACAGCCCGGCAGAAAGTAATCGATCTTTACTATCTCATGGCAGGGGTAGACGCGATCCAGGATCTTGGGAAGATCGGGATGATGGGGGATTATCCGAGACCCACCCGCCGAAGTCGGCACCCGAAGGTAGGCCTCCTCCAGACACTCACTCAAAGGTATCTCGTTGCGAAGTGCAGGAAGACCGCCCATGATCGCACAGGCACCCATCGATACCAGAATGTCGCAGTGCTCACGAAACAGGCGGAGTACGTGGACATTCTCGTCGTTGCAAACGCCACCCTCGATGAGTCCAATGTCCGCTCGGCGGGTGAACGTCTTGATGTCGGTCAACGGCGAGCGATCGAAGGCCACCACCTCCACCAGATCAAGCAACCGAAGATCGATGTCCAATAGCGACATGTGACAGCCAAAACATCCCGCCAAAGACGTTGTAGCAATTACCTTCTTTTGGGTCACCGATCCATCCTTTCCGGGGTATCGGAAGCGCGGGTGCCGATCGGCCGGTCAAACCCCCGCCCCTTGCGCAGGATCGCTCCCACCGGACACAGCGCCACCGCTTCATCGCATTTGTGCTCCGAAAGTTTGGCTTCTCGCTCCAGATCCATCACCACCTGGGTTTGGCTTCCCTTGCCGAGAAAGCAAAACACCCGGTGGCCTTCGTCGTCCGTAAACAGGTCGGTACAACGTTTGCAATGGATGCAACGGTTGCGTTCCAGCATCAGGCGTTGGCCGCGATAATCAAGGCTGTAACTCTCGAACCGATACGGAAACCGGGAATGGGTCATGCCCATGCGGTATCCCATCGTCTGGAGCTCGCAATCGCCGGATTTCTCGCAGGCCGGGCAAAAGTGGTTGCCCTCGGCGAACAACAATTCGACCACGCCCTGCTGCAATTCGGCGAGATCCGGTGCCGCGCATTCGACCTGCATGCCCGCCCGAACCGCGAGCGTACACGCCGCCACTTCCCGACCGTCCACCCGAACCGCGCATACCCGGCAGGTGCCCAACGGAGGATCCACATCCCGCGTCCAACACAAGGTGGGAACGTCAATCCCCGCCAATCGGAGTACGTCCACGAGACTGGCGCCCTCCACGACCTCGATCGAACGACCATCGACGACAATCCCTACCTTCGTCACTTCGCTCACGAGGGTTCCTCCACCCGACGGTCGTACTCAGCCGTCGCGGCCGCCACATCAAAGTCGTAGAACAGCGGGCTCTTTTTTTGATCGATCGCGTCGGCGTACAACTCGGGAAACGCCTTCCGCGAGGTGGTGAGCACGCGCGGGGAGGTCATGCCCAGCCCGCACCGCGACGTCTGCGAAACGATCCTCGCCCATTGATCGAGTTTGGGCAGGTCTTCGGCTCTTGCATGGCCATTTTTGAAGCGCTTCAACAAATCTCGAAGAACAACATTTCCCGCACGACAGGGCGCACAATTCCCACAGGACTCGTTGACGAAAAAGGTAGAAAAGTTCTCGAGGATTTCGAAGCGATCCCGATCGCGCGAAAACACCATCAACGAGCCGCCGGTAGAAAGATCCTCGTACGAAAATACGCGTTCGACCGCATCTGCGCGCACCACTTCACCGCTGGGGCCACCCACCTGCACCAAGTGTGGTTCGCGAGCGCCACACCGATCGAGAACTTCACCCAACGAGGTTCCCCAGGGAATCTCGTAAATCCCAGGAAACTCCACATCGCCGCTCACGCTCAGCAACCGAACCCCGGGAGAGCGTTCGGTCCCCCATCGGCGAAAAGCGTCTGACCCGCGACGGACGATCAATGCAGCAAGAATCAACGTTTCTACGTTGTTTACGACCGTCGGGCACCCCAGATAGCCACTCTCCACGGGGAAGGGCGGCTTGATTCGGGGTTCCCCGCGCTTGCCCTCCATCGACTCCAACAGCGCCGATTCTTCCCCACAAATGTACGCTCCCGCCCCGAGCTGAATCCGAATCGAAAACGGCCCCAGCGGCGCACGCGCCTCAAACTCACGTCGGCGGGTTTCGAGATGTTCGAGGAGGTACCGGTACTCTGCCCGGAGGTAGAGGAACCCTTCCGTCGCACCGATCGCTTTGCCGGCGAGCGCCATTCCCTCGAACAACAGATCCGCCGTTTCGGTCAATAGCACCCGGTCTTTGAAGGTACCGGGCTCGCCCTCATCGGCATTGCACACCACATATCGGGTGGCTGCCGGAATTTTACGACACAGGTCCCACTTCTTACCGGTGGAAAACCCTGCTCCACCGCGACCTCGCAACCCACTGCGGGTCACGGTATCGATAATCTCGTCCGCGGTCGCGGTTTGGGCAACCACGGGTGGGTCGTTTTCCTCCGGTCCGAACAAGAACGGCCCAACGTTTCGCAGGTGGTTCGAGATCGGCAACCCGAGCGCGGTATTTTGCCCGTCTCCTCGCGCCAGACCCGCGAGCCAGTCCTTCAGCGGTCTTCCTGCCCGAAGCCAAGCGACCATCGCAACGGCCCGCTCTGGCGTCAGGAAGGGCACTGGGAGGCCGTCCACGAGCGCCGCCGGGGCGTGATCGCTCATGCCAATGCATGACGTCTCCAGAAGGCCAAAAAGGCCATCGGCGGACACCTCACCGACCTTCACGCCGAGCTCCCGGCACAAGGCCTCTCGAACGGCGCCCTGACCCGCGTGTTCCGCGATAATCGAGGTGTCCAGATAAATGGTGTGGCGCCCCACCGGTCGATCGTGAAAAAAGTGGTAGAAACTCACCACTTCGGCCACATGTCCGGTCGATATTCCCAACTCCTGGGCGATCGCCGCGGCATCGTCCGTGGATACAAAACCCCTGTGTTCGTGCGCTGCCCACAGAATATCGATCAAACGCCGGCGATCCGCAGCGAATTTCTGAACGATGGCCTTGAGCTCACCTCGTCGGTCGTGCATTGACCCGACTCCATCGGGCCCCTATCCTGCCACGGATGAGCGGATCCGCAAGCCAGAACCTGACCCTCTTGTTGGAAGGACACGTCCAAGGGGTGGGTTTGCGGCCTTTTCTTTATCGCAAAGCCTTGGAAGCCGGACTGGTGGGGCGGATCTGGAATCCCGGCCCAGGGGCTTCGGCGGATCTGGATGGACCGACCGACCGATTGATCGCCTTTGTGGAAACGGTCCGCACCGAAGTCCGACCCCCCATCCATTTTTCAAAGTTGGAAGCACGGGTTCAGGCTGCTCATGGATGGACCGATCTCCACATCGGCCCGCCAGAAAACGCACCTGAGATAAGCCGTCGTCTATCGATTCCTCCCGATCGAGCGACCTGTACGGCGTGTTGGGCGGATTTTCACAATCCGGACCACCGGTTGCACGGCTACCCCTTTATTTCGTGCACAGATTGTGGCCCGCGATGGACGATTTTGGAGGCGCTGCCGTTTGAACGCCGTCATACCACGCTCGTCGATTTTCCGATGTGTTCCGCTTGTGAGGGGGAGTATCAGGACGTTCAGCACCGGAGGTTTTTTGCCCAGACCATCGGTTGTTTGAGCTGCGGCCCAACCACAAGTTTAATCCTACCGGATCGTCGCGTAGAGGCGGAGCCCTTCACCGCCGTACAGACCCTGTTGAATCAGGGGGCCATTGGCTTGGTCAAGGGGACCGGCGGATACCTCCTCGTGGGGGATGCCGAAAAAACGGACGTGATCGCCCGGATTCGCGCGCTAAAGCGGCGCCCGAACCAAGCGCTAGCGGTGATGATAAGGGATCAACAAACCTTCCTCGCGATCGGCGGGCAACCGGCAGCTTGGGAGCGCCTGAATGAGCCTGCGGCCCCCATCGTGTCACTGCCAGGGATCGACCTCGCCACCAAAACAAAGCTCGCCCCCGACTTGGCCGAATTGGGAGTGATGGCGCCGAGCACACCGTTTTTCGCGTGCTTGTTCGGAAGCGTGCGGGCGTTGGTGGTGTGTTCGGCGAACGACCGAGGCGCACCTATCCCTTTCCGCCCTGAGGACCTCACGTTTCGTGTGGGGGTCGACGTGGATTTCTGCCTGGATCACCATCGGCGAATCGTCAATCCGGTTGACGATTCGGTGGTTCGCGGAGACCTGATCCTGCGCAAGTCTCGGGGATTTTCTCCGGATCTCTGGCGGACCAACGGATCGACGTTGGTGGCCGTCGCCCACGGCGCCGACCTCAAAAACAATCCCGCAGTCGCCCTCGGGGATCACGACATCGAACTTCCGTACGTGGGGTCCCTCTCGGATCTCCGGGTGGTGGCCCGGCAACAAGACCAGGTACAAAGCTTGTTGGGGCGGGTTGGAGCGGAGACCCCGCTCCTTCACCTCTGCGACAATGCTCCCGAGTCCGCAACGCGGCAGCTGGCTACAGGCCAAACCCCGCCGGTGACCGTCGTTGAGATCCCGCACCATCACGCTCACGCCGCCGCGGCCCTTCGGGAACATCCGGCGGAGTTGGTTCTCACCTTCGATGGCACCGGCTGGTTACGAGACGGTGGTTGGGGGGGCGGCGAGGGGCTCCGGTGGGCGGAAACGTCCTTTGAAACAGCGCTCACATTCCGTGCCTTTCCCTTGGTCGGCGGGGACCACGGCATTCGACATCCGTGGCGAACGCTGGTCACCTGCCTCCGTGAAGCGGGGATCGCGCTTGCCGATCTCCGAGCGGCGTTCGACTGGCTTCCTGTGGATGAGCTGGAAATTCACGAAGCCCTGCTCCAAAGGCGTCCGATGGTAACGACCTCGGTCGGACGGTGGTTTGACGCGGCGGCCGCTCTCATCGAATTCAAGGATCGAGTGCAGGAATACGAGGCTCAAGCCCCCATTCGATTGGAGGCGCTCGCCAGCCAGTCCGCGGGCAACACCCCAGTGGCCCCCGTATTCCTTTTGTCGGAAAACCCTATTGTCATCGATGGGATCGGGTTGTTGCGGTACCTGTTCGAACGCACGATCGAACGCGAATTGGAGCCACCGGATCTCGCGTTCCTCGCCCACGATGGACTCGCCCGTTCCGTTGCAGCGGCCATTGGCGTGGTTGGCGCCCAGACGATCGTCGCCACCGGCGGCGTATTTCAAAATGAACTTTTGTTTCAGTTGCTCAAACGCCATCTTCAAACCGACGGGCGCGCGCTGTTCCGCCCTGGCCGCAGCCCCGTCAACGATCAAGGCATCGCCCTCGGACAACTCTCCTTCGTTCGGAATGCACGATGCACGAGCTGAGCCTCGCCCTCGATCTCGTAGAGCAAGTGATTGAGGTACTCCGCCGGGAACAAGCCGACCGCGCGGTGGTCGTCGAGGTATGGATCGGTGATGCCTGCGGGGTAGACAGCGAAGCCTTCGCGTTCGCTTTCACGGAAGCCACCGCGGGAACCGCGCTCGACGGCGCACAACTCCGGGTGCTCACCGGACCGGATCACCGCTTTGTGCTCACCTCCATCGAGGTTCCGAGCGTCCCCGATTGAGGCGCGGGTAAAAATCGACTACAACACGGCTCCGAGGAACAAAACCGATGTGCACAGATTGCGGCTGCACCACCGCCACTCATCCGGTGTTCCTAAAACCCCACTCCCATACGCCGCTTCTCCGGCTGACCCTTCCTCCTCCTGCGCCGGAGGTGCGTCGGATCTCCGTGGAAGCCTCCATCTTCGAGAAAAACCAGCGCAAGGCCGTTCAAAACCGCACTTGGTTCGCCGAACAAAAGCTGCTGGTGTGGAATGTGATGAGTTCCCCCGGCGCCGGAAAAACCACCTTACTCTGCCGAGTGCTGCCCGATCTCGCCAACGAACACCCGCTGGCGGTCATCGTTGGCGATCAAGAGACGTCGATCGACGCGGAGCGACTTCAAAAAGCCGGCCTGCAATCCATTCAGATCAACACCCATGCCGCCTGCCATCTGGATGCCAGCCGAATCGCGGAGGCCGTGCACTCCCTTCCCATCGACCAGCTCGATCTGCTGGTCATCGAAAACGTTGGAAACCTGGTCTGTCCTGCAGTATTCGATCTCGGCGAGACCAAAAAAATCGCTTTGCTGTCTACCGCGGAAGGCGAGGAAAAGCCTTTAAAATACCCCGTTCTCTTCCATGATGCGGATCTGGTGGTGATCACCAAAAGCGATCTGATTCCCCATCTGGACTACGCGGTCGACGTCGTGATCCAGAACGTTCGTTCGCAAAACCCAACCGCACCGATCGTATTCTGCTCAGTGCGCACCGGTGAAGGGCTCGAAACGCTCATTGAACATCTACAATCCTTCCTCGCGATCCCGGAGAACTCCCTTGTGTTTGGCGACCCCCGCACGGCTGCTGTCCCGGCAAGGTGACGTCGGCATCGTCGATCGCGACGGCCTCGAGCTGGAGATCGATGTGAGCCTGCTCCCGGACGCGAAGCCCGGAGACTCGATCGTCGTGCACGTGGGCATCGGCCTTTCCATCTTAGATCCCGAGGAAGTTGCGGCACTACAGGACCTGCTGCAGGCGGAGTCCACCGATGGTTGAGCTTGGCTGGGTGGAGCGGCTCGCCAAGGAAGCCGAGGGTCTGGGGCCCCTGCGTATTATGGAGTTTTGTGGTGGACATACCCACGCTCTCGTTCACGCAGGCATCCACCAGATGCTCCCCGACAATGTTCAGCTGATTCACGGCCCCGGTTGCCCGGTATGCGTGCTTCCGGCGCATCATCTCCAGGCGGTGATCGATCTGCTCACCTCCCAAGGCCAAGTTTCGTTGGCCGCTTATGGCGACGTGCTCAGAATCCCAACCCTCGGCGGGGATTCGCTGTTGGCCGCCCAAGGTCGGGGATTGCCCATCCATATGGTGTACTCCCCTCTGGAGGTGGTGCGGCTCGCCCAAGCCCAACCGGACCGCGAGTGGGTATTTCTGGCTATCGGCTTTGAAACTACTGCTCCGGCGACCGCGATCCTGCTCCGGCATTTGCGTCGCGAGGGGCTGCACCAGGTGTCGGTGTTGTGCCTCCATGTCTGCACGCCGCCCGCCATCGAAGCGGTGTTTCATGCGCTGCCCCCCGGGAAACGTCCGGACGGCATCATCGGCCCAGGGCATGTGACCCTCGTCACCGGGCTCGAACTGTATGTAGACATCGCCCACCGGTATCAGGTTCCCATCGCAATCAGCGGCTTTGAACCGGTCGATCTCCTGGAGTCCTTCGAGGTGCTGTTCCAAATGCGGCGCGCCGGAGAAGCCCGGGTCCACAACCAATACACCCGCGCCGTCCATCCCGAGGGGCACCGGCGCGCCACCGATCTGCTGGAGGATACCTTCACCCTTCGACAGACCTTTACCTGGCGCGGCCTCGGTGAACTGCCAAATTCCGCCTACCAACTGGCTCCTCAGTGGTCGGACTGGGACGCCGAAAAACGATACTCGCTGGTGTACCGGGACGTGCCAGAACACCCCGCCTGCCAATGTGGCGCCATCCTGCGTGGCGAAAAAGTTCCTCGCGATTGCCGATTGTTCGGAACGGCCTGCACCCCGTCGCGTCCGTATGGCTCGTGTATGGTGTCTTCAGAAGGAGCATGTCACGCCTACTATGCCAGCGCGGGCGTGATATGACCACGATAGGAAGGGCCCACGGCACCGGCGGCCGCAGCTCCCATCTGCTGATTGAAGAAGTATTTCGCCCGTTGATCGGCGGTCCACTGCTGTCGCCAGACGACGCCGCCACCATCGCACTCAGGTCCGGCGCGATGGTGGTCACCACCGACGTTCACGTCGTAGAACCCATCCAGTTTCCTGGCGGAGATATCGGAAAACTCGCGATTACCGGCGTGGTCAACGATCTGCTCACCCGCGGTGCCCAGCCGCGGTTCCTCACCCTAGGTTTCATCCTCGAAGAAGGGCTTTTGATCGCGACCCTTCGCGAAATCGTGGCGAGCATCGGCGCCGAGATGAGCGCCCACGGCATCGCACTGCTTTGTGCGGATACCAAGGTGATTCCCGCTCGCGGTCAACCCGGCATGATGATCGCATCGACGCTGTTTGGCACCCCGCTCCACGAAGAAATCCCCCTTCCGGGGCCAAAGGTGGGCGACGCTTTGTTGCTCTCGGGACCGTTGGGCAGCCACGGGCTGGCTTTGTTGGTCGCACGAGAATCGCTGCCGTTTCGCACGACGATTCTCTCGGATTGCACCTCACTTTACGCGATGATCGCCCCGCTATTTTCGGATCGTGAGCCGCTCCACTACCTTCGGGATGTCACCCGCGGAGGACTGGCAGGGATTCTCCACGAATTGTCGAAGCAGTTTTCCGTCGGCTTCGAACTGGACGAGCGGGCGATTCCGGTACTGCCCACCGTTCGCGCCGGGCTGACCTTTTTGGGGATCGATCCCTTAGAGGTCGCAAACGAAGGGGTGATGCTGCTGGTGGTTCCAGCCGATCAAGCGGAGAGGTTGCGGGATCGTCTAAAAGCGCATCCGCAAGGAGAGCGGGCGGCGATTGTCGGTACCGTCGTGGAACGCGGCCTCGCCCCACTGGTGGTGCGCACGGAAGTGGGCGGCCGTCGGGCGCCGCCATGGCCGGAGGCGCTGGCGCTGCCGAGGATCTGCTAAGGCGACAATCCAAGCGGCTTTGATTGCGATGGCGTGGTTGCCTAGGGTTTTTCGGACACCTGAAGGATCGCCACTTCGGGCGGGACGCGGAATCGGATGGGCAAAATGCTCGTTCCAATACCAGATGTGACGAACAAGTCCATGTAGTTGACGGTGTAGTGCCCTTCGAGCCAGGGACCGTCCACCACCTGATCCGTGAGGAAGGGAAGGCGGACCTGACCCCCATGCGTATGCCCCGCGACGACGAGCCCCGAACGCGCCTTGAGCTGTTGGACGACGTCTGGTTCGTGGGCAAACGCAAGGATCGGTGCGTCTTTGGGAACTCGCCGCAACGCTCGTCGGATGTCATCGTTGCCGGTCAGCGTATCGCCAAGGCCAACGAGCCAGAGCTTCTCGGAACCGCAGTTGATCTGCTCGCTATCGTTGTCGTCGACGTGTATTCCCGCATCGCGCAAGGCTTGCGCGATACGCACCTCGTCGTTCCACCAATCGTGGTTCCCAAGGACCGCGTGGACGCCCAATGGAGCCTCGAGTTGGCCGAGAACGGGCGCCCATTCTCCGACGTCCACCTTGTTGCCGCCCTTGATGCCGTTGATGTCGTAGTCGCCCAGCAACAGCACGAGGTCTGGATGTTCCGCATTGGTCCGTTCGACCAGGCGTTGCACGTATTCGATGTCGATGTAGGGGGATCCGATGTGGAGATCGGCGATTAACGCCACCGTTAAGTCGCATTTCGGCCAGTTCCCGGGGGGTACCGAATACCGCGCCATCCGAAGCGACGAAGGTTCCCACCACAATGCATACGCGATGAGGAGCAGGCCGAGGCAGACAACAATGCCGGCGATACGCAGGCCGAGGTGGAGGATTCGACGAGTCATGGAACCAACATGCCGCGGCGCGATGCAGAGACGGCACCCAAACGGAGCGGTTTTGGTGCAGATTCATGCTGTTTCCGGAGCAGACCCCATCCGCATCGTCGTGGTCCACCGCCTGGACGTGCCTGCGCTGCGGAACATCCTGCTGCGGGCGCCGGTGCCTCCGAGATAGGCAGCGCGCCAAGAGCCAGGAACTTCGGTGAATAAATACAGCCGATTAGGCAGTTCCCCCTGACATCGGCAACCGAACCAACTTCCCACTCAAAGCCTCGACAGCATCCCGATTCTGAGCCGCAATCCTTCGAAAATCTTCAGAGATTAGTCCGCAATCCCGTACCCGTGCCCAAAAATCGAGAGCAGCCGCTTGGACGGCGTGCGCGATGTCCGCGTCTCCGGGGTGCACCTTGGGTTCGAAGCTTCGTTCTACGATTTCAGCACCGGCGACTTGGTACAACATCGGCGTCATGTCGTAAACCGGTGTTAATCCAAGTAGTCTTGTGCCCTGGGTGCGAAACGAAAGGTTCGAAAAATGCATATCCGAGTTGGCAATCCACTCGCCAAACCGCTGAATGAACCGAACCCGCTGTAGATCGCCAAAGGACAAATGGCCTGTTCGATGGAGCCCCGCACACGCCTCGATCCAATCCCCCACCGACCCTACAAACTCGGCATTAAAGGCTGTTAATGTGATCTGTCCCAGTCTTTCTTGACCACATCGATCGAAACGCTCCACTTCGAGAAAAATTCGCCCTCCGTCCTCAAAAATGTCACTGTTGGCTGCGGATATGCCGTGTTCGCGCAACACCTCCAACGCATGGTGCTCGGCAATCAACAAATCCGCACGTCGACGATCTTTTTTTTCTTCGATCACCGGCGAGAACTTGACGATAAATCCTGGATCTCCGGGCACGACAAACTTCGGGTGCTCACCCGCGGCCGAAGACCCCACGGGTCCCCATCGCAAGGCATCGGTCGCGAAACGCGTGTAGTCACCTCGCGACAGCACGGGTTTTGGGCCCTGTTCCATCCAAGCGGTGTAGGCCGCGTCGCCCAGAACCAGGCTGCCCACAGCGTCAAACCCGTCGTGTGTCAAATAGGCGAGCACATGATCGGCAGACCAACGAAGGACATCTGCTGGAAAGCCACGATGGGGGTAACGTTGCG
>SXGS01225528.1_pt1 | contig 15831 bp, 13 predicted proteins | sample 3174681 | NCBI WGS metagenome assembly SXGS01 (sample SAMN11356861, study PRJNA531348) | freshwater metagenome | isolation source: freshwater sample F1-80 | place: China: Fuxian Lake, Yuxi | collected 2017-12-25 | reverse complement strand
GGCGACGGCTCGGCGGTGGGCACGGTGGTGCGGTTCGGCAGCGTGGGACGGCTCACCCCGTCGGACGAGCAGGCGGCGAGGACCAGCACGAGGGCAACGACGGAGACGGAGAGTCGACGCATCGTCACATCGTGCACCGACGCGACCGGGAACGGGTCACCCGTGCGGGGTGAACCGTCAGCGCATCGCGTCGGGCAGCGGTTCGGCGTGCACGATGGTGAGCCGCTTGGTGCTGCGGGTGAGCGCCACGTACAGCGCACGCAGCCCTTGCTCCTGGTCGCGCACGATGCGCGACGGCTCGACGACGATGACACCGTCGAGTTCGAGACCCTTCACCACACTGACCGGCACCACGGTGATGCCCATCTCGAGACCCGATCGGGTGGCCTCGCCGTGCTCGATACCTGCTGCGGTGAGCGCACCGGCGACGTCTTCGAACAACGAGTCGGGCACCACCACGGCAATGTTGCCGTCGCCGATGTCGGCGTCGAGTTCCTTCGTGGCGGCCACCACGGAAGCGAGCAGCTCCGACGGCGCGACGTGCACGAACTCGGGGTGCTCGTCGCCCTCGCGCACGCTGGTGGGGGCTCGCAACGACGGCGTGGCCGCCATCATCACACGGTTGGCCAGCTCCATGATCTGGCCGGGGATGCGGTAACCGACGCTGAGGCCGATGACCCGCGAACCCTTCTGCGTGGGCAGGAACCGCAGCACGTCGTCCCAGTCGTTCGGTGCCAGTGCACCGGTGGCCTGCGCGAGGTCGCCCACCACCGTCATGCTGCCGTTCAGCGAACGGCGGGCCACCATGTGCAACTGCATCGGGGTGAGGTCCTGCACCTCGTCGACCACGATGTGCCCGTAGGTGCGGATCTCGTCGGCCTCGTCGGTCTTCTGCTTCGACGGCTTGGATCCCAGGTAGCTGCGCGCCTCGTCGAGGAGGGCGACGTCGTGTTCGGTCCAGCGCACCTGCTGCACATCGGCCTGGCGCGGACGGTACAGCGACAGGTACTCCTGCTCGCTGAGGTGGCGATGACCGGCCAACTTCAGCAGCGCCTTGCTGCCGAACAGGTCGTGCAGCAACTGCGCAGGCGTGAGCACCGGCCACATGCGCTCGAGTGCCTCACGCACTTCGGGCATGGCGCGAATGGCGTCCTTCACCTCGGCGGCGGTGACATCGCCGAGACGCGACGACGCGGCCATGGCCGACCAGATCTCGCCCTCCACCCACTTGCGGGCGGCGTTGTGGCGGCGGAACCGGCGCTGCGCAGCCTTCACGATGCGCACGCTCTCCTCCGCCCGCAGACGGATGTAGCCGGTGCGGAACGGCACCACCAGGTCGTCACGCAGCGGCCGTTCGCGGTCGGTGACCGCCTGATCGATGACCAGTGCCATGCGCATGTCGCCCTTCACTCGAGCGGCGAGCGGCGAGTCGGCAGGGTCGATGCCGTACCGCGCCCACAGCACGTCGGGCACCAGATCGGCGAGCACCACCTGCTCCACACCGGCCTCGCCCAGCGACGGCAGCACGCGCTCGATGTACCGCAGGAACACGCGATTGGGGCCGATGACGAGTACGCCCTGGTCCTCGAGTGGGAACCGGTAGGTGTACAGCAGGTACGCCGCACGGTGCAGTGCCACGACGGTCTTGCCGGTGCCCGGGCCACCCTGCACCACCAGCACGCCGGCCTGTGGCGAGCGGATGATCTCGTCCTGCTCGCCCTGGATGGTGGCCACGATGTCGCCCAACTGTCCGGTGCGACCACGCGACAGCACGGCCAGCAGGGTGCTGTACCCGCGGATGCCTTCGGGGTTGGTGACGGTCTCGCTGTCGTCCTCGGCGCCGATGCCGAGGTGGCCCTCGCCGAACAGTTCGTCCTCGATGCCCAACAGCTGCCGGCCCTGCACGTGGAAGTGGCGGCGACGCACCAGACCCAGCGGCTCGCGGCCCGTGGCGCGGTAGAACGGCTCGGCGATCGGTGCACGCCAGTCGACCACCACGGGGTCGGCGTTGGCGTCGGCCACGGCGAGACGCCCGATGTGGAAGCTCTCGAACTGGTCGGGCTGGTCGGCGGCCCGGTCGATCCGACCGAACACCAGGGCCATGTCGCCGAGGTCGAGCTGGGTGAGCCGGTTGAAGACCGCCTCGTCGAACACATCGCGTTCGTAGCGGGCCTGGAAGGTGCCACCGAGCGTGCCTTCGTGCAGGCCACGCATCTTCCACGCGTCGGCCTTGCTCTGTTCGAGGCAGGCGTACGCGAAGTCGATGAACTCCTGCTCAGCGGGAAGATCGGGGTGGTGCTGCGTCATGAGAACGTGACCGCGTGTTCGACGAGGGGAGCCGAAAATGCGGTTCAGGAACTCTATCGGCGGCACTCCGGCCAGCAACCGCGGCGCCGAGGTGAGCGAATTCGCTAACATGGCGACGTGATCGACGGGTCGACGCTTCGCAACCTTCGCCTCCGAGCGGGCCGCACCCAGGCCGAGGTGGCCGCCGCGGTGGGCATCCCGGTCACGGTGCTCAGCGCCTACGAGCGCGGCCGGCGGGAACCCGGCGTCGTCATCGCCACGCGCATCGTCGACGCGCTCGGTTTCCACCTCCGTTTCGTGCGCGAGCCCGACCCCGCACTGCAGGCGCAGCGCCTCGCCGACGTGCTGCGCCTCGCCGAGGCGCTGCCGTACACCCCTCGTCCGGTGCATCGGGCGCGCCGATGATCACGCTCGTCGACCGCATCGTCGCCGTGACCGACGCACTGGAACGATCGGGCATGCCGTGGGCGCTCGGCGGCGCGCTGGCGCTCGCCTACGCGACCGAGGAACCTCGCGGCACGCGAGACATCGACGTCAACGTCTTCGTCGCTGCCGATCGGGTCGACGACGTGTTCGCCGCACTGCCCGAGGGGGTCACCACCACCGACGCCGACGCCGTCGAGGCACGCCGGTTCGACCAGGTGCGGGTGTGGTGGGACGACACGCCGATCGATCTGTTCTTCGCGGCCGACCCCTTCCATCACGACGTGGCGCGACGATGCCGCTCCGTGCCGTTCGAGGGACGCACCATCCGCGTGCTCTGCGCCGAGGACCTCGCCGTGTTCAAGGCGATGTTCGACCGCAGCAAGGACTGGGTCGACATCGAAGCGATGGCCGAGATGGGAGCGATCGATCTCGAACTCGCCGCCGACCGGTTGCGATCGGTGCTCGGCGACGACCCGCGCGTCGACCGCCTCCGACAGTTGGCGCGCTGATCAGCTGGTGGTGGCGATGCCGCCATCGACGGGGATGACCGCGCCGGTGACGTAGCTGCCGGCGCGGCTGGCCAGGAACACGGTGACGCCGGCCATGTCGTCGGGACGGCCGATGCGGCGCAGCGGCGCCGACGAGGCGATGTTGTCCCCGAACGCCCGCAGCGTCGCCGCCATCATCTTGCTCTCGAACGGGCCGGGCGCGACGGCGTTCACCGTGATGTGCTCGGGTCCGAGCTTGCGGGCGAGCGCTCGGGTGAGGTGGTGCACCCCCGCCTTGCTGGCGGCGTAGCTGTAGGTGTCCATCGGGTTGACGTGCAGGCCATCGATGGAACCGATGTTGATGACGCGCGCCGGATCGTCGTGGCTGCCACCGGCCCGCAACTGCGGCAGCAACTGCTGGGTGAGGAAGAACACGCCCTTCACGTTGGTGTCCATCACCTTGTCCCACGCGTGCTCGTCGAAGTCGTCGAGCGGCATGCCCCACGTGGCACCGGCGTTGTTGACCAGGATGTTCAGCACGGGGAAACGCCCGGCCACCTCGCGGGCAAGGGCCTCCACGCCCTCGAGCGAGCTCACGTCGGCGCGCACGGCCTGCACGTGACCCAGCTTCGACAGGGCCTCCTGGGCCTCGTCGAGTTCGTGCTGCTTGCGCGAACTGATGATGACGCTGGCACCCGCCTGCAGCAGACCGCTGGCGATCATGAAACCGATACCGCGGCTGCCACCCGTGACGACCGCGGTCTTGCCCTCGAGGGAGAAGAGATCCGACATGCCGGACATCCTGCTCCACGGCCCGTGCGGATAGCGTGCCGGACGATGAGAGGCGTTCCCTTCCTCGACGCTGCGGCCGGCCGGCCCGCGTCGCACACGCCCGTGTGGTTCATGCGCCAGGCGGGTCGCAGCCTGCCCGAGTACCGGGCCCTGCGCGGCGAGGGCAGCATCCTCGACGCGATCAAGCAGGTCGACCTGTCCGTGGAGCTCACGTTGCAGCCCGTGCGTCGCTATGGCGTCGATGCGGCCGTGCTGTACAGCGACATCGTGGTGCCCGCCCACGCCGTGGGGTTCGGCATCGACGTGGCGCCCGGCACCGGGCCGGTGTGCGCCGAACCGTTCCGCACCGCGGCCGATCTGCAACGCCTGCGCGAGTTCGAACCCGAGGCCGACACGCCGTACGTGCTCGACACGGTGCGCGCGCTCGCCGGCGAGTTGTCGCCCGACGTGCCGTTGCTGGCGTTCGCCGGCGCACCGTTCACCGTGGCCAGCTACCTCATCGAAGGTCGCCCCAGCCGCACCTACGAGCACACGAAACGGATGATGCACACCGATCCGGCACTGTGGCACGCGCTGATGGAGCGCCTCACACAGCACGCCGTGGCGTCGGTGAGCAGCCAGCTCGCCCACGGCGGCCGGGCCTTCCAGTTGTTCGACAGCTGGGCCGGCACGCTCAGCCGCGCCGACTACGACCGGTTCGTGCTGCCGCACTCCTCGGCCGTGTTCGCACAGCTGAAGGAGCGCCACCCCGATGCCCCCGGCATCCACTACGGCGTCGGCTGCGACCATCTGCTCGAGAGCATGTACGCCGCCGGCACCACGGTGCTGGGCCTCGACTGGCGTACCCCCATCCGCCAGGCCCGCACCCGCATGGGCGAGCACCTGGTGGTGCAGGGCAACCTCGACCCGGTGCTCGCGCTCGCCGGCACCGAGGTGGCGCTCGCCGGTGCCGATGCGGTGCTCGACGACAACGACGGCCATCCCGGCCACATCTTCAACCTCGGTCACGGTGTGCACCCGCCCACCGACCCCGAGGTGCTCACCGCCGTGGTCGCCCACGTGCACGAACGGACCTCCCGATGACCTCCGACAATGCCCAGCGCACGGCCGTGCTCCTGATGGCCTACGGCACACCTCGCACCCCCGAGGAGATCGAGCCGTACTACACCGACATCCGCCGCGGCCGTCCGCCCACCCCGGAGGCCCTCGCCGACCTCGTCGCCCGCTACGACGCACTCGGCGGCACCAGCCCGCTGGCAGCACGCACCGAGGCGCAGCGCGACGCACTGCAGGCGGCGCTCGACGCGGCGGCGCCGGGCCAGTACGAGGTGAGCCTCGGCCTGAAGCACGCCGAACCGAAGATCGAAGCCGCCGTCGACGCCATCGCGGCGAAGGGGTTCCGGCGCATCGTCGGGCTGGTGCTCGCGCCGCACTACTCGTCGTTCTCCATCGGTCAGTACCTCGATCGCGCTCGCGCCGCCGCCGAACCGCACGGCATCGAGGTGGCCGGCATCGACAGCTGGGCCACCGAACCGGCGTACGTGGCGTTCATCGCCGCCGATCTGCAGGCCAAGCTCGCCACGATGCCCGACGACACGAAGGTGCTGTTCACCGCACACTCGCTGCCGCAGCGCATCATCGACGCCGGCGACCCCTATCCCGACCAGTTGCGCGCCACCGCCGAGGCCGTGGCCGAGGCAGCCGGCCTGAGCCAGTGGAGCAACTGGGCCATCGCATGGCAGAGCGCCGGCCGCACCCCCGAGCCGTGGCTGGGGCCCGACATCCTCACCGTCATCGACGACCTGGCGGCCGCCGAGCACGACGCATCGCGCCCGCGGGGTGTGCTCGTGAGCGCGGTCGGCTTCGTGGCCGATCACCTCGAGGTGCTGTACGACCTCGACATCGAGGCCGCCCATCGCGCCGAGTCGCTCGGCATCGCGTTCGCTCGCACGGCATGCGTGAACGACGACGCGACCGTGATGGCCGCGCTCGCACAACGGGTCATCGCGGCGGTCTGAGCATGGGCACGGGTCAGCGTCGCGTCGCGGTGGTCGGAGGCGGCATCGCCGGCCTGGCCGCAGCGCACGCGCTGGCCACCCGCGAGTCGGCACCCGAGGTGGTGCTGTTCGAGGGCGACACGCGCCTCGGCGGCAAGCTGCACACGTCACCGTTCGCGGGCCATCCGGCCATCGACGAAGGCCCCGATGCGTTCCTCGCCCGCCTCCCGTGGGGCACCGGGTTGGCCAAGGCCGTCGGCCTCGGCGACGAACTGGTGTCGCCCGCGGCAGGCAAGGCCGCAGTGTGGTGGAACCGCCTCCACGACATCCCCCAGGGACTGTTGCTCGGCATGCCCACCGACGTCCTCGCGCTCGCGAAGTCGCGGCTCATCCCGTGGCCGGGCAAGCTGCGCGCCGCCACCGAACCCTTCCGTCCGCGCACCTCGCTCGACGACGACTCGCTCGGCGGCTACGTGCGCCGCCGCTTCGGCGACGCCGTGCACCTGCGGCTCGTCGATCCGCTGGTGGGCAGCATCTACGCCGCCGACACCGACCACTTCAGCCTCGCCGCCGTGCCACAGATCGCCGACCTCGCCGGGAAGGCGCGCAGCATCCTCGTCGCCGGTCGGAAGATGCCGAAGCCTTCACCCGCGGCCGGGCCGGTGTTCTACGCACCCGTCGGCGGCATGGGCGCCCTCGCCCAGGCCACCGCACGGGCGGCGCAGGCTGCCGGGGCAGCGCTGCGTACCGGTGCCGTCGTGCAGCAGGTGGCCCGTGATGGCGACGGTTGGATGGTCGACGGCGAACGGTTCGACGCGCTGCTGCTGGCGTGCCCCGCGGCGGCCAGTGCCGTGCTGTTGCGCGACACGCTGCCCGACACGGCCGCCGCGCTCGCCACCATCCCGGTGGCCGACGTCGCGATGGTCACCCTCGCGATTCCCACCGCGGTGTGGCCCGAGCACCTCCGAGCCCTCAGCGGCTACCTGGTGCCGAAGCCGGTGCAGCACCTGGTGACCGCCGCGTCGTTCGGCTCGCAGAAGTGGGCCCACTGGGCGAACGACGACCATGTGGTGCTCCGCATCTCACTGGGGCGCGACGGCCTGCCCGTGCTGCACCTCGACGACCAGCAGTTGCTCTCCGCCGCCGTGCAGGAAGTGGGCCGGCATCTCGGTCTCGACCTGCAGCCCACCGCCTCTCGTGTCACCCGATGGGCCGGCGCGTTCCCCCAGTACCGCCCGCACCACGCAGCGAAGGTGGCCGCCATCGAGGCGGCGCTGCCCCGTGGCCTGGCCCTCGCCGGTGCCGGATATCACGGCATCGGCGTGCCGGCGTGCATCAACAGCGCGCAGAAGGCTGCCGCGACGCTGGCAGAATGAACCGATGACGCGGCGCCTCGCCCTCGCCTCCCTGGCCACCCTGTCGTTGGTGGCGTGCGGCAGCGAACAACCCGAGGCCGCCGACACGGTGGCGCCCAGCACCACGCTGGCCACCACCACCTCGTCGTCCACCAGCACCACGGCGAGCACCACCACCACGCTGGCGCCCACCACCACCACCGAGCCGTTGCCGGTGCCGGCGCCACCCCCCGATCCGCACGCCGATGAGCCGATCGTCGAGGTGGGCATCATCGAGATCCCCAAGATCGACATGACGAAGACCATGTTCGAAGGCGTGTCGCTGACGGTGCTCGACCACGGACCCGGGCACTGGCCGGGTACGGCGATGCCCGGGCATCGCGGCAACGTGGTGATCGCCGGGCACCGCACCAGCCACGACCGGCCGTTCCGCCGGCTCGACGAGTTGGTGCCGGGTGACGAGATGTTCCTCAGCACGCTCGAGGGGCGATTCCGCTACCTCGTGGTGAGCACCGAGATCGTCGATCCCACGGCCATCCGCATCATCGAACAGCGTGACGGTCACACCGCCACGCTGTTCGCATGTCATCCTCCGGGCTCCACCAAGGAGCGCATCGTCGTCCACCTCGAGTTGGCGGACTGAACCTCACGCCCGACGGCGGGTGAGCACCAACGCACCGCCGATGCAGGCGATGCCGAAACCGATGAGCAGCAGCGGGGTCGGGCTGCTGCCACCCGTGCGGGGCAGATCGCCGGGCGACGTGGTGGTGGGACCACCGATCTCCACCGAGGTGGTCGTGGAACCGGGCGTCGTGGAGGGCGGCGGCGGATCGGAGCCGACGATGGTGGTGGTGACCTCGGCCGAGAGGGCGCACACGTGGCCTGCCACCGGCGGGATGCACGACAGCGGGGAGCCGACGGCCTCGGGCGGACGAGTGCCCTCACCGTAGGCGCCGACGATCTTCGCCTGGTTGGTGAGCGACGCGTTGGCCGCCACGTCGGTGTCGACGTTCACCACGATGGTGATGACCGGCGTGGTGGCACCTGCGGCCAGCGAACCGACCATCTCGCACGTCACCAGCTGCGGACGGGTGCTTTCGGTGAGCGAGCACGAACCGGCGTCACCGGCCACCGAGGCCGACACGAACGACACGGCGCTCGGCAGGCGATCGAGCACGGTCACCGGATTCAGCGTGAGGCCACCGGTGTTGGTGCCCTGCAGGGTGTAGGTCAGCTGTCCCCCGGCGGCGACGCGCTCGTCGGACACCTGCTTGTCGATGCTCACCGAGGCGTAGCCGTTGGTGACCACCACGCTCACACTGGCACCGAGGTGCCCGGCGAGCGTGAGCTCCGACGGCGTGACCACGCTGGTGGCTGCCGTGCCGCGGCCGGTCTCCTCCACCTTGTAGGTGATGCCGGCCGGATCGAGGGTGCTGGGCAGGCTGATGGTGGTGGGCGTGCCCGCCACCAGGTCGAACACCAACTCCTGCACGTAGGTGTCACCCACGAGTCGCGACACCGTCACGGTGTACGTCTCGGGGGTGGCCGGTGCGCCGATGAGGATCTTCTCCACCACGACCGTGCGGGTGCACACCACGTCGGTGGCGGGCACGGTGGCGATCACGCTGCCGGCGTGCTGCAACGACAGCGGTGCCGTGGTCGAGCCGATGGTGCGGCTCTCGCCGGCGGGCACGGTGGTGCTGCCGCCGTCCCACGACACCTCGACCGCCTCGGCCTCGGTGTTCGTGACGGTGAACCAGTACGTGGTGACGTCGCCGGTCACCGTGACCGTGTTGCACTGCGCCACCACGTCGAAGTTCGGGTCGCAGTCGACGGTGATCTCCACGTCGGGCATGGCCACGCCGTTGATGGCCACGGTGAAGGTGTGCACGCCGTCGGTGAGGTCGCCGATGGTGACCGTGAGCGTGCCGCCCGGGGCCACGACGTGATCGACACCGTCGATGGTGAAGGTGGCGTCGCGGTCGTCCCCGAGGTTCTCGAGGAAGAAGTCGACGCTGCCGTCGAAGGCGGCGCACGCCTGGGTGACCGTGACACGGGGCGAGAGATCACAGGCGATGTCGACGTCGAACGACAGATCCTGCTTGCCCGCCGTGACATGGATGGTGTGGGTGCCGTCGGTGAGGCCGCTCAGCACGACGTCCTTCGACTCGCCCGGCTCCACTTCGTACGTGACGCCTTCCACCACGAAGGTGACCGACTCATCACCACCGACGGTGCGCAGGGTGATGGTGACCTGACCGTCGTTGGCCACGCAGGCCTTCGACACCTCGATCGTGCCCTGGCCCTCGTCGGGCGGCTCGCAGTCGTGCTCGTCGCCGCCGGGCACCGACGTGCTCGTCGACGAGCCGTGCTCGTCGTCGGTGGTGCTGGGGTGGCTGGAGCTGCTCGACGAACCGTGCTCCTCGTCGGTGGTGCTCGGGCTGCTGGAGCTGCTCGACGAGCCGTACTCCTTCACGCTGGTGCTGCTCGACGCGGGTGCCGACGTGCTGGAGCCGTAGGTGTTGGTGCGAGCGGCGTACGGCTTCGTGCTCGAGCTGCTCGGGCTGCTGGAGCTGCTGGACGAGCCGTACTCCTCGTCACCCTCGGTGGAGCTGCTGGGGCTGCTGCTCGACGAACCGTGCTCGTCGTCGTCATCGTCGTCGTGCATCGAGCTGCTGGTCGACGAGTCGTGCTCGTCGTCGTCACCCGGTTCGGCGGGGCACTCGTCGTCGGGCTCGTGCTCGTCGTGGTCGTCGCAGTCGACCTCGAACCACTGCGAGAAGTCGGCCTCCTCGGTGTACACCTTCACCTGGTACTCGCCGTCGGCGAGGCCGGTGAACGTGCGGCTCTCCGAACCGTTCGGGGCCACCTGCACGTCGCTGGACTCGTGGGTGATCGGGTCCTCGATGGTGTAGGTGACCACTTCGCCACCCGTGTTGAACATGTTCACCGTGATGGCGCCGTCACCGGCGATGCACGCCTGCGAGGCCGTCACCGACGGCACTTCTTCGTCGCAGTCGACCTCGACCTCGCGGGAGTGATCCTCGTCGTCCTTGGTGACCTTGATGTGGTGGCGACCCTCGGACAGACCGTGGAAGCGCACCTGCTCCTCGCCGCCGGCCGGCACCGAGTAGGACTCGTGCTCGTCGTCGGAATCGGGGCTGTAGACCTGGAACTCGGCGTCGTGGGCGAAAGGCCCGGCCGGGTTGCTGAGGGTGATGGTGACGGAGCCGTCGGCATAGCCGGGCGCGCTGCCGTCGCACTGCAGTTCGTGCTCGACGTGCGCGTCCTCGTCGCAGTCGGGCTTCTCCAGATGCACTTCGTCGGGGCCGTCGGCGTCGGGCGACTCACCGTTGCCCCACTCGCTCTCGGGCGACGACGACACGACGATCGACGAGGCTCCCTCGGGCCACGAGAAGCTGCCCGAGAACTCGTAGCCGTTCTCCTCGCCGTACGAGCCGTGGCCCACTTCCTGCGGCGAACCACCGTCGCTGCTGCGGTGCACGCGAACGTCGTCGTTCGAGCCGTTCTCGCTCTTCTCCCAGGAGTGCGAGGTCCACTCGACGGTGCCGTCGCACGTGGCGGAGGCCTCGAGGTGCGCCTTGTGGGCGCTGGCGGCGCCCGACAGCATCGGCGTCACCGTGAGGAGGCCGAGCAGCAGCATCACCGCCATGGCCACACGACCGACACCTGAACGGAACGCGCTGCGCACCTGAGCCATACCCCTACCTCCATCGATGTCCGGGCGGGAGACCCGGTTCAGTACAGGGGTCGGTTTCGCTCTAGCTCCCCGCAGGCCAAGCGACCAGTTGCAGCCCGGCGGTTCAACGCATCCCGTCGTGATCCCGATGCGGGATCACTCCCGGCGACGCTACGTGACGAAATTGACGAACTCAAGCGAAGTGCTTTCAAGAAATCGACAAGCGATCCCACCCTCCGTGCCCGCCTGCGATGCCCTCGGGGGCCGGTCGCCCCGCACTAGCGTCGACCCTCAGTGTCGTTCCGTCCTCGCCTCTCCCGCCAGGGGTTCACCGCGTTCGCCGGTGGCCTGCTGGTCGCCGCATCACTCCCCCCGTGGGGCTTCTGGCCGCTCGCGTTCGCAGGGGTCGCCCTGTTCGAGTCCGCCGTGCAACGGGCCGACACCGGCCGACAGCGCGCGCTGCGTGGCTGGCTGTTCGGCGCCGGCTGGCTGTTCCCCGGGATGGTGTGGATGTGGTTCCTCACCGTGCCCGGCTACCTGCTCGCCGCGACCATGTTCGCCGGGTTCCACGCCGCCGCCGCCTGGATCGCCCCGCGCGGGCCGTGGCGCGTGTTCGGCCGGCCGGCGGCGCACACCCTGGCCGAGGCACTACGACTGTGCTTCCCGTTCGGTGGCGTGCCCCTGGCCACCCTCGCCATCGGCCAGGCGGACGGCATCTTCGTCGGTGTGGTGCGCATCGGCGGCGTGCTGTTGCTCACCTGGTTCACGTTCCAGGTCGGGTTCGCGCTCGCCGGACCGTCACCCGTGGTGCCGGCGCTGGCGCGCAAGCGGGGTGTCACTGCGAAGGGCGAGTGGCACGGCGTCATCGCCCTCGGTCTCGCGCTGCTGGCGTTGTTCGTCAGTCCACTCGCCGACGGCACCACCGCCGTGGGCAGCGGCCAGACCATCCGCGTCGCCGCGGTCCAGGGTGGCGGCGAGCAGGGCACCCATGCGGTCGACACGCCCGACGACATCGTGTTCGAACGGCACCTGGAGGCCACGGCCGGTATCGAGCCGGGTTCGGTCGACATGGTGCTGTGGCCCGAGAACGTCATCGACATCGACGGCGGCGACACGTTCGAGGACAGCCCGGAGTTCGACGCAGTGGCGGCCGAGGCGGCACGCATCGGCGCGCCCTTCAGCGTGGGCATCACCGAGGACACGCCCGACGGCGAGCACTTCCTGAACGCGCAGGTCATCGTCACCCCCGAGGGCGAACTGATCGATCGCTACGACAAGGTGCGCCGGGTGCCGTTCGGTGAGTACATGCCGATGCGCGGGCTGCTCGATGCGCTGGGCGCGCCCACCGACCTCGTGCCCACCGACGCCGCCGCCGGTGAAGGCCCCGCCGTGCTGGAACTGCCCGACGGCACGCGCATGGGCGTGGTGATCTCGTGGGAGGTGTTCTTCGGTGGCCGCGCCAACGAGGGCGTGGAGGAAGGTGGCCTGTTCATCGTCAACCCGACCAACGGCAGCAGCTACACCTGGACCGTGTTGCAGACCCAGCAGGTCGCGTCGTCTCGGCTGCGTGCCCACGAACAGGGCCGCTGGGTGGTGCAGGCGTCGCCCACCGGCTTCACTGCGTTCATCACGCCCGATGGCGACGTGCTCGACCGCACTGCCGTGAGCGAGCAGGCCGTCATCACCCGCGACGTCGAGCTACGCGAGGGCCGTACGTGGTACTCGCAACTCGGCGACCTGCCGTGGGTGGCGATGATGGTGGTGCTGCTCGCCCTGTCGTGGTGGGGCTTCAGGAAGCAGGCGCCGGAATCGGCGTAGGCGGCTCGACGCCGTTCAGCACGTTCACCGCGTTGTGCGCCGCGAGGCGGGCCATGGCCGATCGGGTCTCCACCGTGGCCGAACCGAGGTGTGGCACGAGCACGGCGTTCTCGCACTCCAGCAGACCGGGGTGCACGGCGGGCTCGGCCTCGAACACGTCGAGGCCGGCACCAGCGATCTCGCCCGACTGCAACGCCGCCACGAGTGCGGCCTCGTCGACGATGGGGCCGCGGGCCGTGTTCACCAGGAAGGCCGACGGCTTCATCGCCGCCAGTTCGGCCGCGCCGATGAGGTGATGGGTGGCCGGCGAGTAGGGACAGTTGATGCTCACCACGTCACTGGTGCTGAGCAGCTCGTCCATGCTCATGAACTCCGCACCGAGTTCGGCCTCGACCGAGGGCGCCACGGGCTTGCGGTTGGAGTAGGCGATGGTCATGCCGAACGCCTTCGCGCGACGTGCGAGCGCCTGGCCGATGTCGCCCATGCCCACGATGCCGAGGCGACGGCCCTGGATGCCCGAGCCGAGCATGTAGAACATGCCCCACTGCCACGGGGTGTTGCTGCGAATGACGCGCTCGCCCTCGCCGAGGCGACGGGTGGCCATCAACACCAGCGCCATCGCGATGTCGGCGGTGGCCTCGGTGAGCACGCCGGGCGTGTTGGTGCACACCACACCGCGAGCGGCGCAGGCGGCGACGTCGATGTTGTTGTAGCCGACCGCCACGTTGGCGACCACCTTCAACTGCGGGCCGGCCGCGTCGAGGAACGCATCGTCCACCTTCGTGGTGAGCAGGGTGAGCACGGCGTCGGCGCCTGCCACCATCTCGTGCACCTGTGCCACCGAGGGCACGTCGAGCGAATCCCAGGCGACCACGTCGCCGGCCTCGTGCAGCAGTTCGAACCCGGCATCGGGGATGCGGCCGGTGACGGCGATGCGCGGCGTGCCCATCAGTGGGCCTCGATCCAGCGGCGCAGGCCCGACAGGCCTTCCTGGATGTCGTCGACCGAGAGGCCCGAATAGGCGAAGCGCACGAAGTGGTCGGCCTCGCCGGGCTGCGGCCGACCGAAGTGCTTGCGGGTGCAGAACGACACACCGGTCTCGTGCAGCGCCGCGGTGGCGAACGCGCCGACCTCGTCGAACCCCATGCGGGCCATCACGTCGGTGACCTTGGGGAACAGGTAGAAGGTGGCGTCGGGCTTCGGGCACACCAGGCCGTCGATCTGCGACAGCTCGCCCCAGGCGGCGTCGCGGCGGCGCTGCAACTCGGCCAGGATGGCCAGTGGGCCGTCCTGCGCGCCGACGATGCCCTCCACGCCGGCGGCCTGCACGAAGTGGGTGGTGCAGCTCTCGTCGTTGGTGTTCAGCTTGGCGATGCTCTCGGCCACCGGCAGCGGGGCAATGGCGGCACCGAGACGCCAGCCGGTCATCGCGAACTTCTTCGAGAACGTGTACAGGATGACCGTGCGCTCGAACATGCCGGGCAGCGACGCGATGGACGACGACGTGCCCGCGTAGCGCATCTCGAAGTACGCCTCGTCGGCCAGCACCATCAGGTCGTGCTCGATGGCGATGTCGGCGATGGCCTGCATCTCCTCGGGTGTGCTCTCGCAGCCAAGTGGGTTCTGCAGGTTGTTGTAGATGATGGCCCGAGTGCGCGGGGTGATGAGCGAGCGCAGGTGGTCGAGGTCGATCGCGAAGCCCTTGTCGGTCTGCACGTAGCGGTAGGCCAGGCTCTCGCCGCCGTAGTACTCGATCATGCTCTCGTAGATCGGATAGCCGGGGTTGGGGTACAGCACGCCGTCGCCCGGGTTCATCACGGTCTGGATGAACTTGCCGATCACGGGCTTGCCGCCGGGCTGCACCACCACGTTGGCCGCGGTGTAGTCGAGCCCACGGCGGGCACCGGTGTCGGCGGCCAACGCCTCGCGCAGCGGCATGATGCCGGCGGCCGGGCAGTAGCCGGTCTTGCCCTCGGCGATGGCGCGGTTCATCGCCTCCACCATGTTCGACGGGGTCGGCAGGTTGATGTCGCCGAGATGGAACGGGAACACCCGGTTCCCCTTCGACGCCCAGTCCGCCGCAGCGAGGGACACCGCGAACGCGGTCTCCGTGCCGAGGTTCTCGAGCCGTGTTGCGAGCGCCATTGCTCCTACCTTCCCCCACGAGACTGGGACGAAAACGTGCGTGGACACAGTAGCGCAACCGTCCCGCATCCCGGAACGGTTCCGCATCGTGGACCGTTGCGGCGGCGGGTGGCGCGGTCAGAGCTCGAGCAGCACCGTGACGGGGCCGTCGTTCTGGATGTCGACCAGCATCTCGGTGCGGAACCGGCCGGTGGCCACCGTGGCACCCAGGTGGCGGAGATGGTCGACCACGGCCTGCACGAGCGGCTCGGCATGCTCGGGCCGCGCGGCGTCGATCCAGCTCGGCCGGCGACCGGCCGACGTGTCGCCGTACAGGGTGAACTGGCTCACGATCAGCACCTCGCGCGTGGTGTCGGCGACGCTGCGGTTCATCACGCCCGCGTCGTCGTCCATCACCCGGAGGTGCCAGATCTTCTCGGCCAACTTCGTGGCGTGCGCCGGGGTGTCGGTGTGCGTGACCCCCACCAGCACGCACAGCCCGCGACCGATCTCGCCGACGGTCTCCCCCGCCACCGTCACGCTCGCACGCTGCACCCGCTGCACCAGACCTCGCATGGGTGCGCATGCTAGAGAGTGCGGCGATGATCGAGTTGGAAGCAGGCGACGCGTTCGTCACCGTCGCACCCGACGAGGGTGGCCGGGTGGCGCAGATCCGGGTCGGCGAGCTCGCGCTGCTGAAGGACGACCGTTCGGGCGGGCCGATGACGTGGGGCTCGTACCCGATGGCACCCTGGGCGGGGCGTGTGCGCCACGGCCGTTTCGAGTTCGACGGGCGCACCCACCAGCTTCCGCGCAACCTCGAG